>Ga0315274_10011737_pt1 | contig 12544 bp, 7 predicted proteins | sample YL17G02_20_MG_FD_203700 | JGI IMG/M metagenome (GOLD analysis project Ga0315274, IMG submission 203700) | Sediment microbial communities from Yellowstone Lake, YNP, Wyoming, USA - YL17G02_20 | ecosystem: Environmental > Aquatic > Freshwater > Lake > Sediment | place: USA: Wyoming | collected... | reverse complement strand
CTTGCGACGCGGACGGTGCAACGACGATGAGCGTGATGCCTGTTTGCGGGCCATCATTCACCTCGTCGGCACCAAGGGCAACTGCTCGCCGTGGACCAAGGACATCGCGATATGATCCGGCCAGGAACACAGGCAGGGAGCATCTTGGGACCCACCCCAACCCGGTTCCTTTCGGACCGCTTTGCCAGCCGCCTCGACACGCTGGACGAAGCCCCGGAGCCGTTCCGGCGGGCACTGGCCGAACACCTCGCGGACGACTCGCCTCACCTGCTCATCTACGGTCCGCCCTGGGTGTCGTTGAAAACCCGAAACCCCGCCACCGTGCTGGCCGTGACCAACCAGCGCTGGCTCATCGCGTTCGACACGCCCGGCGGGCAGGCCAGCGTCGTCCAATGTGACTTCGCCAACACGCTGCTGGTGGAGTTGACGGTCATCCTCCTCTACGGCCAGTTGAGAATTGAATTCGTGGCGGGCGGACCAGCGCAGTGGGCGGAACTCCAGTTCAACACCGTCATGGAGAAGCTTTACGACGAAGCCGTGCAACTGCTCCTGGCGGGGATGGAGAAGACACGGCTGAGCGTGCAAGCGGTCAACCCGGACGCGGAGTTGCTCAGGAGAAACCTGCCGTTCACATTTCAAAACGCTCTGCTGAAGTTTACGCCCCGAGGCCAGCAAGCGTTGGATCTGGTGCATTGGCCCGCCTGTTACGGGGGCAAGCGGCGCTGGTTCCAGCACGAACTGGCCCCCGAAGCGGCGCTTGCGCTCACCGACCGCGAACTGCTGCTCATTTCCGAAGAGAAAACCTGGTCGTGGCTCCGCATAGGCCATCCGAACAAATACGGCAATATCGTAACACACTGCCCGCTCTCCCGGTTGGAGGGCTATCATCTGAGCGAGAGCAGGCCGCTCGCGACTTTGCACCTTGCGCTGCGCGCTGGCAGCGCCGTGGGGGACATGGTGCAAATCGCACTGCCTTTCGAACACAAAGCTGCGGTACAGGAGGTCGTGCTGCGTGCCTTCGCACTCAAGGGCAAGGCCTCTGTCGCCACCTGCACGGAAAGCTATGGACAATCCGCTCCCTGTTGAAGTTCAACCTGCGGTGCAAACAACCACACCCAGGAAATCCGCCGCGCTGAAATTTGTGTTGATGATCGGCGTGCTCAGCTTTTTCGCCGACTTCACTTACGAAGGCTCGCGCAGCATCCTCGGACCGTACCTCGCGCTGTTGGCGGCCAGCGGAACGGCGGTCGCCGTGGTCACTGGTTTTGGCGAACTCCTCGGCTACGGCTTGCGCCTCGTCTCGGGCCGCATGGCCGACCTCACGGGCAAGTTTTGGCCGATCACCATTTTCGGTTACTTCGTGCAACTGCTTGCGGTGCCGGCCCTCGCGCTGGCCGGCAACTGGCCGACGGCTGCCGCGTTAATCATCCTCGAACGCGTCGGCAAAGCCATTCGCAACCCACCGCGCGACGTGATGCTCTCGCACGCCGGCAAGGAAATCGGCTACGGCTGGGCCTTTGGCGTTCATGAAGCGCTGGATCAATTCGGTGCGCTGTTCGGGCCGCTGTTTGTGGCGGCCATCCTTGCGTGGCGTGGAGAATATCGGTTCGCCTTCGCGGCTTTATTGGTGCCGGGGGTGATTTGCTTCAGCCTGCTCCTCATCGCCCGCTGGTTATACCCGCGCCCGGAAGATATGGAGACGCAAGTGACAAACGTCCAATCGAAAGGATTGCCGCGCGTGTTCTGGATTTATCTCGCAGGCGCCGCATTGGTGGCGGCAGGATTCGCCGATTTTCCCCTGATCGCCTTTCACTGGCAGAAGACTGCGTCCGTGTCGAAAAACTGGGTGCCCATTGCCTACTCGATCGCCATGGCCGTGAGCGGGACCGGTTCGCTGGTCTTTGGGCGGTTGTTTGATCGCTTCGGCATCGGTATCCTGATTCCGTTGACTCTCCTGTCCGCGCTCTTTGCGCCACTGGTGTTCCTGGGCGGATTCTGGCCCGCGTTTATTGGTGCCGCGTTGTGGGGTCTTGGGATGGGCGTGCATGAATCCATCATTCCCGCAGCCGTGGCGCCGATGGTGCCGCCGCAGCGTCGCGCCTCCGCTTACGGGCTTTTCACGGCCGGCTACGGCGTGTTCTGGTTTCTGGGCAGCGCGGTCATGGGAATCCTTTACGACTGGTCGATTCACGCCGCCGTCGGCTTTTGCGTCGCGCTCGAACTGGCCGCCATTCCACTCTTCTTCTTCGTCCGACGGCATTACAGATCGCTTAAGAAGATGGGCTAACTGCTGCCAATTCTCCACTACCCCTCCAGTCCCATGTGGTGGCAGCCAAAACAGGTTCCCGATAATGGGTTTGTTTTTTCGCGCCTGCGCGACGCGTTGGAGAAGGAGGGCTGTCCGCTGTGTTTCCTCACGGAACAGGAAAGCGAACATCGCTTGGACATGCTGTTCTACGAGGGCTTGATGGACGCCGCATTCGCCAGCGTTTGGCTGCGGCCGGGGGTTCTGCAACTGGCACGCCTGGATGGCTGCGAACTTTTGGTCTCCTCGGACAGGCATTGCGATTCTCTACCAGCCTTTGCTGGAGGCGAGACGGAACAGACTTCCCGCGCTGCAAGCCGAACTTGCCGACTTCGACCGCAAACGCAGTTGGAAGTTCGCCCATGAACCCAAGGGCACGGAGCAAACCTCCTGGCGGCGCATCATCGAATTGTTTGCGGGCAAGCGGGGACTGTTTTCCGCCAAAAGCCTTGAACGTGAATGAGCGCTTTCTAGTTGGCGCTGACATTCGGTGTCCCGGCGTGGTCAGTTCGACGGTGGGATTCCAACTCTTGCTGCAACTGGTCAACTTGCGCGGACAACTCGCGCATCCGGTTCAGATAGAGGTCTCGCTCGGAGGTGGTGGCAGCCAAGTGCAGTTCCATGACTTTGTAATCGTGGCTCCATTTGAACGCCTGGTAGTGTTCGGCTGCTGCTTTGCTTGAAGATTCGAGCACTTGCTGCCGCAGCCTCGTGCCTTCCTCCTCGTGAGCGGCCTTCATGCGTTTGATTTCCGCCTCCAAGCTCTCGGCGCTCTGGACTGCTCGGGCCAATTGGTCTTCGAGCTGCCGGCCTCGCGTTTGCGCGGCACAAAGGTCGCGACGCAATTGGCGCGCGCGCCGCCACAGCCGAATCACCAGAGCCAGGTTCTGTTTCATATTTCCGGCGTCGGCCAACAACAAACTCCTACCCAAGACGCGCTTCGGTAGGAGTTATCAGCCGTTGCCGACAGTTAAGCGAACTCCATCGCTCTACAAGAACCAGCGCAGACTACCACACGCGCAAGCGAAAGCAATGGCGTCCGCGACATGGCGTCCGCGCGCAGACAGCTCTGACTTTGGCTGAGCGTCGAAACTAAACACCCTGCCAAAGAATCCCCCCTTGGCTCGCGTTCGTGACCATCTTCTGGTAACGCGCGAGCCAGCCGGTGAGTTGGCGTTTCACGGGCTGCCAACTCTTCTTGCGCTCGGCCAGTTCGGCTTCCGGCACGCAGATGTCGATGCGGCGGTTGGGGAAGTCGATGCGAATGCGGTCGCCGGCCCTGAGGAAGCCGATAGGACCGCCTTCCGCCGCCTCTGGGGAAACGTGGCCGATGCACGCGCCCGCTGTGCCGCCGCTGAATCGGCCATCGGTGATGAGCGCGCATTTGTCGCTCAGGCCCATGCCGACGATGTAGCTCGTGGGCGAGAGCATTTCCTGCATTCCCGGTCCGCCGCGCGGGCCTTCGTTGCGGATGACGACCACGTCGCCCGGCTTCACTTGGCCGGCGAGGATGCCTTCGCAGGCTTCGTCCTGACTCTCGAAGATCACGCAGGGTCCTTCAAAGATGAAGCGCTCGCCGCAGTTCTTCTTGAACTCCGCACTGACGCCGGCGGTCTTCACCACGCTGCCTTCGGGGGCAAGTTGGCCGTAGAGGATCGCCAAGCCACCGTCCGGCGAATAAGCCATGGCCTGGGTCCGGATGCAGTCCTGCGCGTCGAACATGAACGCCGGGTCGTAGGGCATGAGGCCGCTGGGCACGGCTTCGGTAAGCGGGCCGGGGCGCGTGTCGAGGTAGGCGCGGCTGATGGTCCCGCCGCGAAAACGCGAGACGCGCACAAGGCTGTGCCGCTCCTTGGCACCGCCTTTGGCATAGCGCCAGGCGAGGAGGACCGGCGTGCCCTTGAGGCTGGCCAGTTCACAACGCATCAGACCTTGCGCCTGCTTTTGCTGGGCTTCGATCGCGGCCCGGATGGCGTCGCGGCCTTTGAGCACGTTGCCGTTGGGCAGGGCCAACTCGGCGTCTTCCGCATAAAGCGCGAGTTGCGCGTCCACATCGCCCGCGTTCCACGCGGCGGCGTCGCGCCAGAGCGCGATGGCCCGTTCGTCGGCGGGCAGAAACCGCAACGGCTTGGGCGCGAGGTTGCCGCTCTCGGTGCGGGCGGCGGGACCCAGCTTGTCGTTGGGGTCAAGCGCGAGCGCCGAGGCGCCCGAGATGCGCGCAGCCCTGGCCTGTGGCGTGCATGTTTCCGAACGCACGTCCCACAGGTCAATGTTTTCGCCAATGGTCCGGCCCGTGACGGTCTTGCACGAGGTGTTCAACATGCCGATGCGCTTCAACTCGCCCAGGATGGTGTGGATGCCGCCCGCGCGCTGGATGTCCTGCAAATGGTACTTTGACGACGGCGAGACTTTGCACAGACACGGCACGCGGCGCGACAGGGTGTCAATGCGGGCGATGTCATATTGGATGCCGGCCTCGCGCGCGATGGCCAGGGTGTGGAGAATGGTGTTCGTCGAGCCGCCCATCGCCACGTCCAGCGTGAGCGCATTGTCGAAGGCTTCCAGCGTGGCGATGTCGCGGGGCTTGAGGTCCAGTTCGACCAGCTTGAGGATTTGCCCGGCGGCCCAGTGATAGAGGTTTTCGCGCTCCTTCGACACGGCGAGGACGGTGCCGTTGCCCGGCAGGGCCATGCCCAGTGCCTCGCTCAGGCAGTTCATGGAATTGGCCGTGAACATGCCGGCGCACGAACCGCAGGTCGGGCACGCGGTTTGTTCAAGCTTCTGCAAGTCAGCGGCAGAGATTGTTCCGGCCTGCAACTGGCCGACGCCCTGGAAGACCGAGATGAGATCGGACTGCTTTGCGGCCGGCTGGAGATGGGCCGGGAGATCGGCTTGGGACGAGGCCGTCTCGGCGATGCCCGCCGCCATCGGCCCGCCGCTGACGAAGATGGTCGGGATGTTCACGCGCATCGCGGCCATCAACATGCCGGGGATGATTTTGTCGCAGTTCGGAATGCATACCATGCCGTCGAAACAATGCGCCATGATCATCGATTCCACACAGTCGGCTATGAGTTCGCGGGACGGCAGCGAATACTTCATGCCGCTATGGCCCATCGCGATGCCGTCGTCGATGCCGATGGTGTTAAAGATGAAAGGCACACCGCCCGCTTCGCGCACGAGCCGCTTCACCAGCGCGCCCACTTCGTTCAAGTGGGCGTGGCCGGGGATGCAATCGGTGTAGCTGTTGCAGATGGCGATGAACGGCTTGTTGAAGTCGTCGTCGGATTCGATGGAGCCGGTGGCCCGCAGCAGGCTGCGGTGCGGCGCGCGTTCGGCGCCTTGCTTGATGATGTCAGAGCGCATTAAGGCGTATGGTTGAGATGGACTGTAAAAGTGTGGGGTCTGTTTAACGCAGCGCTGCTCGAATGTCACGCTTTCGAAGCGACCCAGCAACACCACAGATCCAGCCGCCCTCTGAATGGTTGCGGGCGAGGTCGGAGCTGGCTGCGTTTTCGACTGCGTAGCCTTGGGTCGACGTCGCTGTAACCGCCTGATGCTTTGGCCTGTCTGTACGCGCAAAGCTCGCGCGAAAAGGCTTGCCCGAAATGAGGGTTGGCCTTCCTATTTGCGCTGGTCCGCCGGCAATGGATTCTGCCGACCTCTTGATGAGGTAAACCGCCTGGGCAGTCCAGGCTGATGACTCCTGCCAACACGCGCGCATTGGCTGGTTTTTCCGTCTTTCAGCGGGCTGTTTTAGATCGGCTGCGCTGACGATCATGCGAAACAAGATTTGTCTTTTCGTCCTGCTGGCGGCGACGTTGCTGGCAGGTTGCGCCCGGTTTAATCCGCAACCGCTCGCGCCGGACAAAACCGCCGCTGACTTCCATGGCCGCTCGCTGGCGGGTGCTGGACTGAAGGCGTTCGTCGAAACCAACCTTTACTGCCAACTCGACCCCTGGCCGCTGCCGGTGTGGGATTTCACGAACCTGGTGCTCGCCGCGTTCTACTACCATCCCGACCTCGACGTGGCCCGCGCCAAATGGGCGGCCGCCGAAGCCGGGAGAGTTACCGCGGGAGCCCGGCCCAATCCGACGCTGAATGTCACGCCCGGTTACAACACCACGACCCCAACACCTTCGCCCTGGATTCCGTTGGGGACGCTCGACATTCCGATCGAGACAGCCGGCAAGCGCGGGTACCGGATCGCCCAGGCCACGCAGCTTTCGGAGGCCGCGCGGCTCAACATCGCGTCGGTGGCGTGGCAGGTGCGCAGCCGCGTGCGACGCAGTCTGGTGGACCTTTACGTGGCGAGGGAGACGGCGACGCTGCTACGGGAGCAACAGGCCATCCAGGCCGAAAACCTTCGCCTGCTGGAACTCCAATACCAGGCCGGCGCGATCTCTGCCTTTGAACTCGCGCAGGCACGGATCGCCGCTGACAGCGCTCGGCTCGCCCTGCGCGACGCGGAACGGCAGAGCGCCGAGGCCCGCGTGCAATTGGCTCAAGCCGTCGGCATCCCGACGAGCGCGCTGGACGGCGTGGAGCTTTCCTTTGCCGGGCTGAGCCGGTTGCCCGGTGACGTTGGCGGCGCTGAAGCCCGTCGTCAGGCGTTGCTCCGTCGCGCGGACATCCTCAGCTCGCTGGCGGAATGCGCCGCCAGCCAGTCGGCGCTACAACTGGAAATCGCCCGACAGTATCCCGACGTTCACCTCGGCCCCGGCTACCAGTACGACCAGGGCGACAACAAGTGGTCACTCGGCCTCACTGTGACGCTGCCGGTGCTCAACCAGAATCAAGGCCCGATCGCGGAAGCCCAAGCGAAGCGCGCGGAAGCCGCTGCCAGCTTCAATGCCCTGCAAGCGCGCGTGGTGGGAGAGATTGACGGCGCTGTGGCTTCCTATCGCGCCGCGCTGGAAAAGCAGTCGGATGCAGACGGCCTACTGGCGAACTTGCAGCAGCAGGAGAAAAGGGCGCGCGCGATGTTTGACACGGGAGAGATTTCCAAGAGCGAACTGGCGGGCCTGCGGCTCCAACTCGGCGCCTCCGCGCTGGCCCGTCTGGAGGCGGTGACGAAGTCACAGCAGGCGCTCGGCCAATTGGAGGACGCGCTGCAAAGCCCGCTCGGTCTGTCCGCCACGGTGTGGCAGACATGGCCGCGCGTTTCGGAAGGCAGCAAAGCGAACAAGCACCTATGAAACAGTTTGGTCTCGTTATCGTCCTAGCCGTCATTGCCGGCCTGGTCTGGCTCATCTGGTTCAAGCCCGCAAAGCACGACGAAGAAGAGGCGAAAGTCCCTACGGAAGTCGCCGTCCACGTCGGCAAGATTACGCGCGCCACGCTGCGCGGTTACGTCACGGCTTACGGCGTGGTCGAGCCGGAGCCGCAGGGTGAGCGTCCTGCCGCCAGCGCTCGCGTTGCGCCGTCCGTTCCCGGCTTGGTCACAGAGGTAAAGTGCGCCGAAGGCCAGCGTGTGGAAAAGGGCGCGATGCTGTTTCAACTCGACAGCCGCGCGGCAGACGTTGCCGTCGAGAAGGCGCGCAAGGCCGCGGAGTTCGCCGAGAAGAATTTCGAGCGGCAGAAGAAGCTGCTCCAAGTGGAAGGCACGTCGCAGAAGACACTGCTCGAAGCCGAGCAAGCCCTCACCGCCTCCCGCAACGAACTGGCTGCGGCGCAGACGCAGCAGGTGCTCCTGCGCATCCAGGCGCCGCTCGCCGGCACCGTGGCGCGCGTGAACGTGAAGCCTGGCGAGGCCGTGGACCTCACGACGGCGTTGGCCGAAGTGATTGACCTCGACCGCCTCGCGGTGAGCGCCAACGTGCCGAGTACGGAGTTGGCCGCGCTCAAAACCGGCCAGCCCGCTGAAATGCTCGTCGACAAGTCCGCCGCGCCGGTCAGCGCCTCGGTGGTTAGCATCAGCCCGCAAGTTGATGCGAGGACCGGCACGGCGCTGGTGCGCGTGGCGCTGCCGGCCAACTCCGGCCTCCGCCCTGGGCAGTTCGTCACGCTTCGCATCGTGAGCGAGGAACACAAGGACCGCCTGGCCGTGCCTGTCGAAAGCGTGGTGAGAGACGGGGAAGGCGGCACGGTCATCGCGTTGGTGCAAGGCGACAATGCCGCGCAGAAGCCGGTAAGAACTGGCCTGCGCGACGGCGCCTTGATTGAGATTGAGGGGGAGGGGTTGCAGGCGGACATGCCCGTCGTGACCGAGGGCGCCTACGGGCTGCCAAAGGAGACGAGAATTCGCGTGCTCGGCAAGTGACGCAGTCACTCGCGTTGTGAAAAGGGCATTCAAGATAATCCTGGTCCCTCTCATCGTGGTCGTCACGGTCGCCGGCTTGACCTTCGCCTATCTGGAGAGGAGCAAGGAACGGGCGAGAGAAGCAGAGCGCGAAAAACCGGTGGTCGCCAAGTCACGGGTCAAGCTCGGCAGCAACGGCGAAGCGACGGTGACACTGGACGGGCAGACGCAAAAACGAATTGCTCTGAAGGTCGAGTCGGTCACGCCGGCGAGAATAAGCCCGGAGTTAAAGGGCTATGGCCGAATCCTCGACCCCACGCCACTGGCGACGCTTACCACTGAACTCGCTTCCGCCCAGGCGGCGTTGGCCGCGTCGCAAAAAGAATTTGAGCGGTTGAAGCTCCTGAATGAAGAGAAGAATGCTTCCGACCGCGCGCTGCAAACGGCCGAAGCCGCAGCGCGGCGCGACCAGATTCTCGTGGAGTCGGTGCACACTCGGCTGGTGTTGGCGTGGGGCAAAGCGATTGCAGAGCGGGCTGACCTGCCGGCGTTCCTGCGGTCGCTGACTTCGTTGGAGAGTGCGGTGGTGCGTATCGACTTGCCGGCGGGGGAGGTCACCAAAGCCTCTCCAGCCAGTGCGCGCGTTGTCGTTGCCGCTGCCGAGGAGACGTCGCTTACAGCGGAGTTCCTCGGGCCAGTGACGGCGACCGATACGCAGACCCAGGGCCAAGGGTTTCTTTTTCTGGTGAAAGCGGTTCCCCCGCGGCTGGCGCCTGGAACGGCGGTGGCCGGCTATCTGCGGCTGCCGGGTGAACCGCAGAACGGCTTCATTGTGCCTGACTCGTCCGTGGTTCGCCAGGCGGCGCAAGGTTGGATTTACGTGCAAACCGGCGATGATACGTTCATGCGGCGGAAGATCCCGCTCGATCATCCCACGGAGGACGGCTGGTTCACGCAAGAGGGAGTGGCCGCGAACGAGCGGGTCGTGGTCAGCGGCGCGCAGGCCCTTCTTTCGGAAGAGCAAAAATACCAGATCAGATTGCTCGAATAGCCATGCTGCAACGCATCGTTCATTTCTCGTTACGATTTCGCGGCGTAGTGATTGTGCTGGCGTGTGTAGTGGTGAGCTACGGGCTTTACGTGGCCGCGCACAGCAAGCTGGACGTGTTCCCGGAGTTCGCCCCGCCCCAAGTGGTCATTCAAACCGAAGCGCTGGGATTGTCGCCGGAGGAGGTCGAGGCGCTGGCGACCCGCCCGATTGAGAACGCGATCAACGGCGCGCCTGACCTGGTGGCCATTCGTTCCCAATCCATCCAAGGACTCTCGGCCATCACCGCCGTGTTCAGCGACCGCGCGGACATTTATCGCGTCCGGCAGATGGTGAGCGAGCGCCTGACCCAAGTAACTGGCTCGCTGCCGCAGCGGGTCAAATCGCCCAAGATGGGACCGCTCATTTCCTCCACGAGCAAGGTGCTGGTCATGGGACTGACTTCCAACGAGCGATCGCAGATGGAGCTGCGGACGTTCGCCGACTGGACGGTGCGTCCGCGCTTGCTGGCGGTCCCGGGTGTCGCGAAGGTGGAGATCTTCGGCGGGGAGGTGCGGCAGCTTCAAGTGCAGGTGAAGCCGGATCGGTTGGTCGATTACGACTTGAGCTTGGAGGACGTGCTGGCCGCGGCCCGTCAGTCCACTGCGGTGCGGGGCGCGGGTTTCTTGGACAATGCGAACCAGCGGATCGTCCTGCGCACCCAAGGCCAATCGCTCACGCCGCAGCAGCTTGGCGAAGTGGTACTGGCTCATCACGACGGCCTGAGCGTGCGACTGAAGGACGTGGCGCGAGTGGTCGAAGGGCCCGAGCCGAAATTCGGCGATGCACAAATCTTGGGGGAACGCGGTGTCGTGGTTGAGGTTTATGGCCAATACGGCTCGAACACCATAGAGGTGACCCGCGCGGTGGAAAGTGCGCTGAAAGAATTGGCGCCAGCCTTCGCTTCCGAAAACATCATCCTGCAACCGTGGTTGTTCCGTCCCGCTAATTTCATCGAGGTTTCGCTTCGGAACGTGAACCAGTCGTTGCTCGTCGGTGGGATTCTGGTCGCCGTGGTGTTGTTCTTCTTTCTGCTGGACTGGCGGACGTCCTTCATTTCGTTCACCTCGATTCCGTTGTCGTTGCTCGCCGCGGTCATTGTGCTCGACCGCTACGGCGTCTCCCTGAACACGCTCACGCTGGGCGGGTTTGCCATCGCCATCGGGGTCGTGGTTGATGACGCCATCATCGATGTGGAGAATATCCTGCGCCGCGTGCGGGAGAACCTGGCCTTGGCGCAACCCCGCCCGCTCTTTCAGGTCGTGCTCGACGCCTCGCTCGAAGTTCGCAGCGCCGTGGTGTATGCCACGTTCATCGTCGCGCTGGTGTTCTTCCCGGTGCTCACTCTGACCGGCATTCAAGGAAAGCTGTTCAACCCGTTGGCGACGGCGTTCATCCTGGCCATCCTCGCTTCCCTGGCCGCGGCGTTGACCGTGACGCCGGCGCTGTGCCTGGCGATGCTGTCGCGCGCTAAACCGCACGAGGAGCCGAAGTATGTCCGCTGGATGAAAGAGCGGCACCGTCGCTGGCTCGATGCCTTGAGCCGGCGACCGCGCACTGCGATTGGCGTGGCGCTGGTGTTGTTCCTGGGCGCCGCGGCCACGCTCCCATTCTTTGGCGGCGAGTTTCTGCCGGAGTTTCGCGAGGGGCATTTCATCGTTCACATGGCAGCACTGCCGGGAACTTCGCTGGAGGAATCGTTGCGTTTGGGCCAGCAGGTCACACAGGAGTTGCTGAACAACCCGCACATCCGCTCGGTTTCGCAGCAGGCTGGGCGGGCGGAGAATGGTGAAGACACCTGGGGTACGCATTACAGCGAATTGGACGTGGATTTGAAGCCCTTGAGTGGAGACGTGGCCGAGGGAGTCATGGGTGAAATCCGCCAAACGCTGGAAGCATTTCCCGGCCTCACGTTTCGCGTGATGCCGTTCCTGGCCGAGCGCATCGAAGAGACCATTTCGGGTGCGACCGCGCAGGTCGTCATCAACATTTTTGGCGACGACCTGAACCTTCTCGATCAGAAGGCGGCGGAAGTGCGCCAAGTGCTGGCGGGAATCAGCGGCGCGACCGATGTGCAAGTCGAATCGCAGCCCGGCGCGCCGGAAATGGTGATGGATTTGCGGTCGGAGCGATTGACCCAGTTTGGTTTCCGCCCCGTCGAGGTTCTGGATGCGATTCAAACCGCCTATCAAGGAACCGATGTGGCGCAGACCTACGAGGGAAACCGGGTCTTTGACGTGACGGTGATTCTGGATGAAGCGAGCCGGAAAGCGCCGGAGCGCATCGGCGCGCTCCTGTTGCGCAACACGCAAGGACTGCGCCTGCCGTTGCGGGAACTGGCAGAGGTTTATCCGTCCACGGGACGATACGTGATTGTGCATGAAGGGGCGCGACGCCGCCAGCAGGTCACCTGCAATGTGGAGGGGCGCGACATGGCTTCCTTCGTGGAGGAAGTGAAAAGGCAAGTTGCGTCCAAGGTCGTTTTTCCTGCTGGAGTGTATCCGGTGTTCGGCGGCTCCGGCCTGGCGCAACGGGCCGCACGCCAGGAGGTGTTGCTTCACTCGGCCATCGGTGGCATCGGCATCGTCCTGCTGCTTTCCATCGTTTTCCGCAACACGCGAAATCTCCTTTTGGTGCTGGTCAATATGCCGTTCGCCCTCATCGGCGGCGTGCTGGCCGTCTTCGCGACGGGCGGCTCGCTTTCTCTTGGCTCGCTCGTCGGCTTCGTTACGCTCTTTGGCCTCACGACGCGGAACTCCATCATGATGATTTCGCACTTTGAACATCTCGTGCAGAAAGAAGGAATGACGTGGGGACTCGCCGCGGCCATCCGGGGCGCTTCCGAGCGGCTGTTGCCCATCCTAATGACCGCGCTGGTCACCGCGCTGGGATTGCTTCCCTTGGCCATCGG
>Ga0315274_10011734_pt1 | contig 12546 bp, 14 predicted proteins | sample YL17G02_20_MG_FD_203700 | JGI IMG/M metagenome (GOLD analysis project Ga0315274, IMG submission 203700) | Sediment microbial communities from Yellowstone Lake, YNP, Wyoming, USA - YL17G02_20 | ecosystem: Environmental > Aquatic > Freshwater > Lake > Sediment | place: USA: Wyoming | collected... | reverse complement strand
TGCACTGCTCGAACCTGGCGGCGGACGCCGTCCGAGCGGCGATAGAGGATTACTGGAACAGGCGCAAAGGGGCGAAGGAAGAGGGAGTGCAGCCTGAGGGTTAGCAGTGCGATTCTCGGCTACTGTTCTTGCCGGAGTGCCTCGTCGAGGAGGTCCCAGAGGCTGCGGACGTCAACGAAAACGTTTATCTCGTTGGCCAGCCGGCTTGCGCCGCGCAGGAGAGTGGGCTCGCAGGTCGGGCAGACTGTGACCAGGTTCTCCGCTCCCACACTCAGAGCATCTCGGATGCGGTTCTTCGCCACCTCCAGCGCCAGGTCTGGATCAGTGTCCGATACCCCGCCACCACCCCCGCAGCAGCTGGAGAACAAACGATTGTGCTCCATCTCCACGAGTTCCACCCCCAGGGCGCGCAGAATGTCTCGGGGTTCGTCACAGATGCCCAGCATACGCCCCAAGTGGCAGGGGTCGTGATAAGTGGCCTGGAGATTGAGCTGGCGGGGGTTCAATCCCCCCATCCTCTCCGCTATGGCGACGATGGCGTGCTTGACGTTGAGGCCGTACTTGTCTCGCAGGGTAATGGTGCAGGTGGGGCACAGGGTTAGGATCTCTTCGCCAGCTTGTGTGCCGTAGGCCTCTCTGAATCTCTCCTGGATGCGCCGGAAGTCCTCGTCGAAACCAACAGCGTCCGCGAAGTACCCACAGCAGGTTTCCTCAACCACGAGGGGATCGAGGCCAGCTCGCTCCAACACGGAGATGATCATCCTTGCTTCGACCGGCTTGCTCTGATACAGGCAACCAAGGTACAAGGGGGTCGTGCCCTGTCTCTTCAGGGGCGCAGGTCGATCGAAGAGGGCGCCCTCGCTGACTATCCTGGCGACCTTCTGCTGGTGCTCCACGGCCGACAGACCCGCCTGGCTCAGACGCGCCCGGAGGCCTGTGAAGACCTCCAGGTTGTTGAGGGCACAACGGGCCTGGCAGTAGCCACAGAGCAAGCAGCCGTCCAGTACCTTTTGCACCTCTGTCGATGGCTCGATGAGACCCTCCAGAAGCCCTCTGGCGATCATCATCTTCCCACGGCTGGTGTACGCCTCGAAGCCTTTGACCCGGTACACCGGGCAGTCGGCGATGCAGAACGCGCAGCGAGTGCGGTTGCAGGTGTAGATATCCTCAGCGTATTGCTCTAGACTCTTGGTATCCATCGCGATTCGAACTTCTTTCCTGGATTGAAGATCCCACCGGGGTCGAATACCTCTTTGATGCGTTTCATGTACGAATAACTCTCTCCGTGCTCCAACTCGTTGAAACCACCCAGGCGGTCGCCGTCCCCGATGTAGGAACTCATCGTGCCTTCCATCTCCACCGCCATGGCACTCATCTCCTTGACGTAGCGATAGAAGTTGGCCACGCTCTCCTCGGTCGAATCGTCCACGAAGACCGCGAAGCTGATGCTGGCTGTGGGCTTGTTGGGTGACTCGTTGTATACGGTCATTCCCAGGATGTCCTGCTCCCATCTGGAGGCGATGTCGAGGAAACGCTGGTAGGCTTCCTGCACCCGGCCGATGGGCAGTCCGATGTCGGCGGCTCCGAACTTCTTCTGTCGTTGGCTGTCGGGCCACTTCTGCCGGAAGGGGAGAAAATCCAGAGTGTGCTTCGACGCCCACCAGCCATCGACCATCTCTTGTTCCTTGACACCCTCGGCGGCGAACTCGCCTACGAGGATACGGGTCGCCTTCTCCAAGCTGAAGTCCACCACCTCGCTGTCACCGGCGAAGGACAGGAAGAGGATCGCTTCGGCCCAGTCGGGAATGTCTGGCTCGCGCTGGTACTTCTCCCGGTAGGCGTGAGTGTAGAAGTGCAGCCTCCTGCGGCAATTCAGGTGAGCGCTCTCGACTCCCAGGCCAGTGGCCAGCAGACGCTCCAGTGCCCTGATGCCGCTCTCGAGACTGCGGCAGATGAAGCCTCTCACCAGTCTCGTCTCGGGCAGGGGGAACACCCGCAGCGTGGCCTCGGCCACGACGCCCAGGGTGCCCTCGGAACCCACGATGAGATCCAGCAGCTTGTAGCCGGTCGAGGTGAAGGCAGCCTTGCGCCGCCCGAAACGCACGGCTTCTCCCTCTCCGGTGACCAGAACCACGTTGCTCAGCACGTCCAGGATCTTGCCGTAGCGTAAGCCGAAGGTGGAGTCGTTGTCGCAGCCGATGGAGGCGCCGATGGTGCAGGCCCGTTTGCTCTCCGGCTGGTGGGGGAACCACAGTCCGTGGTGTGCCAGTTGCTCGTTCAGATCCCAGATGGTGATCCCGGCCTGGACGGTGACCATCATGTTCTCCTCGTCCAACTCCAGGATCTGATTGAGGCTCTTGGTTTCGATGGCGATACCGCCCTTCCAGGCGGCAGCCCCTCCACCCATACCCGTGCCTCCGGCAAAGGGGACGATGGGTAAACGATGCTGATAGGCTATCTTGACAATCTCCACCACTTCGTCGGTGGTCTTGGGGACGACGACGATGTCGGGAAGATCTACGTGGGAACGGTGGCGGGGGCTCCAATCCCGGCTGTAGCCGATGCGATGGGTCTTGTCCTGGGTGGCTCGCTCGCCGAGGACCGCTTGTAGTTCGTTGAAAGCCTGGTTGAGGGTTTGCTCATCCATCATCTCCCCCTCATCTCGACTGAGGTGGTTGCGCAGGGGTCACATTATACGACGGTGGGCCGCGGGCGTCAAGTCCGGGAGCAAGTGAAGGCGTTGGCCCCGTCAGCAGAGGGTCGGGGCAGGATGACCGGTATCTGCCTGCACTTGGGCCGTCTCAAGAGGGCCTGGAACGCGCTGAAGCGGGGAAGAGCCGGTTGTTTCTCGCTGAATTGAGCTACTGTAGCGTTCCCGTGCCGTCTCTATTGCTCGCCCATCGGCCACTGCCAGAAGAGGAGGCCAATCTAGTCAATGGGTTGCGTGCCGTACAGACCGCCATGCGCCCGACCCCTGATGAGGCCCAGAGGTGCCGGCCAGTGGCGGACCTAGGGAAAGGCGAGTTCCTCTGGAAGAGGTGCCCAGCCCACTGTCATCGAGTGCTTGTGATCCGGTGCCTTGAGCAGGGCAAGCGACGGGACTCCCCCGGTAAGGGACGATAGCGCCGTCGAAGGTGTCACAGCAAGGTAAGCTGGTGGCCTAGGACTGCGTCAATAGGTGGCTCAAGTCCCAACATAGCAAGAAACTCTCTTTCTGTGAGTATCTGCGCACCGACCTCTCTGATCTGGTCGACCACCTCCGGGGTCAGACTGCCGCCAGCGACTGCGAAGTCGGGGTGATCGTCCACACTGTCGGCAATGCGCGCTTGCCTAGCCTGAGTGATCTCATCTGCGAGGCGCCGGTCCAGCGTAGAGAGCTCCCCTAGCAGGGCAAAAGTGATGCCTGTCAAGTCCTGCCGTGTCTCACTCACCGTATCAACTTCAATCACCTCGGCTGGCTTTCCCAGAGCCTTCCGAAACCGAACCACATCTCCAGCCACAACGTGCGTCCAGCTAGGACCGGCGCTCGGATCTAGCGAGCCGCGCAGCGGCTTCCTTCGGCCCTCGACTCTCAGCTCCGCTTCGAAAGGAAGCTCCCTGTCTCGCGGATCAGTGCGGACTAGCCGCAACACAGTAGCCAGCTCCCCGCGGTAGGGAAACTTGTAGGCCAGAGCCCAGCGCGCAAGGCGTTTCTCACGTCCTGCCGCCCGCTTCCGCGTCTCTCCGAGCTCACGTTGCCAAGAGAGTCTGTTCACTTTGATGGCAATGCCATCCATCTCATAGTCGTAGGTATCACGAACGCTCAGCAATTCCTGATAGCGGGTCAGCACCTCGTCGAGGCCTCTGCACAGCTTGCGGTCTGGAACAGGCGTGAGCCCCAGCGACGCAAGCCAAGCCATTACTTCGTCATAGCACTCAGGAATAGCGGTATCTGTCTTGAGGATTTGAAAGATGTGAACTTCCATTGGAGGGTCCTCTGCAGAGATCAGCGGACCGTTTCTCCTCAACAAGACCCCGTGTACCAGGTCACGCGGCGTGGGATAGATATCCCACCCTCGCTGACGAAGCTCGCAGTTAAGGGCGCGATACGTGGACAGCGACACGGTCGCCTCACCTCTCACGGCCAAGAGGCCAGGAGAGCTGCCGTGCATAGCCACGAGCTTGCTGGGAACCGCGCGGGTTTTGAGGACTTTGGCAGTAACGTCTTGAGGCTTGCCCTCCAGCCCCCTAGTCTGGGCGCTTTGGAGGTGGCCCGCTCGGTAGACCACGACAAGTGAGCTACCATCGATCTTGGGTTCAACTGCGTAGTCGATGTGACCGGAACGGTCCTTGCCCAGAGCAGCACGCACCCGTTCGTCGAATCCCTGGACATCGGCCTCCTCGAAGGTGCGCACCAGACTCCAGGCTGGCACCTGTTCATGCCCCTCGACCAGCCGTCTCAGACCAGGGTGCTTGTCGTCCAGGTCGTCAAGCTTCTGTGCCAACGCATCGAATTCTTCGTCAGAGAGCGGAGACTCGCCCTTTCGGTACGCATCTTCATAGCGGCTGACCAGGGAGTGAAGATGACGATACTCCTCAACCACGTGTCTTTCCAAGTGCATGGTAGACCCGACCTCTGGCACGCGAGCCTGTCAACCCCCGCATGTGCAGTCGTTGTCACAGCCCAGCGTGCTCACTGTAAGCTGGGGGCTACGGCCGAAGGGGCGCGCCCCCGTAGTCGAGGGTTGAGAGAATAGCTTCCAGTTCTTTGTAGAGGGCATCCACTGTTGAGTCGGTCGGGATTGTGAAGCTGGCCGCTGCTATGCAGGCGTCAACGCCTTGTCCCCAATGTGGCTCACCAATGCCCCTGTCACGCTCGTCCACCTTCTTGAACTCTGACAACTCGCTGGGAGTGCCGGGCCGGCCTCGTTGAACTCCTCTGTCAAATCGCAGTTGTTGGGGGGCGTCGGTAGCTACGAGCACGAAGTTGGGCCACTTACGTAGCTCCTCGACCTCTGCCATGTTCTTGATGCCCTCAATGACCAACTGGCTTCCTCCAGGCAGTGTCTCCATACGTGGTCGCAACAGGTGGACCAGCGCCGCAGCTCCATGAGTTCTGCGCATACTGTTCCCGACGTCTTGCAGATTGGCTACTGTCGTCTCTAATCCGCGAGTTCTTGTCTCATCGCGCACCAAGGTAGACAATGACAAGTGCAGGAAACCACGCTCCTGCACTAGGTACTGCGCAACCTCCGTCTTACCTGACACGAGAGTGCCCACCACGCCGATGATTAGTGGGAACTTCCCTTGGGTGAGTGCGCGAATCTCTGGATCCTTGTGAATCTCGGAGAGCCCCGGACGGACGGCTAGCTCGTAGCGACTCTTGTCCTCGACAGGGCTGGACACAGGAATCAATATCAACTGGAAGAGTCGGGCACCGGGTCGCAGCCCGATGGGAGTCTCTCCGTTGTTGATTAGCTGAATCGTCAAACAACCTCTGAATCCAGGCGAGATACGAGTGGTCGGAATCTTAATGCCGAGGCGCTCCCATGAGGAACGACCTATCACAAGGCCAGCGAGAGTCGAAGGAAGTCTAATGTACTCAAGCGTACTCGCCAACATGAACTGGCGGTCGTGCAGAGTGACTAATTCCCCCAAGCCCACTCGAAACCTGTCGTGTGATTGCCTCAATACGGCTTCGAAAGCTCTCTCCTCTTGCGCGAAGTCCAAGAAGGGAACGCGGCCGTGTCGCCTGACGATGAATTCACAGCCCAGCCGTAGATCGATGGAGTTTGATCCGATTTGCAGATCCGGATCGATCATTGGCGTCACAGCGACCCTGTCTGGCCAATCGCGGCTGAAGTATGCCAGGATCTCGGGTCGGGCAAGAATGCCTGGGTTAGCCTGAGTGTCCCTAGCTTCCACGGATAGCCTCCGTCACACCAAGCTGTCGCCGAATCTCACTGAGCTCGATAGCTTTCAGGGTCAGGCCATTGATCTGTCTTGCCCTGTCGCGCCTCTGGACTGCCTCCGCCAGGCTTTGCGGCGGCGTCCTAGGTCTTTGAGCCAGTTGATAGAGCCAGCCAGCGTTTATGATTGCGGCCAGGCGTGTCTGCCTACCCACCAGCTTGCCGACCTCCTCCACCTCGCACGGCGGCACATCGTGCTCAAGCCGCTCAAAAAGACCAAACACGTCTCGCCTCAGCAGGCCTGCTGAGCAAGCCCAACGCTCCTTGGGCACCTCGGCGATGCATTCCTTGATCAATGGAATGGCGGCCTGCGAAGCCTTCAAGGCGGGTAAGTACTCCGGCTTCACCTGCTCAGACGGTTCTTGATCTGCAAGGGCCTGTAGCCTGGCAAGTTCAGAGGCTAGTGCTGATCTGACCGACTGCTGCGTCTCTGTCGTCGGTTCTTCGTCTACAATGTGATCATATTCGAGTTCTCTTACTTCTCGGAGCATGGTCTGTAGTCTAAGTCGCGCTGGCGGATACTCCAGGTCGGGCTGATCGAGAGAGTGCATGACAGGCACGATGCTGGCAAAGGCAAAGAGACTGGCTGGGCCAAAGACGTGAATCGAAAAGATGTCTGCCACGAGTTCTCTCACCCATCTTCGCGTGAGCCAAGCGGCCTTCTCCATGGCCTGGAGGCGCAACACTTCTCCTGAACTTCGAAGGATCTGCTCACGGTCAGGACCAGCGGGCAGCAGATCGGCGATTTCGAGATCAATGTCGCCCTGATCGATAAGTGGCTCACGCATAACCCTCTCGGAAACGCTGAACACCGTGTCCGCGTGGTGGCCGATCTCGTGCCCCCAAGCCGCATTCTGCAGTATGTGGTACCCCTCTACAGCCGGGAAAGACAGGACAGCATAGTACTGGGGGCGACCTTTGAAGAAATCCTCACCGGTCCCGGTGGCAATCCCGTCCATGAGTCTCTTGAGGGGGGCTATCGCTTCATAATACCCGTAGTTGTATGTCCAACGCGGGAAGATGATGACTCTCGACTCTGGAGAGATCTCTCTGCAGAGCATTTCTACGGGGTGAACCATTGCCCAGGGAACGAAGTCGCTATTGGAGCCAGCCACGGGCCGGGCAGAGTGGGCAATCTGGGCTAGTGATCGTGCCAGTAGGGCCGCCTCAGCCTGGGGTATGACCGGTGGGGGTTCTCTTTCCTCAGAGGCAAGGTCAAGCAATCGGTCGAGGATGTGGTTGGTCAGCGAAAGGAGTAGATCACCGAACACTCGCGGACTGTCGGACGGAAACTCCTCCATCCTCAACTGCTCCAGCGTGTGCTGCAAAGCCAAGCCCATCTGGATTGATGAGTCTATCAGATACTTCATCTTGCCAGCAACAGGCACGGTTCCGATAACTGCATGAGGTTGGCCGGATCGCTAGCAGCTGTAGACTCGGCCGTCCTCTTGTGGTACAACGAGGCCAACGCCTTTATGGCTCTCTCAAGACGGGTGTAGTCCTCTCTGCCGATACCAGCAGCGGTGTCTTCTTCTGTGTCAACGTCAGCGAGGGGGATCCCGTCCAAAACAGATTCGATAGTCGCAGCGAAGTTGCTGGCCGCTTCACCAATGCTTTCTCCCGGAGCAAGGATGTCCAGAGAATCCAGTGCCTCACGCATGTACCGGTAGGCATGGATGCTTCCGAAGTCAGCAGCAATCCTGCCACTCCGCGTATCAACCAGACCCTGCGCTCTCAGTATGCGCTGCATTAGCTCTAGGCATTGTCTGAGTCTCACCTGTGCATCAGGCGACAGGCTCCCGGTATCCCTGTACTCGGCCAATGCCGCTACGGCCCCGGTAGTGGCCGAGGCGTAATAAAGAAGCTCACTCCGGTTGGTAATCTCATTGTCTGACATGCTTACCTCCTGAGTCGGGCAGTAGGGCGACCCCTCTTGCCGCTGGTATTCCGCCGTGATTATATCGGCCTCATGCCGTCCTGTCAAGAGTACCGAATAGTCACTGGCCGCTGGTTATCTACGAATGCGCCCAAGCTTTGAATAGCCGGAACCGGCCTAGTGCGAACCGAATCCCTAGTGACTCACGGTAGTGAGCTACACAGCCTGCATCCCAACCCAAGAGAGCAGGTGACGCGCGTTGGAGCAGCTGCTTCTCCGGAGGACGCATCAGTTCAAGTCCCCAAACTGAACGTGAATGTTATGGTTCCCAGCCTCGAACGGCAACCACATGGCAGCGTACCACAGAGATGACTCATCACGCCAACAGGCCAGCATCAAGAACCCTAGTGGTACGTTCTGTCATTCCAGGATCCCAAGTGAGAGAAGCCGTCAGTTCGTAGACCCTGCAATAGAGCACACAGTGGCAGACGTCGATTTAGTGCCCTCTTGAGGACGAAACACTCACTGCAGTTCACTCATTGGATGCCAGGTAGTCTACCTCTTCGAGCAGTTCTGCAATCTGTCGGACGGCCATGTCATTGTGATAGAGGATAGTCTCAAGGAGGACCTTCTCGGTTTCTCTCAAGTCCGCTATGGTTTTGATGCCCCTTGCCTCTAATTGCTCGCGCACATCGGGCATCAGGTTGAGCTCACCTATCTCCATTGCAGGGTCCAGTTGTTGAGTCGAAACCTGGCCTGGAAGGTAGAACCGTTTCAGCAGTTCCGACGCTCGAGACGCCCATCTAGCCCGCTTCTCCAACTCCTCCGATTCTCTCTCAGGACTCCAGTCAGTGGCTTCACCTCTGTATTCACTCATGATCTATCATCCTTCCTCCCCTCAAGCTAGTGTGTTGGTATGGAAGAAGCCATGGGATGCCAACGAAGGACATATTCGAACCCTCTCTCGCGCGTGACTGTAGCCACCGAAAGCTCCGAGCCGACGTCTGGCCCTTCTTCTGGAACTTGCGCGAGATTCTGCCGCACGTAGGCACAGGTCAGCAAGAAGCGGCATAGCTCGATTGCCATCCGGAGGCTGGCGTACCGATCAAGGAAGAAGTACCTTCCCTGCAGCTTCTGCATTACTCTCTGAAAGTAGTGGGCGCGATCGTCGCGGAAGTAGACGAACTCGTATTCCTCATCGTCCTCAACAAGTTGAAACACGTCGAAGGCTTGATCGAACAGCCGATGCGCCTCTGAATCCGCAACACTTGGGGCTTCGAGAGCTGTGATTTCGTCTGGTATGGTCACCCCATCCATCCCCCTCAGGCGCTGGATGATGTAGTCGCTGACGCTCTTGAAAAGCTTGCATCTTCTATTATACATTAGACCAAGCGTCAGAACGTCCATGCCGTACACAAACCGTTCAACCGCCGCAACCGCTTCCGGACTCCCGATGTATCGCACTCCGAAGCGAAAGTCCTCGTTGTTCGGGTAAGCCGGCTGAATCTCTCGCGTCGGCCACGCTATGAACCATGCCTCACCGAAGCTGCGGTCTCCTCCACGGCTATAGCCACCCAGTGTGATCGTAAGTGCCTTGGGAGTTTTACCTATCTTGTCATCGATATAGTCTCGGAGATGCGTCGCCACTTCCTCGACCGAATAGGATCGGCCAGCATACTTCTCGGTCTCCGTCTCAACAAAGCCGCGGATCGCTGCCTTTGCCGTGGTGGTGGGCGTCGTCACTTGCCCGTTCAGCATCACGCCGATTGGCATACCACCAAGCCCGAGTAACTTGCTGTGAAACGGCAGCACAGCGATAGTGCGCTTCTCGCTACCTTGTCTTAGCGTCATCAGGCTGTCGGCCCCCAGTACGATTCCATCGACACACTTGATGACTACGTTGATGGTCACCTAGCGCCTCCAATCCTTGGCGCAACCCCAGGACCATGTTCCAAGGCGGGGTTCAGCGCCTGAAAGATGAGGGCCAACCTACCCAGAGGCCGGTGTTTCTGTGTTAGTCACGCGGGCATCTCAGCACAGAACTTGCCCAGGCCGCTGCGAATCTCCTCGTCTAGGATCTTGCAGATTGTCTTGACCAGAAGATCGCGCACAGAAAGGCCAATCCCTGCCGAGACTATCACGGCGCCCAACCCACCGCCTACTGTGGTGGACGTTACGGCGGCGCCAGCCGCCGCAAACCCTGCTACTACCGCTGCTTCGATGAACTTTCTGCCCAGACCTTCTTCGTCGAATATCCCTGCCCAGTCTGGGTCCGGCTTTCCCTGGTCGTCCTCCCTCACACAGAACCCGACCCACAGTCGTTTCCGTATGGCCGCCTGCACTCTGTCCCAGTCCCAGCCTGGGAGTGCAGTGGAGATGATCACGGCGAAGTATGCATCACCCCCAGCATGCATGTCAGCCTTGTCAGACGGATCGAGGTCGCTGTAGGCATCTATCAGTGCCTCTGCGTCATCAACCAGGCTATTCCAGTTGGTTCTGACGTACTGCCTGAGCTGAACATCGTCGATGGTGCTTAGAAGAGTCTCATTGGGCATTCTGCAATCTCCTTTCACCTCGCCAAGCTACGGGCAGCATCTTGGGCAGACAACGGCCTCGCACTACTCATCGTTTGATCATCTTTGAGCCACCGTCATCATCCGCTGCCGTAGACGCCCGAGGAGTCCTCGGGTCACATTGGGCGGTCGCCGCGATGCTGCCAACAGTATATCACAGAGTGTCTGTGCCTGCACAATTCGCCACCTCCGCGTTTCGCCCCATAGCGAAGAGAGAGTCGTCCAGGGAAGTCTTGACATCTTCGGCATGTGGCCAGAGCAGTGCTTTCGTGACCCGGATGGCTGCTATCTGGCTTCACACCAGAATACAAGAGGCAAATGCTGCAGTCTGAAGAACCGGTGTGTTCTCAAGTGCGGCGTAGGCAGCTACTTTCAGCTTTCTCAGGATTGGCAGCCGGACACGGGCGAATCGCGTATGGACTGAAAGCTGCAATCATGCATCGAGAGCAACCCCAATGCATGTCACCACAGCGCTGCCAGTGGATGATTGGCGCTCCAATCTGGCGTCCGACACCAGGACGCTCTTGCCGCAGGTGCCGACTTGGACTCGTGTGATCACTGCTACATCTGAGATCCCCTCTTCACCGCATTGGGGTGCATTCCGAAAAGATGGACGAGCTGGATCTCCCGCCGCCAGCCGACTTTCGGCTCCACTGGATGCCACGGTCGGTATTTGGATCCGGATGCACTCGGTACGCACCCCAACCTCACGAAAACTCCCGCGTTTTATCCCTCACGATCAACGAACGCTTTCACTGACACGCCATGATGAATGCGGTATGCGAGATCAATCTGGGAACTTATTACGTGCGGTACGGGAGGAAGTGAATCCACATTATAGAACGATGCTCCCAAGGTCTCCACAGGATCAGCGCAGAGAGAACCACCAAGCAACTCGGCATGGAATACAATCGTGTACACCTGCCTCCCAAATGTTGGGAATGTATGCAGGCTGGAATCGTAGATTCCGACCACGGCAGTGACTCTGACGTCCAGTCCCGTTTCCTCCTTGACTTCGTTCTCAGCATTCCGGGCGGGATCGAAGCCTACATCGGCATATCCGCCTGGAAGTGTCCACAACCTCTGCTCCCGCTGTACCAGGAGCACCTCGTGCTCAGGGCTGAACACTACGGCGGCAACTGCGATCTTGGGGGTAGCATACTCTTGGCTGCCTATTGCACTTGCGGGTCTTCCGAGACCAATGGCTGATCCATTCTCAAGCAGATCACCAGCCTCTAACAAGCTCCCCATTTCTCCCAAGGTTCGCACGATGTCCGCATACCTCCTTACGTCATACTCGTTGGTCGAAAACGCTAGACCGTTGCTCGCTTGAGCATGTATTCTTTCCAGAAGCATTCCAAGTCGTCGGGCGTCAGCCGCGTTCACAGCGGTTGTCTCTACTTTAAGAATCGCCTGACCATAGCCTGCTCAGTCACTATCCACGTTCTGCCAGTCATTCCAGTAACCGAAATCGCTGTACTCCTGTGTAAGCCTAAGGTCATGGCCCTGTTGACAGTCGACACGCGTGCAGGTCGCCGTACAAGCGTCCTGGCGACGCGCAAGGTTTGACCTTTTGTCCCTGGGGCCTGCCCTGCGGCGTACGACAAGCTTGACATTCCGATAGCGGCACTAACCGCGCTAGTCAGGAACGCCGCCACACTCACCGGACCTGCATCCTGTCGCCCTCCCCAGCGAACACTCGATTTGCCCTCGCTCTGCCCCATCACAAGTCCACTCCCTCTGTTCCTTCTCGGTTGCTTCTGTCCAACCAAACGGTATTATCGTCCACCTCGTTCGACAGGGCAACTGGGCGTCGCAGTGCGCCAGGGCCCAAGCAGCTGCCTCCTGCCACGCGTTGCCATCCCAAAGCCGTGATGTTTCTTGGGCACTTCGATTTCCTCTGATGTGAGCGGGAAGCATTCGTCGCTCGATCTGATCGATGACCAGCCTCAGATCTGGCTTAGCCTCAGGATCCTACCTATGCTAGAATTGCCTGGTGATCGAGGCAAAAATGGAGGACATCCTTGCCCAACTGAACCCAAAACAAAGGGAAGCCGTTGAGGCCCCCGATGGCCCCATTTTGGTCGTGGCCGGCCCCGGCAGCGGCAAGACCCGGGTCCTCACCCATCGTGTTGCCTACCTGATCAAG
>Ga0315274_10011728_pt1 | contig 12548 bp, 9 predicted proteins | sample YL17G02_20_MG_FD_203700 | JGI IMG/M metagenome (GOLD analysis project Ga0315274, IMG submission 203700) | Sediment microbial communities from Yellowstone Lake, YNP, Wyoming, USA - YL17G02_20 | ecosystem: Environmental > Aquatic > Freshwater > Lake > Sediment | place: USA: Wyoming | collected... | reverse complement strand
CCGCCGTTCGTTCAAAAGGGACGAGAGCTTTCTCGAGAAGAACGTCATCCTGCACACACCCACCGGGTCGGGCAAGTCGCCCGTGGCCGTGGTGTTCGCACTGTGCATTTCTGTCGGCCAACGCGCACTTGAAGTGAATCAGGCAGGTCCGTAAAGTCCCGATCAGAGCATGGCAAACGGCAGGCTCAGACAGCAAAAGCAGCGGCAGCGCCTCGGCGGAAGGTTGCGGTGAGGCAAGCTTTGAAAGTTCCGCACCCCATCCCGTACCAAGGCAGCAAGCGCAACCTCGCGCCTGCCATTCTCGGCTATTTCCCGGAGCGGGTGGCCACGTTGATCGAGCCTACATGGACCCGCCGTACCAAGGCGTCTGCGGCGAGCGCGATCCGCGTTATCTCAAGGGCGTTCTGTTTGACGAGTTTGTGGAAGTCCTGGAGGCGCTGAACTTCCGGGACATCAAGTATCTCGTCAGCTACGACGGGCGCACGGGGGAGCGCGTCCACGAGCGCAAGCTGCCGGAGCGGTTGCGGCTGCACTTGATCGAACTTGAGGCGGGACGTTCGTCGCAAGCCACGCTGCTGGGCCGGGCGGAAGTGACGGTGGAGTCGCTCTACCTGTCACCAGCGCTAGCGGAGTCGCTGAAGCTGCGTCGCCACTACTGGGCTTATCCAGACAACTACACACACATTGCCATGCGCGAAGCACGCCGGGCGGACATCATGTGGACGGGGACAGAGGTGGGGTCTTACGAGCGGCTCAAGCAACGCACACTTCGCCTTCAGAAGAACATCCCCGGCTACGTGAAGGAGATTATTGAGCAACACGTGAAGTCGGAGTCTGGCTCCTGAGCTTGTGCCCGCTCACCAGCTTGGCTTGGCCATCCACGAGTAGAGTTCCCGCCCTGTGGCCACGACGTGTTGCGACCTGATTCCCCGCGACGGGAGCAAGGCGCCTGACGCTCTTCCTCGACACGAGTGTGTCGCCCCACGGACAAAGCCATTGCCGTAGAAACGAATTGGATTGAGTGCGGCGTTGCTGTGCGGTGGCTTGTGCACACGCTGGGTGGCAGACGCGAACTTGGGGGCGCTTGCCGGCTGATTTGGTGGCCGCGCCGCAGGGCTGGATTTACGTTGGCAGACAACCTGGGCCTGTTCACTGTCGAACCCACGGTGAACCGCGGCGCTCCCCATCCTGTGTTGCACCGCCGGCATCCTCGTCAACATCGCGGTGCGCGAGAGCGGGGGACGCCGATGCCCCTTGCTCAGCTTCCCAGCGGGGCGCCAAACTGTGACACGGGCGAGCAATGCGAGAATTCACTTCTCTACACGCCGTGTAGAAATCTGTTGACACATCCAAAGGACTGGCTATTCTTAGGCTGTGGAATCAATCGACAAAGTGCTCAAAGCCGTACTCGACGCCCACGCTGGCGACCCGCAATTGTTGGCTGTTCAGATCAAGGCTTCCCCGGCCTCTGTTCAGCGATGGCTTGCTGGCGAAGCCAAGCCGCGACCAGCTTACGAAGCCAAGCTCCGGCAGGTTTACACGGAGTTGACTCACAAACCGCGTGTGTTGCAGGAGACGGCCCTGCCCTATCGGGTCACGCCACACCATCCGATGATTACGGAGGCCGTGGACCAGACCCTGCGTTCGATTCGAGAGATTCTCCACAAGCGGGGACGGCTTTCATCACGCAGCCAAGCGCTGGACGAGCTTTCCAAGTTGCTGTTTGCCCACGTCCAGGCCGTGCGGCAGAAGAGCGGCGGAATCTCACGGGAAACGCTCGCTCGCTACCAGAAAAACGGAGACAACCTGGCGTCTGCCCTCAAGAGCTTCGTGGACGAAACGGTTCGTCAGAGCTTGCCCGAATCACTGGCGCACGAGGTGGACCTGAAGGATTTCGAGTTGAAGCTGAAAGGCCAGGAGGAGGAACTCGCCCACGAGTTGGTGGAATGTTTCGAGACGCTTCACCGGCAGACCAACGCTTTCAACTTCTCCGGCTTGGACATTCTCAATGAGGTCTTCGGCAAGTTCCTGGCCGACTCATTCATCGATGAGAAGGAACTTGGCCAATACCTCACGCCCCCCGAGGTCGTGCGTTTCATGGTTGGACTGGCCTTGCAAGCGCTTGAAGGTGACTATCTGGACATCCTCTGCAACCCCAAGCGCTGTGCCGAGGCCGGGCTGATTCTTGACCCTTCGTGCGGTGTTGCGTCGTTCCTGGTGGAAACAGTCCAGAGCTTGCGCGAGAGGGTTGAAGCTGAGTTCGTGGATGCCAGGCTGCGGGACCTCTGGCTCAAGAACATCTTGGAGAACGTGGTTGTCGGCATCGACAAGAGCGAGCGCATGGTGCGACTGGCCTTGACGAATGTCGCCATGTTCGGTTTCCCCATGGCCAAACTCCATCTCGCAAATTCACTCGCACGAAACGGCCAGGATGGCAAGCTGACGGAGTCGGTAGCAGGCAAGGTGAGACTCATCCTTACGAATCCCCCGTTCGGAGCGTGCTTCCAAGGCAACGACCTGGTGAAATACAAAATCGCCACTTCGTGGAGCCGCCGCTTTCCCGGTCACCTGGACTCAGAAGTTCTTTTCCTGGAGCGTTACTTGGACTGGCTCGCGCCGGGCGGACACCTGATTGCCATTGTTCCTGACAGCATCCTGACCAACCAAGGTGTGTTTGAAGACCTGCGTCGAGGCATCGCCAACGCGGTGGACCTCTGCAACGTGGTTTCGTTGCCCACGGTCACTTTCGGGCTGGCTGGCACGAACACCAAGACCTCAGTCCTCCATCTCCGGAAGAAAGACCGAACCGCCGGCAAGGCACGACGGACGGCTTTCGCCATTTGCCAAGACATTGGCTTTACCGTCACGACACGGGCCAACCAACGGACTAAGGTCGTGCATGGCACTGGCGACTTGCCTGCAATCCTGGAGGAGATGCAAACCGCGCCCGTCAAGCCCAAGACTGTCAAGTGGCTTGAAAACGGGACGGCGCTTGAAAGGTGGGATGCCCAGCACCACGCTTCGCTCTCAGCGGAAATCGAGCAACGCCTTAACCACAGAAATGACTCTGACCTTCGAGTTTGCGACGTGGCGGAGTTGGTGGATGAACGAGCGGACCCCCGCCGATGGGGAACGAAGGAGTTCAACTACATCGAGATTTCTGACATCGATTCGCAAACTTGCGTGGTCTATTCCAACAGCGTGGACACCACCGCGACCCCAAGCCGGGCGCGGAAGTTGGTGCACGCAGGCGATGTGCTGGTGTCCACCGTCAGGCCAGAGCGCGGTACCGTGGGCGTGGCCGGGCCGCACCAAGATGGCTCAGTTTGCACTACTGGCTTGGCGGTGCTGCGGCCCACAGGAATTGACCCACTCACACTGGCCCACTTGCTGAAGACGGAATTCGTTATCACTCAGCTCATGCGGAACAACGTTGGCATCGCCTATCCCGCCATTAACGAATCCTGCCTACTGGATGTGCTGTTGCCTATCCGCAGAGAAGACCTGCCGCCCTTGGAGCAGCAGGCCAAGGAAATCTCAGCGGCCGAAGGGCGGCTTCACCAGATTCGCAGCCGATTCACAGCAACGGTAGATGATGCGGGAGCCGCTTGGCGGCAAGATGGAGCTACTTCATCTTCCAAACCTCATCCAGTGTCGCAAACCACGTCCCGTCGCCAATCTCGCAAGTCGGATTCTGATTCACGTGAGCTGGATATTTTTCGGCACGCGGAAGCCCATAGGGCTTGACGTCCTTCGGCACCGAGCAGGTGAAAGCGAAGTCACGGATGTTACCAGTGCGGAGGAAGAGGCTCACCGCAAAAAAGTCCTGCGTCTCAAATTTGCAGCTACTCGTCGGGTAGTTATCGGTCTTGCTGTGAATCAGACGGGCGAACTTCGTGTTGGTGCCCCAGAGTGATTTCGCTTCAATCTTCTTCGTGACGCCGTCCTTCTCGACTTCAAAATCGTAGTGGCGGTAAGTCCCGATGTGCTGCGCCATGTCTTCGGGCATCCGTCGCACAGTGTAACCGGCTTCCTTGAGAACTCGGACCAGTGAGTATTCCACAAGCCCGCTCAGGACCTTCGCCGACGCGCCATACCGGTCGATTTCCAGATAGTCGTCGGCAGCGAGGTCCGCCAGCGCAGCTTCCAAGTCCTTTTTCCTGCCGCCGCAATACACTTCGCTCTCGGCGACCCTGGCTTTGCTGTCCACCTTCAGGATGCGGCCTTTGGCGATTTCCTTCCATCCGCCGCCAGCCTCGTAGGAGTTTGGCACGAATTTGCCCGTGCGCCCCGGCACAATCAGGTCTTCACACTCCTTGTCGATTCCGATGGTGAATGAAGCGCGCCAGTGCGGCTGCCCCGGGATTTTGAAAATGGTCTTGTCCAGCGTGCGGATCGGAATCAAGACAGGACACAGAATGCCCTCAAGCGCCTCTGGTGTGGAGCCGCCGTAGCGTCTTGTCAACCGCTCGAAGAGTGCCTTGTAGTCAATTGCCATTAAAGTGAATGGCGGCGAGCTTAACGGCGAATCAGCCTTTGGCAAAGCATTCCTCGTGGTCACGACAGGGCGACCAAGTCCTTTATCTTGAGGTAATCCCGCACATTGTTGCGGAGCTCTCCTCGCCGGCAGGGCATCGCCCGCCACTATCCGCAGGAGTTTTACTTCGCCTGCTCCGACAGATACGTGTGGATGCCGGCGGCGGCTTTGCGGGCATCCCGCACGGCGTGCACCACCAGGCTGGGGCCGCGAACCAGGTCGCCGCCGGCGAACACGCCGGGAATGCTGGTCATCTGAAGGGCGTTCACCAGGACCTGGCCCGACTCATTGACGGCGAGTTGGGCGAGGTCGCTTCTGGCCGGGAACGGTACCGGGTCAAAGCCGCAGGCCACCAGCACCACGTCAGTCGGCACGTTGAATTCAGTGCCATGGACCGGGCGGGGTTCGAGTCGCCCGCTTGCGTCAGGCGCCTCCAGTTCGGTCTGGCGGCAACGCATGTGGGTCACCTGGTCCGACGCATCGCCGAGCAGGGCGATGGGCTGCGTAAGGAATTTGAACTTGGCGCCTTCCTCCAGGGCATTGGAATAGTCGCGGCCGCCGCACCGGATATTCGCGGCATCACGGCGGGAAATGCAGATCGCCTCGCTGGCTCCGCAGCGAATCGCAGTGCGCAGGCAGTCCATGGCCGTGCTGCCCGCGCCCAGGACCGCGACCCGCTTGCCTTTGACTTCGATCCGCGGGTGATCCACCTGGAACTCGCCGGTCTTCTGCATCAGAAACGGGAGCGCTTGAAAAACGCCTTGCAGGCCCGCTCCCGGAAGCTCCAGCGGCCGGGCCTGGCGCGCGCCGACACAGAGGAAAACCGCGTCGTACTCCGCCCGGAGTTCTTCCAACGAGATGTCGCGGCCCACCATGACCCCCAGGCGGAACCTCACTCCGCAGCGACGCAGCAGGTTGATGCGGCGCTGCACGACTTCTTTTTCCAGCTTGAAGGTGGGAACGCCGTTGACCAGGAGTCCCCCGGGGAGAAGCTGCGACTCAAACACGGTGACGGCGTAGCCCTTCTTGACCAGGTCGTCGGCGCAGGCGAGTCCGCCGGGACCCGAACCGATCACGGCGACTTTGAAGCCGTTGGGCTCCACGCACGGCAGTTCTACTGCCCCATGCGCAAACGCATACTCGTGGATGAACCGTTCGATGGCGTTGATGGCAACCGGTTCGCCCGGGCCGTTCAGGATGCACGCGCACTCGCAGAGCTGGGGGCAGAGTCGCACACAGATCTCGGGCAGGCACCCGCTGGCTCGGGAGAGATCCGCGGCTTCGAGGAAGCGCCCCTCCGCCACCAGGCCCAGCCACTCGGGAATCCGGTTCTTCATCAGGCAACCGTCCACGCAGGCGGGATTTGGGCATTGGACACAGCGACGGGCCTGTTCGCGTGCGGTCTGTTCGTCCAGGATGGAGTAGATCTCGTGGAAGTCGGATACCCGTTCCTCCGCGGCGCGTTTGGGCAACTCCGCGCGCGGCACCTCGCGCCAGGCGTGTTTGGCCCACCCGCTAATCGGATCTGGGTTCATATCAGCTACAATCAGTCGCCGTCGGCCGCTGACAGTCCGCGGTTTTGCCCGTTGCGCCGAACGCTCGGGGACATGTCACACAGCGCCAAACCGCGGCGCCCGGTCGTTGGCGCTAAACTCAGCGCAGCAATTCCAGGCTAAGGGTTTCGTCATTTGACGCCGACTTCCGCACATCTTTTGGCTTTGTCCAGCTCTTTTTTGGCAGCGGCGGGCGGCGGGCCCGCGGTCCGGCCCAGTTCACACTACCTGGCGGATCACAGGTTCACAGGGGAATGCTGGCGGATGATCTCCTCCAACGCCGCCAGCCAGCGCGGATGTTCGTTCAGGCACGGGATCAAAGTCAGTTCTTCGCCGCCGGCATCCTGGAAGGTCTTGCGACCGCGCATCCCGATTTCCTCCAGGGTCTCGAGGCAGTCGGAAACGAAGGCCGGACAGATGACCAACAGCCTGCGCTTGCCCCCTTCGGCCAGGCGAACGAGCTCCAGATCCGTGTACGGCCGCAGCCAGGGATCCTTGCCCAGCCGCGACTGGAAGGCCACGGAGTATTTCGTTTCCGGAACACCCGCGGCCTGCAAAAAGGCGGCCACGGTCTGGAAACATTGCGCCCGATAACACGTGCGGTGGGCCGGGCTGGCCACGTGGCAGCAGTCATTGACCCGCAGGCAGTGACGCCCGGTGGGATCGGCCCGCTGCACCTGGCGTTCGGGCAGGCCGTGGAAGCTGAACAGGAGATGATCGTAGCCAGTCCGGAGGCAATCCGCCGCGCTGGCGGTCAGGGCCGCGATGTAGCGCGGATCGACATAGTAGGGTGGCGCCACCCTTACCGCCATCAACGGGGCGTGCCGGCCCACGACGCGTTTCACGCATTCGACCGCGGATTCCCAGCTTGACAGGGCATAATGCGGGAACAAGGGGAGCACGAGAAGGTCGTTCACGCCACGCGCCGCCAGGCGGTCGATAGCCGAGGCAATGGAAGGGTTCTGATAGCGCATCCCCAGTTCCACCGGCGCGCTGATCCGCCGCTGAAGCTGAGCCTGCACGTTCCGGCTGATGACGATCAAGGGAGAGCCCTCCGGACGCCAAATCTTGCGATACGCCTCTGCGGACTGTCGCGGCCGTCCGGGCAGAATGGCGAAGTGGACGACGCAAAACCGGATCGGCCACGGCACATCGAGCACCCGCGGGTCCATCAGGAATTCGCGCAGGTAGCGGCGGACATCACGGACGGCGGGCGAGTCGGGTGAACCGAGGTTCACCAGCAGGACTCCCGGCGCACTCATGCCACCACCTGGGCCCGAGCCGTGGCCGACTCCGCGGTCGGAGCCCCGGCGTCTCCGGCCAGATACCGGGCAATCCGTTCCGCCACGTTGTGCCCCGAGATGATCGAGTCACCGAGCGAGATGCCTTCACGGTAATGCCCGGCCAGGAACAAACCGGGCGCTTTGGTTTCCAGTTCGTCCATCACCGCCTTGAAACGGCCATAACCGACCTCGTATTGCGGAATCGCTTGCCGATAAAGCACGTGATGGCGGAAGGTCGGCTCGCCGGTGACGCCGAGGATTGTGCGCAGGTCCTTGGCGGTCATTGCCACCAACTCATCGCCGTCGCGAAGGGCCAGCTCCGGGGCCCGCACGCCGCCCACGTAACTGGTCAGCGTCACGTGACCCGCGGGCGCGCGGTGCGGGAATAAGGACGAGGAGAACAATGTGCCTAGAATGCTGAAACCCTCCAATTGCGGGATCAGCATTCCAAAGCCGTCCAGCGGGTGCGCCACGGCTTCGCGCCGGAAACCCAAGACAATGCTGGCCACGGGCGGATAGTAGATCTGAGCCAGCGGGGCGAGGCTGAGTCCGTTCCCCGCTGCAAGCTCCAGCTCGGCGAGCTTGTAGGCCGGCGCCGCCAGCAGCACCGCGGCATGTTCCTGCGTCGGGGCTGTGTGCTGGCGCCGTGAGGTCACACGCCAGCCGCGCGCGAAATGTTCGAGCCGCAGGACCGACGCGTTGAGCTGCACGGCAGCGCCGAGTTTCGCCGCCAGCGTGTCCGGCAGCACCTGCAACCCTTCGTCAAAGGAGACCTTCTTGGCCTCCTGCTTCGAGACCTCACCCCGGCGCTTGCGCTCGCGGGCACCGAGGATCTGGCCCAGGATCAGCGAACCATAGCGTTGCTCGACCGCGTGCAGCTTCGGGAAAGCGTGCTTGACCGACAGCCGGGTCGGATCGCCCGCGTAAATGCCGGCGACCAGCGGGTTGATCGCATAATCGAGAAACTCCCGGCCAATCCGCCGCAACACGAACTCGGCCAGACTTTCCTCCCCATCCGCAGGCGACCGACGGACGAACGGCTCCAGGAGCAGACGCAGCTTGGTTCGAGTCGAGAAGAGCCTCGTGCGGCAGAACGCCGCCGGTGAGAAGGGCACCAGTCTCGGCGTGCCGCCCCGCACGATGTAGCGATTCTCCGCCTCCGGCTGCGAATAAAGCCGACGCGGCTCCAAACCCGAGTCGCGGATCAGCGTGGTGATCCTGGATGATGTCTCCAGAAGGGAGTTGGGCCCGAACTCCGCCAGAAAACCGTCCTGTCCGATCGACCGGATGACACCCCCGACGCGGCCGCTGGCCTCATACACCGTCACGGGCACGCCCTTCTGCTGCAGCCGAAATGCCGCGGTCAGGCCGGTGATGCCGGCCCCGACTATGGCTACGGAGCTCGCCGGTTTTCCCTCGTCGGATCCCTTGTTCTGGAAGCCGGGGGTCATGGAGGTATCACCGGAGCGAAAGCCCCGCTCAATGGAATCCCGCTCTGCAAGTTCATGATCGAGCTCGCGACCCCATCACTCCAGCTCAGCATCACGACTGTCGCCCCTTTCCGAAACGAGCTCATATCGTCATCGAATGGCGCCGCTTGGTCAGGTCCGGCAGGCAGGCATCGAAGCGCATGGCGATGTTGCGGATAAACAGGCGTCCCAGCTCGGTGACGGCCAAACCTGTGGCCGCCCGTTGGAGCAGTCCGTCGGCCTCCAAATCGTCCAGCGAGGCCAGATCGGCGGCGAAGTATTCCGTGAAGCTCACCCCCAGGCGCTGCGACATCGCCGCATAGTCCAGTCCCAGATTGCACATGATCTGCATGATGGTCTGGCGGCGGATCAGGTCGTCGGCGCTCAGGAGGTAGCCCCGAGCGAAAGGCAACCGGCCTTGGTCCAGGGCGGCGTAGTAGGCCGGGAGGTCCTTGAGGTTCTGCCAGTACGTGCCGTCCGCCTGCGAGATGGACGACATGCCAAAGGCGTAGATATCCGCGCCGCCCCTGGTACTGTAGCCCTGGAAGTTCCGCTGCAACGTGCGCCGGCGCTGGGCGACAGCCAATTCATCCGTTGCCCGCGCGAAATGGTCCATGCCGATATACACATAACCCACCGCCGTGAGCTTCTCGATGGTCAGCTTGAGGAGCTCCAGCTTGGTCTCGGCCGAAGGCAGGATGCCGGCCTTGAAGATGCGCTGGGCCGGTTTCATCCACGGCACGTGGGCGTAGCTGAACACGGCAAAGCGGTCCGGCCCCAACGCCAGGATCTCGTCCAGCGTCTTCTCAAACGAGACGGGCGTCTGGCAGGGCAACCCGAAGATCAAGTCCACATTCAGCGAGGTGAAGCCCATCTCGCGAATCCACTCCACCACGCGCGTCGTCATCTCCAGTGGCTGGATGCGATGCACCGCCTTTTGCACTTCCGGGCTGTTGTCTTGGACACCGATGGAGGCCCGGTTGAATCCAATCTCGCGTAACGCGACCAAGTGGTCGCGCGTCAGCCGCCGGGGGTCGATCTCGACGCCGGCCTCAATGTCCGGCGCCAGCACGAACTGCCTGTGAATCAGCTCCCCCAGCCGCCGCAGATGGTCCGGTGGGGAAAACGTGGGCGAGCCGCCGCCGAAATGAAGCTGGACGACCTGGCGACCCGGATTCAGAAAGGGCTTGAGCAGCGCCACCTCTTTAGCCAGGTACCCGACGTACGTGGCGCTCTTCTCCTGCGAGGTGGTGATGACCGTGGTGCAACCGCAAAACCAGCACAGCGTTTCGCAGAATGGCAGATGGAAATAGAGCGAAAGATCGCGCGGCGTGACGTTGCTCTGACGGATGCTCTCGACCACCTGCTCCACCGGCACTTTGTCGGTGAAGCACGTGGCCGGCGGGTAGGACGTGTACCGCGGCCCCGGCACGTTGTACTTCCTCACCAGCGCGAGATCGACGTTGAGCTTGCTCATCGAAACCTATGCACAGTCTCCACCAAACTCGCGAGGTTTTCCAGCTTGGCATGGCGTGGCACGCCGTGGCCCAGGTTGAAAATGTGGCCCCGCGCGCCACGCATCTCACGCAGGATCCGACGCGTCTGGGCGGCGACCACCTCCGGCGTGGATTCGAGGAGCCAGGGATCAAGGTTGCCTTGCACACCGATACGCGGGGGTAGCGCGGCCCGCACGCCGGCCAGCCGGACGGTCCAATCGACGCCAATCACTTGCGCGCCGGTCGCCGCGAGCGCATCCCAGCACCCGTGCACCCCGCGGGCAAAGAGGATCACCGGCACCGGCGGTTTCAGCGTGGCAATGATGCGTCGGATCCAGCGCATCGAAAGCGGCTCAACCAGGTTGTCGGCCAAGCCGACGCCCAGGCTCTCGAAGATCTGAAGCGCATCGACCCCGGCGGCAATCTGCAGCCGCAGATAGCGGATCACGGCCTGCGTCAGCTTCTCGAACAACCGGCCGCATAGCTTTGGGTCGCTGAAGTAAAGCGCTTTGGCCTTGACGTATTCGGGGGCACTGCCGCCTTCCATCATGAAATTGGCCAGGGTCCAAGGCGCGCCGGTGAAGCCAATCAGGGCAGTCTGGTCGCCCAGCTCCCTTCTGAGCAGCCCTAGCGCCTCCGCGACGTATTGCAGCCGCTCCGTAACCGCCTCCGGCTCCAGCCGTTCAATGTCGCCCGCGTGGCTCAACGCGTGGTCCATCTGAATGCCGCCCGACTCGCGGAACCGATACGGCTGTCCCATCGCTTCGGGGACGACGAGGATGTCGCTAAAGAGGATGGCTGCGTCGAACCCGAAGCGCCGGATCGGTTGGAGGGTCACCTCCGCAGCCAGCTCGGGTGTCCGGACCAGCTCCAGGAAGGAGTGTCGTGCCTTGAGCGCTCGATACTCAGGCAGGGCCCGCCCTGCCTGGCGCATCAGCCAGACCGGGGTCCGATCGACCGGGCGACAAAGACAAGCGTTCAGGAAGCGCTGGCGATCAGTCAGTGGAGGCGCCGTCCGACCTGACTTCTCAGCCGGATTGACCTTCGGGCTTGGCGCTCGATCAGACCTGTTCGTTCTCTTGCCCACGCGTAGTGCCTGGCTGGATCCAGCCTGAACGAAACCCGGGGCCAGCGCAAGCCAGCCGGTGCGGGTTCTGGACATTGACCGCCCTGGCGGTTAAAGTGTTGTTTTGATTTATGAAAACAAAAGCCTGGCTGGCGTTTCCGACCCTCCTGGCGCTGGAGTTGGCTGCAGGCCGACTCGGCGCCGCCGACACTGCCGTCGTGACGAAACAGTCCGTGAACGTGCGCGGGCAGCCGTCGCTCGCCGGCGAGGTCATCATCCAGCTTAAGAAGGGTGAAACAGTCACGGTGCTGGAGGAAATCACCGCCAGGAATCCCAAGCCCGACGAACCCGCCAAATGGTTCAGAATCGCCATGCCGGCCGGCACGCCCGTCTGGGTGTACGCTTCCTTCATCGACTCTACCAACAAAACCGTGATTCCGCGCCGGCTTAACCTCCGCGCCGGCCCGGGCGAGAATTTCAGCATCGTCGGACGCATCGAGAAAGGCACGTCCGTCAAGGAGATCAGCGCCCACGGGGATTGGCTGGAGATCGAGACGCCAGCCGACGCCTATGCTTTCGTCGCGCGCGAACTCCTGGAGCTGAAACCGTCTGAGCCGCCAGCCTCACCCGCGCCGGCCACCCCCCCCACTGCGGAGCCTCCGGCAGCTTCTCCTTCCCCGCTGGCCACTCCGGCCCAGGAGGAGAAACCGGCGGCCAAACCCCAGACGGAATCGGCCCCGGCCCCGGCCCCGTCGCCGCCGCCGGCCGCGGAGCCGAGCCCCAAAGCGGAAACCACCGCCGCCCCCGCGGAAACCACGCCGGAGGCGCAGCCACCGCCACCGCCCCGGATCGTGCGCCGTGAGGGCATCATCAGCGGGACGGTGAGCATTCAAGCGCCGACTTACTATCAGTTGAACAACGTGGATTCGGGCAAGGTGCTCGATTACTTGCACGCGGCCTCCATCAACATCAATCTCAAGAAACTCAACGGGAAGCGCGTGATCGTGACCGGCGAAGAGGCCATCGACCCGCGCTGGCCACGTACTCCGGTCCTCGAGATCGAAACCCTTGACACCGCGCCCTGATGGCTCCCACCAACGTCATTGATGGCCGCGCCATCGCCAGCCAGATCCACGCGGAAACG
>Ga0315274_10011727_pt1 | contig 12549 bp, 8 predicted proteins | sample YL17G02_20_MG_FD_203700 | JGI IMG/M metagenome (GOLD analysis project Ga0315274, IMG submission 203700) | Sediment microbial communities from Yellowstone Lake, YNP, Wyoming, USA - YL17G02_20 | ecosystem: Environmental > Aquatic > Freshwater > Lake > Sediment | place: USA: Wyoming | collected... | reverse complement strand
TCAGTCGTCCGTCATCGGTCCTCCGTCATGGGCTGACCGCCTCCCGTCGCCCGACGTCAGTCGGCCGTCATCGGTCCTCCGTCGTATATGCCGCGGCTCCCGGACCCAGAGGGCCAACAGCGCGCTGCCCAGGAGCGACAGGATCATCGCAACAGTGAACAGGCCTCGATAGCCGGCCCACGTCGCCAGCCAGCCACCCACGATCGGGGCCAGCATGCCCGGCGCGAGCAGGGTGTTGGTCAGCCCAATGTAAGTCGGGCGGTCCTCGGGAGCGCAGAACTCGACGATGATGTTCATGCTCGAGACGGCAGCGGCGGAGATGGACATCCCCAGCAAGGCAAAAGCCACCCACAGTCCGCTCAGGGAGAACGCCACCCGAGCGGCTGCGGCCGCGAGGGCCATCAAGAGCGCAGCGATGCAGAGCACGACCTTGTGCCCCTTCCGGTCGCCGATGATGCCCCACAAAAGGTTCATCACCGCCTGGCTGCCGACCAGGATCGCCGTCAGCGTCCCAACCTGCTCGAGCGCCCCGGGAATGCTCTCCTTGCCATAGACCATGAAAAAGCCGCCGGCCATGGTTCCCAGGTTCGCCACGGTGCGGCCGATCAGGAAGCGCACATAGTTGCCATCGCGCCGCAGGATGGCCGGGAGTTGTCGCAGATAGTCGCGTTGACTGGTGCGCGGCTTGACCACCGGGCTGGCAGGCTCGCGGGTGAGCGACAGCCCAACCCAGGAAATCATCACCGACAAGAACGCCAGGAAAAAGCAGAAGCCATAGTTGCGCGGAAAAGGCCAACTGGCCAGGATGTGCCCCGCCAGCCCGGCTCCGGCGATGGCCAGCAGCGCGCCCAGGCTGTGCCCCAGCCCGGCCCACAGCCCACGTCGGTGCACCGGGATCACCTTGGCGATCATAGAATACCAGGCGGGTGTCACCGCACCATTGGACGCGGCCGTGGTCGCCAGGAGCAAAAAGAACGCAATCAGGGTGGCCGCCGGCGCGGGCCTGGCCAGCCACCACACGACCAGCCCCATGAGGAGGTATGGAACGCGCTCCCCCACGAAGGCCAGGGGCAAGACGAACGGCTTTTGCCGCGCCAAACTCTCTGCGTGGTTTGCCATCAGCAGTTGCGGCAACAGCAAGCCCACGCTATAGGTGGCCGGAATGAGGCCGATGGCGATCCGCGAGGGGGTCAGCTCGCTCACCAGCAGGGGCATGATCGTCGCCTGGGACACCAGGTTCAGCCCGAGCGTGTAGAACGCCGCGTCAATGAGGTTCACGCCAAAGTTCCAGCGGAAGCCGGCCTGGACCTGGCGCTGCAAGCTATCGGGACCTGTCACTCGCTCTGTCTCCTTGGCGGGATCGGTAAAGGTCAGAAAGGGATCAGGGGTGAGTCCGGCACCACTCGGCCACCCACCGCAGCCGCTCAAAGCTCTCATTGCCACCGGCTTCGGGCAGCTCGTCCGAGATGCCGAGCACCAGGCGCGGATGGAACAGGGCCACGACCTGTTCAACGCAGGCCTGCAGCGCTTCGCGCGGGTAGTGATCCAGAAACAGCACGGCAGGAATGCCGTCGAGCAGCACCTTGTCGCCGATGTGCTGGGCCATCTCTTCCAGCGTGACGTCGCCCTGCGGCTTGGGCGTCAGGGCCTCGAGACCATCAAAGGGGAGGTCGGCCAGGTAGGGCAGCAAGCCCTTAAAGTAGCCGTCGATGTGGATGTGGGTCAGGATCCCCGCGTCGCGCAGTTGGCCGGACCGCTTGTGGTACCAGGGGAGCACATACTGTTCAAAATAGCGGCGCGACAAGTAGGCCATGGCGATGTTCTCGCCAAAGTTGAGGATCTGTAGCAGTCCCGATCCGGTCAATTGTTCGTATAGCGGATCGTAGGACTCGTCGATGACCGCCATGATTTCCTCGACCGCTGGAGGCTGGTCGGCCAGGGCATAGATCATGTGCTCGTATTTCATCAACTGCTGTGCCAGGGCAAAGTATGGGCTCTTGGGCACCCAGAATTGCGGCACCCCGCGGTCGCCAATGAATGAGGCCCCCACTTGGAACTTTTCCGGGTTAAAGCGGATGACCCGGCGGGCCAGCAGCCAGCGCAGCGCGGGCAGATCCTCTGGTTTCTTGGCCAGAAACTCTATTCGCCGCCACGTGCGGTCAATGGTGAACTTGTGCACCTCGAACAGAGGCCCATATGGGGTGTCAAAGCGACGCCTGAGGAGGTCAGCGGTCTGCTCTTCGGCCATGTGGACGTCATCGGTGTATGTGATCTCGATGGGATCGGGCTGGCCTGTATAATAGTGCACCGTGCGCATCGAAGCGCCGATCAGATCATAGACGTCCCGCAGCGACATCCCTTCCAGTTGGGGTGGAAGGCTGTTGAACTGGCTATGCCAGTCAAACCAGGGCTCGAACCGAGGCTGGAAGAACACGTGGGGCACTGGCTCGCCGCGGAAAACGCGCAGGTTCATCTCTTTCCGTGTCATGCTCATGGCTGACTCTCTCCTCGCTCCTACCAGATGACCTCCATCTCGCATGCCGCACAGTCAAAGCGCAGCTCGTAGCGGTGCCCGTCTTCATCTACCAGGTATACCGGCTCCGCCCAGCCGCCCTCTTCCCGATTCTCCGACCTTCCATCCTTCCCCCCTCCTTCCACCCTTCCATGCTTCCAACCTTGCCCTCCTCTGTCCTTCCACCGGGCACAGACCCCAAGCTGGTGCTTGATGCAGTACCGGGTGCGCATCACCGCGCGGCCGCGCATGTCCAGGCCCGACTCGGGCGCGGGCTCGATCTCGGTCACCCCGTGTCGCCGGTAGAAAGCGGCCGCCTGTTGGTTGAGGACATTGCCCCGGTAGGTGAGGCGCTGCTCGGGATAGGGCACGCTGTTCTTCTCGGCGGTCGGCCGGAGTACCGGCTTTGGCACCGGCCGGTTCCGGGCACGTTCGGCCACCAGGCGCTCCAGGGCATCGCGGCGCAGCACGTTCAGGGCCGAGAACGGCAAAAAGCGGGCCTCCTGCCAGGCCACGTTCAGGTCCGTGCAGGCGAATTCCGTATCGCCCATCTTGCGCAACTGGCGCCCGGCGTTCGCCAGGGCCTGCTCCGGTTTCTCTGCCTTGACCTTGTCGCAGGCCAGGTGTCCGGTGGCGACGTTGCCATCCTCGTCGATCGCGGTCAGGGAAAAGCCGTCTGCCGTCTCTTCCAGTGTGAGCCGCACCGCGATCCGCCGCCGGGGATGACTCTTGTCCAGGTGGCTGAGGAACGCGTGGTCGTGGTTGCGATAGATGGCTGTGCCCGGCTCGATCCCCTCCATCTTGTCGGGGTAGATGCTCCGTCCGCGCACGGCGGTGACCGGCGTGCCACGCAGTGTGCGCGTGCGGTCGAAAAAGCACAGGCCATCGCCACTGTGCAGCTCGACGGCTGCATCTAGCCTGAAAGACCGACCCTCCACTGCGGCCACCCTGCCCAGCGGCTCGCCCATGCTCTTGGGCGAGTCAATGGCGCCCGGCGGCTCGGCCCGGCCACGCAAAAAGTAGGTCGTATAACCGCGGGTAAAGGTCTTGTTCAGATCGGGCGCAAAGCCAATGGAGGACGCATGAGCGTCCTCCTCGCTCTGCCCCGATGAGCTTTTGGACAGTGCCTTGCCGGCCAGCACCCGGTCAAGCTGCTGCCGGTAAAAGCTGACCACGTTCATCACATAGGCCCGGTCTTTGAGCCGCCCCTCGATCTTGAACGCGGTGATGCCGGCGTCGATCAGCTCGCCCAGGTGGGCGGAAAGGTTGAGGTCGCGCAGTGAGAGGAGGTGGCGGCCCCGGACCCGCATCTGGCCCTCGCGGTCGACCAGGTCATAGCTCCGGCGGCACGGCTGGGCACACTCGCCGCGGTTGCCGCTGCGCCCCCCGACCGCATAGCTGAGGTAGCACTGCCCGCTGTAGCCGACGCACAGCGCGCCGTGCACAAAAGACTCGAGCTCGATCGTCGTCTGGCGGCGGATCTCCTGGATCTGCTCCAGGGTTAGCTCGCGGGCCAGGATGACGCGCTGAAAGCCGACCTGCTGCAGAAAAGCCACCCGCGCCGGGGTGGCGTTGTGCATCTGGGTGCTGGCGATCAGCGGCAGCGGCGGCAGGTCGCACTCGAGCAGGCCCACGTCCTGGATGATCAGCGCGTCGACACCGATGTCGTAGCACTGATGGATCAGGCGCACGGCCTCGGGCACCTCGTCATCGTGGAGCAGGGTATTGATGGTGACGTACACCCGGGCCCAGTAGCGGTGGGCATGTCGGACCAGGGCCTCGACGTCGGCCAGGCTGTTGCCGGCCTGAGCCCGCGCCCCAAAGCGAGCGGCGCCGATGTATGCCGCATCTGCGCCGCAGTCAATGGCCACCATGCCGCACGCCAGGTCGCGCGCCGGGGCGAGAAGCTCGACTTGCTGCATAAGGGTGACCCCAAGCCAGGGTATGACGGACGTCTGCTGGCAGCAGCTTATCAAGCTGCCGCGGCTGGCACATATTGGCGGACGTCCACCTGTGCGCCGGCCGCCGCCATCCGTTCCGCTGTTGCCAGCAGATCCGCAGCAACCTGGTCTTCAACGTAGGCCTCCCCGCAGTTCGGGCAGACACGCGCTGGTACGCCCTTGATGACCAGGGTCAACTCGTCTTGCTCCAGGGTCACGGTGGTCACACCAGGCCTGGTGTCATCCTGTTTGCAGATCAGACATCTCATCAGGCTCTTCTCCTAAATGTGGCGTCCCACCGGCTCGGGTCTGGCTCATATACCGTGACACGGCTACGCCGGGCAAGCGCACCCCGGGCAACCTCATCCCGACGAGAGAAGCTTCGGCGGTTGAGAAACGGCTAAAGCCATTACTACAAACCAGTCGCGCCGCCTGGGTTTGTGGTAACTGCTTCAGCGGTCCCGCCTTACGACCTACGCTGCGTACGGGCGCAGCATGCTGCGCCCGTACGCAGCCCACCGTGGGCACGAGCATTCAGATCATCTCGATCTGATAGTCGGCTAGCACGGCGTCCAGGCGGTTGCGCTCGATCCAGTCTACCACGCGGCTCAACAGCCCGTGCGCATACGCTGTGTCGTTGGACACGGTGACCACGCCGATCAGGGCCGTGTGCCAGGCGTCCTGGTGATCGACCTCTGCGATGCTGACGTTGAACTCATGCCGGATGCGGCTCATCATGCTCTTGAGCACGCTGCGCTTTTCCTTGAGCGAGTGGACAGCCGGCAGGTGCAACTCGATGGTGCAGGACCCGATGACCATGTGGCTAGGCTTGCTCGCCGTTTAACCCCAGCATGGACTTCCATTCCCCGTGCAGGCCTTCTTCCGTCACGCCGTAATAGACGCGGATCCGGCCATCTGCCGCGCGCTGGGCCAGGTCATAGCGCTGATGCCCGCCCTGCTTGTGCTCCTTGATCACCCCGATGTCTCCGTGCCAGGTGACATCTTGCTCGCGCACGCTCTGACGCTCGGCTTCGGCGATGGCATAGTGCCACAGGCGCCGTGCAGAGGCAAGGGTGACGTTCTGCACCACGCTTCCCTTGCGCAGGTCACACATGGTATAGGTGCGGCGGCCCTTGCTCTCGCTCACGGCCGTGATCTCGACCCCGGTGCGTGGCGGTGGAATGGTGGTGGAATCGGCAACCTGAACCGGGACGGGCCGGGCTGGCCGCGTGGTCACCGTCCGCTTGACCAGCTCGACAATCTCGTCGCGCACGGCCAGGTTGGTCTCCCCTTCATCCCGCACATAGATCTTGCCGCCGTCGATGGCATAGGGCGGGTCATCCCCGCGCGGGACCTGGATGCGGATCAGCTTGTGGCCTTCGCTTTCCTGAACGTCGGTCTCGAGCTCCAGCGGAGGCGTGATCTTGGCTTCGGCGTCATGCCGGATCAGACGGATCACAACCTCTGGATCCGGGACTCCTGCCGGCGCGGTCTTGACGTTCACACTGGCCCCCACGTACACCATTCCGCCATTGGTGTTGGCAAAGGCCACCACGTCAGCCAGGATGGCATAGAGGCGCCCTCCACGGCGGGTAGCGCTGTCGTGAAAGGCCTGGACGATGGTGTTGCCTGCCTCGCGGGCCTCGCGAATGTGATCGTAGGGAGTCGCTGCCACAGGGCGAGCCGGCCGGGTGACGGTGAAATCAGTGCCGGTCAACGCCTGGCGCAGGGCCTCAAAGGACGGGGCCGGCAGGCGGATCTCGGTCAGGCGGTCACCCACTCCGAGCCGGTCGGGGTGCTTGGGATCGGCGACCATGCGATGGGCATCGCTGCCCTGGATGCAGTGCATGCGCCGGGGATACTCGGGCTTGCTGCCGTCGTAGAAATGGGCGGTCGTGCGCCGCCCCTTGCTCTCCAGGTCAGTGACCTCCAGGGCGTGCAGGTGTGGGTCCTGGGTCCAGGCGATCTTGGTCTGGCCTCCGAACCCGATTCCCCTCATGGCCACGCCGTGTGCCGAGTTGACGTGTGCGGCGATCGTCAGGCCCCCTGCCTCGTCAATCAGCCGATATGCGGTCAGCACATCGCTGGTGGCACCCACGTCGGTCGCTCCGACGTCGAGCTTGTCCACCGGCACTTTGAGCTGCAGCAGCAAGTGCTCGATACTGCGCACCGAGGTGTCCGGGGCGAAAACGCCCAGGACGTGAAACCCGAACGTGGCACTGAACTCAAAGCCCGGCAGCACCACCAGCTTTTCCAACAGGCGCCGATACTCGGCCAGGCGCCGGGCCTCGTCTGGCTCAAGGCGATCCAACTCTTCCAGCAGCTCAAGCTGCCGGATCTCTTCTTGCAGAGCCCTGTACCCGGCCACCGTGTTGTGGTCGGTAAAGGCCAGGATGTTGACTCCTCGTTCGTCCGCCCTGCGCAGGATGTCCAGGTAGGTCACCCCGGGCTGTTCGTACTCGGAGGAGGCCGGCGTATGGATATGCAGGTCCATGCACCACCACTGTTCTTGCGCTTTTCCTTTTTTCAACAATCGTCAACCTCTCCTTAGCATGGCCGGGCAGGCTCTACGAGAGAGCCTGACACGCGGCCAATACTGAAAGAGAGAGGTTCATCCATCCGCGCTGCGACGTTGGCCCTCGTGGCCACCGGCCATGCGGGCCACTGCACGGACTGTACGCTGTGTCGCGCCGGCAGTAGATCTAGACGCTGCCGGGCGCGATGCTGGCCTGCACCTCAATAGCTCTTTGGCGCATGTGCATGTCCACACCGGGGCAAGCTTTCCGCCGCCTGGCCGCCGGATTGGAGAAACCGGCGGAAGCGCAACTTGCGCGGCTTGTCTCCCAGGCGAATACGCCCCTCGGTCCCACCACGGTAGGCACACCACGATGCGCATGCAGTGGCTGGCAATCCTGGCCAGCCTGCAATGCCAAAGTAAGCCGGAGCACCGCTCATGCCTCATCTAGCGGCCCCATGCGGATGCCAAGGGCCAGGACAAAGGAGGTCAGTGCTCCTGACGTAGCAAGCCCAGACAATAGCCTGTGCAGCACACCCAATCGTACGCTCGATGAACGTTTCCTCTCTCGGCAACTTGGCCTGGTAAGACCACACCAGGCCAATCATACTGCTATTCGTTTGCCCCCCGGCTGCCGTCCTTAAAGGCGGCTTCAAAGACCTGATCGACGCGGTCTACCAACACAAAGCTCAGGCGGTTGCGCACCTCGGGGGGCAGGTCATCCAGGTCGCTCTCGTTTCGCTTGGGCAAGATCACAGTCTGCATGCCAGCCCGCTGCGCGGCCAGCATCTTCTGCTTGATGCCTCCCACAGGAAGCACCTGGCCGCGCAAGGTGATCTCGCCGGTCATGGCCACGCGCTCGGCGATCGGGCGATTGGTCAGCAGGGAGACCAGCGCCGTAGCCATCGTCACGCCGGCAGAGGGGCCATCCTTGGGAGTGGCGCCGGCCGGCACGTGGATGTGGATCTCGTTCTCGGCGAACACCTTGTCTTCGATGCCCAGATCGTGGGCTTGGGAGCGCACATAGCTCAACGCTGCCTGGGCCGACTCTTTCATCACGTCTCCCAATTGGCCGGTGAGGATCAGGCCCCCTTTCCCCACCATCCTGCTCCCTTCGACAAAGGTAATGTCGCCGCCAGCGGTGGTCACCACCAGGCCGATCGCCACACCCGGGATGTGCACCCGCTCGTCGATCTCTTCCATAAAGAACTTGCGCTTGCCCAGGTGCTTGGGGACATCAGCCTCTTCGATGACGACCTGCGTGCCTTCGCCATGTTCGGCCACCTGCGTGGTCACCTTGCGGCACACGCCACCGATCTCGCGCTCCAGGTTGCGCACGCCGCTTTCGTAGGTGTATTCGTGAATGACGCGGCGGATGGCGTCATCGCTAAAGGCGATCTCGCTCGGGCGCAGGCCGTTCTCCTTGATCTGCCGGGGAACCAGGTACTGCTTGGCGATCTGCACCTTCTCGAACTCGGTATACCCGTCCAGCTCAATGATCTCCATGCGGTCGCGCAGCGGCCCCGGAATGGGAGCCAACTGGTTGCCCGTGCAGATGAACATGACCTGTGACAGGTCGAACGGCACGTCCATGTAGTGATCGCGGAACTCGTTGTTCTGCTCCGGGTCCAGCACCTCCAGCAAGGCCGAGGAGGGATCCCCACGCCAGTCGGCGCCGATCTTGTCCACCTCGTCGAGCATGAACACCGGGTTCTTGGTCTCCACGCGGCGCAAGGCCTGGATAATCCGCCCGGGCATAGAGCCGACATAGGTGCGACGGAACCCGCGGATCTCGGCCTCGTCGCGTATGCCACCCAGGCTCTGGCGGATAAAGCGGCGATTCATCGCCCGGGCGATGGAGCGCCCCAACGATGTCTTGCCCACGCCTGGCGGACCCACAAAGCAGAGGATCACCCCTTCGCGCTCGCGGCGGATCAGGTCTTGAGCGGTAGGGTTGCCGCCGTCGTGCTCGGACCGGCGCTCCTGGCGTAGCTTGCGCACGGCCAGGAACTCCAGGATGCGTTTCTTGATATCCTGCAGCCCGTAGTGGTCCTCGTCCAGGATCTGGCGGGCATGGGCGATTTCCAGGTTATCTTCCGTGGTCTTGCTCCACGGCAGGTTGACCATCCAGTCCAGGTAGGTCTTGATCACCGAATACTCGGCGGCGGCGTTGGGCATCTTTTCCAGGCGGCTGAGCTCGCGCAGGGCCTCCTTTTCGGCCTCTTCGGGCATGCCCGCCTCTTTGACCTTGCGGCGGTATTCCTCGGCCTCGACCGTCTGCTCGTCTTCCTCGCCCAGCTCGCGGCGGATGGCTTTGAGCTGCTCGCGCAAAAAGTACTCGCGCTGCACCTTTTCCATGTTGCCCTGGGCCTCTTTTTGGATCTTTTTGCCCAGCTCCAACACCTCCAGTTCGCGGCCCAGGATCGTCGTCAGCTTGCGCAGTTTTTCCTTGACATCGTCGATCTCGAGTATGCTCTGTGCATCCTTGAGCTCCATGCGCAATGCGTTGGCAACCAGGTAGGCCAACTGACGTGGGTCATCGACGTTGGCCACCATCATAGTGACTTCGTCAGACAGATAGGGCACCAGGCCCACCAACTGGCGAAAGAGCTCGACGATATTGCGCATCAGCGCTTCGACTTCGACCGACTTGGCCACCGTCTCCGGGTAGGGGACGACCCGTGCCTTCAGGTAAGGCCGGGTGCTGGTAAACTCTTCGATGCGGATGCGCTCAATGCCCTGTACAAAGAGGATCATCATGCCGTCGGGGGTTTTGTGCAGGTGACGCAAGAGCACGGCCGTGCCCACGCGGTACACCTGGTCGGCACCCGGTTCTTCGACCTCGGGGTCCTGCGAGGCAACCAGGCCAATGATCCGTGGGTCCGCGAGCACAGCGTCCTCGATGAGCCGCGTCGAGCGCGGCTGGCCAACGGTCAACGGCAAAGCGGTCAGCGGGTAGAACACCACCCCACGCAAAGGCAAAATGGGCAGTTCTCGGGGCAACTCGATCAGATCCTGTTCCGGCTTGTCCGGAGCAAAAGGCTGAATCGCAACAGCCGTGCCCTCCTGCTCCCCATCTGCTGCGGACGGTTCTGCAGCATCAGGGACTGACACTTCCGTCTCCTCAGGGGGATCGGAATCCGATGGTACCATAAACAACCTCCGATAATTACTCTATCTCATCATTTCCAGTTTTTTCCGCCACTGGAACATGATACGTCTTGACCTTGGGCAAGGTTACGGTCAGAAATCCGTTCCCGTACCGTGCGCTGATGCCGTCGCGGTCCACGGCATACGGCAGAAACACATCGCTGCCAAACTCGCCATAGGGGATCTCGAGCTGCTGGTAGGCCAGCTTGTAGTCTGGATCCCGGCGCACGCCCGAGATGCTCAGGTTCCGGTTAGACAGGGCGATGGCAAAGTCTCCTTCTGACATGCCGGCGATCTCGACCTTGACGATCACGGATGCGTCGGTCTCGTATACGTCGGTAGGAGGTCGCCACGCCTTGCGCTGTCCTACGCTCATCCACCGGATAGTGGGCACCATGTCGTTGAACAAGCGATCCATGCGCCGCTGCATGCGCACGATCTCTTCAAGTACCTGGCCTTCGTCTCCTGCCATTCAGAACCGCTCCTGTCCCCAACCCCGTCCACGTCCCATTCTGGCTCCACAACACCCGGCACACTGGCGTTTGCGATCCCCATGCCGGCATGTTAACATCCTATTGTACTACAATTCGGGCAAATACTCAACTCATGGCAAGCGGTGGGTGCATTCACGGCTTGGGGCATCGACACCCTCCTGGAGGTTCAGAATGTACTCAACGTAAATCAGCGCTTCCCCAAAGTGCGGAGTAGATGGTTACAAGCGCGCACAACTCAACCTCCGGGAGGGTCTGCCCCGAAGTGGAAATGGACCCGGTTTTCAGCGCATGACGGACACGACGTGGTACGCGCCGATATCCGTGGTTGGCACTGCGCTATCCGGCTCGACAACCCAGGCCTGCCGGAACGTGGGCTGCGAGCTGTTCTGCCAGGTAGCAGTCCACGACCATGGTCCGCCACTGACGGACTTGCCACAAGCGGCGATGTAATAGGCATTCAGCCCGTCCTGGCCGTGAGCGGCCGTTGCCGAGTCAAAGGTGCCCGAGGCCCAAAAGGAGCCGGTGAACGAGAACTGGTTGCTGGCGATGGCCAGCGGCGCAGTGTGGATGATCTTGAAGTTGCCGCAGTTCGAAACCCTGACATAGATAGCGAAATTGTCCACATAGGCCTGATCGGGCGTCACATAGAACTCATCCCCTGTCGTACTCTCCCAGAAGCCGGGTGTGGCGATCGAGGATGGAGGCTGGGTTACCCCGACATGGCTGCGCGTAACCAACGGCAGGTAGGTATGCAGGGCGCCGATCAACACCGTGGCCGTGCTGCTGTTGTTGCCCCGGTTCGACTCTGCAGCGCCCATGCTCCCCGAGGCGGTGTTGGTCAGGGCTGACTCGGGCGGTATGGAAGGGCTGATCGTACCGGTGACCGTGATCACCCCCGACGTCCCCCCAGCCAGGTCGGGCAGGGTCCACACGTACTGCGTGCCGCTTACCGCCACCGTGCCAGTCAGCGACGAGGACGCGCTCCAGGTCGGGGTCAGGATGTACGTGGACAGCGTGTCGGTGACCACCACGCCGGTGGCGGGGTCGCCGCCGAGGTTGCGCACGGCAAGGGCAAAGGTGACTGCATCGCCGGGCTGGAGATCGATGCTGCCCACCACCTGCTTGACCAGCTCCAGGTCAGGCCCCAACGTCGCCCGGGCGGCCTGGACAGCAGCCAGGGCATTGATGCGTCCCCAGCCATAGTACGGATCCCAGCCAGTGGCGCCCAGGTCCACGGCCGTGGTCTGGATGATATTCTGCACCTGGGCGGGAGTGAGGGTCGAGTTCACCGACCAGATCAGGGAGGCCAGCCCCGAGACATAGGGCGTGGCCTGCGACGTGCCGTTGAGATAGTCATAGTTCGTAGAGAAATAGGGCGAGTTGTTGGTCATCCACACGCCGTAGGTGGGCATGGTGCTCAGGATACCTGCGGGGTCGTGAACGTAGCCCATGTCCCCGCCAGGAGCCGCGATGTCGCAGTGGGAACCATAGTTCGAGTAAGAGGCCTTGCTGTCGGTGGGGCCTGTAGCAGAAACGGCCACCACGTTGTTATAGGCGGCGGGATAAGCGAGAGCGCTACTGTTGTCGTTGCCCATGGCCGCTATCACCAGGCTGCCGGCCGCATAGGCGGCATCGATCGCGTCCTGCATGGACTGGGAACGGGTAGGGCCACCCAGGCTCAGGCTCAACACCTTGGCTCCGTGTTGATAGGCCCAGGTGATGCCGTCAGTGATGCCCGCATTGCTGCCCGAGCCCTGCTGGTCCAGCACCCGGACTGGCATGATCCGCGCCAGCCAGCTCATGCCGGCGACGCCGACGCCGTTGTTGGTCGCTGCGGCGGCAATGCCGGCCACATGCGTGCCATGCCCGTGCAGATCGTGAGGATTGGTGTCGTTGTCCACATAGTCGTATCCAGCCACGATCTTGGTGGCCAGATCC
>Ga0315274_10011726_pt1 | contig 12549 bp, 9 predicted proteins | sample YL17G02_20_MG_FD_203700 | JGI IMG/M metagenome (GOLD analysis project Ga0315274, IMG submission 203700) | Sediment microbial communities from Yellowstone Lake, YNP, Wyoming, USA - YL17G02_20 | ecosystem: Environmental > Aquatic > Freshwater > Lake > Sediment | place: USA: Wyoming | collected... | reverse complement strand
GTGCACCGACAGGGACGGAGTGCGCCCGCGACGGACAATCGTTCAAGAGATTGACATGCTAAAGCTATCCGAGAATCCGCCCGTGCTGCCTCCCTCGGCGTCGAAGATCGCGGACCTGGCGGGGAGGTGGTGGGTCGCCCACACGCGGGCGCGGTGCGAGAAGGCCTTCGCGTGGGATCTGCTGCACCACGGCATCGGCTATTTTCTTCCCCTCGTGGAGCGAACGACAATTTCCGGGGGCAAGCGACGCCATGTGCTGATGCCCCTGTTCCCCTCCTACGTGTTCTTCTGCGGGAGCGACGCGGACCGCTACAGGGCCATGACGACCAACCGGCTCTGCCGGACGCTCGACGTCTGCGATCAGTCGTCTCTGATCGAGGACCTGGGCGCCATCGAGAAGGCGCTGTCGAACAAGGCCGAGCTGGATCTTTACCCCTTTGCCGTGCAGGGGAAGCGCTGTCGGATCAGGGGCGGCCCCTTCCAGGGCATCGAGGGTGTCGTCGTCCACCGGAAGGCTGTGGCGCGCCTCGTGCTGGAGGTCTCGATTCTGGGGCAGGGAGCATCGCTGGAGATTGATGCCGACTTGCTGGAACCTATCGACTAGATGGGTCTGGTTTCGCGTTAGAAGACGGCGTGTGTCGTTTGAGGGGATTCCAAGTGCGAACCTACCTGACCGTCTATTTCGGAGCGGCGCTGGTCGCGATCTTCGCGATGCCTGTCGTTGCGCGCCTGGCCAGACGGTTCGGTTTTGTCGACGCACCCGGTTTGCGGAAAGTGCACACGTCGCCGGTACCGCGGATCGGGGGGGCGGTCCTGGTCCTCGCGACGCTTGCTCTCGTTCTGCCCGTTTCTCTGTTGGATAACACGATCGGCGTGCGCTTCCAGAGGATCGAAGTCCAGGTGACCGCTTTGCTGTTGGCGAGTGTGTTCATGTTCGTGGTCGGCTTCATTGACGACGTCCGCGGGATGCGCGCTATACTGAAGTTCGCGGCCCAGATTGCCGCAGCCTTGCTCGTTTGCGCCTCTGGGATCCGCATGGACGAGGTGCGTCTGGGCAGTTGGCTGGCTTGGAACGTTGGGCCGTTGGGTTGGCCGCTCACGGTTTTCTGGATCGTTGGCATCACCAATGCCGTCAACCTGATCGATGGCCTGGATGGCCTGGCCGCGGGAATCTGTGCCGTCACCTGCGGTGTAATTGCCTTCTTCGCGTTGTATACCGGGCAAGTGGTGATGGCCGTGGTGATGCTTGCCCTTTTGGGCAGCCTGACGGGATTCCTGTTCTTCAACTTCAACCCCGCCAAGGTCTTCATGGGAGATTCGGGGACCATGTTTGTCGGCTTTCTGCTGGGCGCTTCCAGCGTGATGTGCTCAACGAAGTCCGCGGCTCTTGTCGGTCTTGCCCTGCCCGGCTTGGCGCTGGGGGTGCCGATTTTCGACACGGCCTTCAGCATTCTTCGGCGGATTCTGGAACGGCGATCGATCTTCGCGCCGGACCGCAGGCATATCCACCACCGGCTGCTGGCGTTGGGGCTGAAGCAGCGCTACGCGGTCATCGTGATGTACCTGGTGACGCTGGTGGCGGCGGGGATGGGCGTCCTGATGATGTTCGTGCGGGACAAGAGGGGCGGCATGGTCCTGCTGCTCGGGGCGATCGCCCTCCTGGTGGTGGTCTTCCGGCTGGTGGGCGCCGTGCGGTTGCGGGAGAGTCTCGCCGCTCTCCGGCACAACTTGGCCTTCGCCCGCGAAGCCAAGGAGGAGTCCCACTGTTTCGAGCGGATGCAGTTGCGCATGCGCGAGGCCAAGACCTTCGAGCAATGGTGGGGCGTCCTGTGCGCCATGGCCGACGAGATGGACTTCGTGTGGTTGTCGTTGTCGCTGAGCACCGGCCAGGGCACGACGTGGACCTCCGTGTGGCGTCGGCCCGGGGATCCGCCCCCGCCGCAGGACGTGGTCACGATGAGCGTGCCGGTGGGACGGCGCCGCCCGCACGTTTTCACGATGGAGGCGGGCCTGAAGGTCAACGGTTCCCTCGAGGCGGTCGGCCACCGGGCAGGCCTGCTGGGCCGACTGATTGATGAATACGAAGCGGCGGAACCGGCGGACGTGCTCGGCGGCCTTGGCAACCTTCATGCCGGGGGCGACGAGACGGTGTCGCGCCTGCCGGGGGCCGTGGAAAAGGAGTGCCCCCGGCGGAGCCTCGGCGTTCCACTGCCGCCCTTCTCCGCACGCGGGGCGCAGCCGGAAGAAGCATCGCCAAGCGAATTGTCGCCCGGCCCCCGCCCGGCGCGGTAGGCCGGTGGGGAACGCTCAAAGACTTGGGGAACGGTCTTCTCTATCTAACTAAGGGCTGGAGCAAATGGGAATTGCGGCCACGACGCAGGCTGAGCCATCCCTGGAGCCGCTATCGATCTTGGGCGTGGGCGTGCTGCCATTTGAGTTGTACGATGAGGCAGTCGCCTACGTGGAGCGTAGCATCACGTCGGGGCGGAAGTCGTTCGGCGTTGCCATCAACCCCGAGAAGGTCTATCAAGCGGCCCAGGACGGTGAGTTGATGGCCGCGCTCGCTCAGGCCGACATGTGCATCTGCGACGGCGTGGGCGTGGCGCTGGCTGCACGACTCCTGCACGGCCGATGGCTGAAGCGGTGCACGGGATGCGACCTGTTCTTCCGCCTCATCGCCAGGGCGGCAGAGAAGGGCTGGCGGGTGTTCCTCCTGGGTGCCTCGCCTGAGTCCAACGAGGGCGCCTGCGACGTCCTGAGTCGGCAGTACCCCGGCCTTCGGATTGCGGGGCGGAGGGATGGCTATTTCACTGATTCCGGCGAGATCGTCCGGCAGGTCAACGCTAGCGGGGCGGACCTGCTGTTCGTCGCCATGGGCTCGCCGCGACAGGAACTGTGGATCGCGGAGCACAGGCAAGAACTCGACGCGCGTTTCTGCATGGGCGTCGGGGGGACGTTCGATGTCGTCAGCGGCAAGGCGCGGCGGGCGCCCGCCGTCTTCCGCCGGACGGGCACGGAGTTCCTCTTCCGGCTCCTGAGTAGCCCCACGCGGTGGCGGCGCCAAGCGGTGCTGCCGCTGTTCCTCCTGAAGGTCCTTCAGGAAGGCTTGGTCTTACGCCGTACGGTACAGTGAAGGCACCGGCAGGCGTTCCTGGCACGGGCAAGAAGTTGCACCGCAAGGAAGCACAGAGGGTACACATGGCAATAAACACACCACAGCCTAACGGCCCGCAGCCAAGCGCGCTTCCGACGGGGGGCCTCGTCCGCCGCGCGGATGCGGTTCCGATCTTCTACGACCAGCCGACTGGCGGTCCCTACGGACCGTATGACGGCGCCCAGCCGCCGCAGGGCGCAAGGCCGTGGAACCTGGAACGCATCCTCCGCTTCAAGTGGACGATCGTATTGGTCGGGATTCTCGTGGCCGCCCCGGCCGTCACGGCGATCTGGATGTTCACCGTCCCGAAGTACACGGCCAAGGGCGAGGTGCGCGTGAGGCCGATTATTCCGCAACTGGTGTTCAGGACGGAAGACAACGGGATGATCCCTCTGTACCAGTCCTTCCTGAATACCCAAGTGTCCATCATGCGGAACCCCACTGTGCTGGGGCGGGCACTGGACCAGCCGGACGTACAGAACACGGCCTGGTATAGGGAATCGGGCGAGTCATCGCCGGTGCCGTTCCTCGAGACGCCCTCCACGCCCATTGAGAGGCTTCGGGAAGCCCTTTCCGCTATGCCGCGCGGTCAGACGGAGATCATCGACGTATCCCTGACGGCCCTCAACCCCAACGACGCGGCCATTGTCGTCAACGCTGTCCTGGACCAGTACCTTCGCTACACGCGGGAGAAGACCGACGAGACAAGCGACCTGGTGTATCGGAAACTCACGGAGGAAGTGGAGTCCCTGCGCGGCGAGATCGAAGGCAGGGAGAAGGTTGTAGGGCAGCTCAACAAGAAGTTGGGTACGACTGCTCCCGACGAACTCCTCTCGCAGATGAGGGTGCGGCTGGACCAGGCGGAAGCGCGGCTGGCGGGCCTCCGCCAGGAGATCGCGACGCTGGAGTGGCAGGAGAAGGACCTCACGGCTCTTCTGGAGAAGCTCACACAAGAGGCGACAGCGGAGGCATCGGCTGACCCCGAAGCCGGGGACGAAGGCCCCACATCATCGGCCGTCGCCCAGCCAGCCGAACATCAGCCCAGGTATGAGACGGACGAGATCTGGCGGCGCTTCTACTTTGATGTGCAGAGCGTCAACTTGCTCATCGAGGTGGAAGGCCAGCGCGTCCAGGAACCCCATCCCAAGATGATCGAACTGCGCAAGCGGCTCAAATTCGCCGAAGGGACGCTCAGGGAGCGTAAGGACCAACTGGATGAGCAATGGCGGACTCGCCCGCCGCTGCCGACACCTGCACTCACAATGGCCGCCGCAACGGCCGGTCCCGGGCAGGCTGTCAATCCTCAGATCACCACTGAGGCGGATGCGCGACGAGAACTCCAATCGGTTCGCCAGCGCCTGCGGCTCCTGAAGTACCAGGACCAACTGTCCGCGGAGGATGTCAAGACGCAGCGCCCCAACGTCGACCAGACGTTCGAAAGCGCCCAGTCGCTGACCAAGGAGAACGAGGCTATCCGTCACAAGCGCGAACTCTATGGCGCGGTGCGCACGCGGCTCGACCAGAAAGCGATGGAGCGGAACGTTCCCGGCGCGATCGACGTGCTGACGCGCGCCTCGCCTCCCTCGGCGCCCTCGGGAGACCGGCGAATCCTGCTGACGGCGATGGCGCTAGCCGGCGCGCTGGCCGCCGGCGTGGCGCTGGCGTTCCACCGTGCCTCGACAAGCCAGGCCATTCACGAGCCAGATGATGTCGCGCACCCGGCGCGGACGCCGTTCCTCGGCCAGCTTCCACTTGTCTCGCTGAAACAGTGCCCGAACCTTGAAGACAGCGAGGTTCTGGGCGAGTGCATCCGCATGGTTCGGACGGCCCTCTTGCGGCGGCTGAAGGACCACCGCGGCGGGGTCGTGCAAGTCACGAGCGCCGGGCCGAGCGCCGGCAAGTCTACGCTTGCCGTGATGCTGGCCAAGAGTCTGGCGCAGTGCGGGAAGAAGGTCTTGCTGGTTGACGGCGATCTGCGAAACCCGTCGATCTCGGGCCGCTTCGGAATCTCTCGCCAACCGGGATTCCTCAGTTGCCTGGAGGGGGAATCGCCCGACACGCTAGCCATCGTCGAGACGGACACTCCGCACCTCAGCGTCCTGCCGGCCGGCAATCGCCGCAGCGGCACTGACACGGAACTCATGGCCAATGGGGCATTCACGGCGTGCCTGAACCGCTGGCGGGAGCATTACGAGGTTGTCCTCATGGACAGTTCGCCCCTGCTCCCGGTGGCAGATGCACGCATCATGGCCCAACAGGCTGACGGAAGCATCGTCGTGGTCCGGGAAGGAAGCTGCCGCCGCGGGGACGTGCGTGAGGCCCTGGAATGCCTGGAGGCTTCCGGCGGCACGCTGCTCGGCGTGGTGTTCATCGGGTCTGGGCGGCGGGGTGGATATCGGCCTTCCTACTACTACCAGCATTCCGCCTCGGGAACCTCAGACGGAAGCGGCGAGCAGACGGAGCCCACCGGCAGTGCGTGACGTTGTCCACCAACTGCGCGCCCTGGCCCTGGCGGCTCTGCCGCGGATGTACCGGCCTGAGGAACGCCTCTTTGCCTTCCGCCTGCGCCGAAAGAACGGCACCATGGCTCTGGAAGGCATCAGTCCGCGATATACGGCCATTGCCCTTCTGGGCCTGGCGGGCGAGACGGAGGAGATTGCCACAGGCGTTCTTGGGGGCCAGAGCCCGCGTGAAGTCTGCGAAGGCCTGATCCAGAGGGCCCAGGAAGCGGATGACCTAGGCGAAGTGGCCCTTACGTTGTGGGCGGCACGAGTTGTCAAGCACCCTCGCGCAGAAGTGGCCCTCTTGCGATTGCGCTCCATGAGGCCGGCCGAAGGACGGTACCCGACGGTCGAAGTTGCGTGGGCGCTAAGCGCCCTCACCGCTCGGAACGGCGAGGTGGCAGACGCCGCGGAAGCCAAGGCAATCGCCGGGAGGTTACTGGCCTCGTTCCGGCCGGAGACGGCCCTTTTCCCGCACTGGCCTGCGGGCGCCCGGGTCCTCTCATTCCGCTCGCACGTGTCCTGCTTCGCCGACCTCGTCTATCCGATTCAGGCTTTGTCCCACTACTACCGGGCAACGCGCTGTAGCGAAGCTCTGGAGGCAGCGCGGGCTTGCGCCAAGCGCATGTGCGACATGCAGGGGCCCGACGGCCAATGGTGGTGGCACTACGACGTCCGCACCGGCCGCGTGATCGAGAGCTATCCAGTGTATGCCGTGCATCAGCATTCCATGGCGCCGATGGCGCTCTTCGCCCTCCAGGATGTCTGCAACACAGACCATACGGACGCCACGGTCAAGAGCCTGAAATGGCTGACGGCGGCACCCGAGATCGGCGGGTCTCTTATTGACACGCAGGCCGGCGTGATCTGGCGCAAAGTCGCCCGGCAAGAGCCCTTCAAGATCTCGCGCCGCACGCAAGCCCTCGCCAGCTGTTTACACTCGTCTCTGCGGGTGCCCGGCCTAGACCGCGCTTTCCGCCCCCGTGCCATTGACCACGAGAGCCGCCCGTACGAGATGGGGTGGATCCTGTACGCTTGGACGCGCGAGAGGATCTGCCGGATGCCTTCGCTGGCTACTCAGGCGGAACTCGAGATGCGGTGCGCCGGTGTCCGGAGTCCCGGCCTTGGCTGTGCCCTCGGCCGATGTAGAAGACAGGAATGCCATTGAGTGCGGCGCATCCCGCCCTTTTTATTAGCACACTGCCAGTTCGACAGAGGGAAGCAGCGTATGTTGCGAGTGTACGCCCTGTGGGCCTTGGTAGCGGCCTTGTCCGTTTACGCCTGGCGGGATTGGTTCAAGTCGCTCTGCGGCCTGATCCTGCTGATGGCCGTCATCGAACACCAGGATATGCCTAAGGGCATCATGGGCATCCAGGGCCTCAACCCCTGGAACGTCCTGATGGTCTCCATCCTGCTCGCGTGGGCTGTGAGTCGCTCGCGCGAAGGCCTCGTCTGGGATATGCCGCGCGCTGTGACGGTTCTGCTTGCGCTCTACTTGGGCGTGGTCCTGGTTGGCTTCGCGCGGCTGATGGCGGACCGCAGCCATCTGGAGGACGAAACGACAGCCCGCCTTATCAGCGAGCAACTGATCAACACAATCAAATGGGTGGTTCCAGGCCTGCTCCTCTATGACGGTTGCCGAAGCCCGCGCCGTGCCAAGATGGCTCTCTGGTGCATTCTGGGGGTCTACCTGTGGGTCGCCCTCCAGGTGGTGTATTTCATGCCCCCTAGTGCCGTGTTCGAAGGCGGCGCCGCGATGATGATGCGCCGGAGGGTCCGGACGGTGGCGGGCTTCAGTTGCGCCATGACCTCCAAGATGTGCGCGGCTTCGGCTTGGGCGTTCCTGACCCTCCTGCCGGTTCTGGCCCGGCCTGCTTACAAGATGCTGGCAGCCGGGGCTTTCGCGCTGACCACCTATGCCGCGGCGCTTATGGGAACCCGGGCGGGATATTACGCCTGGGGTTCCGTCGGTCTGGTCCTCTGTCTTGTCCGCTGGCAACGCTACCTCCTCGTGTTGCCAGCCGGGGTGCTGCTGCTGGCGTTCGTTTTTCCCGGTGCGAAGGCCAGGTTGTTGGAGGGCGTCGGCGAACTCGATGTTTCGGGCGAAGCCGCCCTCAACGCGTACGATGCCACCTCGGGTCGCAATCTAATATGGCCATATGTAGTTGACAAAATCAGCGCGTCCCCGATTGTCGGCTACGGCCGGGAAGCCATGCGTCGAACTGGACTGACGAGCATCCTATTGGCCCAAGTGGGCGAGTTCGTCTCCGTGGCTCATCCCCACAATGCGTATCTTCAAGTGCTGCTTGACAACGGGGCGATCGGCTTTGCCGTTGTCGTGTCCTTTTTCGTGATCGTCCTCGGGTATTCGGGAAGGCTGTTTCGGCGAGACGGCGATCCCTGGGCCTCTGCGGTCGGGGGGATGACACTTGCGCTTGTGCTCGGGCACATGGTCACCGGCGTGGGCAGCCAGTCTTTCTATCCTGATTCTGGCGACTGTACCATGTGGTGTGCGATCATGCTGATGCTCCGCGTGCGGGTAGAGCGGGCTCGCAGCAAAGGGTTCCGGCCTGTTCAAGCGGCCGGTCTTTCGAGGCCCCTGCGGCCAGGGCTGCTGCACCAGACAACATGAGTTCCGGTGGGCCACCCGCCGCATGCTGCCTCTCGAGTCTGACCATCTTGTCGCATGACACCACTGACTCCACTTCCGACGGATACTCAGGCCATGCCAGTCGACCCAGCGGGGACAACCCAGCCATCGACCGCCACCGTGCTCCCCTCCGCGGCTGCAACAGAGCAGGCTATTCCCGCAAGCGAGGGAAAAGCCTACACGCAGTCGCGGATGTTCAAGGCCGCCGTCTTGTCGCTGGCCAAGGTGCTGGCCCAATGCTCCCGGATCCTCTCCGCGGCCATCTTGTCGCGCGTCTTGACGGTGGAAGGCTACGCTACCTTGCGGCAAACCTTCCTGGCCTACGATGCCGGAGAACCTCTGCTTGAGATGGGGCTGCCCAAGGCCCTATACTATTTCCTCCCAGGCGAGAAGAAGCGGGCGCGTGGTGTACTGATCGAGAACTTGCTGCTCCTGTCGCTTATCGGCGGGGCCTTCGGGTTATTCCTGGCTTTGGGCGGCAACAGGCTTCTGGCCTGGCGGTTCAACAATCCCGCCCTCGAGCAGTCCCTCCTGCTGCTCGTCCCGTACGCGCTTGTGACCTTGCCCGCCAGCGCACTCGCCGCGTGCCTCCTGGCGCGCGGCCGCGCGGTCCATGTCGCCATCTTCAGTGTGGTAGAACGCCTAGTGCTGCTGGTGCTGGTTGTGGGGCCTGTACTCGTATGGCATTCCGCCGAGGCGGGCGTCGCAGGCACGGTGGCCGGCAGCGCGGTGATGCTGGTTCCCGCTCTTCTGCTCATGTTTTGGTACACGCGCGACGGGACAGCCCGGCCGACCCTGCGAGGAATCTGGGATCAATTCAAGTACAGCGTTTTCCTGGGTCTGGCTGGTGCCTTGGGCGGGTTCACGTCGTCGCTGGACAAACTGATCGTTTCCTCGATGTGTCAGCCGGAAGCGTTCGCCATCTACGCTAATGGCGCTATCGAGATGCCTTTGTTCGGGGTCCTTACGGGGTCCGTAATGGCCGTCCTGCTCCCGGACATCACCCGGCTTTACAAGGAGGGGCGGTTCCATGAGGCCCTGGCGCTCTGGCAGCGGGCGGCCAAGAAATGCGCCCTGATTGTCTTCCCGGTCATGTGGTTTCTCTTGGCGATGGCCCCGGACCTGATGTGCGTCCTGTTCTCGGCCAAATACGCGGATAGCGCCCTGCCCTTCAGGCTATACCAGACGTTGCTTCCCCTTCGCGTCGTTGCATGGGGAGCCATGCTCATGGCCGCTGGAAAAAGCCACCTCATTCTTATCCAAACGGCCGTGGCGTGCGTCCTGAGCCTGGTTCTCAGCGTGCTCTATGTGAACTCAATAGGGTATATCGGTGCCGTCCTCGGGACTGTACAGGTATTCTATATGTTTACTACAGTGTTTCATCTAATAGTAATTGCCCGCCTCTATAGGGTCCGCGTGCGTGAGGTACTCCCCTTCGGCATCCTGCTGAAGATGCTGTTGGTTTCGCTCGCGGGCTGGGCTGCTCTTGTGCCGGTGCTCTTCATCAACACGGCTGGTACCGCTGGCGCGGTTCTGCGGGTGGGCATCGCCGCGCCGGCTTATGCGGGCGCCGTCCTTCTTCTCTTCATCTGGCTTGGGATTGTCGACCGGCGTCCGCTTCTGAAAGCGCTGAAGCGACTCCTCGGCCGGTAGCCATAAGGCGAGGGGCCGGCACGGCCCCCCGGCCCACCCCAACATGAGGGAGGGAAGAACTCAGACGAAAGCAGTTGCCCATGACGGGCGCACGTTTGAGGATAAGGTTCAATGGACTTACACAAAGTCAGAAAAAGCTCAAAAGAGCAGCAGAGAATAGCCGATCTGCTTGCGATGATGCCCGCAGGGCGGTTGGTGCTCGATGTCGGAGCGCGAGATGGCTACATATCGTGTCTCCTAACCTCCTCCTTTGAACACGTGGTCGCTCTCGATCTGGAGAGGCCCCAGATTGGCCACGAGCGCGTAACGGCAGTTGCGGGCGACGTTACTTGCCTCCGGTTTCCCGACAACTCTTTCGACACCGTCCTGTGTGCCGAGGTTCTCGAACACATCCCTTCGCCCTTGTTACGGAAAGCCTGCGACGAAATAGCCAGGGTGGCGCGACAGCATGTCTTGATAGGGGTGCCTTACATGCAGGACATCCGAGTGGGGCGGACGAAGTGTTGTTTGTGTGCCAAGGCTAATCCCCCATGGGGACACGTAAATGTATTTGATGAAAACCGTTTGAGGGGGCTTTTCCCACGACTCGCGCTTGAGCGGGTTTCGTTTGTGGGTAAGAAAAAGTCCAGAACGAATTGTTTGTCGGCGTTCCTTATGGATCTTGCTGGTAATCCCTTTGGAGTATACGACCAAGAGGAGCGCTGCATATTCTGTGGCGCCAAGCTGGAACCCCCTGCCGAGATAGGTTTGCCACAGAGGGTGCTCGCAAGAGCGGCGTTTCTGATTAGGCGGGTGCACGAGCCTTTCACATCGCCGCACCCAAACTGGCTTCACGCTCTTTTCGTCAAGCATGGCCTCGCGCCAGACGACAAGAGCCGTGTGGCGTGAGTGTCGCCGGCATAGGTGCGCCAGCATACATGCGCATCAGCCTTGTCCTGGTGTTCGACGTGAGCAGAGTTGGCATAGAAGCAGATCGGGGTCCAGGCGTAGTGGTTACCTTGCACCGTTCTGCGCCCGTCTGCTGGTCGAACTGACATCTGGCTAGCATTGCCTCTTGGGCTTTTGGGCACCGCACCGGAGAATTACGGATGGCTAGGCATGTGCTGCTCCTTGGTCGGTGGTTCTACCCGAGCACGATGCCGGGGGCCCACCGCGTAGCCAAAATGGTCCAGTACCTCCCCAGGCACGGATGGTCCCCCACGGTCCTTTGTGCTGAATGCACGCCAGAGAACTCGGGGCTGCGTTACGACCCCCTGTTGGCGGCTCGGGGAGACCCCTGCGAAACCGTGCGCATTCCCTATAACCCGGACCGGGGCAAGACGCGGCTCGGGCGCGCTTGGGTGAGAGCCCAACGGTGGTGCGAGAACGTTCTTCATCTGTGCCACGAGGCGGCCGTGGCCTGCCCGCCTGAGCCCAGGTAAACGTGATGCGCGTCTCTGTGATCACCTCGGCCTATGACGCCGAGCGATGGATCGCGCGATCCATTGAGAGCGTGCTGCATCAGACGGTTCCCGCGACGGAGATCCTGGTGATCGACGACGGCTCGGTTGATGGTACGGCGCGAGCTGCCCAGGCGTACGGTCCGGCGGTTGGCCACATCTTTCAGCAGAACGGCGGCGTATCGGTCGCCCTCAACCGCGGAACCCAAGAGAGCACGCAGGAGTGGATTGGCGCCCTGGCGGCGGGGCTGCTCCGCCGCACGGGGTTCGAGACCCAGGTTTGGGCCTTCGACCCCACCCGCGCGCCGCGCCCACTGCGGTGGTTCGGGCCTCTGCGGCGCGCCGGCTATCTGCTCGCCCCGGCGTTCCGGGCCGCCGGGGCTGTTCATATCGTTGGCGCGACCGCGTCGCCGAACCAGGTTGGGGAGTGATGATGCGGAACGTGATGACACGGACGGGCCGGTGCATCCCCTCAGGGGGTTCTGACAGGGTGCTCCGCCTTGTGATGGGCGCGGTCTGCCTCGTGAGCCTATTGGGTGGGATCGTGGCTTCCCCGCCGATCCTCGGGCCTCTGGCTGCCGTCGATGGCGAGGTCGAGCCAGGATTGGTGCGGCTTGGGCTCTGGGGTTTGACGGTTCTTGGCGTCGCTGTTGCGCTGTTGACCGGCCTGCTGGCGTGGCGTCCGGCCCTCGGCCGGTGGCTTGGGCGTGGTTTATGGTGGCAAACGGCCCTCGGCCGGCGGCTTGGGCGTGGTTTATGGCAGCAAAAATGGCGGCTTGCCGTCTGGATGGGAATGCTGCTTCTTCTGGCCACCGCCGGTCTTGCTGTCTACTACTGCGGGCGGAACCACAAGGACGTGGTGGGCCACCTGGACCGGTCGCTGCCCCTCCGCAAGGCGGCACTGGAGGCACGCAGGGTGCGTAGCGAAGAGGCTGCGTGGTTTGCCGTCGCGACCCACTTTGCCACGCGGCCGACCGGGCCGGCGCTGCCGCCTTACCAATTGTGGGGTCAAAGCCCGGAGGAGTCTGCTCGGCGCGCCAAGCACGTGCTGAGCGGCGACCTAGGGGGCGGGTTCCGGGACGAGCGCTTCATCTGGGAGCCAGGCCAGACCATCACGTGGGAAGCCCCGACTTCGAAGGCCATTCTTTTCGG
>Ga0315274_10011725_pt1 | contig 12550 bp, 16 predicted proteins | sample YL17G02_20_MG_FD_203700 | JGI IMG/M metagenome (GOLD analysis project Ga0315274, IMG submission 203700) | Sediment microbial communities from Yellowstone Lake, YNP, Wyoming, USA - YL17G02_20 | ecosystem: Environmental > Aquatic > Freshwater > Lake > Sediment | place: USA: Wyoming | collected... | reverse complement strand
CTTATGACGCAGGTGGAATACAAGTCAAAAAGGTTAGCAATGCTAAGTATTATTGACTAATTGATTAATTCTCTATTAAGTGATAGTCATTGTATTAAGTAGTGTTCGATCCTGTCAGCTCTAGGGTCAACGTGGCATCATACCTGCTAGTTATGAGGGCACAAAACGTGCGAAAACGTAACATAATGTTATAAAACGTAATGAATATGTTATGTAAGGTATAGGGGGGGTTATATAAAGTAAGAGAGATGTGAACACATCCTCACTGAAACTATTATGTCGCAACCAAACACAAAACACTCACAAAACCATAGCCCCAAACCTAGTCACTTCTTCCCAGACCCTTTTCGCCCCAAAAAGTACCTTTTTCGCCTGCAGAAAGCGCGAGAAGCCTCGGACGCATACCTCGATACCTATTTCGGCAGAACTCGCATCCTAGGGGCTGAAAATGACAGCGTAGTGGCTCCCAGCGACATCAGGGCGCGGATGGGTGAGCCGATAATTCGCTGGACTAAAGAGAAGTGGCCTGACGAGAAGGAATGACGATAATAATGCCATAGGAGGAAAAACATGGTAGTGATGACAGCCGCCGGAAGGCGCAACATCGTGAGGATCGGGATCGCCTACTTACGGGCGGGGCTGATTTCAAAAGCGGATTTCATAGCTGGTCTTCGTACATACCTGACCGTCCCCATCGGTGGGCTTTACTTCCCTCCGGCGATGCCTTGATGAGAAAAAGACAAGCCGTAAAAGGCAGCCCGATCCCGTTCCCATAATCAAAGAATAAGGGGGGATGAATATGCAAGGTAAGAAAGAAAAAATTCGCATTCATTGGGATGAGGGCATCATTCTGATGAAAATCAGTATCCCTTATGACATCGGTGAGTTGCGAGTTGTTGTACCGGTTGACCAAGTGGATGCGAAAGACCCAAACATTATCGCCATACTGCTCGAAGATGCCGCTGAGATAATCAGGGGCGAGTTAATCGCAAAGGGGCTGTCATGCCAGTAGACACAGATTATCTTGAGAGGGAAGTTTTGCGATTGAAATATAGGGTCGATGCTCTTGAAGAAAAACCCTATACGAAGGAAACCTGCAGGACTTGTGTTAAACCATTTCGGCGTGGTGAAGAGATAGATTGTTCAAGTGGTGATTGCTTTAACAACGATTCTCCCGCTTGTCATCGTTGGGAGGGAGAAAAGTGCCAGTAGCCGCTGTGAAATATGAAGACCTCTGGCTTCGCGCCAAGTCGATAGTCGCTTCCGGTTACAAGGATGTCAAGACCGGCTCCCCCAAATACTGGAAGCTGGTGATGGGCATCTACCGCAAGATGGAAGCCGAGCGGGACGCGAAGAAAGGCTGAAGGACGGTTATGAGCCGTAAACCTCGGCCTCACCTGACACCTCCTGAGCGCAGGAAGGTGAAGAAAGGGTCGATGCACAAGAAAAATGGCACTCGCTCCCGGTTGCCCGTGTTTGGACCTAACCAACTCTTGATTGAATATTATGCGAGGATGAAATCGTTGCGGGAACTATTGCAGAGGGCAAGATGAAGTTGAGGGTTATCGCCTACGAATACGCCGTCACCTACGAGGACAACCTTACCGCGCTCTCCGGCGATGCGGTGGCAGAGCATCAGCCGTTTCTCGGCACTATCAAGTTGGATTCGCTCTGCCGTGGCAACCGCCCCGAGAACGATATCATGCACGAAGCCTTCGAGTCGATAAAGTGGCAGTTGGAGTTGGAGTTGGCCCACAAGGATCTGACCGCGATGGCAAACGCCGTCTGCCAGGTGCTTCACGACAACCCGCATTTTACTTATATGTTTCTGGGGGAGTAGCCCTACAGGGTACCGCAAAGCCGCAAGGTTCCTAGGCCGGTCGGCTTTTCCCACCAACTCCCCCTGGGGGCAACCGTCAACCCCCCGGCGGCTTGCCCCCACCTTAAGGATTTACATGGCTGATAAGAAATATACCCCACAGTTGATAGAGCAGGCGAAGGCGTACCACGCCCTTGGTTGGTCAGCCAACAAGATCTCCAAAGAGATGGGCGTGACCCCGAAGACGATAGGCCGCTGGCTTGAGAAGCCCGACCCTGCGGAACTTTCCGCTGACCTCGTACACGCCCGGGCTGAGGTCGCCCGCAAGTGGGTGGCGACCACCTGGAACCAGATAGAGCAACTCTCTGCCATCCTCCAGAAGAAGATCAACAAGGGTGAGGCATCGTTCAAGGACGGGCGCGAGATCGCGACTGTCATCGGGATTTTAATGGATAAAATCGGCTCGCTGGAAGCGAAGAGGACTATCGCCCCACAGAAGCCGAGTATCAATATCAACATACTACCGCCGGGGGACTATGGAGAACCTAAACATACCACTAGAGTTATCGCAGACGCAGTACCGGTTCATGACATCTCCAGCGAGGTTCACGGCGATGATAACGGGGGTGGGGGCGGGCAAGACCTTCGTGGGTTGCCTGAAGGCAGTTATGACCGCGATAGCGAATCCTGGGAGCTATGGGACGATAGTAGCCAGCACCTACCGGAACTTGTCGGACTTTGTGACCCCGATGATAACGGAGGAGATCTGGAACCGCCTGGAGCAGAAGGAAGCGTTTGACGAACTCGTAGAGGCTTACAACAAGCAGAGCCAGATACTAGTTTTCCGCAACGGCTCTCACATCATGCTTCGTTCCTGTGACCGACCCGACGATCTCCGTGGTCCCAACCTGAGTTGGTTTTTCATCGACGAAGCCGCGAAAGTGCCGCCGAAGGTCTGGAAGTTGATGGTGGCGCGGCTCCGGGTTGCCCCCGAGAAAGGGTGGATAACGTCTACCCCCCGGGGGCGCAACTGGGTGTGGGAAGAGTTCGGGCGAAGGCCACGGAGAAACTATGAGTTCTTCCAAGGCTCCACCTTGGAGAACAAGGCACTCTCCGAGGAATACAAGCAAAGTCTTATCGAGTCTTACTCGGGATCTTTCCTTGCGCAAGAGGTCCATGGCGAGTTTGTAGGCTGGGAGGGTCTTGTCTACCAGATCGGTGTAGACACTCACCACCTGGACGCGCCGGAGCCGAGAAGCGGCTACAAGTACGCTATCGCCGGGGTTGACTGGGGCTGGATAGACCCGAGCGTTATCACGGTCGCTCTAGTTGATGATGACGACAACCTGCATATCGTCGATGAGTTCTACCAGAACAAGCGACCGATAGAAGAACTGGATGAGATCGCCATCGAGATGGACGAGCGTTGGGGCATCCGCACCTTCTGGTGCGACTCTGCCCGACCGGAGTATATCGCTGACTTTCGGGCGAAGGGTCTTGATAGCAGGAAGGGGAAGAAGGAACTCGACCCCGGGATAGCGGTGGTGAACCGCTACCTTGACGGTGGCAACCTGAAGATAGATTTCAACACCTGCCCCAGGACGGTAAACGAGTTCGAGTTATACCACTACGAAGAAGACGACATGGGTACAGTCCTCAAGAACCGCCCCGTTGATGCGGATAACCACGCGATGGATGCTGTCAGGTACATGGTCCATAGCTTCGACAAGAAGGGATACGTTGGAACCAGTAACACGGCTAGGTAAACATGGGAGAATTTAAATGACTCGGGAAGATGCCTGGAAAACGCCCGCAACTAACACCACGGGGATAGACGAATCTCTCGCTTACCGTATAGCCGATGATGTTTACGGCTCCAGGTATCAGTTCCTAAAGGACGAGGCATTACTGCGTGTTACCGAGGCCAACGAGTTCTTCCGTTACTACAACCTTGAGGGTCAATACTGGAACCCCCCGACGATGGGCTATTCCCCGACCGTCATGCCCATCAACCTCGCCCGCTGGTTTATCAAGCGCAGGGCATCATGGATGTTCGAGGTCGCCCCTGATGTCGAATGCCCGCCCGAGCAGTATGACGACTCCGAGGAGATGGCGACTACCGGCTACAAGCCCTCCAAGAAACAGGCGAGGCTGAACGACCAGGCCGCCGCCCGCGAGCAGATGCTTTACGACATCTGGGGGGAGAACAAGCTGGACGAGAAGATGCTGGCGAGTGTCAAGGATTATTTCATCTCCGGCACCATCGCGCTGAAGATGAGGTACCTGCCGAACATCGGAATACGGGCGCAATTCTGCCCGGGGCAGGAGGTCTTCCCCCTGCCGAACCAGGATGAGCCTGACAAATTCGATAAGATCCATTTTTGCTCTTACTTCGACAACATCAACACGGTCTGGAAGCAGACGTGGGAGTTGTTCCGCGGGAAGTGCTACCTGACCGAGGGGACTTACGATGCTTCCAGCCTGCTGCCGAACTCGGGGGGCTTGACCTATGACCGAGTTGACACAGGGCTGGACTTCATCCCCGTCATCCTGTTCCCCCACCAGGCTCTCTCCGGCGAGATGTTCGGACGTTCCTACCTTTCCGACCTCGTACCGCTGATGGATCAGTACAACCGCACCATGTCGGACGCTGCCGATTCACTACGATTTAATCTCTTTGCCGTAACGATCATGTTAAATGCCCCACCTGATGCCGAGAAGATGGTGAAGCTCGCGCCGCAGGAGATATGGAACGTTGGCGGTGACGGTGTTGACGTGAAGAAGTTAGAATCCTCCTTCAACTACTCCAATGCGCTCAACGAGTTTCTCACCCGCCTGGAGAACCTCATGCACCTGCTCGGGGACGTGCCCGATATTACACCTGACCGTATCAAGGGGTTTGGTCTGGTCAGTGGTGTGGCTCTAAAATTACTCTACAGCGATCTGCTGTCAGCCACCCAGCAGGATTGGCGGGTATGGAAGTCGCGGCTGGTCGAGATGGATGAGCGGTTCCTCCAGATGCTTGAGATATACCGTGGCACAGAGGGCTTCCCCTACGGCGATATGCCAATCGACAAGATAGCGCGGAATTACGACAACCGTGTTATCCCACACCTCCCGTTGCCTGAGAACGAGATGGAGAAGATACAGATGGAGTCGATGAAACTCAAGGACTCCATGCAGTCGGTGAAGGGGGCGTTGACAGAGATAGGGGAGCGTTACCCCGACAGGAAGATAGCGGAGATCATCACCGAGCGCGAGAAGTTCCTGCCCGCGGGAGAGTCGGTTGGCAAGCAGATAAACACTGGTGAGCAGGAAACGATAACCGGGGCGTAAATGGAAGTAAAGAACGAGGACGTGAGTTAAGCGATGAGTGGGAAGTACGAGGTTACGGAAAAGGGGAGTTACGGCGTAATTCACACAGGTGAAAGAAACGCCGATGGCAGTAAAACGCTTACGGGTATGTCGATGAAATGCCCGGTGAATGTCTGTTCTGATTGTGAACGGGTAGTCGCAACACTTTATCCCGACAAGAGACATGGGAAAGTGGTGGGGATCTGTGCCCGTTGCAGGGAGCGAAACTCGAAATGAAAGCTAGAGGCTACTAAGGAGGTTGGCTAGATGCCAGAAGATGCAAGTGCCACGGTTCAGGAACCCAAGGCAGAGGAAACAAGCCCAGATACTTTTGACAGAGCGACAGTTGAGGGACTTCGACGTGAAGCGGCTTCTTACAGGGTTAAGTTGCGCGACACCGAGAAGAGTGTTGAGGCTCTTAACTCGAAACTGCAAGAGTATGAGGACAAAGACAAATCAGAGGTAGAGAGGCTTACCGCAAAGGCGACTCAACTTGAAATGGACTTGAGCGAGAAGGAACGCATGATAGTTGAAACAACCATGAAGTCGGCTATCAGCAACGAGGCCGTGAAAATGGGGATTATAGACCCTGACGTGGCTTTTGCCCTGATCGACACTTCGCTCATCGAATATGACGATGGCAAAGTGAAGGGCTTGAAGAAAGCCCTCGAAAGTCTTATCAAGGAGAAGCCGTACCTGATCGAGAAGGAAGCCACTCCACCCCCAAGCCCAGGTGCAGGAGGTCAGCCCCTATCCGGTGCTGGCATCAAGAACCTGGACAGTATGATCATGAATATGCTGAAGGGAGGGAAAAAATAGATGACAATTCCGAGTATGAATCAAGGGAGTGAAGGTGCTGGCGGGATATTCGTCCCAGACGAGATAGCCCGCGAGTTGAATATGCTGATTCGGGATGCCAGTTGTGTTGAGAGATTTGCACGGCACGTTCCGATGTTGCGCTCCCGCATGATTCGTCGGAAGCAGAGTGACGGCGTAAACGGTTACTGGGTAGACGCGATGGCTGTCAAGACCAAGGACGCGCCAGAGTTTGAAACCTACGAACTCGTAGCAGAGAAAATGGCGGTCATCGTCCCGGTTGAAGACCAACTCCTGGAAGATGCAGACACGAACATCGCCAGCATAATCCGCGAGGATGTTGTTGGAGCGTTCGCAGAAGATCTTGACAGGACTTACATGGGCTACGAGCCTACCGGTCCGTTCGCCGACTCGCTTTCGGCAAACGTACCACTTGCGAACATCGTGCCGTTCGGCACAGGTGTTGACCTTGCCGCTGATTTCAGCGATGCGATGTCACGCCTTGAAGCCAACGGCTTCGACGCGACAGGGGCGATAGCACACCCTAGGATCAAACACATCCTGCGGAACTTGCGTGACCTGATGAACCAGCCGATCTTCGCTGAGAACCTGAAGGGCGGCCTTACGGGATACTCCGTCTTCGGAGTCCCGATTTGCTTCACAAGGCAAATGCAGGAAGCGGGTTCGCCCGTGCAGACGGAGATTTTGATTGACCACTTCCCCTATGTTTTCATAGGCGACCGTGTGGGACTCCAGATCTCGCAGTCCGATGAGGCGACCTTGACCCAGGGTACTCAAACTCCGATAAACCTCTGGGAACAAGACATGACAGCTCAAATGGAGGGCCGGTGTAGCGGTGACGCTACATCTGAAGTTGGCTATATGCTGGAACGCCCGAGTATCCCACACTACCTAGATGGTGACAATGTGATGGGTGCGGAAAATCAGCAGGGAAGTCCTAGTGACCCCTCAGAGACTACACGCCGACCCCTTGCTTACAGCAAGGTGATGATATAGTCCACGCCTCATGGCGACATGGGGATTAAACCGTGTTCCGTTTTGTAACCAGAAAGGGCTTCGTTGTGAAAGACGACAACGCGCTCGCAAAGATAACTGGAGTGGTCGGCTAGGTGCTGATACGGATCATCAAGGATACGGGGCCGGGTTGTATTTATACACCCGGCTCCATTATCCGAATAGGCGAAAAGAGAGCGAAGACCTTGGTGTTGTCGGGGATAGCGGAACCGCTTGAACCGTTCACGGTCAAAGAGGAAAAGACCAAATCGAAGATGGTCGCAAAACCGAGGGGTGTTCCCATGCCTGATGCAGGGCCACGACCCCACATGATGCCGCCAAGGTTCATATGTGGTTGTGGGTTTGTAGCGAAAGACGCTCGCTTGCTGGCGGCGCATAAGAAGGAGTGTTTATGATTCTCTCGATCGTCATGTGCGTTTTCCAGAATATTCATTTGACGGTTCAATCGGTAGAGAATTTACTTCAAACCAACATCGAGCATGAGCTTATCATCATCGACAACGGTTGTACTGACGGTACGGGTGAGTACCTTGCGACCAAAGATATCAAGGTGATAACCAACGAGGTCAACCGCTCAATCATGCCAGCATGGAACCAGGGGTTGGAAATCGCCACGGGTGACTACATTATGTTCACCTGCAACGATATGATTGTCCACCCTGGGGTGGCTCGCAAGATGATTGGATGTTTCAAACTCGACCCCAAAATATACTGCGTGACGACTCAATTTACACACTTGGCTTATCCCGATGATTGGTGGGAGCAGGCGCAGAAGATAATGGACGAACCCCTTGAATATGTAATCATCGGGCCGCCTATGCCACCCAACCCACCCGAAGACCAGATGATGGGCGGGTGTTTTATAGTGAGCTGGAAAGGTCTGGACGAGTTGGGGTCTTTCGATGAAAACTTGCCGATCTGGTATTCGGACGTTGACATCTGGTGCAGGTTCAGGAAAATGGGGCATCCCGTGGTGCAAGTCAATACTTTGATACACCATCTGGAATCTCAAACCACTTCCGTCATTACTGGGCCGGATTGTATATCAATCGAGGAATCTGGGAAAAGGTTTGTAGCAAAATGGGGGGAGTGTGCCGATGTCATTAGTGATTACCAGCGAAACCCACAGGGACCATAGGGGGCTTCTTTTAACATACCCCTTTATGTCGGCACAATTTAATATTTGTTTTAACGACCATACCGGGACTCTACGAGGTCTGCATTATCGTGAACCGCCAGGAGCAAAGTTGATAATCTGCATAAAGGGTTCTCTATATGACGTGGTTGTTGAACTGGAAACAAATGAGATATCTCCGATGCCGATGAAAGTTGGTGATATGAGATATATCCCAGAAGGATTTGCACATGGTTTCCAGACATTAGAGGAAAAAACCGAAATCTTTTATCTTTTGGCGGAGCCTTATGTTGCGGAATTGGAGAGGGGAATCAAATATGATTCCTTTAATATCAAATGGCCTCTCCCAATTACGAGTATCTCGGAAAAAGACAATGAACTGCCCCGTCTGTCGCTCTGAAAAAAACTCCATATTTCTAGAGCGGAAAAACGTTCCGGTACACCAGAACCTCGTCTGTGACACCAGCTTGGAAGCACTATGGGTCACGCGAGGCGACCTTATATTGATGATGTGTGAGTGTGGGTTCCTTTTCAACGAATCATTTGATGAAAGCCTTTTGTCCTACGGGGAAAAGTACAACAACTCCCAGATGGCCTCACCCGTCTTTCAGGATTATCTCGATACTCTTGTTGACCACTTGGATTTGCAGGACAAGACCATCGTAGAGATCGGGTGCGGTCAGGGCGACTTCCTGAAAAAACTCTGCGTCCGAAACAGAGGGATAGGCTTCGACCCGAGTTATGTCGGTGACGAGAAGTGGGGGAGATGCAGGTTCGTCAAAGGTTATTACAAACCAACTCCAGCCGATGTTGTTGTTTGCAGACACGTTATCGAACACACCTCGCGACCTATGGGTTTATTGAATTCCATCGACGCGCCTAAAGTATTCTTTGAAACCCCGAATTTGAACTGGATATTGGACAACAACACTTACTGGGATTTCTTTTATGAGCATTGTTCATACTTCACTAAAGCCACGCTCGAACTTTCTTTCCAACTGGCTGGATACGAGGGAGAGGCGCAAGAGTCTTTCGGAGGACAGTACCTCTGGTTTGAAGGTCGCTATATGGGGAGCGGGGGCGAAGGGTGCGACATATCTTAACCTCATCGACCCGAACCGTGAACTTATAGAGTTTGCGGTTGATCTGACTTCTGAAAAACAGGGCAAATTCATCCCCGGAACTGGACATAAAATAGTTTCCTACGAAGCGTTAAGAAATGTCGATGTAGTGCTGTTGATGAACCCGAACTATCATGAGGAAAATCAGAAACTTCTCGATGATGCGGGAATAAAGGTGTTAATGATAGATGTTAATTGACGGGTGCCGCATCTGCAATAATGAACATCTTGTATCGATATTACAACTCGGCGAGTTGCCTTTGGTCAATTCGTTGGTCAAAAAAGACGTAATTTCAAAGACATACCCACTCGATTTAGTACTCTGTTCTGAATGTGGTCTGGTGCAGATAACCGAAACAGTATCGCCCGAGGAGTTGTTCTCCGAGTATCTATACTTCTCATCCTACTCCCAGACGATGCTGGAGCATTGTGAAACACTCGTATCAGAGTTGATACAAGACCGCTCCTTGACAAGTAAAAGCATGGTTATAGAACTCGCCTCGAATGACGGCTACCTACTCCAGTATTACAAACAAAAAGGGATTCCCGTTCTCGGTATCGAACCTGCCGCGAACGTGGCGAAGGTCGCCATCGAGAAGGACATCCCCACGTTAGTGAGGTTCTTCAATAAAAGGTTGGCGAAAGAACTGCCGAAAGCGGATGTGGTTCACGCCCACAACGTACTGGCTCATGTAGCAGACATCCACGGGTTCGTTCAGGGGATAAAGACAATACTCAAGCCTGATGGTATAGCTGTGATCGAAGTTCCCCATCTGAAGGAACTTGTCGAGAAGTGCGAGTGGGATACTATCTACCACGAGCACCTTTGTTACTTCTCTTTGCCACCACTGGTAAAACTTTTTCAGGAATACGGGCTTGCGATCACGGAAGCCAGAACGGAGAAGATACACGGCGGGTCTTTGAGGTTATATATAACTCACGAACTGGATTATGAAAGTTTTGCCGAACGCGTTGAATACTTACAGTGGGAGTTGAAAACGCTTCTTCTGGGATTGAAGAAAAGGGGCGACAAAGTAGCGGCCTATGGAGCGGCGGCTAAAGGCTGCGTTTTGTTAAACAGTTGCGGGATAAATAATGAAATCATTGATTATGTCGTTGACCACACCCCGTCGAAGCAGGGGTTGTATATGCCGGGGACGGGCATCCCGATATATCCTCCCGAAAAACTGTTGCGGGATATGCCCGATTATGTCCTGTTGCTGGCGTGGAATTTCGCTTCGGAGATTTTAAGTAAGTCAAAAGAGTATCGGGATAAGGGTGGCAAGTTCATCATCCCGAATCCGACGTTGCGGATAGTGTGATGAAGATCGGGTTCGCTTCGTGTTTCTCCCAATGGCATACGGAACCTGAAATTTGTGACTACCTTGAAAAGGCGGGGCATGAGGTTTGGAGATATCACTATCCCAAGATGGACCACCAGAGGTTTATTAGGAACGCGGAACAGTGGGACCTGGTGATAACGTCTTTGCCCCAATTATTCCCTCCGGGTTTCTGGGAAACGATAAAGTCAAAGACAAAAATCATAGCGTGGTACTTCGACTGGATACAGGGATACGCGGGGAGGGAACAGCAATACACAAGAGCCATCAAACCTTTTGATTTGGTTATCTCTACCGATGGTCAGATAGATATGTACGCCAGGTATGGGATAGATAGAAGGTGGTTGCCCCACGCTTGCGATTTGAGGACGTATCATCCGGTCGAAACAGAGGTAAGAAGGGACGTTGGATTCATCGGTCATGTTTACACCCCTTTCAGAACGAGATTATTGAAGGGTCTGAAAAGATACAACTTCGAGCATTTTGGAAATAAAGAGGAGTGCTGGGGGCCGAGGTATTCCGAAACGTGCAATTCCGTAAAGATAATGGTCGGTGATAACTGCAGGAACGACATCCCTTATTACTGGTCTGACAGATTATATCTCTCCCTCGGCTCGGGTGCGTTTCTGATGTATCCGAGAGTCCCGGGGATTGAGGATTATTTCACAGACGGGAAACATTTAATCCTGTATGACAACGAATCCGACTTACATAACAAAATTGATAAGTATCTTGGATTACCGGAAGAGAGAAAATACATAGCTTTGCAGGGTGCGGAGGAAGTGGCCAAGAACCACAACTGGGCGGTGAGGGTGAATGAGTTTGAACAGATTCTCAGAGATATCCCGCGACTGGCTCATCTCGTCGATTGAGGAAAAGTATTCATACAACTTCACCTGGCTCGGTAGACCGATAATCCAGTATCCGACAGATTTAATGGCCCTGCAGGAGATCATCTGGGAGGTCAAGCCCGATCTGATAATCGAAACTGGCATCGCCCACGGGGGGTCTTTGATCTTCTACGCCTCGCTTTTAGAAATAATCGGCAAAGGTGCGGTGCTGGGTATCGACATTGACATCCGTCCCCACAACGGAGAGGCGATTGAAAGACATCCCATGTTCCATAGGATAAGAATGCTGGAGGGGTCTTCCACCTCCCCTTACGTTATGGAACTGGTTTGCCAAATGGCAGAGGGCAAAAAGACAATGGTGTGTCTGGACTCCATGCACACTTACGACCACGTTAAGAAAGAACTGGAACTCTATTCTCCTCTTGTGACAAAGGGAAGTTACCTTGTCGTCTTTGACACCTGCATCGAGGATTTACCAGAAACCGATAGACCCTGGGGGAAGGGGAACAATCCCAAGACCGCTTTAGATGAATTCTTGAAAACCACCGATAGATTCATTGTTGACGACATTGACAAGAAGCTGGGCATAACCGTTGCGCCGGGGGGGTATCTGAAGTGCGTATCGGATTGACCGGATATACGAACAAAAATTCCGGCATCGGTTTATTCATTTACGAGCTGAATAAATATCTGGATGCCGATTCGATACTCTCAATCGGCTCCGTTAAGGGTCTGCAGAAGGTGTGGTCTGAAAAACAGGTGACTTCAGACCGTCCACCTTCCGACCCGGTTTTGACAACTTACTTTGGAAGGTTTTTGCCTCAAGTAATCATGTTCATAGAGACTCCGTTCAGTAACAATCTTTTCTCGATCGCCAAACGTCACGGGTGTAAGACGGTCGGGATTGCGATGCATGAGACGTTTTGGATTGAGAACCTTCGACTGGCGGATTTGATTATCTGCCCCTCGTTTTGCGCCTTTGAAAAGTGTAAGTCTAACAATAAGAAACTCCTGTTCCTCCCGATAGGACTTGAGTTGTTCCCGTTCAAAGAAAGAACAGGACATACGTTTTTGATGAA
>Ga0315274_10011723_pt1 | contig 12551 bp, 11 predicted proteins | sample YL17G02_20_MG_FD_203700 | JGI IMG/M metagenome (GOLD analysis project Ga0315274, IMG submission 203700) | Sediment microbial communities from Yellowstone Lake, YNP, Wyoming, USA - YL17G02_20 | ecosystem: Environmental > Aquatic > Freshwater > Lake > Sediment | place: USA: Wyoming | collected... | reverse complement strand
GTTGGCCGGCCCTATGAATCGTGCTTGGGGCGAGGCCTGCGCCAGCGGGCCGAGGGTCTTGGGGTCCGTGTGGTCGGCGTGCTCATGCGTGCAAAACACCCATTGGGCGTTCGTCGCATCCTCGGGCAACAACGGCGGTGGGAACTGGCGTGGGAACGTGCCGGGGGGCGCATACCCGGCTTCGTCGACAGCGCTCGAAAGATATGGGTCAATGTACACAACCGTGTCGCCGCCTTTTATCACGAAGCCTGACTGTCCAAGCGCCCACAGCGCAAGCGAACCGGGGGGGACGGGAAGGGTATTGATTTGCTGGGCCAGCGAGCGACCGGTGCGTGTTGTCATGATCGAAGCCGTGTGAGTTTCGGAAGAACGGTTCCGTCTACGTCGTCATCTCCACGCGGCGTCGGCACACCGCGCCAGAGAAACCAGCTTTCGGTATGTTCGACCATCCCTCCCGGCTCAACGCGGGTCAACGGGCTGAGCGTCTCGAGTTCCAGGATTTCCCCATCCGTGTAGGCCTCGAAGGAACTGCCGAAGTCGGGATAGGTCGCCCCGGGAATGTGCCGGAAGGTCTTGACAAACAGGTGACCGTCCCGCACATACGCCGCCCAGCCGTCGGGAACGCTCGCTCCGATCTTCTGCGGTGATGGTCGGTTCGAATCTTGATGGAACAGGACGTACTTGCGACCCCATGTCAGGCGGGGATCGGATAAATCCGTATATGGCCACACCGTCAACGTACTGCTGGGGAGGAGATGCTCCGGATGCGGGCCACGTGGCGGGAGGGGAATGACCGCCGTGCCTCCGGGAGCCATCGCCGTCAGTGCCCACACGGACAGCTCCACCGCCCACAGGTTGTGGTTGCGAAGGCGATGCAGGATTCGGAGATGCGCATCGGTGGGCGACAGGGAGATCTCCATCTCCTTCTGAATGCCGGTCATCGTCTCGGTTGCCTGAATGACGCGCACGCACTCGGCCTTCTGCTCCAACGTGACGGGAGAGTTGTCGGGCGAATACGTGCGTTCTTTCGACTCCGGTGCGTGCCACAGGCGGTGTCCGCCGTAGACCCGGAATTCGTTTCCGCCCGTCTGGCCGAGCTGCGCGGGGAACTCGGCCAGCTCATTGTCGCCGATGAAACCGAAACGGATGAGACGCGGGCCGACATCCGTGGTGATGATCAATTCGACCAGGTCATTCCAGAGGCGGTAGCAGTTGGGCCAGCCCTGATAGGCGATCTCGGCGACTCGATTCATGCGTCACCTTCTTGCCGGGTCACGGCATGAGGACGATCTTCAGCACCGGCTCAGGCCGATGCTTGAGCAAATGGAACGCCTGAAGATACTGCTCCAACGGAAATCGGTGGGTGATGAACGGGCGCACGTCCAGCGCCCCGCCTTCAATCTGGCGCAGGGTCTTCTGGAAGACTTCGGACGTGTACGCAAAGATGCCGTGCACATTGAGGTCTTTTAGACAGAACAGGTCCGAGTCCAGCGTGAGCGTTTGCCCCTCGCCTGCAATCCCGGCGGCCACCACTGTCCCCCCACGACGGGCAACGTCACACGCCACCGCCACCGCCGTCGGGTTGCCCGCCGCTTCAAGCACCACATCCGCACCGCGCCCACCCGTGAGGGCGCGCACCTGTTCTGTGGGATTCTCGGTCATCGTGAAATAGTGCGTTGCGCCGATGATGCGGGCGTGCGACTCCCTCTTGCGATTCCGCCCGATCACGATGATGTCCCCCGCATTCAACGCCTTGGCCCACGCCACGCCCAGCAGGCCCACCGTCCCCGGCCCGACAACGGCGACGGTATCGCCGGGGCGTACAGGCGCGCCCAACATTCCGTACCCTGCGCAGGACGCCGGTTCGGTGAGGGCCGCCAGTTCAAACGACAACGAGTCGCTGAAAGTATGCGCGAGGTCAGCGCGCGCCGCCACGTATTCTGCGTAGCCGCCGGGGAGAGTGAACCCGAGTTCGTTGTACGACTCGCACAGGTTGGTCTGCCCGCGCTGGCAGAAGAAGCACCGCCCGCAGTAGTTGTGGCCCTCCACGGCCACGCGGTCGTCCACTTTGAGATGACGCACACCCGCGCCTATTTCGACCACCGTTCCACACCATTCGTGGCCTGGGATGCACGGATACTTCACGTATTGCTCCGGGCGCGTGCCGTCATAGACTTCCAGGTCACTCATACAGATGCCCACCACCGCTACGCGCACGAGCACCTGCTCATCGGTGATACGGGGTTGGGGGAGTTCGCCGTATTCCGCATCGTGGGGTTTCCGGATGACGACACCTTTCATTTCGCCGCCTTTCCCTTGGGGCAGCCTTGCGCCAACACGGCGGAAAGGTCTGCACCAAACAGCGCTGCCTTGAGCGATGAGGAACGTGGAAGACCTGATAGCCGAACGCGGACGGACAGTCCGGCCGGACAAGAACCGAGAGCGGGCAAATTGACCTCGGCCCTCCGGAAGACCGGCAGGGCACATCGCGACGGATCCTCGGGAGAGCCCCTGGGCTTCCGAGACGCTATCAACTGCGGGGGGCGATTGTCAAGTGACACAAGGCATGTGCCTCCGGTGTCACGCCAGCGGCTCGAAGCGGGCCTGGAAGAAGCGCAGATACTTCGGCTCGTACACCATCTTCAGGCCCCGCATCTGTTCGCGAGCGTCATACACCGCCTTCACCGCCTCGGCCACCACGTCCATGTGCGCCTGGGTGTAGACCCGGCGGGGGATGGCCAGGCGCGCCAGCTCCAGCGCCGGGTACCGGTGCTTCCCCGTTTCCGGGTCCCGCCCGGCGCTGACGATGCCTCGCTCCATCCCACGGCTCCGCCCAGGACCGCCGGCCAAATTGCTGACCCATCGTCTTCACTGAGGATTGCCGCATATCTCTCCTCCCGAGGAAGCGTCGGTTGAGGCCTCTACGCGATGAATGGATGGCACCGCGCGAGCAATCAAGCTCCTTTCAAATCGCCGGGTGTCTGTTGATCGGCTCCGTATACCGCTCTCTCCGCTTTCCACATCGGGCAGTAGTCCGCATGAAGCCTGTGGTGCAGCACCTTGCCAACAACAGAGTCCGGCTTTGCCCTCCCGTACCGGCATAGAGGGCAATAGTGGCACATGACGGCCAGCGCCTTTCTCACAGGACCCACGGTATTCTCGCTCATGTCGGTTCCCCGGCTGGTCCTACAGTCGTTTTAGCTTGCCATCGAATGTGTCGCATCCTAGGTAAACTGCCACCCGCGAGTCAAGGTCATTCTCTCCCTGAAATCCTGCGCGGAGCCACCTGATTGCCGTGGTGGGGGGATCGGATCGAGATCCGTTTCCCGTTGACGGGGAATTCCACGAGGGGGTATGCTGAAAAGAAACAACCTGAGAGGGTTCCATGTCGCTCCTGCTGCTGGATGGTGAACGCCTGACCCTGGAAGACGTGGAGCGGGTGGCTAGGCACGGCGAGACCGTGGCCCTGGATCCGGCCGCCCGCCCCAAGGTCGAGGCGGCCCGCCATGTCATCGAGGCCGCCCTGGTCGCGGAACGACCTATCTACGGGGTCAGCACCGGCTTCGGCCCCCTGAGCGACGTCTTCGTGGGCGCGGCCGACCGCGAAGCCCTGCAGCGGAACCTCCTCCGCAGCCACGCCATCGGCATCGGTGATCCCATCGGCGAGGCGGAGACGCGGGCCACGATGCTCCTGCGAGCCAATGTTCTCGCCAAGGGATACTCGGGTGTCCGGCCGGAAATCATTGATCTGCCCTGCGAGTTGCTGAACCGCGGGGTCCACCCGATCATCCCGGAGCGTGGCTCTGTAGGCGCCAGTGGCGACCTGGCCCCTCTGGCGCACCTGGCCCTGGTCCTGATCGGCGAGGGGGAGGCCCGACATCACGGGGAGCGGCTGCCGGGGGCCGAGGCATTGCGCCGCGCCGGCCTTGCTCCGGTCACCCTCAAGGCCAAGGAGGGGCTGGCGCTGATCAACGGCACCTGCGGCATGACCGGGATCGGCGCCCTGGCTCTCACCCGTGCCGAGCGGTTGATCACGCTTGCCGACGTGGCAGGAGCCATGACGCTGGAGGCCCTGCGGGGCTCCCAGGTTCCCTTTGACGAACGTCTCCAGGCGGTGCGCCCCCACCCCGGCCAGGCGGCTTCTGCACGAAACCTGCGAGTCCTGCTCCAGGATTCCGAGGTGATGCTCTCCCACAAGGACTGCGGGAAGATCCAGGACAGCTACACCCTTCGCTGCATGCCTCAGGTTCACGGCGGGGCCCGAGACGCGCTGACCTTTGTGCGGGAGACGCTCTCCCGCGAGTTGAACGCGGCCACCGACAATCCCCTGATCTTCGCTAACTCGGGAGATATCCTCCCGGGCGGCAATTTCCACGGGCATCCGGTGGGCCTCGCACTGGATTTCCTGGCCGTGGCGCTGACGGGACTCTGCGGCATCGCCGAGCGGAGGATCGAGCGCCTGGTGAACCCGCAGTTGAGCGAGCTGCCGCCATTCCTCGTGAAGGCGAGCGGCCTGCATTCCGGGTTCATGGTGGCCCAGATCTCGGCCGCTTCGCTGGTCTCCGAGGCCAAGCTCCTGGCGTCGCCCGCCACCGTGGATTCCATTCCTACCTCCGGCAGTAAGGAGGATTTCGTGAGCATGGGCTGGCTGGCCGCCGTCAAGGCGAGCCAGATCGTTGAGCTCCTGGCCGCCGTCCTGACGCTGGAGTTCCTGTGCGCTGCCCAGGGCCTCGATTTCCTGCGCCCGCTGAATCCCGGACGGGGGGTTCGCCGGGCGTACGAGGTGCTCCGATCCCACGTGACCCACCTGGATCAAGATCGCGTCCTGCGGCAGGATTTCGATCGCGTGCTCCCCCTGCTCCTGGACGGCACCCTGCTCAACGCCGTGGAAGCGGCCGTCGGCCCGCTTGCTTGACTCAGAGGATGACCTGCCGTTGAGTCCTTGACGAGACGGCACGATCCGTGGCCTAATTGCACAATGTGGGGCGGCGCCCCGGAGCCTTTGCGGACGCTGCTCCAAGGCTTCCATGATGACTTGCACGGCACAAGAGGAGGAGAAACCCATGGATCAGAAGACGTGGAGAAGATGGGGAACGCTGCTCGCGGTTGCCGCGCTCGCGATGCTCGTGGCAACCCCCGCGCTGGCTCAAGAGACAATCAAGATCGGCTTCTTTGCCCCCATCACCGGGCCCGTGGCTGCCGATGGCGCCAGCGCGAAGCAGTCGGTCGAGCTGGCCTTGAAAGACGTCAACGCTGCCGGCGGGATCAAGGGGAAGAAGATTGAGCTCATCGTCTACGATGATCGTCTCAACCCACAGGAGGCGGTGGCCATCGCCAACAAACTCATCGAGAAGGACCAGGTCGTGGGCGTGGTGAGCGGCTCCTACAGCGGCCCGACCCGCGTGACGGCCCCGATCTTCGCCAAGGCCGGCGTGCCCATGGTGGCGGGCTACGCCGTCCACCCCGACGTCACTAAAGCCGGCGAGTCCAACTTTCGGAACGGTTTCCTGGGCGAGGTTGAGGGCGGTGCTGCGGGCGAATACGCCGTCAAAGTCCTGAAGAGCAAAAACCCGGCCGTCATCAACATGGACAACGACTTCGGGCGCGAGATCTCGGCGGGTTTCATCAAGCGGGTCGAGAAGCTGGGCACCAAGGTCGTGGTCCAGCAGGTGTACAAGTATCCCGGTGAGAAGGACTTCCGCCCGTTCCTCACGCGGATCAAGGATGCCAAGCCCGACTTGATCTTCGCCGCCGGTTACTACGATGTGGCCGCACTGATTGTGCGCCAGGCCAAGGAACTGGGGATCACCGTCCAAATTCTGGCCGAGGAAGGCTTCGACTCGCCGAAGTTCATCGAGCTGGCCGGCAAGGACGCGGAGGGGGTGATCATCGCCACCAACCTCGATCGGGATGATCCCCGACCCGTAGTGCAGAACTTCCTGAAGAACTACAAGCAGGCCTACAATATTGACCCCGACATGGTGGGGGCGTCCAGCTACGACGCCTTCATGATCCTCGTCAATGCGATCGGGCGAGCGGGGACGACCAACCCGAAGGACGTCATCAAGGCTCTGCTCGAGACCAAAGACTACAACGGACTGACAGGAAAACTCAGCCGCTTCTTCAAGGGCGAGGCGGTCAAGCCGGTGCAGTTCCAGATCGTCAAGGACGGGAAGTTCCGGCGCCACGGCGTCGTGGATAACCCAGAGGTCATCACGCCGCCAGCGCAATAACCGACAGGGATAGCGACAGCGACAGGGGGAGAAAGAAGCCGTTGGTTTCGCTGTCGGATTTCGCTATCGCTGTCGAACGGCCTTGACAGCGATAGCGACAGCGGGGGCGGGGGGCTGACCGGTTCGGCCCCCCGCCTTCTCGTGTCGGGCCCTGGTCGAACACCTCAAAATTATCCACAGATTACGCAGATTACAATGATTATTCCGGACGGACTTGTCGGATGAAATCTGCGAAATCTGCGTAATCTGCGGATCATTGGTATCCACCGGGATGATCTGGCAGCAGATTGCAAACGGCATCGCCACGGGGGCGGTATACGCCCTCACGACCCTCGGCCTCACGATGGTCTACGGGGTGCTGCGCGTGCTTCACGTGGCGCACGCCGGCGTCTATGCCCTGGGGGCCTACGTCGGCCTCTGGAGTTTCCGCGCCACAGGGAATTTCTGGCTCAGCCTGGTGGTCGCCATGGCCGTCTGCGCCCTGGCCGGGCTGCTCATCGAACGGTTCTTGTATACCCCTCTCCTTCACCTGCCGCGGATCATCCCGCTTATTGGAAGCATCGGTCTCTTCATCGCTATGGAGGAGGCCTTCCGGATCGTGGCAGGGCCGTACGGCCTCGCCTACGATGCAGAGATCCGTTTCGGGAGCCTGGCCTTGGGGCCCCTGCATCTCACGGCCCCGCAGACCCTGATTCTCGTTGTTACCCTGGTGCTCTTGGGACTGCTCTGGCTGCTCCTGTCCCAGTCCAAGGTGGGCTTGGCGATGCGGGCCACAGCGATGGATGCGGAGATCACGTCCAGTTTCGGCGTCAACACACACGCCATCGTGACACTGAACTTCCTCATCGGCTCTGCCATGGCTGGAGCCGCCGGGGTCCTCATCGGGGTGTACGACAACCAGGTCTGGCCCACCATGGGCAGCGTTCCGGCGTACAAATGCCTGGCGATCGTCGTCCTGGGTGGCTTGGGCAACATCCCCGGAAGCGTCCTGGCCTCGTTCCTCATTGGATTGGCCGAAACACTGTTGATCGGGGTCGTCGCCATCCCGTTCCCCCGGGATGCGCTAGCCTTCGTCGCCATGATCCTGGTCTTGATGTTTCGACCCTACGGCCTGCTGGGAAAGGCATAATGCCGATAGCGACAGGGACAGCGAAGATGACTCGGACCCGTTCCCCGCGTTTTTCGCTATCGCTGTCGCTATCCCTGTCGGATCTCGGATGTTAAGTGGCTATCTCGTCACCGTCCTGATTACCATCGGCATCTACGTGATTCTGGCCCTGAGCCTGAACATGATCACGGGCTACGCGGGCCAGATCTCTTTGGGCCACGCTGCCTTCATGGGCATCGGCGCGTACACCTCGGCCCTTCTCTATACCAAGGCGGGATTCAGTTTCTGGTCCGCTTTCCTCGTTGCCGGCCTCGTCGCGGGGCTGGTCGGCGCAGTGCTGGCGATCCCATGCCTTCGCGTGCGGGAGGACTTCCTGGCCATCACCACCATGGGCATAAACTTCGTGGTGGAAGCGACGTTCCTGTACGTGCCCTTCTTCGGCGCCGGCATGGGGATCGGCGGGATCAATCCCCCGAGCCTCTTCGGCAGAGAGATCAGCAAGCCGGGTTTTCTCGTGCTTGTCGCCGGGGTGATCCTGGTCGTCATCGCCGTGGATCGCTGGCTCAATCGGTCGTGGGTCGGCCTCGCATGGGCCGCCATCCGGGAGGATGAAGAGGCCGCCGATGCCATGGGAATAGATGTCGTGCGCTTCAAGGTCCTCGCCTTCACCCTGGGGAGTGCGGGCGCCGGATTGGCCGGGAGCCTCTACGCCCACTTCCTGACCTTTATCATGCCGGTCAACTTTAGCTTCGCCCAGTCCATCGTCATCCTCTCCATGGTGGTCTTCGGGGGAATCGGTACGCTTCGCGGGCCCATTGTGGGCGCCATCATCCTGGGGGCATTGCCCGAGATTTCGCGACCGGCGATGGAATATCGCACACTCCTGTACGGCGTCCTCCTGCTCCTGCTGATGCGGTATCAGCCGGACGGTATCCTGGGAGAGCGCAGCCTGCTCGTCCGAGGGTGGCGTGCGCTGCGGCGGCAAGCTGTAGCACAATGAAAAATGGAAAACCGACAACCGACAACTGAAAATGAAACCGACTACCTGCCTTGTCCGACCGTTGTCAGTTTGTAATTGTCGGTTTTAGCTTTCTAGCTCTAATCCGAAAAAACCATTGAACCGCCATGACGCCAAGGTCGCCAAGGGTGCGATGTTTCGAACTCTCGACCGAAGAACGCGAAAACCGGTTTATGGGGCATTCAGAAGTTCCGTTCCTCTCCCCCCATTAAGCCATTTCGGTCTTGGCGTTCTTGGCGCCTTGGCGGTTGAGAATTTCGGATTGGGGCTAGCTGTGGGGAGAGCCCCGATGGCTCTGCTGGAGATCGAGCATCTGACGAAGGAATTCGAAGGCGTCACGGCCCTGCAAGACGTCACGCTCGAGGTGCGCACGGGGGAGATCCTCGGCGTGATCGGGCCCAACGGGGCGGGGAAGACGACCCTGTTCAACTGCATCACCGGGATGTTCCCACCGAATCGAGGGACCATCCGGTTTCGCGGAGAGCCGATCCAGGGCCGGAAGCCTCACCAGATTGCCCGCCTGGGTATCGCCCGCACCTTTCAGATTGTGCGACCGTTTCCCACCCTCTCCCTCACGGACAACGTCCTGGTGGCACATGGCCACCAGTACTATCCTCGTCTGCGCGCCTCGACGACAGCCTGTCACACACGCGCCAGCCTGGAGGTGGCACATGGCCTGCTGGAGCGGGTGGGAATGACGACCGGGCACGAGCGGCAGGCGGGAACGCTGCCCTTAGGCCTCAAGAAGCGGCTGGAGATCGCGCGGGCGTGGGCCCTGAACCCCTCATTGCTCCTCCTGGACGAGCCGTCGGGCGGCCTCCGCCACGAGGAATCCCAACAGCTCCTGGAGCTGATCCGCCGCCTGAACCAGGAGGGTATTACCGTTGTCCTCATCGAGCACAACATGCCGATCGTAATGGGCGTGTGCCAGCGTCTGGTGGTCCTAGACCACGGCGTCCAGATCGCCGAGGGCGATCCCGCCGCCATTCAGCGCAACCCACAAGTGATCGAGGCGTATTTGGGGAAGGGCACCATCTAACCCGGATTATTCACGAATGCCCCCAGACACCCTCACCCGCGCCCTCTCCCATCGAGGGAGAGGGGCACATTTCTTGATGCCCTCTCCCCACCGCGGGAGAGGGACAGGGTGAGGGGGCAGCTCCGAGGCAAGACGCCAGTTCACGAATAATCAGCGCTAAGGCGGTCAACTGGTCAATGTGTCGAGTAGTCAATCGGGAAAGACCAGAGAACCCCAGGACAAAGAACCTGACCAATCGACCAATTGACAAATCGACCAATTGACAACAATCGTGACAGCCATGCTCGAAGTCCGCAATTTAGAAGTGACCTACGGCGAGTTCGCCGCCGTTCGCGGCATCAGCTTCGACGTCCGCGACGGGGACCTCGTGACCATCATCGGGGCCAACGGCGCCGGGAAGAGCACCACCCTCCGGTCCGTCATGGGACTCCTGCGCCCCCGCGCCGGGCGGATCCTCTTCAAGGGAGAGGACATCACCAGCGAACCCGCCCATCTTCGGGCCCGGCGTGGAATCAGCCTGGTTCCGGAAGGCCGGCGGATCCTCCCGGACCTCACCGTCGAGGAGAACCTTCGCCTCGGGACCTATCCCCTGAAAAACGCCGGGGAGGTAGCTGCAGGATTGGAGCGCGCCTACACCTTGTTTCCGAAGCTTCGCGAGCGAGCGGGCCAGCGGGGGAAGACACTGTCCGGCGGGGAACAGCAGATGCTGGCCATCGCGCGGGCCCTGGTGGGGCGTCCCCGGCTTCTCCTTTTAGACGAGGTGTCGCTCGGCCTGATGCCGACCCTGGTCGAACAAACCTTCCAGACGATCAAGGAACTGCATAGGCAGGGCGCTACCATCCTGCTGGTCGAGCAGAACGCCCGCATGGCGCTCTCCGTGGCCACGCGGGGCTATGTGCTCGAGACCGGGACCATCACCCTGAGCGGGTCCGCAGCAGAGCTGGCGGCCGATCCCAAGGTCAAACGCGCTTATCTAGGCGGCTGAGGTAGCCAAGAACGTTCGGGAGTTCGGCTGTTCGATCGTTCGGGCGTACTGATCGGACATGAACGACCGAACCACCGAACGGTCGAACAGTCGAACGCTCTGCTGTCAGTCATCAGTAGCCCAGGAGCGTCTCTGAAACCATGAAGAAGGAAACTCGCGCTGCTCTGATCGTCCTAGTTGGGGCAACCCTCCTCGGCTCCATGGGTGCCTGGGGGCGGACCATCTACCGCTATGAGGGCAATCCGATGACCGTCGTCACCTGGCGGGCCCTCATCGGGGCTGCAGCACTCGCCGTTGTCCTTGCCATCGTTCGACCGCAACTCCTCCGCATTCGCCCTCGGGATCTCCCCTTCTTTGCCCTGTACGGTTTCATCGGGGTCACGATGAACTTCTGGGCGTACTTTTCCGCCTTCAAGTTCACGACCCTGGCAGTGGCGATCACCCTCCTCTACACCTACCCCGCCTTTGTCGCGCTGTTGTCCGCCGCCTTTCTGGGCGAGCGTCTCACACGCACGAAGATCGGAGCCCTCGTCGTCACCCTGCTCGGATCAGCCCTCGTGGCCCAGGTGCACCAAGCGGACTGGCTTCGGCTCAACCTCCGGGGGATCCTCTTCGGGTTGCTGGCCGGAATCACGGCTGCAAGCTACAGCATCTTCGGTAAACGGGCCCTGACGAGCTACCAGCCCTGGACTGTTGTCCTTTATGCCTTCGCGTCAGGTGGCCTGTTCCTAGCGGTGCTGAGTGGTCCACAATTGCTCGCAGCCGCGGGCTACCCCGCCGTGGCCTGGCTCTGGATCCTCGGCTTGGCCATACTTCCAAGCCTGGGTGGTTACACCTTCTACACTCTCGGCCTCCGCGATCTGCCGGCAAGCCAGGCGAGCATCATTGCCACCTGGGAGGTCGTTACCGCCTCCTTTCTCGGGTGGCTGATCTTCAGCGAGCACCTGGCGCCCATCCAGTATCTCGGCGCCGCCCTGGTCTGCGTCGGCATCGCCTGGATCCAGCGCGCCGAGGCCTGATTGCATCCCGGTGGAGTGTGGACGGCCTTGAGCACCGCGAGGGTTTGGACGTGGGGGACCGAGGCCAGGGGCGGCCGGGGTGCCCCATGATGGCGACCCAGAGGCACGTGATCCTCGATCGGGCGCGGGTGGCGGGCCTCCCCGCATCGAGGCGCCCATAGCAAGGCATGGCAGGAGGGAGACGAGCACCGCTTGCCATACTTGGCGTCGTCCCCCATTATGCTGGCTCTGGCTCGGAAACCGGCCTGACATCCACGCTCGGCCATGCCCCTCGGGCCTCCGGTTGCTGGGTCGAGGTCCAGCCGTATGAAGGGTGTCCATTCCTTGATCAGAGACAATACGTTGCATTATATTGCCATTAGTGGTATTTTATCGGAATGGAATTCAGGCGTCTGGTCGAGCTGGTGGCGGATGAGCCGGTCTTTGAAACCGGCTTGCTGTTGGCCGGCGAGGTAGACATCCGAGACGTACGTCGGCAACTGTCGCGCTGGGTGGCGGCCGGGCGCATCCAGCAATTCCGCCGCGGCGTGTACGCGCTGGCACCCCCCTTTCGGAAGGTGGAGCCCCACCCATTCGTGGTTGCCAACCGCCTCGTACGTGGCTCCTACGTCAGTTGCCAGTCAGCGCTGGCATTTCATGGCCTGATTCCGGAGGGCGTTCCAGTGACGACCTGCGTCACGACGAGGCGGCCCGCCCGCTGGCATACGACGGCTGGCACGTTTCAGTATCGCCATATCGCGACGGCGCTGTTCGGTGGATACTCCCTCGCGGATCTTGGCGGCGGGCAACATGCATTTGTCGCGACACCGGAGAAGGCGCTGCTCGACCTCATCCATCTGCATCCCGGAGGAGACGCGCCCGAGTACGTGCAGGAGCTGCGCCTCCAGAACCTGGACCGCCTGAACGTGGTCGGCTTGGCGAGCCTGGCCGAATCCCTTGGTCATCCCAAGCTCCGACGGGCGGCGGCTCTGGTTACCGACCTGGCCCGCGCTGAGGCGCAAGAGTATCAGACGCTATGAAAGAAACCTTGCGCGCCCTGGCGCGAGCCGCCCCCTCACCTGTCCAGGCGCGCAACGCGGCCCGCGAGTACATGCAGGCTCGCATCCTGGGGTGCCTCCAGCGTGCCGGAGCCATGATCCCGCTGGCCTT
>Ga0315274_10011721_pt1 | contig 12552 bp, 12 predicted proteins | sample YL17G02_20_MG_FD_203700 | JGI IMG/M metagenome (GOLD analysis project Ga0315274, IMG submission 203700) | Sediment microbial communities from Yellowstone Lake, YNP, Wyoming, USA - YL17G02_20 | ecosystem: Environmental > Aquatic > Freshwater > Lake > Sediment | place: USA: Wyoming | collected... | reverse complement strand
TCCTGCTTCCTCCAGAATGTCCTTAAGGGCTTCGAGCTTCAGACTGTGAATCGGCTCCCACAAGGGCATTCCCGAAACCGGATACATGAACCCGTTGCTGAACTGTAGGCACTTGTTGGTCAGCGACCCCTGGTTGAAAATCTCCACATCCGCCCCACTGTCGAGCTTGATAAAGAACTCTCTTTCCATCGCGTCGTAGCGTGACTGTACGTCCTCGGGAAGCTCAACCATCACGTCATTCACCCACAGGTCCGGCAGCGGGTTGTAGTCTGCTGCGCTCATTTCCAAGGTAATGTCGCCGATAAGGTGTTTGATGTGGTCGCCGGTGTCGGGATAGGGAACTTTTTTGTACGGGCCGGCTTGCTTGTACCATCGAGTCTCAAATGCATTTTTGGAAGTGCCAAGGCGCTTGCCATCGTCGAGCACCAAATACTGCCCATGCAGGTCTTTGTAGCCGTTACCGGCCGGCGTACCAGTCAGACCTGTGCGCCATTTGAAGAATGGCAACACTTTATTGAGCACCCTTACGCGCTTGGTCGAACTGTTTTTGCACTTGCTGATCTCGTCGAACACGATCCCGTTGAACGGTAGATCGGTGCCATAGGCGATGTAGTAGGTCTGGAGCGTCGTGGCAAGCCATTCAAGATTCTCGTAATTGATGAGGTAAATATCGGCGGGGGTCATCATCGCCCGAATGCGCTGGTCCCTGGTGCCGACCATCACGCTGAATTTCAACTGTTGAGTGTGGTTCCACTTCAATGCTTCCTGGCGCCACACCAGGCGGCATACGCGGATCGGCGCGACGACGAGTACCCCTTTCAGGAAACCTGTGTTGAGCAGGTGTGCGATGGTGGTCAGCGTGACGACTGTTTTTCCAAGCCCCATGTCCATCCACAGCGCGGAGGCCGGCTGTGATGCCTGAAAGTTGATCGCTTTCTGCTGATAGGGGAACAGTGATTCGGCGGTTTTCACAGTGACCCCTCCATGTCGATGACGAACAGTCCTTGCTGAACGCTATCGACGACATAAACAGCCACGTTCGATGAGCGCAGCCGCATGTGCTCTCTGGCCTGTGGTGGAGTGGGCACCTGTCCCTCCCGCTTGAACTCGACGAAGAACATGCGGCCGCTCGGCAGGATGAACAGTCGATCAGGCACAGCAGATCGCGCCGGACTGGTGAACTTGTAGGCGAGGATTCCCCGCTCGCGGGCGTACTCGCACACCTTTCTCTCGATCTCTTTTTCAAGCATCACAACACCCTCAAAGTAAGTTTGTCGATTTCGTTCGCGTACCACCCAAAATCAAACGGCGTCGTCGCCTCACACATGTCATTGCAGGGGCGCACAGTCACGTCTTTCTGCACACTGAGCCGCCGCCACTGACCTGGGTTTTTCGCCAATGGTGGCATGTACTTGAACAGGTAGCCCCCGCTATTGGAAACGTAATAGCGTTGCGTGTTCTCCAAAACCTGTTCGCCTGTCTCGGTCTGGAGCACCAAGACCGAACTGCGGGGCACCTTCACACGCAGCATGAAATCCATGTACTCGAACCAGTTTAACAATTCCGTCATGGCATCAGCGCCATCAATAAGCACCTTCTCCGCGATCTTCGGAACGACCAACATCGAAGCATTCTGATGCCACTCAACATCGTATTCATAGCGACCCTTGCGCTTCACTTTCCCGTCGACCTCCTTGGCGATGTAGGAGTTGACGTCGGCAACACACATCAATGAATATTCCACCTTCTCCAACAGCAAGCCCGTCAGCTCGGTCCAGTACCGGCAGATTTCATCGACGAGGAATTTGGCTGTGCGTGGCATATAGACTGTGATCCCGTCCGTGTTCGCCTGGATGATTCGCAGACCCGCGACACTCAACAGTTGCTCGGCGAGCATCGCCAACATGAGCTGGCCGCCAACTGTGATCTTCATGGTGAAAAGCGGATCGTAGAAGATGCTGAACTTGTCGCCCGACGCGCCATAGACCCCGTTGAGTGCCAACTTCAATGCAGAGTTTTCCACGCTGCCCTTGGGATAGCTGATGCGCTTCTCCCGTAGCTTCCGATAGACGTTCACGAACTCCGGTCCCAAGTGCTCGGGGTAGTAGTTGTTCTCGATGGCGATGCTCGGGTACATGGAGGTCACGTCCACGTCGAGAATCATCATGTCATCGGACGCATCGAACCGCTCGCCCTCTACGGAGGCGTGTAGCCCTCCGGTTCCAAACACGAACTCCACCCCCCCGACTGTTGCCGAAAGCCCGTCAAACGCCCCCTTGGTCTGTGTGATAACGCTTGTCAGGAAGTGGGACTGGATGCGTTGAAACTCGGGATGGTCAAAACGAACATAGTTTGGGACGCAATCGCCAAGCCGCATCGTCGGGCGCGGGGTCTGCTTCGGTGTGCGGCCCTGTGGTCCGAAGTTGTAGCAGACCACCCCGCTGTTTTCCAGATGGGACTGGAAAATCATCTTGCCGATTTTGACATCGTTGAAGTTGAGAATGTCACCCTCATAGGTCTGCCCCAACTGTTCCCTGAACTGGATCGCGGGCAGCGTTTCCTTGTAAAACTCCCTGGTTGCGAAAACATCGTTGGCGCAGTATTCCTTTAGAACAGTCACCTGTTCTTCGGTCAGGACTGTGCCAGGAGGGAACGGCAGATCGCGGATATTCGGCAGCCGCATGTTGAACTCAAGTGCCTTGAGTCCGGTCATCCGCGCCTTATTGTCGAAGTGATGGATTCGGTACAGGTCAATCTGTTGCACGACGCGGTCAGACGGATAGACCATGTGAGCGAACTTGTTTTCGGATTGAATGATTGCCGTTGCCGCAGCGTACAACTGTTGAGGGGTCGCCTTGCCCATCTTGTAAAGCATGTGCAGCAGCGGGTAGTCGAATCCTAGATTGTTGAACCCGACCATGCGGATGCTGTGCACCTTGCAGTAGTCGAGCATCTGCAACAGTTCCCTGGTGTCATCTTTCCAAGGGCTGATCTCGAACGACTGGCACAGCCCCTCACTGACTGTTTCCAGACAGAGCAGGAAGCAGTTGGGGTATGTTTCACAGTCGTAGATTATGTCCATGTCATTTCCTTTGAAAAACCTCCCCCGCAGGGGAGGGGCAGATCAAAGAAAATTACGGGTGGGGAGCGCCGAAGAAAGCAGGGAACGGAACCGGAGGCATCGGTACGCCGCTCCCAAGCGGGCCGGCAGCGGGAGCAGCACCCGCAACAGCACCGAACATGCCGCTCACATCGGGGTCGCCCTCGCCGAACGGTTCGCCTTCGCAGCAGAACTGGACAGCGACCAGTTCGCACCGGACGGCGCGGCCGTACTGGTTGTCCTGCGGCCACGGACGGACAGCCGCATTGACGTAACAGCCATCATAGAGCTTCCGCGCAACAGCCAGCCGCTCCATGGTGTTCGACGGATCGACCGCTGTGCCATCAAGCCGGATGATCTGCGGGGGGCGATCCTCGTTGGAGCTCGCCGACACATAGACCATTCCCTCATACCCCGAGTAGGGCTTGAAGGTCTTTTTGTTGATCTTTTCCTGACCGCTGCCGTAGCAGCGCAGCTTGCGGTCATTCTGGACCATGAGCAGAACAGCTTGCCCGTTGTCCTTCCACTTTTCCTGGGCCATCTTGCCGACTTCGCCCATGAAGGTGGCAAAGCCGGTATCGCTCGGCGCCATGATGAGGTCGGCACCGAACTTCTTTGCGGCGCCTTCTTGCGATGCATGTGCCTCCAACAGTTTCGGGAAGGACAAACGGACTTTCGACAGATAGATAATTTCAGACATTTTGTTTCTCCAGTTGAAAAATTAAGACAGCCATGAAGGTAGAGCGTCAGCAGGAGAGAACATCGCTCCCACATCACCAAATTCCACAGCCGGACGCTCATCGGCAGCGGATACAACAGTCAGCTTTCCATCGGACTTGGTAACCAGGTCTTTCTGGACGACAGCGAGCTGCTTCGCGTTGAGCTGCTTCACAGTACCGTCGCGCTTGGCCCATTTTAGCTTCTCCACTTGAGCCACAGAAATGATTTTCGTCTGCCATGCTTCGCCCTTGGGAACACCCATCTTCGACAGCTTCGCAGCCACCGCTTCGTCGGGCAGCGCCCATGAGCGAGTACCCCTGCCACGAACGACCTTGAGTCCGGCGACAGGCTTTCCCGACTGTATCCGGTTCAGCGCGGCTTCCTCGATGGCGTCGAGCCATTGACGCAGCATCGGGAGGGCTTCGACGACCTCGCGCATCTGCTCGGGAGTCAGATCAGTGCTTGCCTCACAGGACTGTGTAATCACTGTCCGAACATCCTCGAACTTGATCCCTGCTTTGGCAAGCATCGCTGTCGCTTGCGGCCCACAGCTTCCCTTGTGGGCACAGTAACGGCACTGGACCTCGCCAGGGACCAACGGGGCATCGGGAGCATCCGTGGCAGCAGCCTCGTCCAATAACGCCTTGTAGCCCCCTAGAAACTCGTCTGTGGTCACTTCGTAGTAGCTGACCCCCACCTTGCCGAACGCCCGCAGCTTGGGTTGGATGATGGTCATGCGGATGCGCTTGAACGGGAATTTCCCATCGACCACATGCGCCGCCAGAACCCCGAAAACATACTGCTCCAACTGTGGGTTCTTGTGGGCGCTGACAACTCCAACCCCGTCCTTGTAGTCGATGACTTCAAGCACCTCGGTAGAGAGCAGTTGCACATCGACTGTTCCGGTCAGATCGCTGCGGCCCAACAGATATTTGGGATCGACTTCGCGCTCAGAGAGAACGGTGTGGGGTTGCAACTCGACTGTGCGCTGTAGGATGTAGTCGAGGGCGAAGCGCACTCGTTCCGCCCGCTCCGCATCGACAGCAAACGACCCTTCGTGATCGACAAGGGTTTCGCCCACATAGGTCTCGACTTGCCGGCTGTGACTGATCGCAGCTTCGAGCAGGGTGTGGGTATGTGTTCCATCCACAGCCGCCAGGTTTGATCCTGCCGACTGTGGATATTTCGCTTCCTCCCGAACGCTCCCAGGACACAGTTGCCACCTGTGCCGTGAGGAGGGGGAGAGTCGGGCGTGGCCGCTCATACGATTGCTTCGACCTTGGCGTAGAAGGCACTGTACTGCGCCGGCTGAACATCGTTGATGTTCTTGATGCCGAACTCGGACAGGACATTCTGGATCAGCGCCCCCTTGACCGGACCCAGTTCACGGTACTTGCTCATCACATACGTTGTCAGACCCTTGGCATCGGAGAACGGCGCGACGGGGCCAGCAGGTGTGGCAGCTTGGGGTTGCATGAACGCGGGGGGAAGTTGCATCGCCGGTGCCGGCGCAGCAGCGGGTGCAGCAGCGGGTGCAGCAGCGGGAACAGGTACAGCAGCCATCACTGGTGCCGCAGCCGGCGCGGTCATGTGAATGACGATGGTTTCGAGAGACTTGGCGATAGATGCAAGATTGGTTTCGATGCTCATGGTAAAACTCCTTGTTGGATGATGGAACAGGTCAGCAGCCCCGAGGACGTGGGGTGTTTTCGAGCAGAAGGTGGATCAGGTGAATGTACGCCCTGCCCCCGAGTCCAGGTAAGCGGCGCAGGTCAGCGCCGTTGTCCTTGCGGATCGACGCGATGATCTTGTCGCGGCGCAGTTCGCCCTGCTCATTGGTCAGCCCGTTGGTGTCGAACGCCGACCAAGCCCGTGCATGGTTGTCGGTTTCTTCAAACATCAAGGCACGGGTCAGGATCACAGTTTCTTCCATTGCTTTAAGCATTTTTGAAATTCTCCGTTAAAAGATAAACAGTTGTGTTGCGGGTGCTACAGGGTTTCAGCTTTGGGTTGCCCGACTACGAGTCTGTCATCCACATAGGCATGGATCATCATTCTCAAAATGTCTGACTGGCCCAAGTTTGCTTCCTTCTTTGCCTTGCGGATAAACGCCCTCCGCATCTCCTTGCTTACGCGGGTTCCGATGATTGCGGTCAGTCGTGTTTTCATTGGATATGTAACTCATTTGTTAAACGGTGCTTGCAATTTAGCGCAGCCAGTAATACTCTGTCAAGCACATTCTGCAAATTCATTCCACGGAGACTCCATGGCACTCCCCCAACAACAGGTTGTCGGGCTGTCTGCATCGCCCGATGCATACATCCGGCAAGGCTGGTCAGTCGTCGCAATTCCCCCAAATACAAAGGGGCCAACACACAAGGGTTGGAACAACAGGGAGGGCTGTCTCACGGTAGGAGCGCAGTTACCGATGGAATGGGGAACAGGTCTGTGCCATGCGTACTCGGGAACCTGTGCATTGGATATTGACGATTGGGAGCAGAGCAAGGCATACCTGATCGAACGCAACATCAACATCGAAAATCTGTTCAACGATCCCATGGCAGTTCAGATCGATTCCGGCAATCCAGGTCACGGCAAACTGTTGTTCGCTACGCCGCTCGGTCTGGCGCTCCCGTCGAAGCGGATCATGGTCGCCGGCAAGGTCATCATGGAGCTGCGCTGCGGCACAGCCAACGGACTGACTGTTCAGGATGTGCTCCCACCCTCGCGGCATCCAAGCGGGACCACCTACCGCTGGGCCGGAAGTGGCAACTGGCAACAGCTTCCACAGTTGCCCGACCAACTGTTCGATCTCTGGCAAAGTCTCATCGACGAGGACACCAGGCGGGTCATCCCGAACAGCAACATCACACCGGCGTCTTGGATAGAAATGCGGTCTGCCACCATGAGCCTCGACGCCGACTGTGATCGACAGACATGGATCGAGGTCGGCATGGCGCTACACAGCGCGGGTTCGAGCACCGATCATCTGGATGTGGCGTATGAACTATGGAACGAGTGGAGCCAACAGTCAGAAGCGAAGTACAAGCCTGCCGACATGCCCGTGCAATGGCGCAGCTTCAAGCCCGACCCCGCAGGAATCAAGGTCGGCACCCTGTTCCACCACGCCAAGCTCGCCGGATGGCGCCGGCCCGCGCCGGACGTATCCGAACTGTTCGGCAAGGTCAAACAACAGCCGGCTGAAATGTTGAAGAAGGTCAGTGCGTCCATCCCATCACCGGCCATCGACCTGTCACTCTGGCCGACTGTGCTCGCGGATCGCGCAAGGGAGGTGAGTCAGGAGGTCGGCTGTGATCCTGTCGTGCCGCTCATCGCGGGGCTGGCGGCGGTGTGCGCTGCCGTGGATAAACGGATTAGGCTTCGCCTGACCGAGACATGGACTGTTCCGCCCCTGCTGTGGATGATGACGATTGGCGCACCCGCCGACAAGAAAACCCCAGGAAGCAAACCCATGTTCGTGCCGCTGCGGAAAATAGAGATTGAGGACAGGCCACGCTACGAGGTCGAGAAGCATATCTGGCTCGGCAAGGAGGCGAGGTTCGCCAGTCAAATGAAATCCTATCGGGAGTTCAGCGGCAATGCGGATGGTGAGTTGCCGAACAGCATGCCCCCCGATGTGGAACAGTTGCCGCCCGAACCACAGGCGCTCCGACTGTTGGTCAATGACGCGACCAGTCAGAAGGTCGTGCACATGGCGGCGGGCAGACCACGTGGCTTCCTCCTACTGCTCGACGAAATGAATCACTGGTTGAACAAAATCAACGATCCACGCGGCGGTGAGGACCGTGGCTGTTGGATTCAGGGGTACGAGTCTGCCACCTACGTCATGGACCGTGTGTCAGCAGGAAGCATCTATGCCGAAAACCTGGCTGTGGCTGTGTATGGCAACTGTCAGCCGGCTGTGTTCAAGCATCACATGAGCGCGGCGAGCAATGATGGTCTGGTGCAGCGGTTCATCCCCGTGGCACTGAACGGAGACTTTACAACGATGTGGCAACAGTCGCTACCCGAGTTCTTGTCCAGCGCACCCGCCTACGAACAGATGATCCGGCAGGTCTATGCGCTGCGCGAGCAGACATTCGACTGTTCTCCCGAGGCGCTTATGGAGTTCCGAGGATTCAGCGAGTGGTATCTGCGTGGCCGAAAACTCGACACCCTGCTTCAAGCATCGGAAATCTACATGACGGCGGCCGGCAAGATGGAAGGTAGCTGTGCGCGACTGGCGGCCCTGTTGCATGTCATCGAGCACCCGCACAGTCAAACAGTCAGCGGAGCCACCATGCGACAGGCGGTGGCGATCATGCGACAGTTCATCGTACCCAGCCTGCGGTACTCGTTCATGGAAATCGCCGGCCTCAAGGATGAACTGGCGAAGTGGATTGCCGAGCACATCATCCAACTGTCGAGCGTGCGGCCCATTGTCAGCCTGTCTGATCTGCGGCGTGCGGCGCGGAGACAGGTGGGAGACCGACCTAGCTGGAAAGCCGATCAAGATATTCGGGTCATCATGGACGATCTCGCCGAAGCGGGCTACGTCCAACTGTTTGAGGACCACGGGAGAAGCACAGTCTGGACGATCAACGCGGGGCTGGCGACGATCTTCAAGGAGTATCGGGAGTCGATCATCGACGCCAAACAGTCTGTCATCAATCATTTCAAAGAGGGGTCTATCAAGAAGCTGGGCAGACTCCCAGTCAGGTTGGCCAACGCAATCGGATTCGACGCATGAGAGTTCTCGCATTTCCTGTTCCCACAGTCACAGTCGAACGGTCTGTCGACGCACCCTTCGACGCCCGTATAACTTCCCCAGGGGCCGGCGAAGGAATCCTGTTCCCACAGTCACAGTCGAACGGTCTGTCGACGCACCCTTCGACGCCGATTTAACTTGGCCGTCCCCCAGGGAGACATCCTGCCGGTCTGCTGACTGTGACATCCGAAAAACAGTCCCCAGGTTTTTGCGCGTGCGATCCTGGTGCCTGGTGGTGGAGGTGGAGGTGCTCCAGTACCACAGTCACAGCCGGACACCCGGTCACAGCCGGTCACCCGGTCACCCGGTCACCCGGTCACAGCCGGTCACCCGGTCACCCGGTCACCCGGTCACCCGGTCACCCGGTCACCCGGTCACCCGGTCACCCGGTCACCCGGTCACAGCCGGACACCCGGTCACAGCCGGTCACAGCCGGACACCCGGACACCCGGACACCCGGACACCCGGACCGGTTAGGACGCGATTCTAGGGGCTAGGAAACAGTCGGCAAGGGGCGCACCTGCCCGACTGTGGAAAAACAGCTAAAACAGGGCGCAAAAAAGGCCGGAGGGGGAAATTTCCCGCTCCGGCCCGATGCATGGAACTGCTTTCGGTTAATCCACGGCATCCAAAAACCAGATTACGGCCCGAACGATTAGGGCGAACGCGACAATCGCTAGAACGGGAAGCATGATCTACCCTCCGAAAAGCGAACGGATAACTGCACCGACTTCACCAAGATAATCGGCAAGCGTGACCGTCATTGCAGCAATTGCGACGACGACAATCGGAACTAGGACGATAGTCAGCAGCAGTAAAAGAATTGTGAGCATGGTTAAAACCTTTCCAAAAAAACGGTCGAATAGATAACAGTCGCTGTGGCGAATCCGTAGACAAATGCAGCAATAGTCGGATAGTTCATAACCATGTCCCCATAATTGCCGATGCCTCTGCGCCGTTTAATACCAAGTGGTCTAGCAGGTCCACGTCCATGGCATGCAACCATGGTCCAATGTTCATCGTAAAGTCGACGTCAGCCTGACTCGGCGTTGCTTCGCCCGATGGATGATTGTGAGCAAGCAAGACAGCCGATGCACCACATTCAAGGATAAAACCGGCGAGGATACGCGGGCTAATCTCACAATGCGTTGCCTTGCCCTGCGGGAAGGGGCGAATATCTATTAAGCGCCCCTGTGCATCAATCAGGATAACCACAGCGACTTCGTAGCGCAGGTTGCCATAGTCGGCAATTAACTTGTCCGTCAACGCTTCCCGCGCCTCTCGGCATTCCTTGCGGTCTACTCGCTTGCTGCGATTCGTCGGCAGCAGATTCTCGCGCCCCTTCAATCGTTGGACACCGTCCGAAAGGACCATTCTTGCGGCATTCAGCAGGTCGACTTCGTCCTTACTGAAAATGCTATTTTCGCTGTTCACTTGACCCTCCCGCTTCCCGCTTGCAGCAGCAGAATGGTTTGTTTAATCCATTCCCGCGCAGTAGCTTCATTGTAGATTGACGATGGGACGATTACTTGTGTCATGCGAGGATTCACCGGCAACATGCCGTCCGCATTAAGATGATGCCCGAGTCCATCATTCACTTCCTTGTCAACGCTATCGGCTGCGCGACAAATTGCGGCGAATCCTAACGTGCGAAAGAATCCCGTAAGACAGAGACTAGCGGCAAGTAGACCACGGTCGGCCACAATTCCCGCAGGTTTCACGACGACAGATATAACCGCATTGTCCTGATTCTTGTCACACGGTCCATTAATGGCGAAGCATGCGATCAGTTCTACGCTGTAACCGGCTTTTGACATAATTTCCGAAAGACATATTCCCGCCACGCCACGCCATGTCAACTGATCTGCGCTTTTGTCGGAATTCCCGCCTACGTCCACGCACAGTTGCAGGGCGCTTTTGCCGCGCTTCAGTTCGCGTTGACGTTTTAACCATGCTCGCCCTATGTCGCCACGATTGACCGCATGGATATCAAGCATGTCGCCATTGTCACCACGACGTAACGTGCGCCCGATGCCGATTGCCCTCGGCAGGTGCGCCGCAAGTCCATCATGTAACCTATCTATCTTCGCTTCGCCCTCAGGGTAACCTTTGACCAGTGCGGCAGCACATGCATTCGCGCCGCCTCTTATGCCATGCCAGTCCACGCGATCAATAGCACCCGTCAAGTAGCCTTTTGCCCTTGATGCATTTCTTTCCCGAGTCCATGGCAGGTCGACCATGCCGCGCAGCTCAGCAATCGAATTGTAAGAGTTGACTAGCTTCGCCATCATAGCGCCCCTACTCTGGCAATCTCATCCTTTGACCAGTCAAGCAGCAGGTCGGCTTTGACTTCTGCGACTGGTATACCGACCTTAAGCGCGGCAACCAGTTTCTGTGCTAAGCGAGTCCCGACAATCTTGGACAGCTTGGCTTTTTTGGTGCCCTTTACAAGGGACATAAACCATTCCTTGGCTGCAAGGACCATGTCAGCATCCGCAGGTGCATCGGGTGTCCACGCAGGACTGCGGCGCTTAACCTTGGAACTGGTGAACAGGTTGCCGATATAGTCCATGTCATATTCAATTGAGACCATGTAAAAACGGTCCATTGTTGCACCGTCAAGCAGCCCTCTGGCTGTGTAAACATCGTCATTGCCATTGATCGAATTAGCGCCCGCCACAATGATCGAATCCGCGTGGCGCACAACAGTCGGGTCAATCAGCTTGTGGGGAATAGTAATAAACCCATTAGCGAGGATGCTATTAAGCAACATCATTACGTTCGCATCTGCTGCGTCAATCTCATCAAGCAGAAACACGCTAGGCGATTGAACACAGTCGATGAAGGGCGCAGCAACATAGTCAAATTTCCCGCCCTCGCCGACAGGTAACAACCAACCCGATAACTGTGATTCGCTCATTCCCATTGTGCAAGATACGCTACCGAAAGGAAGGCCTACCAGTTGCGACAGTTGCTGCGCTAGCATGGTTTTACCACTTCCGGCCGGGCCGACTAGCATGACATTTTGCTTTGCTTTGGCTGTCAGCAACCATATCTTACGCAGCATCTTGTGGGGAGCAGCAATGCCCGATGCAGCTAACAGGGTTTTCCACTCATTGTCAGCAGCCGATTTGTCTTGCGGTTCATCTTCGGGCTGCTGCGCTTCGCCCTCGCCCTCGCCCTCGCCCTGTGAGGGCTGCTGCTGCGGTTCCGGCTGCTTGGGCTGCTGCTGCGGTTCCGGCTGCTTGGGCTGCTGCTGCTGCTGCGCTTCCGGCTGCTGCTTGGGCTGCTGCTGCGCTTCTTGCATGGCCTTTTCGAATCCTTCGCGCAAAGGATCCTCCTCGCCCTCGCCCTGCGCTTCGCCCTCGCCCTCATCTTCGCCCGAGTCCTTGCCCTGCGCTTCGCCCTTGCCCTGCGCTTCGCCCTCGCCAGAATCGTCAGCATCGTCAGCATCGCCCTGCGCTTCGCCCGAGTCCTTGTCCTTGCCCTGCGCTTCGCCCGAGTCCTTGTCCTTGCCCTGCGCTTCGCCCTTGCCCTGCGCTTCGCCCTGCGCTTCGCCCTTGCCCTGCGCTTCGCCCGAGTCGGGCATCCGGCCCGAGGGTAGATTGTCCTCTTTCGCGCCCTCGCCCTGTTTGGTAGCGACATATAAGGCAAGTTGAAGCAGAGGGGCGCGGGCGTAATCGCCGCGCCAACCAAGCCCCTTTGCTAGTTCAATGATCTGCTTCTTGTTCGACGATGCCATTAGCGCGGTAGCGCGTTGAACTGTGTTTGCTGCATCCATGGTTACATGCTCCGAAAGTTAAAAGGTGAATGACTGTGATACAGCCCAAAGCATAACACAATCTTTGACAGTTAGGACGAATTAAAAGAATCCAATTAAAATTTTAGTTTAAATGTCAAGTGTGACAAATGCACTCAGAGTCCGTAAGAAGGGAAAAAAGTCGGTAAAAGAAAAATTGTTTTA
>Ga0315274_10011720_pt1 | contig 12552 bp, 8 predicted proteins | sample YL17G02_20_MG_FD_203700 | JGI IMG/M metagenome (GOLD analysis project Ga0315274, IMG submission 203700) | Sediment microbial communities from Yellowstone Lake, YNP, Wyoming, USA - YL17G02_20 | ecosystem: Environmental > Aquatic > Freshwater > Lake > Sediment | place: USA: Wyoming | collected... | reverse complement strand
GATTTGATGGCATTTGTTTTTGAATTCCACAAGGATTGGGTGGCGGGTTGGGAAAAACTGCATGGGCGAAAATACGGCATTTTTAACATCGGCGATGATGATATTGACACAAAATTTACTGTTTCACCACGTGTCTTCAGAAGCCTGATACTGCCAATCCATCAACAATACGGAAATACATTTGAATCCATTCACTGGCATTCCTGTGGGGATACCAATAACGTTATGCAGGATATAGCAACGATCCCCAATCTCAAATTGCTCGAAATGGGCCCGAAAGATAATGCTTTAGCCGCTGCACAAATATTCAAAGGTAGCGATGTTATGTTCTATAAGTGCCCTGATCCGATCAGCGAACTCGATTTTTCATCACAAGAAGCCAGAGAGGCGATGATTGAAAATGTATTGGCTGCGGGTGAGATCATCCCGATCAAGATCCTTTGCGAAGCGGATAATTATGAAAAGGGGATGGAATTGCTACAAACCTTCAAGGAGGTTGCTGGTAGAAGCTGATCATTGGAACTGGTAAAAAGAATATGCTTATTGACATAGAACCAAGAAATAAATATAATGTAACTTAATTAACATAAAAGGACATTGACTTGAGTAAGAACAATAATCCTGGATATACAATTTTCTCTGAAGAAGCGTTATAAAGGATGGCTTTCTTTTCCTTGAGAATGAGATGAATTATTTTTTCTTTATTAATGACCTCCTGGAAAATTTCATTAGAAACGGAGTATAGAAATATGAGTGTAAAAGAGAAGGCGTTGAAGGAAAGAATCCCACCATCAGAAAGGCAGCCATCCAGATTGAATCTGGATCGCAATACAGTCCTTACGGTTGTTCCAATACTTACCTTAGTCATCATTGCACTGGTACTTGGGCTGTTTACAAAGAACTTCCTGACTGTTCGGAATGCCATCAATGTCCTGGAACAAGCATCCGTACTGGCATTGTTGGCAATGGGGATTTCCGCCGTGCTGGTATCCGGCGGTATAGACCTGTCCATGCCAGCAAACCTGTCCCTTGGAGCGGTGGTCGGTGCGATTTATATGCGCGATGGAGGCAACCTGGTGGTCTCTGCCCTCATTATGGTTGGGGTATGTACGCTAATCGGTGTAGTCAATGGTTACGCGGTGGCCAATTTAAAAATGATCCCTTTCGTTGTTACCCTGGCGATGCAGTTTGTTGCAGTAGGGGCTGCAACTGCTCTGACGGGTTCGATCAGCATTGGGGATTTACCGATGACATTTATTGATGCTGTTCAATTCCGATTATTTAATATACCCGTATATTCGCTGATAGTTATCGTTCTAACAATTGTTTTTTATCTCATTATGACCCGCAGTTATTTCGGACGCTGGCTATATGCTGTCGGAACCAACCCTAAGGCTGCACGCGTTTCGGGAGTGCCATCCAACTCGGTCATTTTTGGCGCTTATGTATTCGCTGGTCTTACTGCCGGGTTGGCTGCTGTGATATCTGTTGGACGTTTAATGTCCGCATCCGCATTGATGGCAGGCGATAACCTGGTGCTGGATGTGATTGCATCTGCCGTGGTTGGCGGAGTAAGCATTTTTGGAGGCGCTGGCAGTCCTCTTGGAGCTGCATTGGGAGCATTGTTGATCACCCTGATTTCCAACAGTATGAATATGATGCGGGTTTCGTATTACCTGACCCTCGTATTAAAAGGGGCGGTGATCATTATCTTTGTCTGGTTGAACTCACGTCGGAAATAGCTGGAGGCAGGATGAGTAATCTAACTTTACGTATGACCAAAGTGGACAAGAAGTTCCCGGGCGTGCAAGCCCTGGAAGGTGTCAGTTTTGATGCTTATGCCGGTGAAGCGGTAGCCTTGATTGGCGCGAACGGGGCTGGCAAAAGCACTTTAATGAATGTGCTGGGTGGGGTGGTAAAGCCGGATTCAGGGGAGATCCTGATTAATAGTGAGGCAGCTGAAATTCATAATGCCTCCGACGCTACCAAATATGGCATCGCGTTTGTGCATCAGGAAATGGCAATGATGCCAACCTTAACCATAGCAGAGAACATGTTCATTTCAACCTTCCCGACCCAAGCAGGGTTAATAAACTATAAAAAAACCAATGAATTAAGCGCTAAAGCCTTGGCGCGCCTGGGTTGCCATTTCCCACCCAAAACTCGTGTCAGCCACCTCAGCCCGGGTGACCGGCAGATGGTAGAAATCGCCCGTGCATTGCTGAGCGGACCAAAGATTATCATTTTTGATGAACCCACTTCTTCTTTAACAGCCCGTGAGAAAAAGAGATTGTTTGATGTGATTTCTACCCTTAAAAAAGAGGGTGTCACCATCATTTATATTACGCACCTTTTAGAGGAGGTTTTTTCTATTTGTGAACGGGCTTACGTGCTGCGCAATGGAGAGATTGTGGGTGGGGGTATGATCAAAGATCTCACGTATCAAAAAGTAGTTGAACTCATGATCGGGACCAAAAAAGTTGAGGAATACTTTGAGCATAAAACCGGAAAAATTGGTGATGTGCTGCTGAAAGTAAACAACCTTAACCGCAAAGGTGTCCTATATAATATCAATTTTGAACTCCGGAAGGGGGAAGTGCTGGGTTTGTGGGGCTTACTGGGTTCCGGCAGAACCGAACTGCTGCGCTCGATTATTGGACTTGATCCGATTGATTCAGCCCAGATCTCAATCAAAGAAAACGGGACTGCAAAATCCATCCAGCCCAAGGAAGCGAAAAAGTGGATCGGCATGGTCACCGAAAACCGCCGGGAAGAGGGATTGCTACTTCCAAAATCTGTCTTGGCCAATATATCACTCGCCAACTTACGCAATATGATTTCCAAAATCTGGCCGATGGTCAATGCCAGAAAGGAAACCACACTGGCTAAAAAATATGTTGATCGGCTTGATATTAAAATATCCAGTCTGGAACAGAAGATTGCGACTCTGAGCGGCGGAAACCAGCAAAAGGTGGTTGTAGGCAGATGGCTCGAGCGGAACCCCATAATCTTCTTTATGGATGAACCAACGCGCGGATTAGATGTTAGCGCCAAAGCCGAAATAAGAAAAATAATCAGTGAACTGGCTGAAGAGGGGGCTGCTGTCTTGGTAGTTTCCTCTGAAATTGAGGAAATCATGAGCATCAGCGACCGCTACCTTGTGATGTCACAGGGAAAAATCGTGAAAGAACTTACCAAGCAGGCAACCAGAGACGATCTGATTGCAGCGGCTGCCGGCGCTGTTGCCAGTGATCAAAAGAAAGGGTGATCTATGACCAAAAAATTTAACCTCCGTGATTTTTTGATGACCTATGGATTTAATGTGGTTTTTGTGCTCATCCTGCTATTTTTATCTTTGAGCACTGAACACTTTTTTACATATGAGAATATTGCGACGGTTTTAGCGAATGCCTGTCCATGGATCGTGATGGCAACCGGGATTGTCCTGGTGATCATGTCCGGAAGCATTGATATTTCGATTGGATCAATATTATTTATTGCCATCATAACCACAAATATTGCAATGTTAACCCAGGATATCAATAACCTGGTAGGGACCAATATTCCACTTGCATTTCTATCCGGGCTTGGCATTTCGGTTGGGATTGGTATACCAATTATTTTGTTTATTGGTGTTTTGTTGGGCGCATTTAATGGATTGCTGATTGTGGTAATTGGTATCAATCCATGGATGGCCACGGTAGGTATGATGTTTGTGCTGCGCGGCTTAGCGCTTTGGTTAACGGATGCGCGTACCCAGAATATTCCCCCGGCAATGCAGGAATTTGGCAAGATAGCTTATTTCAAGGAATTCATCATCGTGATTTCACTTGCGATTTTGTTGGTAATGCATTTAGTCGTGACCCGTACAAAATTTGGACGACAGGTCATGGCCATCGGTAATGGCGAAGAGACAGCTTCACGTCTGGGAGTGCCGACAAAACGGGTGCGATTCGCAACCTATGTGTTATCCGGGCTGATGGTATGTGCGGGTGGCATCCTGCAGATTTTCCAGATCGGAAACATCCATCCCCGCCTGGGACAAGGGTATGAATTTACGGCTATTGCTTCCATCGTGGTGGGAGGCATCAGCCTGTTCGGTGGAGAGGGTAAAATCTTTCCCGGGTTGCTGCTGGGTGGATTAACTATGGTTATTGTTGAAAACGGACTAACTCATTTAGGCATCACACCTTATGCATACCCGTTTGTTCGGGGAGGTATAATATTCTTAGCCATGTATGCCGACGCTATGAAATCCAGGCTCCTCACGCGAGTGCATGTTATGGAAGAACCAGAACTTGAAGAAGCCAAAGAAGGGTGTGAATAGCTCAAGTTCTGATATTCGATAAATAATTTGAATTATGAAGAAGGAGGTGGTTTATTAAGAAAATTTTTAAGAAGAATTAATAATAAAAAGGTACGAAAAAAAATAAAAAAGGAGAATATAGATGAAAAAGCTCGTAATCTCATTGTTGGTTGCGTTAATCGCTTTCTCAGCGCTCGCAGCTTGCGCGCCGAAGCAGCCAGAAGCAATCCAACCCGAACCCGAAGTTGTTGAAAAAATTGTTGAAGTTGAAAAAGAGAAAGAATTGAAGGAAGTTACCATTGGCTTCTCCTGGAACCGCATGGATTCCCAATTGCTGGTTGCATGGCAGGATTATTTCCAGTCATATGGTGATATCGCTGGTCCAAAGTCAGGATATAAGATCAACTGGGTTTTCAACGTGGCTGACGGTGATGTTGCCCGCCAGGCATCCAACATCCAGGATCTCATCAACCAGGGTGTCGATCTGATCGGCACACGACCTGAAGATGCCGCCGCCATTGGCGCCTCCATTAAGGCAGCCAAGGATGCAGGCATCCCCGTGATCACATTCGACCGCGCGTCATCCGGCTTCCAGCCCGATGCGCATACCGGCGCTGACAGCTACACCCAGGCGCTCACGACTGGCCGCGAATTTGCTAAAATTCTTGCAGCCAATGGCGTGACCGATGCCAAATGTATTGAAGTGCTTGGCGACCTGAAAGACATGAATGCCGTCAACCGCTCAAAGGGTTGGGCTGATGCACAAGCAGAAACCGGCGCCTGGACGACCGTTGTTCAGGTCCCGACCGAATGGAACGCTGACAAGTTCTATACCGGTACCGCAAATGCTCTGCAAGCATACCCCGATGCGAACTGCATTTTCACAGCATCAGATTATGCATACGGTGGTGTTGAGAAGGCCATGCAGGAAGCTGACAAACTGTATCCTGCAGGTGATCCCAAACACATGTGGGCTGCTTCCCAGGACATGAACCCACCAGGACTCGAAGCTATGGAAAAAGGTTACATTGATGTGCTCACTACCTATGATGCCTACTTCCACTCTGTTGCATTTGTTGATGCGGCTATCAAGCTGCTCAACGGTGAAACACTGGGTGTGATCAACTTCCTGGTACCTGGTCGTGTGGCTACTCTGGATAATTTCAAAGATATGGAAAACCTCTGGGCACGGGATTACCGCTAAACCATCGGCTGAAAAGTCGATAAGATAAATGAACTAAACAAACAGCGGGTGAAAACCCCGCTGTTTGTATTATAGAAATATAATCCTTTATTCTCAAGCAATTGCATGATTTACTCAAGAGGAAAATCTATGACAGTTATAAAAAAGTCCTTCCTGGAGCTTCTGGAAGGACTTGTATTGAAATAGTTTAAGTTATATACCACAAAGATGGACCTTGATACCCATCTCATCCAGCATGGCGGCTTTGGCAGCCAGGGCTTTATCGGCCATCTCAGCAGAAGGGGCATAGGCAACAATGATGTGATTTGCGCGGTGGCGTGCCATCATCTGATCGCGAGAAACGCCATGGATAAATGCATTTAATATCGGCCATTCAGGGCTGGTTATTTTCCAGCGCCTGTCCACTTCCTCGCGTGGTAATTCAACGGCAGTGGCTCGCCCCAGATCGGCTTGTAGAATCCCATCTTCCACAAAAATGCGGCTCCAAACCAGTTCACCGGGTTTGCATATTCCCTTAAGGGTGCCGCCGCCTAATGGGAAGAATTCCGGAGGTTGGCGTTCACTTGATGCGCCAGCGTAGCCATTAATGAAATGAGATGCAGGCGCGCCGCCTGAAATCATGAATACCCAGACAAAATCATCCAGCCCGTTGCCTATGAAATGCTCACCATAACGCATGTCATGCAAGGTTGATGACGGATCAATGCCTAATGCTGTCCATACCCGATTATTGACAAAGATATCCACACCTGCCCCTTCGTCAACTTCATTAAAGTGCGGCAGAGCGCTGCCTGCAAATAATTCCTTATTAGTCTCCACATGAAAAACCGGAGGTCTATCCGGATTGTTCAGCAACCCCTCAACCAGGTCCGAGGCAGGCGTCATGTCTTTCAACCCCTGCTGGTATTGAATGCCTATCGCAGTACACCCAAACTCATCTGCCATGCGGACTGCAGCGATGTACATTTTGCATTGCTCAAGTATTTGATCGTCGGTCAAGTCTTTTTTGGGATCTGGGCCTGTCTTGAAGGTTATCCCGCGTTTATCGAGCCATACGCGGATTTTCTGCGCTTCATCATCCGATACAAGCCGCATCGCAGCCACCAAGGCAGATTGACTCAATCTTTCTTTGAAAATACCGCTTGGGTTAAGCATTTCATCATTGATGATGGCATTGAACATTCCCATACAGCCTTCATCAAATATACCAAAAATGGCTTTTTCGTATTTCAACTGTTTGGCAAGCGCTTTACCTAATTCAACCTCATCATTAGGCAATGATGATATATTTAGCGGTTTGACATGGCTGACGTCATGGATAATCTCGCCTGTACTTAACCATTGTCGAATACCCTTCAGGAAGAATTCATCATAAAAATCCTTGCTCCAGATAAAACTGGTTCTCACTCCTGCTTTGATCAGGCTGCCATGTAGATTCAATGACCCAACCAGCCCAGGCCATTCTCCTGACCAGTTTGCGATGATTAGAATGGGACCTTGATGATCCATGAGACCGGGCATTACATGATGGCTGTACTGCCAGACCGCTTCTGCCACGATCAGTGGCGCTTTCTTGTCGATATGCTTGAATATATCCATGCCATAACGCTGGTTGTAAATGAAACCATGCCCCAATTTGGGATCATATGGATGAGCCCGCCGAATCGTATACCCTTCTGCTGCAAATGCGGCAGTGATTTTCTCTTCCATCTTCGCCTGGGCAGGCCAGGTAACGCGATTGCCGGTTTGTCTCAGGTCACCGCTAGCAACCAGCAGGATTTCTTTTGTGTTCACTGGTTGAGGTTTTGGTTGCTCAGGGATTTGATATTTCGACATTAAGCCTCCTTGTTTGCCATGAATGATAATAAATTTATTTGGATATTAATTACCCACAATATTATATCAAACAGATGATTGAAGGGTGTTGAAGAAGACCCAAAAGGTGCACGCGCGACTTCAATATGCAGAAAATCTTGAAAGGATCAGTATATTTTTGGCTTAATTATGAAGCAAATCTTTAGGGTCTGAATTTTCTATTTATTCTTCAACAGCCTCTGATTGTGGTAGAGTTGGGCGCTTGATGTTGATTAGAAAAAACCTCTCCTTGTTCTGCTTAATAATACCTTTATAATTGTCAGGTTATAAATTTCACAACCAGATGGGTGCAGAATGGATGAATTAAAGCAATATCGAGTACTGGTTACCCCTACATCTTTTGGAAAAAATGATCCGACCATGAAACCGTTTCTTGAGGAAAAGGTTGGAGAGGTTATTTATAACACCTCAGGCAAACCATTGACCTCCCAGGAACTGAGGCCGCTCCTGGCAGATATTGACGGGATTATTGCTGGGTTGGATGAGTTTGATACCGAAGCACTCAGACATGCTAATCACTTAAAGGTCATATCCAGGTATGGGGTTGGATTAAACAACGTCGACCTGGAATTTGCGGAACATAACAACATTATGGTTACTTACACACCCGGAGCAAATTCCACATCGGTTGCGGACCTGACCGTTCTGTTTATTCTTCTGCTTTGCCGACCGGTATGTCTGGCATCAGAAAAAACAAGGCAAGGCGAATGGCCAAGAATATCCGGTTTGGGTTTGGAGGGCAAGATTGTTGGCTTGTATGGATTTGGTGCAATAGGAAAAGAAGTATGCAAACGTCTGGCTGGGTTCGGCTGCCGACTTCTGGCTTATGATGTAATACCAGACGAAAAGACAGCAAAAGAATTATGTGTCACATTGGTCAATAAGGATGATCTGCTCTCTCAGAGTGATTTCCTTTCACTGCATGTGCCGGTGGTTTCCTCAAACCATAATATGGTCAATGCAGAATTCATCCAACGAATGAAACAAAATACTTTTTTGATCAACACTGCAAGGGGTGAATTGGTGGATGAGGATGCGCTCGGTGCAGCTATTCAATCCGGGCATTTGGCTGGCGCTGCATTAGATACGTTTAAGGAAGAACCCCTTAAGCAAGATAATGCCCTGCTGAAACTTCCTCAGGTGATCATAACGCCCCATATGGCCGCCCACACAGACAGCGCCATCAATGCCATGGGTTGGATGTCTGTAAATGATTGTTTGGCAGTGCTGAAGGGTGAAGCACCAAAATTTCCAGTAATACGAAAGGGATCAGTGTAATGGAAAAAGAAATAACGCTTCAGAAAATCAAGGAATTGGGATTATTGGCAGTCATCAGAGGGCCTTCAGCAGAATTAACCTTACAAACAGTAGATGCATTGATCAAGGGGGGCGTGCTGGGTATCGAAATCACATTATCGACACCGGATGCATTTTCGGTGGCAAACAAGTTGAACACTCAATATGGTGATGCTATTGTGCTCGGGATGGGCACACTGACAGACTCGGAGCACGTTACTGAAGCCAAAAAGGCAGGTGCAAAGTTCCTGGTTAGCCCAATATTTGATGAAACGCTCTCGAAGGTGATGGTGGATTCCGGATTGGTCACCATGATTGGTGCATTGACTCCCAGTGAGGTTTTTAAAGCCTATCGTATGGGTTCTGATGTGATCAAGATTTTTCCCGGCAGATTGGGCGGACCTGATTATATAAAAGATCTCAAAGGGCCATTCCCGTATATCCCAATGATGCCAACCGGTGGCGTTGATCTGACAAATATGGTTGAATGGTTTGCTGCAGGCGTCATCGCAGTAGGGGCAGGAAGCAATTTATGCCCAAAAAAACTGATCATAGAGGGAAAATTTTCCGAGATCACCGAAATTGCAGGGCATTTTGTTGAAGCAGTGAAAAAAGCGAGGCAGCTGTAAATATCATGGCAGAGCAAAATAACAATACCCAGTTCTCAGTTATTAAAAAATCACATCCAACATTTTATTTTGTAGGCGTCACAACGACCAAATCATCAATCAATCATGTCTTTCCGCTTTGGATGCAAGAATTGGGCAGGCCTGACATTGTTCTGGAAGGAATTGATCATACCATTCATGATAAACCCGAAAAATACCGCAACACCGTTGCCCAGATAAAATATGACCTATTGTCATTGGGAGCTCTGGTCACTACACATAAAATGGACCTGTATGCAGCCGCAAAGGATATGTTTGATTTCCTGGATCCTTATGCGAAATTGTGCGATGAATTATCCAGCGTTTCCAAATCAGATGGGAAACTAGAGGGGCATGCCAAAGACCCGATTTCAGCAGGCTTGAGCCTGGATGCAATTGTCGGTGAAGGGTATTTTGGCAAAACTGAAGCAGATGTCCTGATCTTTGGTGCAGGGGGATCTTCAATTGCTACTGTTTTGCATTTGATCAACAAGCCATCCAAGGCAGACCGGCCCAATAATATCAAAGTTGTCAACCGCTCGCAGCCCAGACTGGATCATATGCGGCACATGGTTGAGGGTTTATCCACTGACATTTCCATGGATTACATCATGAATGGCGATCTCCTCCAGAATGATGCCATCATGGCGAGTATGCCTGATTGCAGCGTGGTCATCAATGCCACCGGGATGGGGAAGGACATTCCCGGTTCACCCATAACTGATCTGGGGCTGTTTCCGATGCACGGGATAGCATGGGAATTCAACTACCGTGGTGAACTGGATTTTATGCACCAGGCACTGGCGAAAAGAGAATCACGAAAGTTAACAATTGAGGATGGCTGGGTGTATTTTCTGCATGGTTGGACACAGGTTGTTGCCCAGGTTCTGCATATTGACCTTTCCCAGGAGTTATTCCAACGTTTGGCAGAAGTTGCCGAGATCGTAAGAATGTAATGATTGAAAGCTGAACGCTGCTTCCAATATTAATATCCAAACAGACAAATTAGCTCGATCAAACTCAAGCCCAGATTGTCTATTTGATATGCTAAGGGTCATTAATGCGGGGCAATTTTTTCAGAATAATAAAATGCACTTCCAGGGAACAATCGAAATCTCATTGACAAGGCTCGAAATCATTCGAAGATCTTGATGAGATCTGGGTTATAGGCATTTGGCCAAAAAAGAGCCACTTGTAAGAGCTGCCCGCTGGGAAGGGTATTTTCCTATGGGCGGGATAAGGGATGAACGTTTCCTGAAACCGGATACATTTGTCAAAATTCGGAGATCCATCGAAGAAATTAGGGGAAACAAAAAAACCCTTAGGCCTGATATCCAGCGATTATATGATTGGAACCAAAAAGCATGAGGAAAAATCGTTCATGAAAGAATTTGAAGATGCAGGAGCGATCTGGTAGCTTAAGGCATTAGACCCAAGGTGTTTCACTATCTCACAAGAGAGGATAGAATACGTAAAAACTCTCCCGGATAATCCTCTTATGAACAATCTGTTAATGAAGATAATGTAACACCCTGACAGCCCGCATGTGGTGAGTGATTACTTGACCGCTATCGATCATTTTGGTGATCGCATCTGTTGTCTGGAAAAGAAGTCACACTCATCAAAGTGCAAACCCACGTGAAGAGGTTATTGATAAGCATGCCGGGCATAGGCAGGTTGATTACTCTAATCATCTTTGCCGAGATCGGGGATATAAACTAATTCCATGAAGGTTATTAACAAAAACCTCTTAAGGGTACCTGATAAATTCGACTTTTTCACCACACTCACGATAATCATTCAATGTAAATAGTGTCTTTTTTATTAGAACTTGATAAGTATCTAAATTTAATAAGAAAATTTGAAAAGCCGAAAAACGATAACTATTCCAAGTATTTGACATAGGGTTAAAATATTAAAAACTTCCAAAATATAACTCTTTTATTCTTAATTCTCATTTTCATTATGAGAAGAAATCTTATTAGCTGCAAAGAGTCAAAACCAAAAATACAGGAGATAAGAAAATGTCATCAAAGACTTTTACTGAACTATATGACCTGATTGACACCTTACCCGTCATATCCAGCCATGAACACCACATGCCTGATGCATTTCATAACGATCTTACGTTAGACCGCGTACTCGAACATTCCTACATCGGTTGGTATGCTGGAAGGACCGAAAAAACCAATGACGCCTCGAAAAAAGATGATTCCCAGATCTCCATCAGCCAACGCTCAAAGATCTATCTTCTTCCAAGCGATGATACAAAAATTGACGCTAAAGAACGCTACAGACAACGCAGCGAATTTCTGGATCGTCACAGTTACAACAGCTATCTGGTCTGGCTTGATAAGGGCTTACAAAGGATTTATGGGTATGAGGGATTTTTGAATCCGGAAAATTGGGATTGGATCAGCCAAAAGATAACCGAGAAACATGCCGAACCGAATGCGCATATCGAAATTTTGAAAAAGTACGGCAAATATAAATATGCAATCCAGGATACTTATTGGGATTATGGCAACAACCTTGGTCATCCTGAATTTTTCTCCCCGACCATGCGCACAGATATGTTTGTGACATCCTGCCACGCAAGCTTGCTTGACCATGATCGTAATAGTCCGTTCATCCGGTACCAGGATACACCAACAGAAAACTTTGATGATTATCTGTTATTTGTTAAAAAGCTGTTTATTGGCTGGCGTGAGAAGGGAGCCGTAGCAATGAAATCAGCTTCTGCTTATGAACGTCCCATACAGTATAGCGAAGGAAACCGTCAAATTGCAGAACGTGTTTTTAACAAGTCCAGTCAGCAGGTTAGCTGGGATGACCGAATTGCATATGGCGACTTTATGTTCAACTGGTTTTGCAAGCTGAGCATCGAACTGGATGTCCCATTCCAGATTCATACTGGACTGGCTGAGCTTTCCGGATCGCAACCCCTACTTTTTGAGTCAGTAATCGCGCGTTACCCTGGCGCTCGGTTTGTACTCTTCCATTCCGGATACCCTTGGTATTCGGATACACTCGGATTAGCACACAATTATGACAATGTGTGCATTGATATGGTTTGGGCACCCATTATCAGCACCACCGGTGCAATTGATGCCCTGCATCAATTCATCGAAGTTGCCCAGTCAAGCGATTTGATTGGCTGGGGAAGCGACACCTGGACGTCTGAAGAAGCGGTAGGCGCTGTGCTTGCCTGGCAGTTCGTGATT
>Ga0315274_10011719_pt1 | contig 12555 bp, 16 predicted proteins | sample YL17G02_20_MG_FD_203700 | JGI IMG/M metagenome (GOLD analysis project Ga0315274, IMG submission 203700) | Sediment microbial communities from Yellowstone Lake, YNP, Wyoming, USA - YL17G02_20 | ecosystem: Environmental > Aquatic > Freshwater > Lake > Sediment | place: USA: Wyoming | collected... | reverse complement strand
CGGGGCTTGAAGCGGGGGCCGCCGCTGTGGGTGGGCATCCCGCGAGTTTCCTTGAGACCAACGGCAGTCCCCCTGTGCGGTCCCCTGATGCAAGTCAAGTTAGTCAAAGATGTCCCCCATTACGCGGCGAGGGCGCCCAAGCGCGCCAAGCACGCCTGGCGGTCCTGTGCATCGGCCACGATCTGCCCACGTTCCAGCCCCCGGAGGATGACGTGGTGCGCCGTCCCGGGGGCATCGAGCCCCGCCTGGCGAGCCATCGGCGGTCTCGGCCTCCTGTCTGGAGCGGGTGGAGCGTATCAGGAAGAGTCCACTGAGTCAACAACGTCCCGCATTAAAGATAATCCAGAACCTGTGCGGTGATCTCCCGCGGGGTCTTGTCTCGCTTGAGTTCAACGATTACCAGGTCGGCCGCTTCGTTGACGCAGAGCAGATCGATAACTCCACCGAAGTCGGTTTCGACCTGCCTTCCAACAACCAGCAATTCGGGATCAAGAACGCGGATGTCCTCGACAAGCCAGTTCTCTATACGGACCTCGAGGTCAAGGCTGGTGCTTGCGAGTTCCCCTAGTTTGTCACCACTTTCGACTTTCCAAAGACGAACTTGCGGTGGCATTTCCAATCCTCCGTGGCACTTTGTCTAACGGTCGCGGTCAGCGGCCGAGATGCGAGCAGCGCGAGCACTCGGTCCGCTGGAGCGCGATGTTAGGCGGGCCCGGCCGCTTGCCGGCACTCCGACCCGCCGCCGCCCACGGCCGTAGCGCCTACCTCGGCGGCAGCTTGTAGATCCGCATCGCATTCTCGCGGCCGATCTTGGCCGCCACGTCCGACGGCAGCAGCGAGAGGAAGTGAACCGTCGCCTGAAGCTTCGGCGTGTTGCGCTCGGCAAAGCTCACGCCCGGACCGCCGCGGCGCACGGAAGGGGAGACCATGAAGGAATCCGTTCCGATCATGAAGCGGTCGGCATGACGGGTCAGCAGGTCTTTCCAATCCGGATCGAGCCCCGTGCCCGTGAGCGCCTTGTTCATCATGGGCGCCTGCGCTCCCATGATGCGCAGGCTGACGGACAGATTGGGATGCGCATCCATCAGGCGGCCGATGGCGGCTGGGGTCATGGCCCCGAGCGGATCCGAGCCGCCATGCGCCCAGACGATCTTGGCCTTTGGGTTGTAGGCCAGCAGCCGCACCAGCCCCCCCATCGTATCTGCCAGCTTCGGCGGGTTCGGTGGCACCGCGAAGCGGGATGGCGTCGGCATCTCGCCCTCTACGGCGTCCATGTGCAGATCGATCGGCGCGTCGCGCTTGGCAGCCACGTCGGCGAGCACGCGGAGCAGCGGGTGGTCGGCGGGAACGAATTCGTAAGGATGTCCCGTGGTGGCGGACATGTGCAGCGACGCCATCTCGCCGAAGCCGATAGCGCCGCTGTCGATGATCTGTTCCGCAGCGGCGGCGAAGCCCCGCTTCACCGCGTCCGTGACCGTCGCCGGATCCGCATACCGGTGGATGGTCGAATTAAGCGCGCCGCCGCCGCCGAGATAGGCGAATCGGTCGCGATGACGCTGTAACGCGCCGACGAAGGCGGAAGCGTCGTGCACCGGCTGCTGGTCGACCTGCGGCGGCGGCAGCACGATCGCCATCGCGACGCCGAAGCGCTCCATCTCATGGATCGCCGCGTCGACAGCGCCGGCAAAGTCCTGTTGCTGCCCACGCCCGCCGATCAGGTGCATGTGGACATCAACCCATGGCACGGGCGCCCGTGCTGGTGGCTGCGCGTATGTGGCCGGGACGAACACCCCGGCGGCCAGCCACACCATGCCTAACAAGCAGCGAGTCAGAGCGCGACGAGATGCCATGGTGCCCTCATTTTTCCCATGAAGTGGCATATCAACCTCCTTCTCAAAGGGTTCTCCGCACGAGGCCCACCCTGAGCAGGGCTTAACGTTCGACGTGAGGCGGGGCCGACGGTGGCCGAAGGCCGCCATTGGGCCTCGCCTCGACGGAGGGGTTAGGCCGCTTCATTCGATTGAACAACCGGGTCCGGCGCGGTTTTCGTTCCCTCGACGAATCCTAAAGCGGCGATGCTAAAGGCGATGTGCGGATAAAGTGCTTTGGTGCAGTGTCGGATTAGGAGCGATGTTGCTGCTGCCACGGCGTACGCAGCTTGTTCGTCATCGAAGCCGTAGCGGCTACGAATTGTCGAGAACGCCCGCTCCAGGAGTCTTTGCGTATCCAGGAAGCTGATAGTTGGTTGATCCTTCGGGTCAACTGGCTTTCCCGCTCTTGAAGCGTCCAGGGTGATACCGATGCGCGAGAGCAACCTTCCCGCCGTTTCGATGAGGGTTGGTCCAAGGACATTCGCCTTGTCAGACAGCACCGCTTGGCCAGGCTGAACTCCAGGAAGGTTAAGCCGGAAGGAGCGAAAGAGATAGGTGCCTGCCATCCGAGCTGTCGCCGCCACGACTGTTCCGGGATGAATGCCTTTTGTCGACCTCAATGCAGCAATGGATGCCGCTGCAAGTTCTTGAGCCGAGTCGAGTTGCTGCTTCGTGAGGGCTGGCATCGTCTCTCCAAGCGGCCTAACGGGGCGGCGGCTGAGCCGCGGGCATGGAGGCAAGCGTACTTGCCGACAGGACCGACGGCTCCAGCCACGTGATGGGCCGCGCGAGCGGCCCCAGCACGCGGCGTCCCGAGGCCGCCGCCCCGATGCGCCGACTGCCTCGCGCCGGCGCCATCAGCGGCCAACCTATCGGGAGCCACCGGGCTCGGGGAGATTGAGCCATTCGGGGTCACCCGACTGGACCCCAGCGACGGCCGCGCGCGTCGGCCCATCGTCGCGCTAACCGGCGCGCAGCTGCAGACGCCGACAACAACATGCTATGCTTCCCGCGCGTCCGGTTGAGCACCAGGTTGGACCTCAGCATTTCTCAGAACCTTGGGTTGAGGGGGCACAAGGATGTACTGGGTAGCCGAAGTGCCCTTCGTTCCCCAAGAACGTCGTAGATGCAGACCTTGGTCATTCCATCTTGGTATTCGCCCTGTAGGAAGCCCTGACCTTGACCAAAACCCGGGGCGCTATCCTCTATGGATATCTGACAGATTTCCGTTGCATTGACCGTATATATCTTGCCGTTACTGTACTTGCAGTAACGCATTAGTGTCCTCTTACTCCCAAGTCCGCTTGAAGGTAGTAGGTCCATCCAAGGGCTGGGAGCGGCATAACCAAACTGCAGAAGATGAGTATCGCTTTGAATACCCTGATCATCGGTTTCTCCGCGCAGTCGCTGAGTGATTAGGTCCAACGGGGCGGCGGCTGAGCCGCGGGCATGGAGGCAAGTGTGCTTGCCAACAGGACCGACGGCTCCAGCCGCGTGATGGGCCGCGCGAGCGGCCCCAGCACGCGGATCTCTAGCCGCCGCCCCGATGCGCCGACTGCGTAGCGCCGGCGCGGTCAGCGGCCAAGCTATTGTGAGCCACCGGCCTAGGGGATATGGAGCCAGCCGGGGTCATCCAAATGGAGCGCAGCGACGGCCGCGCGCGTCGGCGCATCGGTCCGGATAACCCGCGGGCGGGACCGGCGCGGGCCTTGCCACCGTTGCAAGGACCGTGACGGGACCGACCGTCGGGTTGATGCGGCTGTTCGGCGGCGGGCTACGCCTCTGCCCCTTTGCCACGATTACAGTCCTCACACAGCGTCCTCAGATTATCGAGTTTGGTCGGCCCTCCTCTTGAGAAGGGGATGATGTGATCCACGTGCAGAACGACGCCGGCGTGCAGAGCAGGGGTCCTGCCGCAGAGCACGCACTTGAAGGCGTCACGCGTAAGGACTCGGAGACGCACCTTCAGCGGAATGTCCCGGCGCCGCTCCTTTGGGATAGCCAGAGGCTTGCGGGGAGCCACGAGCGCGGTTGCCGTGGAGGGTATGTCGGTCCGGCCCTCGACCAGCGCCAGACACGCCTGAGTCCAGCCGCCGAATCGTTGCTTGTAGGTGGTGTACGAATACCTCGAGTCGGCGGCCTCCCATTCGATCTTCGAGGGCCGGTGGCCGAGGGCTTTCCACACCCGGGCCAACTCTGTGAGCAGCTCCCCGTCCGCAAGCCGCCTCCTGTCTGGACGGTGCGGCTGGAGGGAGACCCCGATGGCCTCCAAAGCAGCGGACCAGGTGGCGAAGTGCTTCAGCACCGTTGAACCCTTGCACCTGGTCGCGACCTTGTCGAACTCATGTCGTGAGAAGCGGCGCTGACCGAAATGCTGTGCCGCGGCCTTCAGCTCCCCGATCACGACGGCCCTCGGGACCGCATCGACCCTGGGGCGATCGAGAACGTATCGGAATCGCGGCTCCTCGTCTGTCATCGCTCTACTCGCCCGCCGAACGGGAAGTTCACCGGGAGGCGGGCCCCCTTTCCCGCATATCCGGTGCAACGCCTGGTTCGGTGGTCCCTTTTTGACGTACCAACGGTCCGTTCCTCAATTCAACCGCTTCACGACCATGTGCCTGACTATTTCGTCCGAATCGTCACTCCACACGCCGTCCCAAGCTATCTCTAGCTTCAGTTCGTTAGACTCACCTTCGTCCGACAGAGCCACAAGAACAACGATCGCCTTTTGTCTCGGCTGGACAGTCGGGTCGAAGGAGATGTGACGAAACAGCGTGCTTAGGGTAAACGGTTCTCCTCGTCTGAGGAAACCCAAGTCGCAAGTCGACTCTGCGCCTATGGTCTGAAACTGAGGGTTTGAACCCTGAAACTGCCACGCAAGCTGAAGTGGCCCAGAAAGGGGTGTCTGACTCATCGTCCCATCGGCATTGGGTCTATACAGTTCCTTTATGACCACCCGGACATTATGGGCGGGCGAAGCGCGGCGTTCGTTCCAAATTCGAAGGTGGTAATAACGCGAGACTACACCATCGCTGAACAGACTGAGTTCCCCCTTTGGGTTCTTTAGGGCCAAGCGGAGTTTTGGGCCAAACCAACGGGCGCGGATCATGTGACCCCAAAGAGCGACAACTGCCACGACAATTGTTCCAGCGGCCACGGCCCATTGGGAAACCATATACCAGAAGAACTGACGGTCATTCATAGCACCTGTACCCTCCACCGAACACAGAAATCAGCGGCGGCTGCAAGACGTCCGCTGGATTGCCTCGTTGGGCTGTCATTGTAAGGTGTTAACCCATTGCATTTCAAAGTTTCGAGCGTCCCCTAAGCCCTCATAGGCTGTCTATCCAACAACGGCTAAGGTCAGGGAGAAGAAGAAATTCGATGTCTCACTCGTTGCAAGGCCTCCTCCGGTGTACAAACGATCACACCCAGTTTCTTGAGTTGCTCTCTGCGGCTGAGGAGGTCAGTCTCCATGGTAACGAATATGTCTCGCTTCCACACCCTGTGAATCAAGACATGGAGAATGTCATCCACCATGTTCTCGTTCGGCGGTCCAGATTCAAAAAGGATCTCCAACCAACGCAGTAATCCGCGTTCAACTTTTCCGCGTGTATTAGGATCTTCAAGAGCTTTTTCAAAAGAACCAGACGGGATCGGCTTCGCCGACTCATCGTGGATTTGATCATGGAGCCGCTTGGCCTTCTCTTTCCGTTTCGCATGCGGCGACTTATCGCGTTCCAGGTCTACAAGCATTTCCGGCGTCGCAGCGATCTGAATGATACCTTGCCCGTCAAGGCGCTCAAGTTCGTTGAGTGCCGGGTTTGCCTTACGCAGATTGATGCAGCACGTGTCCAAGGTCAACCTAAGGACCGGTCGATTAGGCATGATCTCTCCTGCCCAACGGGCGCGGTCAGCGGCCAGGGCGCGAGCAACGCGAGCGCCTGGTCCACTGCACTGCGAGGTTAGGCCGACTCGCCCATGGTTCAGAGAGTTCGACACGTCTCGGCGGCACCGACTTCGAATACGTCGATCGGGTTCCTCGCCAAGTAGCTTCGGATGAGCGTTTGGACCACATCATACGATTCCAAGAGCTCGCCTAAGCGCTCGTGATAGGCCACGAACGGATCATTGATCAGACCCTCAGAGATCGCGGTACGAACGTCCTGCTCGAAGGTGCTGAGGACCTTGTCCGCGATCGCGAGGCGTTCATATATGACGTGCAGGCAGTTTCGCTCCAGCAAGGTGAGACGTGGATAGAGCTTCACATCATGGTTCCGATAGATGGTGTCGGCGATGGCGACAGAGAGGCCCGGAAGGATGCGCCTTTGGCTCGCCGACTCTCTCATTTGATTGATGACGTCAATCTTTTGCGGAATCTGAGTCTGGATGGATCGGAGCTCCTGTTCAAGAGCCACCCTTAGCCGCTTGAGCCGCCACCACTCACGGATTAGGCGTGAACCTTCTCCGAGGAGAAATCCGAGCACGACCCCAAGCAGTGCCCAGAAGGGCTGCTGTCTCAAGATCTCAGATAGCCACGCTTTCACGGTTTCTTTCGGAGAGCCAGCCAGAGGCCAACGATCGCCAATGAGGTGCCGATGATCCACTGCCAGTGCGCCAACCAAGAGCGACCAAGTAGGCCAAGCCACTTGGCCAGCACAGGCTGCTCGTAGTGGCCAGCCGAAATCACTACAAGCCGGCTGCTCGGATCGTTAGGAGGCGGAGGAACATACCTCCCTCGATACCACTCGCGTAACCGGTCACCAAGCCTCATTGCTTGTTCTGCCTAACGGGGCGGCGGATCAGCCGCGCAGGCGATGGCGAGCTCGCTCGCCGAAGCCTGTGGCGGCTGCATCCGCGTGATGGGCCGCGCGAGCGGCCCCAGCACGCGGATGATTTCATCCGCCGCCCCGATGCGCCGACTGCGTAGCGCCGGCGCCGTCCGCGGCCGACCGACCGTGAGCCGCCGGGCTCGGGGAGATGGAGCCACCCGCGGTCACCCGACTGGACCGCAGCAGCGGCCGCGCGCGTCGGCGCATCGCTTGGGGTCAGGCGCGGGGCCTGCCGCGTCGCCTGGACCCGGTTGTTGGGCAGATCATTCTCCGTCCTTATCCAGGAGTGCCTTGGCTCTAGGTAGCAACAGTTTCTTGAGTTTCAGAAGATTCTCAATGGACCATTCTCGGAGTTCGTCACGGGTGAAGGTTGGCACATCTATACTGCCCTCGCGGTAGGCGGCAATCCGACATGCTCGCCTGTCATCAAGACGTTCCCAGGACAGACTCTCACCAAACTCCTTCTCGATTTCTGACTCTTGCTCGCGGAGGCGGTCAAAGAGTCTCTTGTTTCGGTCTTTGTCCTGAAGGTCAATGTAGATTTCCGCTCTGACCTTTCCCCCCTGAGCGAAGGAATTGCTAAAGATGAGGCCTCGAACGCCGGAAGAAAACGAATACCAGTTCTGTGGTTGCCCCACCTTGGCTCCTGTGAATTTGTGCTTCGTCCGTAACTCATCAATTAAACCTTGGAAATACTCACGATACGCTTCGGCTTTCGGCGACGTAACCTCTCGCCCGCCACCTCTGTCCTTCTGCCACTCATTTGGGAACACTACTGGCCTGAAGTTAAACGCTGGTTTGGAATCATCAATGCTGATGACCTCAATGACCACCCCGAAGCAATCGACATCCGGCCCTGTCTGCTCGTTTAGCCATTCCAGTGCTTTCCGGTGTTCATCACGGAGTTCCTTTGCGATCCACACGAGTACACCTGCATCGAAACCGCCAGCGTAAGTCAGAAGTTTACCCAAATGGTCGTGATCCGTTTCTGTCAATTGGTTCTCTATGACAACGGTTCGTCCGGTACCCAAATCCTTGGCCATAACGTCGAGAGAGAAGTCACCTACATCAGCCTCACGTTCCTGGACTTCAAGTTCCATTCCCAGTGCTTCTCCGAGACGGTCGATGTTATCAACCAGCCATGGAGTGAAATCTGTGGCCTCGTTCGGCCAGATCTCCCGGATGTCAACAGGCCTTATTTCACCAAACTCCGTCATATGTTCACCTTTCAATTTCTGCCCAATGGGGGCCATCAGCGGCGGCGTCTAGCCGTCCGGCTGCATGGCATTGTTATGAGGTGTATCATCAATTCCTTCTTGCGACTCGATGCCATGCTTTTCCATATAGGAACGAATTCTGCTCGCATGGTCTTTGTCAGCTCGGTTTAGTCTTTGAAACATCTCATCAATTCCTGATTCTGCTTCCTTTTTCATGAAGGTCTGAAAATGTATCTCGCCAGCCGACTCCTCAAGTTTGTGGGCAATACTGAATGCGTCCCCTCTTGACGGGGGAGCAGTCTTGAATCTGGTGATTAGCGTAACTATTGCAGTATTGGCCTCCCGGATTTTGTCAACCGATGATGACAGCAATTCACCAGGCAAGATGCCTGCAGGCATGAAGCCCTCTTCTATTGACCGGATTAAGGCAGCATGGTTCTTTTCCTCCATAACTAATCTCCACCAGAAATCAGCATCATCCGGAAATGCATGGTAGAATACCAGGTATAGTTCCGCAACGTTCAGTTCAAGCTGGACAGATTCCTCAATAAGCTCAGAGACTTCTTCGTTCATCTTCATCACCTCATAACGGGGCGGCGGCTGAGCCGCAGGCGTGGAGCCCAGCGGGCTGGCCGACGCGCGTGCCGGCTCCAGCCGCGTGATGGGCCGCGCGAGCGGCCCCAGCACGCGGCGTCCCAACGCCGCCGCCCCGATGCGCCGACTGCCTCGCGCCGGCGCGGTCCACGGTCAACCTATTCCTGAGCCGCCGGGCTCGGAGATACAGAGCCAGCCGGGGTCATTCAATTGGAGCGCAGCGACGGCCGCGCGCGTCGGCGCATCGGCCTGGCGCTCACCTGCGGCCCCCTACGTTTCATGCAGCCGTCGGGTGCAGCGCCGGGTTAGGCGGCATCCCCTTCCACAAATCCAACGTCGGGTCGAGGGAACCGATACTCGATTCCCCATTGCTGTGGGTATTCGCGCCCGACAAACGTCATTGACTGACGAAAGGCGGGTGCAGGGCGGTTAGTCCGCGGATCATGGTACCACGCTTCGGTGCGAATCGTCGGATCGCGTGACCACTCCCAAGACACGAAGCGTCCCATCTGGTAGTTCGGAAGGCGCGGATAAACCGCAATGTGTCGCACGGCGCCCTCGTCGTCTAGCTGCGCGAGCATGACTCCCGCAACGTCATAGCGTGCCGTTAGAGATTGATCTCGGAAGAGCATGACGTTGGGGACGCGCACGCGAATGTAATTACGCTTGACCTGGCGAAGCTTCACGAGGACGTCCATCGCAAGCCGAGACGCGGACTCCAGCAGGTCGGTCGGAAGCCGGCGAGTGGTGTGTACTACGGAATTCCGGAGTTGAACGACAGTGAGAACGGGCTCCACCAGTGCATGCGGAATCATGTCCTTTCCAGCGAGAATTTCCGCAAGCTCAGGTGATCGGTATCTGTCCCAACTCGTGCGTTCCGGTAGCTGGCCACCGTTGCCCGCGATGATGATCAGCTCTGCGCGGATCTGTTCCGCACCCCAAAGGAGTCGCTCCAGACGGTCCACCGGAGGCATGAGGTCAAATGGCTCCTCGTGGACTGCCTCCAACACTGAAGTGGCCCGAACGATGAGTGACGAGGGCTCTGTAGTGGGGTCTGGAAGGGCAGGAGTGATCTGCGGCACGTGGATAGAATCGACAACCTTCTCGGCTTCTTTCACCTCTTGTTGTAGGCGTCGGGCCTTAATCCCTTGCCATTCGAAGCTCTCGATGTCGAAGAAAATCACGACAATAGCTGCTCCCAAAAGGCCCAGGGAGAGAGCGTCAATAGCTAGCGACGGCCACACCACGTGCGCGACGGCGATACCGAGCAAGACGGTGCTCATTATCAATCGCCACCGCCTGCTCAGCGGAAGAAGAGGTCCGTTGTCGTCAGCCATTGTGGACTATCCCTCGCCTTCGATAGATGCCGCCTAACGGGGCGGCGGCTGAGCCGCAGGCGCGGAGGCCAGCGGGCTAGCCGACGCGCGTGCCGGCTCCAGCCGCGTGATGGGCCGCGCGAGCGGCCCCAGCACGCGGCGCGCGAGAGCCGCCGCCCCGATGCGCCGACAGCCTAGCGCCGGCGCGGTCAGCGGCCAACCTCCCGGGAGCCACCGGGCCAGGGGATATGGAGCCACCCGGGGTCCCCCGACTGAAGCGCAGCGACGGCCGCGCGCGTCGGCGCATCGAGTAAGCTCACCCGCCGCCGGAAGCGCAGGCTTGGAGCGGAGTGAGGAACGAACGGAGCGGAAAGCCGAAGCTGTAGGCGGTCGGGTGCAGCGCCTTGTTGTACGTTGTTAGGTTCATTTTGGCGGCAGGGAATTCCCATTCCAGCTATGATTTGGGTCAGGATAAAATGCGACGCTTTTGGCGTAGGAATTTTGTTCGTCGTTACCATTATAAACGATGACGAGCCAGCCGCCTGGCACCCTAGCACGTTTCATGTGTAGTGTGCTGTACTTTCCTTCTCCTGTATCAATGTCTTCAAACTTACAAGTTGGCATCTGTTGTTCCTTGTGTAATCATGTCTATCACATTGTCTTTATTATCCTGAACCTTTATACATCTGTCAAGCTACTCGCAAGAGCTACTCGCAGTGGTACAACGTTGGCCATCACCGGCCGCCGGAACGCGAAGCGTGAAGGCGGGCCGAGTGCATGGCCGTGTTAGGCACGATGGCACGCACCATCATAATCAGACCTTTTTCAACGCGGATACAATAAGAGCCTTTCGTTCCTTGGAAAACTCCTCGAAGAGATCAAACCCATATTGTGGAAGAACCGGAATCAGGTGGCGGTTCTTGAAGGCCGGATCTCGCGTCTGAATCCACTTATCGAACGGAGTGGCGTTTTTCGACAGGTTCTCCGAGTCGGTGAGTAGCTGAAGGTTGGGGAGAATATTGTAGCTCGACAAATAGGCCTGTACCTTTGTCTCGTCATATCCTCGCTTCTTTAACGCCCTCACCTGAAACTCGGACTGCGGGAAGATATGGTCCTCATGAAAGACCGCATCCTTCCAGTCCCTGTCAGGGTAGACCAACGACAACACGAGGTTCGTGTACCGCCCCTGGTATCCATATCCCATGATCTGCTCGATTTCAGCATCGCTAAACCGTGGTTCAATCCCCAGTGATTTATAGAGGACGTCGGCAGGAAAGGGGGTCGCCGGACCGCATGTGCTCAACAAGTCCCTCAATCGAGTGAGTGTTGTATCGGACGATGCGCCAAAAGCATTCTTGAGGGTCGAGAAGATAAACCACTTGCGGATGGCGACCTGTGCATCGGCGTCGCCAACTTTCGATGAAGTATCGAATGACAAGTTGCCACGCTTCATGAGGTAGAAGGCAATCGGCAGCAACACTAAGGGAGCCACGACGTTCTTGGCGTTGAATCCGAACCGTGAGATAAGCCGCACCGTCGCCGATAGACAGTCCTTGATCTTCTCCCAATTCCCTTCGATGGTGTGCAGGTTCTTCCTTGTGAAGTTCTTGACCTTGTACTGGATGGGGAGGGTGTCGCTGAGGTACAAGCAAGCCTTAAGCACGAAGTCTTTGCCGAAATTGTATCCGTTGCCGATGTCGTTGATAGAGTCAGTGAAATCATGAATCTCGTTGCGTGCATCCATGGTCTCCCACTTTGCCGTGGCCGTGGCAAGTAGGATATCGGAATACTCGAGGATTTGCCCCGCCGAATTCGCTCGAACGAAAACCTGCAACACCTTATCGTATTCCTGGGACTTCTCCTGGTAGTAGTTGCCGACGAGCGTCGTGTGGATGCGGTTGTGCAGGCGACCGATAAGCCTATTGGCGTTGTCCCGCTGCTCCTCTGAGAGCGCCGCCAGTTGCGGCTTCATGTCCATCTTCGCATCTTCGGCATCATCGAAGTCTAGAATTTGCCCCACCAGATACCATAGTTGTTGCCCGTCTCCGTCTGGAGCTGCACTCTCTCTAAAGGAAAAGCCATAAGTCAGCTCTTCGGGATTGTCCTCGTTTGATACCGGCGGCTTTAGGAGGTTCAGGTAGAGGCGCGTCTTTCGCCAGCGATAATAGAAGTAGCGGTAGGAGCCACGTAGACCGATGAAAAACGAGGTGATTCGTTGCTGGCCGTCCAATACGAGGTTGATGTCCTTCGTGATTCCCGCCATGTTCGCGGGCGGATTGTGGGGCGATTCTCCATCGAAGTCACGAATGAACTCGTAAATCGGCCACTCATCCTTGTTCTTCTCTTCCAGTCGCCAGAAGAGAAAGGAGCCAATTGGGAAGTCCGCCATGATCGAGTCGAACAGACGCTCGATGCGGTCGGTACCCCACACGAATTCACGCTGGATAGCCGGCAGGTAGATGTCCCGGTTGACCTGCCGGATGAGATCGCTAACTCGAATTGGGATGTATTCCATACAGATCCTCCTTGCCTAACGGGGCGGCGGATCAGCCGCGCGGGCGATGGCGAGCTCGCTCGCCGAAGCCTGTGGCGGCTGCATCCGCGTGATGGGCCGCGCGAGCGGCCCCAGCACGCGGAACTCTAGCCGCCGCCCCGATGCGCCGACTGCGTAGCGCCGGTGCTGGCAGCGGATAACCTCCCGTGAGCCACCGGCCTAGGAGATATG
>Ga0315274_10011718_pt1 | contig 12555 bp, 4 predicted proteins | sample YL17G02_20_MG_FD_203700 | JGI IMG/M metagenome (GOLD analysis project Ga0315274, IMG submission 203700) | Sediment microbial communities from Yellowstone Lake, YNP, Wyoming, USA - YL17G02_20 | ecosystem: Environmental > Aquatic > Freshwater > Lake > Sediment | place: USA: Wyoming | collected... | reverse complement strand
GCCGCGAATTCCCAGCCACGGGCCGTCGTTGATGTCCACTTGCGAGATGAAGGGATTGAGCGCATTGCCGAAGAGATCGAAGAGGCCGGCGCCGTCCACGCCGATCTGCGTCCAGTATCCGGCAGGGGCCTGCGCGGTTCCCTTGTTGATCCAGGCCGAATTGAAGTAGCAGAAAGCGTCGTGCTGCAGAGCCGCGGGGAAGACGGCGCTGTTGACCGTAGCGTCATTGGTGTGGCGTACGACCAGCGGCGCATCCCAGCCGGCGCGCGTCGGAAACGGGCTCAAGTTGGGCATGGGGGGAGTCTCGTAGCGGAAGGTGTACCAGCCGCCCACGCCCCAGCCGGCCGAAGTGCTCTTCATCACCACCGCCGCATAGTATCCCGAGATGGCGGGTGTGACGATCAGGTATTCGTTGCCGCCGTCGCCGGCGCTATTGGAGTACCACAGGTAGCGCCAGTAGGGGAGCTCGGCGCTGTCCGGGTGATAGACCGACAGCTTCAGATCAAGTGTGGACGTGACGTCTGTGATACCGATGAAGTACTGCTGCCCGCTGTACAGATAGATCTCGTACATGTCGAAGATTTCGGTCGAGGGCAGGTAGTCCGTCGTGTTATAGGGCGCCGACCAGGCCGGGCGGCTGGTGTCCGCCTCGGCGCGGTAGTCGTCCGCGTTGTCGTCGGTATAGCGAATGGCCTGATAATTCCGCGTGGGGTTGTAACCCACCTGATTGCCGTTGGTCAGAATCAGGTCGGGAGTACCGGTACCGTAGGCGCTGCTGCGGATGATAGCGTCGAAGCCGGTGGTACAGTTGTAGGCGGGGTTGAACGAGTAGAGATCCACGTCGTTGCCCGCCTGCGGCATGACCGCCACTCCCAACCACCAGCCGCCGGAGGCACGCAAACCGTCGCCGTTGTAGTAGGCCGGACTGCCCCAATTCTTGAGCGGCGGCACCGACCGCGTGTAAACGATTCCCGGAGTCATGACCAACGGAGACCACACAAACTGACGCGTGTGGGTGTTGTTGTTCTCGTTGTACTCGTTGAAGGCGTCGAGAGGATCTATGGACCATTGCATGGTGTGGCGGCCGCCGCGAACCGTGGTCGCCCCGATGTCCAGGCCTACAAATCCCTGCCCCACGGCGATGCGTCCCCAGGATACGCCGTAAATCCAGTCATTGTCCAGATAGAGCCGGGAGTAGACTCCCGTGGACGTGCAGTCCGCCGCCGGCGAGCGGCCGCTGTTGGTCCCGAACACGTTGATGTAGGTGTCGTTGGTGTTGCCGTCGAGCACATTGGTGATGATGCAATTGTTGACCAAAGCGCCGGTCGTGTTGCGCGGGGTGAGCGGATAAGACCAGCCTGTCGCCCAGTAGGGAGTCACGTCGGGCTCGATGTAGTTGATGGCCGAGGCCAGATTGGGACGCTCGCCGACGTCGTGTGCTCCGGCCCAAGCCGTACCCGTGACGGAAAGATAGCTGCGGATGTTGGCGGGGGTGAGGGTAATGCCGTACTTGCCCTGCGAGATGCCCTGCAGGATGTTGCCTGCGCCGGTGACGATGGGCGTGGCGCTGGAAGTGCCTCCGAAGGTGTGGGTGTACCACTGGGTGCGATCAGGCTCGACACTGCCTGCCCAGCGATCGCCGTAGCCGAGCGTGTAAACCGCGCTGCCCCAGCCCTGCAGGTCGCAGCGCGAACCGAAGTTCGACCAGCACTCGCCGACGCGCGTGGTGGGAATGCCCGCGCCGATCAAGTTCGCGCCTGAGTCACGGAACCATCGCTGGAAGCGGTTGCCGTAGACGGCGTTATCGAGATCCATCTGGCCGTTGCCGGCAGCCTCATAGACGATAATGCCGTTGGCGGTGTGCGTTTGAATAGCCGTGAAAACATTGTCCCAGTATTCCACCGCGATGTACTGAAACTGGCCGCAATTGCCGCAGCCGGCATCGCAGCCATAGCCGGGATTGGGTCCCGGATAGTGAATCTCGATCATGTAGGATTCACCCGGCAGCAGCCACGCGTCCGCGGAATTGAAGGACGTAATCCACCGGTCTTGATCGGTGGCGCCCGCCTGCCACGGCCATGAAATGGCATGAGGAGTCACGTTGGAGGAGATTCCGGTCGTTCCATACGCGTTGTTGCAGGCGGCGATGATGCCGACCACCGCATCGCCGTGGTCAGCTAACCAACCGTGGTCTCCGCCTTCGAGAATAGAAAACGAGACGGGCAAATCCTCGTGGCCCTCGGTCCACGATCCTTCGACGTCAATGCACCAGTACCCCGCGCGGCCGCGCCCGAAGGTAGGATGATAGGCCCAAGCGTACTGCGCGTCAATCCCCAATGGAGCGGGATCGAGATAGTCCTGATTGGCCTCATAAAGCGGAGTCACCGGCGCCACATCGGCGCAAGCCAGCGCCCACTTGGGCACATACCAGGCCGTTTCCACGATGTCCCACTCCAGCACCTCCTTGATGAGGCCCAGCGGATCGGGATTTTCGGGGACATAGAACTCGTAGAAGTTGTTCAGATTGGCCAGATCCTGCCCGGTGTTGCGTTCGCCGTTGGCCTCCCAGTAGTCGAAGAGCTCTTCGGGATGCAGCGGATCGTTGCGATCCATGATAATGCCCGGATGCCGCGCGAGGAAAGCGAAGACGGGCTTCACGTCCGCGCCGTTCTTTGAATAGGGCTTGCCATCGCGCCAGCGGATCATGGCTTCTTCGGTGAACTTCACCACGATGCCGTTCAGGTTCGAAACGTCCAGAAGATTCAGGTAGAAGTCCTTAGACGTGATTCGGCGCGGCTTCAACGGCCCTGTATACGGTTCGACATACATCGGTGGAATGGTCTCGCCGGCGCGCTCGGGATGGGCGCGGTATTCGGCGATGCGCATCTGAGCGGCGGGATCGAGTGTGACTCCCGGCACGATCAGCCCGGGCACGGAACTTCCCGCCGCCGGGCTTGAGTTGGGGGGCGTTGCCGCGCTGCTGACGGTTGTGCTGCCCAGCAGAAAACCTGCGACGAGCAGCGCGGATCCTATGATCCGTATCATAATCGGCTCCTTTCGCAGGGGTTAGCGGGTGTTCTCACGAACTTCGGGGGAAGCATCCGGCAGACCGGGTGCGGAACGCTGAACGGGGGCTGTGATCTCGGGTGCGGGCGGACTCAACCAGTTGTCAAGAGCACGCCGGATCTCGGCCGCGCGCGTTTCGTCGCCTTCCGTCTCGGCCTGCTGCAAGAGAATGGTCAGCCGCCGAATCTCGTACTGGAATTTCAGATCGGCGACCTGACGGTCTATGGTCTGCGCAGCTTCCGCGCCTGCCGTGGCACGTTGTTCTTCCAGAGCGCGCATCTGAAGCTGCGTTTCCTGTTCCAGCACTTGAAGCTGGGCGGCATTGTCGCTTGCCTTGGCGGCCGGTGCCGCCTCTTGTGCGAAGACTGCGGCGCCAAGCATCAGCGCCACGCACACCGATAGCACTAAACGTAACATGGTAGAGGCTCCTCTGTTGTCATCGGGATTTGCATTTCGTCTCGAGAATATATGACGAATTGACAAGTGTGTCAAGAAAATCACAGGTTGTTCACAAATCTCTTTCGGTTTGTTTTTTAAGAACATGCGAATCAGGAACAATCAATTCGGCTGTACAACTCCGATATCGGAGGCCAATCCTCCAGCAGAGGAAGGGCGGGCGGCCGAGACTCCAGAACATAAATCTGTCTTTGAATAACCAGAGACCCCCACCCCTACCCCCCCGCAAGCAGGGGGGAATTGCATCTCCCCTCGTTCACGGGGGGACAAAAGGGCCTATCCAAAAATAGTGCGTGGCTGACATTTGACTGTCATCCTGAACCCCCCAAGTCTTCGAGGGGGGTGAAGGATCTCTCGGGAAAACAAGAAACCAAGAGAGATCCTTCAGGCCGCAAGAGGAAAAGAGCGGTCTTCAGGATGACATACCCAGACTCTCTCCGCTATTTCAAGATAGGCCCCAAAGGAGGGTTCGTCCGCGAAAGAGCACGACGGGATGGATTCCAAGGAGGAGCAGATTGACAATCCCTGCAGAATTCGCTACGTTTGGGCCGTCTCGGTATAGCAGGGAACACGAAGCGTGGAACCACGGCATGAATCGAACCGCCGGCGCTGGAATGAGCTGACGCCGGTGCACGTGGGCAGCGACTTCTACGACGTGGCGGGCTTTCTCGCCGGAGGCGGCACGCTTTTTGAGATCGAACGGGAAGGCGTGGGTGACGTGCAGGGAAAGACGCTGCTGCATCTGCAATGCCACTTCGGCCTCGATTCCCTGAGCTGGGCCCGGCTCGGTGCGCAGGTGGTGGGAGTGGATTTCTCGGAAGTTTCCATCGCCGAAGCACGCCGTCTAACAGAGCGCGCGGGCCTCGCCGAGCGCTGCCGATTCGTCTGTGCGGACGTGCTGGAGCTGGAGCGGCATCTCGAAGGAACGTTCGACGTGGTGTTCACCTCCTACGGAGTCATCACCTGGCTCTGCGATTTGCGGCGCTGGGCGCAAGTGCTCGCGCACTTTCTCAAGCCGGGCGGCCTGTTCTTCATGGCGGAGATTCATCCCTTCGCCTTCGTGTTCCGCGAAAACGTGCCGGCTCTCGAAGTGGCCTACGATTATTTCCACCAGCCGGCGGGCACGGAGTTCAAGGGCTCACCCGATTATGCCGATCCATCGTTTGTGGCCACGACCCCGGAGAACTATTGGGCGTGGTCGCTCTCGGACGTGCTGCGGGTCTTGCGTGAGGCGGGGCTTGAACTGCGTGACTTTCGCGAGTATCCCTACTCGTGCTACCGTCAATTTCCCCACATGGTGAGGCAAGTCGAGGGGCGCTGGCGCCTGCCGCCGGGCGGCGTGCAGATTCCGTTGCTGTTTTCCGTCGCGGCCACGAAGCGGGCTGCCCCGTGAGGAATTATATTTCTCCCTGTTTTGTCCAGTTCTGTCGTTTGACCTTTACGGAGCGCACGGCCCGCGTCTGCGGGCCGTGCCTTTTTGGCCGGGACCACTTTTCCTCTTGTAATCCGGAGGCATTTTGGCTAAATTCTTTAGTTTCGCCTTCCCCTCGCGCGTTTCCCGTCCGGGCGCGCCGAACCGGGTCACCTACACTCGCGCACATCAGGCCGCCGCGCTGGCGGGGTCGAGGAGAGTTCGCATGAGATGGTTCAGGCTTTGGGTTACGATGCTGATGGTACTGCCCCTTATGGCAATGGCTGCCGAACGGATTGAACTTTCCGCCGGCAACGAAGGCGTGACTGCCACCGTGCTGGAGTCCAACGATCAGCGCGTGGTGGTGCGGTTCGACGTGAATGCCTTCGAGCGGAACAGCGTGTCCATCAATGGCGAGACCTATTTCACACTTTCCTGCCGCCGGGAAGGCGTGCTGCTGAACGCGGGCGAGCCGGCTCTGCCGCGCATCTGCCGCAGCGTGATCATACCCGACGACGCGGAAACGGAGTTGGAGATTCTGGCCGAGTCCTACCGCGACTTTCCGGCCACGCGGGTGGCTCCCTCCAAGGGCGATTTGCCGCGCACGGTGAATCCCGCCGATGTACCTTACACGTTCGGAGCCGTCTACAAGAGCAACGAGTGGTATCCCCAGCGGCTGGCCGCTCTGCGCGAACCCTACATTCTGCGCGATCTGCGCGGCACGGTGATCGAGTTCAACGCCTTCCGCTACCTGCCTTCCCAAGGACTCCTGCGGGTCTACACGTCGGTGACCGTGGCCGTGAAGGCGGCTGGTCCGGGCCGCATCAACGTGCTGCACCGGCAGCGAGCGCTGTCCACGGTGGATCCGGCTTTCAAGGTGCTCTATGAACGGCACTTCCTGAACTACACGCTGGACGAGAACACGCGCTACAGCCCGGTCCTCGAAGACGGCGAGATGCTCGTCATCACGGCCGATTCCTTCCGCACGGCCATGCAGCCGTTGGTGAGCTGGAAGATTCAGAAGGGCATTCCCACGACCATGGTGAACGTGTCCACCGTGGGCAACAACGCAATCTCGATCCGCAACTACATCCAGAGTTTCTTCACGTCGAGCGGCGGGAACCTGGCCTACGTTCTTCTGGTGGGGGACGCCGCGCAGGTGGCCACGCCGATGTCGCCCGACAGCGCCGCCGATCCCACCTATGCCAAGGTTGCGGGAGGGGACAACTATCCCGACATCTTCATCGGCCGCTTCTCGGCGCAGACGGTCGCCCACGTGAACACGCAGGTGGAGCGCTCGGTGGAATACGAGCGGGATGCCGCGGCCGCCGCATGGTATCCGCGCGCCACGGGAATCGCCTCCAGCGGCGGCCCCGGGCACAACGGTGAGTACGACTACCAGCACATGAATCTGATTCGCACCGATCTTCTGGCCTACGGCTACACCTCCATGGATCAAATCTACGATCCCGGCGCCACGGCCACACAGGTGACCAATGCTCTGAACGCCGGGCGCGGGATCGTGTGTTACGTGGGCCACGGCAGCACCACCGCCTGGACCACCTCGGGATTCAGCAGCACGAACGTCGCGGCGCTGACCAACGACAACCTTCTGCCCTTCATCCACAGCGTGGCTTGCGTGAACGGGGAGTTTCCCAGCAGCACCTGCTTTGCGGAAACGTGGCTGCGCTCCACGCGTTCGGGCCAGCCTATCGGCGCGCTGGCCACCTACATGGCGTCCATCAATCAGTCATGGGATCCGCCCATGGAATCGCAGGATGAAGCGGTGGACGTGCTGCGCGCGGAGACCCGGACCACCTTCGGCGGCCTGTGCTTCAACGGCTCGTGCCGCATGATTGACGTGTACGGATCGGGCGGCGCGACCATGTTCAACCACTGGATCGTCTTCGGCGATCCTTCGGTGCAGGTGCGCACCAAATCGCCGGTGACCCTGTCGGTGAGCCACGCCGCCACGATGACCGCGGGCCAGACGTCGTTCGCCGTCACGGTGAGCGGAGTTCAAGGTGCGTTGTGCGCGCTCTCGCGCAATGACACGCTTTACGGATCCGCTTACACCAACTCCAGCGGTCAAGCCACGATTCCCATCAACGGCAATCCGCCGAGCGGTCAAACGGTGAAGCTCACGGTGACGGCCCTTAATAAGGTCACCTACATCGCCAACATCACGGTGACGGCTTCCACCGCGCACATCACGGTGGTGTCTCCCAACGGCGGAGAGATGTGGCGGACGGGCGACCCGGACACGGTGCGCTGGACGTGGCAGGATTTCACGGGAGACGTGCGCATCGAACTCAACCGCAGCTATCCGGGCAGTGTATGGGACACGCTTGCTCCCTCCGCCGCCAACACCGGGCAGTACGCTTGGACGGTCACGTTGCCCGCGACCACTACCGCCCGCATGCGTATCACGAGCCTTTCGACGCCCACGGCCAGCGACACTTCCAACGCCAACTTCACCATCGCACCGCCCAACGTGCCGCCTTCGGTGACGCACGATCCGCTGCACGATCAATTGCCCGCGCCGTTCACGGTGACCGCCATAGCGACCGACGACTATCCCGGCTTTACGGTGCGCATGCATTACTGGCCGGAGGGCGGCGCGCAGGATTCGCTGCCGCTCGCCGCCACCGCCAATCCCGATGAGTTCGCGGCCACGGCGGGTCCGCTGGCAGAAGGCGTGTACCATTATTTTCTGCGTGTACACGACGCCGAAGGCTTGTCCGACCAGACCGACACGTGCAACTTCGAGGTTCGTCCGGCATTGGGCAGCGAGATCGGCTATGATGACGGAAGCGCGGAGGCCAGCCACTGGTCGGAGCAGGCCGGGTATCGCTGGGCGGTGAGATTCGATCCGCCGCAGACGCCGTTTCTGTTGACCGCCGCGAACATCGGGATCTCGGCCGAGAATCCCGACGGCGCACACTCGCCCATAGAGGTCTTCGTGTTGCTCGCCGACGGCCCCGGCAATCTGCCCGGAACTCTGGTGTGGAGCAAGACCGTCGGCAGCATCGGCAACGAAATCGGCGGAGTCCCGCCCGAAGAGGACGGCTGGACGCACGTGGCAATTTGCGAAAGCGACGGAGATCCTCTGGCGCTGGACGGAGCTTTCTTCGTGGCCGTGTCCAATCCCTCGTCCATCGCCCGCGAAGCGTTTCTGCACGACACCAGCGGCACGCCGGCCGGGCACTCGTTTGTTTTTGATCCGTGCGACAGCACGTGGCACAGCGAAAGCGAGGCTCATTCCTCGGCGCGGCGAGGCAACCGCATGATTCGCGTGGCGGGCCTCCCCTTGAGTACGCCCACGACGGTGGCGCAGGAGGAAGACGGTTACCTGCGCCTGCACTGGACCAATACCGGCGCGGCTCTGTATAATGTGTTGAGCTCGACGGCGGTCGGCGGGCCCTATTCGCTGCTGCTCTCCACCGGCGACACCACCGCCACGGTAGCGCGCCTGGACACCGCCGCCGCGCGGTGTTTCTACCGCGTGATTTCCGCCACCGAGTGATCGCCGGGCGACCGTTCGCAGCGCGGCGTTCACAAGAGGCTGAGGTTATGAGAAGATTTGTGTATATCTGCCTACTCCTTCTCGCATTCGCCTCCTCTGCCGTGGCCGACGTATGGACTCACCGGGCGGCGATTACGGTCAACAATGCGGGGGGCATGGTGACGGACTACACGCTGCGCGTGAGTTTTGGCGCGTCCGACTCGCTGCTTTTCGATTGGTCGCAGGCCAACGGCGCGGATTGGCGATTCCGCAAGAAAGACGGTCTGACCACGCTGAACCATTGGATGCAATGGTGGGGCACCGACCGGGATACGGCCATCGTGCTCGTGAGACTGGATACGCTCCAGCCGGGGACGGACACCCTGTACGTCTATGTGGGGAACGACACCGCTCTTAGCACCAGCAACGGCGCCGCCGTCTGTCCGCTGTTTCTGGACTTCTCGCAGGACTATACGGCCAGCGGCGTGACCGACATTCTGCACATGCAGGGCTTGGGGGTGGATACGTTTCGCCACATCGTCATGGACACCAGTGCGGTCGAGAGGCAGTTCTACCGTGTGGAGCAAGGCAACATCCTCTGTAATCCCGGAGCGCCTGCCGGCCTGAGATACGTCCATATCTATCCGGCCTGCGGGAGAAGCTCATGCGACACCGATTCGTTCTGGATGTATATCGAGAGCAGTCCCGACGGTTTCACGTGGACGCGAATGGGCCGGCTCGATACGTTGGGGGGAAACGCGGCGAGCTACGAGGCCGTAGGGGAGGATGCCTACACCATTCTCTATGACGACACCCTGTGGAACTACTATGAGCACAAGGCGGGCTTCCTCACCCCCTGCGCCACCTATCCGAAGTGTGATCGCATCGGTTTGTGTTACTCGGCGGATAACGGCCTGTCCTGGACTTTTCTGGGAAAGGTTGTTGACGACAGCTCCAGCCGCTATCCGTGGCTGGTTTCTCCGAGTTCTCCCACCGCGTTGATTTGGCCGGACACGACCGACCCGGATTATCCCGAACGCAGGTACAAAATCTATCTGTCGGTGGAAACAAAGGGGAGGTACGGGACCGCAGACTGCGGCGCCGGTACGCTCAGCCTTTTCGGCGCGCGGCATCCGCGCGGGCCGTTTGACGTGGTGACTTCGTTCCCGTGCAGCGCGGCTGTGGGCGGCGTGTCCGTCATGCGCGCCGGTGTGCCGGATCAGTTTTTCACCATCAACGACTCGATCTATCTGGATGCTCACGTGATGCACGGACCGAGCATTCATTGGTGGCACACCCGCTTTCTGCTCGGGGATGCGATGGATACGCTTCTCGCGCCCCGTTTTTTCAGTCATGACACCATGCTGGCGCGGCGGCTCGCCGGGGTGATTATCAGTCAGGACATCTTGCGCGATTCCTCGTGGATGACCTGGGCGGGCGGCCACGCCGAAGACCAGCCCGCCCCGCCGCTGGGTGGCGCGCAGTATCGTCAGCGTACGATGTTCACCGACCGGGATGCGGTGCCCGACGGGTGGAGCGCGGTTTGGAAAAACAGCACTTTCGGCTTTCATCAAGCCCGCGACGGCGTTCTCCTGCTGGCCGCCGAGCCTTTCCGCGCCGACAGCGGAGGATCTTCGATCGCGATCCTGTCCGACACGGGATTCACGGACAGCTTCGTGATCGAGACTTACATGAAGATCAAGTGGGACACACTCAGTCCTTATGCGGTGTTCAGCGCGGGCGGGGGTTTGCCCTCTTCTCTGGTCAATTCCCAGCAGATGGGGATGGAACTGGCGATGGATTCCGGGATGGGCATCGCCTTCCGCAAGGGCACGAATGCGAGCAAGCTCTTCAGCTTGGGTCGAAATACGGCGGCGACAACGCTCGCGTACGCCACGGTGCCGGACTCCTTGATGAACGGTTGGCGTGTTCACCACCTTGCCTATTTCGGCGACACCTTGCGCTGGTGGGTTGACGGGTCTTCCGCCGCCCTTCGACCCAAGGGCAGAACGACGGAGTTCAAGAACGTCGTCAAGCGCATCATGCTTTCTTCCGGCGAAGGCTACACGCGCACGGTCGTGCCCGCCGGACGGCAGATGCACGTGGACTGGCTCTTGGTGCGAAAATATCATCAGCCCGTTCCCACGGTGGCCGTCGGCTATTCACAGGATGGCGAGCACAGCTACACGAACTTCGACACGCTGCTGTACGCCGACCGCGATGCTTGCCTTCATGCCGGAAATCCAACCTACAATTATGGAATGCGGGATTCGCTCCTGGCCGGTCAGAGCAGCGGCAGTCCCGTCTACAGCTTGTTCCACTTTGACTTTTCCGGGTTGGATTCGGGACTCACGATTGCGTCTGCAGTTTGCAGTTTGTATGTTAATTCATCCTATGGTGGTCCGTTGATCAGTCTCTACTCGATCAACTATGATTGGTTCGAGGGCGCGAAAAGGGGAGCCGCGGCGGACTCTCACGAATGTTGCTGGAACTGGAGAGGTTATGGCAGCGGGTCGGTTACCAACGGTACAATCCCGCAAGCGGAGATGGCGTGGGGGTCTCCGGTCATAGGACCGATGGCCTGCGGCTCCGCGAGCATTGGCACGACGGGATGGTTTTCCTGGTATGTTACCGGTTTGGTGCAATCCCTTGTTGACGCGGGGCCGGAGACGGCTTACGGTCTGGCCGCCTATTCTCCATCGCCCGGAACGAACGCCTGGTGTCGTTTCGATTCCCGTGAATTTGCCAATAGGCCCAAGCTTAGAGTAACCGGGTATTACTGTGTTCCCATTCCGCCGCAGCCGACCGTGGTGGCGCGGGAGGAAGACGGCTATTTGCGGCTGCACTGGACGAATACCGGCGCAACTGTGTACCGCGTGTTGAGCTCGACGACGGCTGACGGCCCCTATTCGCTGCTGCTTTCCACGAGCGACACGACCGCCACGGTGGCGCGCACCGACACCGCCGCCGCGCGGTGTTTCTACCGCGTGGTTTCCGCCACCGAGTAGAGGGACAGCCTGCTCGCCGAGGCGCCCGTCTCCGGGTGCCCGGAATCAGAGAGCCTATGGCGGCACAGCGGAGACTGCCGCCGGATGCGAAAAGCCCGCCTTCACGGAAGGCGGGCTCTCGTTTTGCGTACGTGGTCAGACCGGCTCTACCGCACGGCCACCACTTGATAGTAGAACCAGCGGGTGGAAATGCCGAGGGCCGTGGTGTCGAGGAAGGTGGTTTCGGTGATGGGCGTCGGTGTGAGCCGCTCGCCGGCAGTGTACTCCTGCATCGCAGTGGCCAAGCGATAGACATAGTAGCCTTCGGCCAGATTCGTCGCCGACCACTTCAAACGCACCGCCCCGGCCTCCCAGAAGGCCACCAGATCGCTGACCGGTGCGGGCGGCACTGTCGGAATGTCCACCGACGCGGACACCGACGCACTCGCATAGCCGTCATTGTGAGCCCGAATGCTGTAGGTCTGCAGGACGGGAGGCGCGTTCACGTGAACGTAGGTCTGAACACCCGGACCCACGCTCCCCAAACGCGTGCCCGTGCTCACCTGCCCCAGCCAGACCTGAATGCTGTCCACTGTCATTGGCTGGTCGTTGATGTCCAGAGTCGGATCGGTCCACGTCAAGGTAACGTTCCCCAAGGCGTAGCTGCCGCCGAAATTCGTGGGGGGCCGCGGAAAACCGGAGACCTGACCCGCACCCCAAATGGCCAAATCATCCAAGTAGAAACCGGCATATTCGACGGACGGATCCGAACCGAAGGTGAAGCGGAAGATCGGCATCTGACCCACGAATTGACCCAGCGGAAGGGTGATCTGTGTCCACGTTGTGCTGATTCCCGCCCAATAGGGTTCACTGGGAATGCAGACGTTAGCGGTCGAGGCCGTGTAGGGATAGTTCCCCACAGGCTGCACCAGCGTCCAATTGACGCCTCCGTCGGTGCTGACTTTGAAGTTGACGCCGTCATAAAATTGCTCTGTGTAGTACCAGCGCCAGAACTCCATCCGTGCATCAGGGGAGGTCACGATCATGTTCGGCGTCAACGTCAGTGTGAAACAGGCGCTGGACGGATAAGTCGAGGCCAGAACCGTGCCCCAAACGTTGGAGCCGCTGTA
>Ga0315274_10011717_pt1 | contig 12557 bp, 10 predicted proteins | sample YL17G02_20_MG_FD_203700 | JGI IMG/M metagenome (GOLD analysis project Ga0315274, IMG submission 203700) | Sediment microbial communities from Yellowstone Lake, YNP, Wyoming, USA - YL17G02_20 | ecosystem: Environmental > Aquatic > Freshwater > Lake > Sediment | place: USA: Wyoming | collected... | reverse complement strand
CCGTTTGGCAAATTTTAGTTTTGGTTGGCTCTGTCTTAGGATTAATTAATTTTTTCTTAAAACCCGTTTTAAAAATAATTACTTTACCCTTGAGAATGTTAACTTTCGGCCTTTTCAGTTTGGTAATTAATATGTTGATGGTCTGGGTTGTCGATATTTTATTTCTCGAATTAGTTATTTCGGGAATTATTCCTCTTTTCTGGACAACGGTTATTATCTGGCTTATAAGTTTGCTCTTGGGACTCTACCAACCAAGAAGGAGGGTTTTGATGGAAGAAAACGCATTATGAAACAGTATTTACCAATTGCCCAAATTATCGTAACTGTACTTTTGATAGTTTTTATCCTTTTCCAACAGCGAGGAACAGCTTTGGGGTCGGCCTTCGGAGGCGAAGGCGGATTTTATGCTACTCGCCGAGGTATCCAGCAAAAGATTTTCTGGTTAACTTGCGTTTTTGGAGCACTATTTATTATCTTAGCCCTACTTAACCTCATTCTCTAAGATGGGTTTTTCAACTAAAAACCAATGGACCCCGTTAGAGTCGTCCGAGGTACAACTTAAAAACCTATGAGATATCTTGAGGGATTTAAAAAACTTTCGACTCTAACGGGGTGGAGGCAATTTTTTAAAGTCCTGACAAAAAAAGAGAAAGTTTTCTTCCTCATCCTCCTCTTTTTGTTTTTCAGTTCATTCCTTTTTCTTTCAATTAATTTTTATTTTAAAAATACGGAAATCGGGCCTCGTCAGGGCGGAACTTATATTGAGGGAGTGGTGGGTTTTCCCAGGTTTATTAACCCAATTTATGCTGAAACCTCTGATGTCGACCGGGACTTAGTCCAGCTCATTTTTTCAGGTTTAATGAAATATGACGGAGAAGGAAAAATTATCCCCGATTTGGCTAAAGAATATAAAATCTTGGAAGATGGGAAAGTTTACGAATTTTATTTAAAAGAAAATCTTTTTTGGTCAGACGGCCAAAAACTCACCGCTGACGACGTAATTTTTACCATCAAGACAATCCAAAATCCCGATTTCAAGAGCCCCTTAAGAGTAAATTGGTTAGGAGTCGAATTAGAAAAAATTTCTGAGAAAGCCCTGCGTTTTGAATTAAAAAATCCCTCGGCTGTTTTTCTGGAAAACTGCACGGTGAAAATAATATCTGAAAAGGCCTGGAAAGACGTTTCTCCTCAAAATTTTCCTTTAACCACTCAGAACTTAGAACCAATCGGCTCGGGCCCCTTCCAGCTAAAAATCATAAACCAAGATAAGACGGGCGAGATAATTTCTTTAGATTTAGTTAGAAATCCAAAACACTTCGGTCTTTCCCCAAATCTTTCCCAAATCACTTTTCGGTTTTACAAAAGCGAAGATGCTCTGATTGAAGGTTATCAAAAAGGAGAAATTCAAGGATTATCTTTGGCCTCTCTTAAAAATCTCAAAGTCCAGAAAAAAGATTTTAATCTTTACTCGCTTTCTCTGCCGAGATATTTTGCCGTATTTTTCAATCTGAATCCGCCAGCTGGCGGATCAAAGGTCTTATCTGAAAAGGGAGTAAGACAGGCCTTAAATTACGGAACCGATAAGGAAGAGATTTTAAAAGAAATTTTGGCTCACAGAGGTAAAGTTGTCGAGTCGCCGATTTTGCCAGAGATTTACGGATTCAAAGAACCTTCAAAAATTTATGAATTTAATCCGGAGAGGGCTAAAGAAATTCTAAAAAATGCCGGATTTGTTGCGGCTGAGAACGGAAAATTGGTAAAAATTATTAAAAAAGAGCCTGCCTTCCAATTTAAGAGTAATCTTAAATCGGGTTCCCAGGGGCAAGAAGTAAAAGAACTTCAAAAATGTCTGGCCAATCCGCCAGCTGGCGGACCCGAAGTTTATCCTGAAGGAGAAATTAGTGGTTCCTTCGGTAAATTAACCACAGCGGCTGTAATTAGATTTCAAGAAAAATACAAAAAAGAAATCTTGGAACCCCAGGGCCTGGAAAAAGGAACCGGCGAGGTTCTAAAATCTACCCGGACAAAATTAAATGAGATTTGTTTTGAAAACCCTGAAGAGAAAATTTTTTTAAAGTTTTCCTTAGCCACCGTTGACCAACCTATGTTAATCGAGGCGGCTTCTCTTTTGAAATCCCAATGGGAAAATCTCGGAGCAGAAGTGGAACTCCGAACCTTCGATATCTCCACTTTAGAAAAGGAAGTTATAAAACCAAGAAACTACGAGATGCTTTTATTCGGGGAAGTTTTAGGGGCTATCCCCGACCCCTTTCCCTTCTGGCATTCGTCTCAAAAAAAAGACCCCGGCCTAAATTTAGCCGGTTACGAAAATAAAGAATGTGATAAATCATTGGAAGAGGCACGGCAAAGTTTGGATGAGGCAAAAAGAAAAGAAAAATTAGAAAATTTCCAAAATCTTTTGATTGAAGATGCCCCCGCCGTCTTTCTATATAGTCCAGATGAGCTTTATTTGGTTTCAAAAGAAATTAAAGGGATAAATGCTAAAATAATCACCAATCCCTCAAAAAGATTTGTTGGGATTGAGGATTGGTATATTAGAATAAAAAGGGTATGGAAGTAAGCGATAATCTTCGGATAAATTATCTCGCATGACACGCAGTTTATCGCTCGACAAGGTGCCTCGAAGGACCGCAACAATTCCCACCGAGAATTGTTGCTTAGTCCTCGCTCGCTCCGAGCACATAATGTTTTATGTGCTCGGCCCTGGCCGCTCGCTGCGGATATCCATCTCGGCACTTGCCTCGCTTAATTATTAGTATATTCGCCTGCCTGCCGGCAGGCAGGTAATAATTCGTAATTCGTAGGGTTAGGCTGCGAAGTGTCCTGCTCGATAAATTATCCTCAGATTATTGTCTCAAAAACAGAAGGATTATATTAAAACAAAAAGGGCATGGAAGTAGATCAATTAATTAAAAAAGTAGAGCCCGACATCAGGCGGCTAAAGGACATGAATGAGGTTGTTTATGATGAAGAGTGGTTAAAAACCGCTGATCCGGAACTTCCGATTTATTATATGTATAGAGGCGTTGATGAAAAAGCTGATTTGAGGTACGATATTACTATTCTTCCCGCTCTCATGCTCGGCCAAGAATTCACCAAGACCCTTGGCCATTATCACAAAAACTTCGGAGAAATCTATATTGTTTTAGAAGGAGAAGCTTTTTATTTAATGCAGAAAGAAGAAAAAAAAGGTGAAGAAGGAAAAATTTCCGACGCCTATTTTATCAAAGGGGAAAAAGGAGATGTTATTATTATTCCTCCTCGCTGCGCCCACTTTACGATTAATTATTCTTCAAAAGATTTAAAAATGGCCAATTGGAGTTTTAAGAATTGTCCTTTTGATTATGAGCCGGTTAGAAGAAAAAAGGGAGCTTGTTATTATTATACAAAATCAGGATGGATAAAGAACAAAAATTACGAAGTTATTCCTCCCTTAAGAGAGGAAAAACCCTTGAAGTCAATCCCTGATAATTTGGATTTTTTAAAATGACTCAAATTAAAAAAGCAATTATTCCCATCGCCGGCCTAGGGACGAGATTTTTACCCTTAAGTAAAGTTTTACCAAAAGAACTCTGGCCACTGGTTGATAAACCGGTTATTCAATATATTGTTGAAGAAGCTCGGGCTTCGGGAATTAAAGAAATTATTTTCGTTATCCGGTCAGATAAAAGAGGGATTGGCGACTATTTCGCCAAATATCTTAAAAAGATACCAGAAATCGAAGAGGTTTTAAAAATGAGGAAAAAAAATCATCTTCTGAAAGAACTTAAAAATTTAGAAAAAATTACCCAAAATATCTCTTTTTTTTATGTCTATCAAAAAGAGCCTTTAGGTGACGGCCATGCTATATTACAAGCTAAAAATTTTGTTCAAAAAGAACCTTCGGCCGTTTTATTTGCTGATGATATAGTTGAATCAAAAACTCCTTGTTTTTTACAACTAATTAAAACTTTTCAGAAATATCAAAAACCAATAGTTGCTCTTTATAAGCTGCCAAAAAAAAGCTTACCATTTTACGGTATTGTAGCAGTAAAAAAAATTGAAAAAAGAGTCTATAAAATTAAGGGAATTATTGAGAAACCTTCAGTTAAAGAAGCACCTTCTAATTTAGCTATTGTTGGAAAATACATTCTTACCCCGGAAGTTTTTGAGAGATTAAAAACAGCTCAACCCGGAAAAACCAAAGAAATAATTTTAGCAGACACTCTCCAAAAAATGATCGAAGAAGGAAAAGAAATTTATGGTTATGAATTTGAAGGGAAATGGCTGGAATGCGGAAATAAATTAGCTTATCTAAAATCAAACTTTTATCTTTCTTTAAAACATCCTCAATTTGGTCCAGAAATTAAAAAGTTTATCTCAACTATAAATTAATTATGCGTTGTTTAATTATCGGAGGAGCGGGGTTTATTGGGACAAATGCGGCTGCTTACCACCTAAAAAAGGGTGATAAGGTTATTATTTACGATAATCTTTCTCGGGCGGGAGCTAAACAAAATTTAGATTGGCTTAAAAATCAAAAGGGCAATTTTGTTTTTATCAAAGGGGATATCAGGGACGATAAAAAATTATTGGAAACTTTTAAAAAATATAAACCAGATTTAGTTTTGCATTTAGCCGCTCAGGTGGCAATGACTACCTCGGTGGAAAATCCCCGTTTTGATTTTGAAGTGAATGCCTTAGGAACTTTGAATGTTTTGGAAGCAATGAGAAAAGGAAGCCCGAAAGCTTGTTTACTTTATTCATCTTGTTTTGATAAAAAAACGAGGGCAATTACTACTGATGGTATAAAGAATTATGATGAAATAAAAAAAGGCGATCAGGTTCTATCCATCAATCCCAAAACCGGAGAAATAGAAATAAAGCCAGTTGAAGAAGTAATAATTCAGCAATATAGGGGACCAATGATTCATTTTAAGGGGAAAAGATATGAGTTCCTTGTAACGCCCAATCATCGAATATTATATCAACATCTTGGTCATAATCATCGTCCAACTAATTTTGAATTTAAATCGGCAACTGAAATAGCAAAAAGAGAACGATTTTTTCTTCCCCGAGGAAAATGGCAAGGAAAAGATGAGGAATATATTAATCTCATTGAAAAAGCAAGTAACCCAGAGCTGGTGTGGAATAGAAAAAACTGCTTATCGGTTATGAAAACAGAAGACCTGTTTTACTTGATGGGCATTTTTATTGGGGATGGCTCTTTAAATTTAATAGTAAAAAAATATCCTGCCAGAACCGGATTGAGTAAAGTAGAATACATTGCGATGGCAAGAAACTCCTCTACGGGAAGATTTTTGTCAACCGAAGAAATAGGAGGTAAAATAGGGGTTAAGGAAGAAACGATTTCTTTTGGTCACGGTATTTTCTTTGATATCCCCGAAAATGATAAGTGCCGAGCAAGTGTAGAAGATACTTTAAAAAGAAGTGGCATAAAATATCATACTTATAAAAATGAACATAATGGACAATCAAGGATTTTCTTTACTTCAAAGATTCTTTTTAATGTCTTTAGTCAATGTAACCATAATGCCAAAGAAAAAAGAATTCCTACATGGGTATTAGAATACTCTCCTAAATATCTTCAACACTTATTTCAAGGTCTCCTTGATAGCGATGGAGATAGAAAAGTTGCCTTCCGAACAACTTCAAAGAGTCTAGTTAGAGATTTTATAGAATTATGTACAAAATTAAGTCATGATTTATCGCTTCGAGAAGGACATGCTGAAGGAAATATTAAGGGAAGAAAAATAGAAGGAGATTATTATGATTTCAATATCTCAAGAACTCCACGGCTAGCTTTTAAGAAAAATGTCTCTTGGATAAATTATGACGGCATAATTTGGTGCCTAAAAGTGAAAGATAATGAGAATTTCCTCATAGAAAGAAATGGAAAATTTGTTTTCTCGGGAAATACAAACAAGGTTTATGGAGAAATGCAAAATGTTCCAGTGGTAGAAAAGAAAAAAAGATATAATTACAAAAATATTAAAGGAATCTCTGAAAAGTATCCTATTGATCCTCATGGCCCCTATGGCTGTTCAAAATACACTGGAGATAGTTACACAATTGACTATGCTCGAATTTTTGGCTTAAATACAATTGTTTTTAGACAATCGGCAATCTATGGCCCCCATCAATTTGGAATTGAAGACCAGGGATGGATTGCCTGGACTATTAATAAATTAATTTTTGATAAGCTTTTTACTATTTATGGAGACGGAAAACAGGTTAGAGATGTTTTACATATTGATGATTTAATCGAGGCATTTGAGAAATCGGCGAAAAATATTAAAAAAACCAGAGGACAAGCATACTGTATTGGGGGTGGGAAATTTAATTTATCTCTTTTGGAATTATTTGATTTATTAGAAAAAATTTCCGGAAAAAGAATAAAATATGTTTTCTCTGATTGGCGGTCGGGCGACCAAAAAGTTTATATTTCGGATATCTCGAAAGCGAAAAAAGATTTTAATTGGTCTCCTAAAATTTCTCCAGAAGAAGGAGTTAAAAAACTTTATAATTGGATTTCCCAAAATAAAACTTTCATTAAGCAAGCCGGCGTTTTCAAAAAATGAAAAAGGTGCAAATGGGCAGTTTGGAGATTAGAATATTTTCTAATTTAGAAGACCTTTTCAACCACGCTGCTCAAATTTTTGCAGTAAAAAGCAAAGAAATTACAGATTCTGGAAATCTCTTTAAAGTTTCACTAAGCGGCGGCTCAACCCCAAAGCGATTATTTGAGCTTTTAGCAAAAGATTATAAAAATAAATTTCTTTGGCAAAAGGTTCATGTTTTTTGGGGCGATGAGAGGGATAGAAAAAACAATCCTGAAAGCAATTTTTATCAAGCTTATAAAATTTGGCTGGGAAAAATAGTAAAACAAATTCCCTCTTTTAAAGACAATATTCACAGAATTAAAATGGAATTAGGAATAGATAAAGGGACGAAAGATTACACCGAAGAAATAAATAAATGGGCTCCCGACGGATTTGATTTGGCTTTCAATGGCGCCGGTCCCGATGGACATAGAAATGGTATAATGCCAGAAAACCCTAAAATTAACTGGAAAAATGAAATTTGGAAATTACCAAAAAATATTAAAGTTTGGGGATACAAAGCGCCATCAGAAATTAATCCTTATACCGAGAGAATTACCCTTACATCTTGGTTTCTCAATAAATCAAAAATTAATATTTTGATGCTCTCGGGAAAAGAAAAGGCAGATTTATTAAGAAAAATAACAGTTGATAAAGAAAAATATACAAAAAGAAAACTGCCGGCAATAACTTTTAATGACGTACCAACAATTGTTTTGGCAGATAAGATGGCGGTTTCTCAAATTAACTTTTAGGTTTTAAAATGTTGATGAAATCTTTAAAGAAAAAAGTGGTTTTATTGGGATTTAAGGGTGACTGTGCCGGAAGACATTATAATAAGATTTTAATAGAAATGGCTCGTGAGAAAAAAATAGATTTGATTTTTGCTGATTTAGGCGAGCCGAAAAATGTCTTAGAAAGTCTAACTTTAGAAGAAACAAAAAAATTAATTAAAGAAGGAATAATTCAATATTTAGATCTGCAAAATCCCGCAGACATTAAAAAATATAAAAATCTTTCTAATATCGACGTGGTATTTATTATAACTCCCGATATCACCCATTGCGGTATAGTAAAAGATCTTGTAGGAAAAGCAAAAAGAATTTTCATCGAAAAACCATTAGATTCGATTTTAAGAAATGTGAGGCTATTAGAGGATTATAAAGACATAAATAAAATAGTTTTTCTTTACGATCATTATTTAGGAAAATTTTTTGATTTTCAGTTAAAAACTGACGAATGGATAAAACAAAAAATAATAGGTAAAATAAGCAAAATCGAATTCCGATTACTGGAACCAGAAATTATTCCTCATCATAGAATCGCAGCATTAGATACGGGAATGATTCATGACCTTGCTTCTCACGGTTTAGCAATATTGGCGGCCTTACCAAGCAAGTGGGCCTATCCCGAGTCAATAATCTTAAAGAAAATTAAAGTTCTTAAAGTCAAGGTTGCTAAATATTTTAAATGTAAAATAAAGGGCACAAGCTTTGCTAAAATAGACCTTAAAATACCAGTTGGGAAAAACGCAATTTTTTGCGAATTAAGAGTGGGAAAAGGAGTAGGAAAGAGAGTTGATAAATCTTTAAAAATTACAGGTTCTGAGGGAAAAATTTTTGTAGATATTCAAAATTACAGTTTTGTTATCTCTGACTTAAGGAAGAGAAAAATCCAAGAAGGTAAACTCTCTCAATATTTTGCAGAATTTTTTATTCATTCAGCAATCGATTTTAAAAAACCTCCATCCAAGATTCCCGGGGCTATGCCATTTGAATCGGGAAAAGAAATTCTTTACATCTTAGATGAAATGGTTTGGAAAGGAGAACCCAAGGGTAGATTCCCAAAATATCCTGTCGGCTCTTCTTTTTCTGAGATAGAAAATATAATTGAAAAGAAAATAAAAAAATAGTTTTTAAAATTATGGAAAAAAAAGTTGGCTTAATTGGTTTGGGGAAAATGGGTAAAAACATGACACAAAGATTGCTGGAAAAAAAATGGAAAGTAATTGGTTATGACAAAAAACTAAATAAAAATTTTATAGATAAAAAGTTAATTATTGTTAATTCTTTAGAAGAATTAGTTAAAAAACTTTCTCCGCCAAGATTAATCTGGCTTATGGTCCCGGCAGGAAAATCAACGGACGAAGTTTTATTCAATAAAAAAGGTTTATTAAATTTTTTACAAAAAGGAGATATTGTTATTGATGGAGGAAACTCTTTTTATTTTGATTCAATCAAAAGAGCGGAAAAATTATCTAAAAGGAATTTTGAATTTGTCGATGTCGGAGTTTCTGGCGGTCCAGAAGGAGCACGTAATGGAGCTTGTTTGATGATTGGCGGAAAAGAAAAAATTTTCAAATATCTCAAACCGCTCTTTAGAGATTTGTCTACAGAAAACGGTTTTCAGTTTTTTGAAGGGACGGGTGCCGGCCATTTCGTTAAAATGGTCCATAACGGTATTGAATATGGAATGATGCAGGCTATTGCCGAGGGATTCGATCTAATAAAAGAATCGAACTATAAACTCAATTTGGAAAAAGTGGCCGATATTTACAACCATGGAAGTGTCATTGAGTCAAGATTAATTAGTTGGCTTGAAAAAGCTTTCAAAATTCATGGCCAAGATTTAAAGAATGTTTCGGGAAAAGTCGGGCATACTGGTGAAGGAGAGTGGACAATAAAAATAGCTAAAAGGTTAAAGGTGCCCGTTAAGATTATAGAAGAATCTTTTAAATTCCGAATTCTATCTCAAAAAAAACCTAGCTTTACTGGCAAAATTTTATCCGCCCTCAGGGAGCAGTTCGGCGGTCACCGAGTAACCAAATAATATGTGGCGAGCGGACATGGCGGAACTGGAATACGCTAAAATTGAAATATAATTAGAAATAAGATTTATGAAACCAAGAGGTAAACCCGTTAAATGGAGTCCTGAAATCGCTTACGCGGTTGGATTAATAACAACTGATGGTTGTCTTTCCAACGATGGAAGACATATAATAATGACGTCCTCGGATATTCCGCAATTAAAAACTTTCAAAAAGTGTCTAAATTTATCTAATAAGATTTCTGAGACAAAAAATTATGGCTGGGCTAAAAAACCTGCCTATAGGGTGCAATTTGGAAATATTATTCTATATAAATGGCTTCTTAATATTGGATTAATGCCTAATAAAACGAAAAGGGTTGGAATTCTTAAAATTCCTGACAAATATTTTTTTGATTTTTTAAGAGGTCATATAGACGGGGACGGATATATAAAAAAATACCAAGACCCTGTTTATCCAAATAGCCAGAGACTCTATACCCATTTCTTCTCAGCAAGATTAGGACACCTAAAATGGGTGCAAAACAAATTAAAACATTTGTTAGATATAGGGGGTTATATTCAAAAATTCAAGGGAGAGTTTGGATTAACTTTTGCAAAAAAAGAGTCTTTAAAGTTATTATCTAAACTTTATTTTAATCCGAATGCGCCTTGCCTTAAAAGAAAATATAAAATTGTAGAGCATTTATTAAGTTCCTAATTAAAGAATTAAAGCCGGGGTGGTGCAATTTGGCTAGACACGCAGCGTTCAGAACGCTGTGGAGGAAACTCTATGTGGGTTCGAATCCCACCCTCGGCACTATTTTATGAAAAAAATTACTAATTTAAGAATTATTCCCCTCGGCGGTTTAGGTGAGGTGGGAAGGAATATGACGCTCCTTGAATATCAAAAGGAGATTTTAATCATTGATATGGGTTTTCGTATGCCCGAAGAAGATATGCCGGGGATTGATTATATCGTCCCAAATATTGAGTATCTTAGAGGAAAACAAAAAAATATTTTGGGTATCGTTTTTACTCACGGCCATTATGACCACATTGGCGCTGTCCCCTATTTGATTGAAAAGATATGGCGCCCTAATTTAGAAATTTATGCCTCGCCTTTAACCCGGGGAATCATCTTGAAAAGACAGGGTGATTTTCCTCTGCAGCCGAAATTAGAAATTAATGAAGTTAAAGACGGCTCAGAAATAAAATTGGGGCCCTTTAAAATCTTATTCTTCAGACAAAACCATAACATTCCTGACAATTTAGGTTTATTTATTGAAACTCCGGTTGGCAACATTCTGCACACTTCTGACTTTAAGTTTGACCCTGCCCCGGTAAATGATTTGCCAACGAATTTTGGGAAACTTCGCGACTTGGCTAAAAGAAAAATTCTGCTTTTACTTTCAGATTCAACCGGGGCTGAAGAAGAGGGACACTCTTTTTCTGAAAAAGAAATTTTAGAAAATTTAGAGGAAATTTTTAAAAAAGCCGAGGGCAGAATTATTGCTGCTACCTTCGCCTCCCTAATCAACCGAATCCAGCAAATCATTACTTTGTCAGAAAAATACAACCGGCGAGTCTGCATCGAAGGTTATTCAATGAAAACAAATGTTGAGATTTCCAAGGTTTTGGGTTATGTCAAATCAAAAAAGGGGACAATAATTTCAGCCAAGGAGATTGTTAATTACCCCGATTCAAAAGTAACCATTTTGTGTACCGGAGCTCAAGGAGAAGGTTCGGCAGTTTTAATGAGAATTGCCTTGAGAGAACATTCTTTCATTCGTCTAAAAAGGGGAGACACGGTTATTCTTTCTTCTTCAGTTATCCCCGGGAACGAGAGAACGGTTCAAATTTTAAAAGACGGCATCTTAAGACAAAAAACGAAAGTTTTTCACTACAAGATGATGGATATTCATGCCGGAGGCCATGCCCAGCAGGAAGAATTAAAAGAAATGATTAAAATTATGAGGCCAAGATTCTTTTTACCAATCCATGGGCAGTATTCGATGTTGGTCTCCCACGCTGAATTGGCTGAAGAGGCTGGGGTTAGGGAAAGAAATATTATCGTAGCTGAAAATGGCCAGGTTATTAATCTCTTCCCAGAAAGAATTTTTATTGAAAAGAAAACCGTTCCTTCAAATTACGTGATGGTTGATGGTTTAGGAATCGGCGATGTTGGAGAGGTGGTCCTGCGCGATAGACACATGCTGGCCAGGGATGGAATGTTTGTTATTGTAGTGGTTATTGATAGAAAAACTGGCCGAGTCAAGGGTTCTCCTGATATAATATCAAGAGGATTTGTTTATCTCCGAGAATCCAAAGAATTGCTCAGAGATACCCGAAGAAAAGTTATTGAAATTGTTAATCGGGCGGCTGGCTCAGGAGAGGTGGTAAACTGGAGTTATATCAAAGATGAAATTAGAAACAAAATCGGCCAATTTTTATATACCAAGACTAAAAGAAGGCCAATAATATTACCAGTAGTTATTGAAGTGTAAAAGGCGAATATGCGAGTTTTTAGTGGCGTCAGGCCAACGGGTGAATTACATATTGGAAATTATTTAGGGGCCCTTAAACAATGGGTAGAACTTCAAGAAAAAGCCGATTGTGTTTTTTGCATTGTGGATTTGCATGCCGTCACCACTCCCTACAAAATCGGGGAATTACAAAAAAATATTATTGATTTAGCTGTTGCTTATTTAGCTTCAGGTCTCGACCCCGAAAAATGCATTCTTTTTGTTCAGTCGCAGATAAGAGAACATTCGGAGTTAGCTTGGCTTTTAGGGACAATCACTCCCTTGGGCGAACTCCAAAGAATGACTCAATTTAAAGAAAAATCAAAAAAGCATCCAGAGTATATCAATGCCGGACTTCTAAATTATCCCCTTTTGATGGCAGCTGATATTTTGCTTTACCAAGCCGATTTGGTGCCGGTTGGCAAAGACCAACAACAACATGTGGAATTAACGAGGGAAATTGCCCGACATTTTAATGGAAAATTCGGAAAAGTTTTCAAAGAACCGAAGGTTATTTTGCCAAAAGTTGGAGAAAAAATTATGTCTTTGCAAAACCCAAAGAAAAAAATGTCAAAAACCGATGACCCTCGAGGCTGTATTAATT
>Ga0315274_10011716_pt1 | contig 12557 bp, 15 predicted proteins | sample YL17G02_20_MG_FD_203700 | JGI IMG/M metagenome (GOLD analysis project Ga0315274, IMG submission 203700) | Sediment microbial communities from Yellowstone Lake, YNP, Wyoming, USA - YL17G02_20 | ecosystem: Environmental > Aquatic > Freshwater > Lake > Sediment | place: USA: Wyoming | collected... | reverse complement strand
AATTTGTCTACCTCGTCAAGGCTCAGTACATTGGGTAGTTTATCTCCAATTTTTGGATTCTGAAGATTGGACAGAGGGTCAGTCAGCAGCATATTTTCGCGGAGAAGAAATCGGTAAAAGGTTTTCAGTGCACTCATATTTCTTGCCATGCTTCGTGCTGATTGACCCCGTTTTTTTTCATGAGAAAGGTACAAGAGGACTTCTATTGCAGTTGTATGTGAAATATCATGTATGTCTTGTTTGTGAAGGTAGTCTAAATAACGATTCAAATCACCACTATATGCATCCAGGGTATTAAGTGATACCCCCTTTTCTACCGCCAGATAGTTAAGAAATCGGTCTAATACTTCATCGAGCATCCGATCTGGCTATCCTTTCCTTAACTTTTACAAGATTTAATATGACCTTATTCACAGGCAGAAAAAGACCAAGATCTTCGCCTGTTTTGACAACCGCTCCATTCATTGATTCGATTTCAGTCATTCTTTTTCTCCTGATGTCCTGGAGCATTGAGGGGAAATGGTTATAGGTCGCGGGAATTAGTTCATCAAAAAGTAATTTCAGGTACTCATCGGGAGTATTCCAGAAAAGTCTGGTCTTTGATTTTTCGATGACACTGAAAATTTCATATATGATATAAACGATTATTTTCCTGGTCTCCTCTCTGTTTAAAAGTCCGCCGTAGTTTACCTCCAGAATTGATCCCAAGGCGTTGAGTGCGCTGTTATAAAGAACCTTCCCCCAGATATATTTCTCGATCTCATTGGTAGCATGAGACGGAATCCCTGATTGTGAGAATATTGCTGCTATTTTTTCAACCATCCTTGGATCGATACCACCGCTCACTCCTCCCACTACTACGGCGTCAGCGTAAACCGTAACCTTAACTCTCCCTGACTCGATAATCTCTGCGCCGAAAATTACCCTTCCTCCGATTGCCCTATCACTTCCGAGCAATTCCACGATCTTCTCCAAATTCCCTAACCCATTCTGAAGGGATACCATAGGGGCGTTATTTAAATAATATTGCAGGTAAGTCCTGATTACTGCCTCAGTATCATAAGACTTCACGGTGAGCAAAATTAGGTCAAAAGCATTGCTCTCCCCTTCCCTGATTGCACGTAATGATGTATATCCCTTGATATGAGAGGTAATATCGTGCTCTCCCCAGATCCCCTCTATTTTCAGGCCGTTTTGGTTTATTGTCGCCATATGAGCTTGCCTGCCGAGAAGTACAACCTCATGACCAGATTTGGCAAGGAAACCACCAAAAACAGAGCCGATAGCTCCTGCACCTAAAATCAAGATTTTCATCTAATGTTTTTACTCAACAGGGATAGATATTATTTCCTGGCTTTTTGTACCACCAGGGCTTCATAGCAGTATGGGCACAAGATGCGCGGGCATGATTTGGGATAAATTATTTTTCCCCTTTTTATGCCCCAATCAAAAATCTCCGCAACTGACATTTCTTCCCGGATCAAGTGTTCACGGCAAACCCCCATACCGCAGACAATACAGACAGCGATGGCATCCCTTTCCACACCTTTTTCAGAGCAGATATAACACTTCATTTGTTCACCCCCTCATAGATATTTTTTATCTCTCCCAAAGGGTAATAATACAGCAGGATTTGCCGGTAAGTATAACCATTTTCAGCCATCCTTTTTGCTCCCCACTGGCATAGACCGGCACCGTGTCCATACCCTATGCCAAGAAATTGGGTTGATCCCCGTAATTTCTTTACAATAAAGTTTGTACTTCTCAGACGTTCAAAGCCGAGTATCCTCCTCAGTTCATTTCCGGTAATGGATATATTTTCACCTTTACCTTGTATGTAAATCTCCATTGCACGATTGGTCTCGCTCCTCTTCGTTACTTCAATATCTTTAATTTTATCCAGCCGATATCCCCCGTTATGAAACCTTCTTATGATTTCATCATTGGAAATCTTTAGCTCCCAGAAGTAACGTGGAAAGTCGCTGCAGAACGTACAGGTTACACTCTGCAGAAGTGGAGAACCTGTTTGCCAGACAAGCCTGGCAGGTTCAGTTTGCCCTCCGCAGCAACTATGGTAAAATGCTGATATTATTTCATTATGAAAGGTTATCACCTCTCCTTGCGTATTCTTTACTGCTTGAAATGATAGCTGATTTTCTGAGTCGCTTCCATTATACACTTGATCGAGGACCGTTGACTCAAGATGGTACAGGGCATCTTTCCGGTTTGCCTTTTGAAAAAGGGCGTAGGTTCTTGCAGCGACTGCCTGTGCCTTTAAAGCTTCTACAGACCATTCTGATGACATTTCCTGGGTCACCATGCCTACGAGGTAGTCTTCAAGGTTTAGCTCATTGATAATCAATAAGCTATGCTCTTTCTCTTCTATCACCTCCAGTTTCCCACGATATCCCTTACCATTTATCTTAAGAAATCCACTGGGGTTGACTATTTTGATGCGGGTAGAAGAGATAAGTAATGTGTTGATTGTCAAACCATTCTCATTTTTCTTAATAACTACTGAGCCATTATTGCCCGACGCAAGCGTCTGTCCTGTAAGAATATCAGTTATACAAATCTCCCCGCCTGAGATCTTTACACTTTCCTGGTCCTTCATGATTGCCACACGAACCATCTCCTGCCCTGACGTGACAGAAAAAAGGGGTACAGTATATAACGTTACTAATAAAGGAAAGATAATAAGATGCTTCTTCATTCCCGTTTACGCTCGAGAGTTTCTTTAAGGCAATATTAACAACAGGAAAGAAGGACGTCAAGGATGTAAGGCGAAATTGCCGTCAATTAAAAAGATTATGAGTAAAATTGCCTGATGGCAGGTAGCTTTTAATTTTTATTTTGACACAGAGAGTAAATCTGTATACATTAAATGTATAGTGTAATTGCAGTTATTAACAGATTGCATACTCATGATCAATGCAGGTATTCTGACCATTTCAGATAAAGGTTCTAAAGGGGAGAGGGAAGACATAAGCGGAATTGAGATCGCAAAATTTATTGAGAGTCTGCCTGCTAAAATCTCTTTTTATGAAATCATTCCTGACGAGAAGGATATTATCAAGAATAAATTGATAGAATTTGCTGATGTGAAGGAATTAGACTTGATAATTACCACAGGTGGAACAGGGGTAAGCCCTCGAGACGTAACACCAGATGCAACCTTAGAGGTTATTGAGAAGGAGATACCGGGAATGGCTGAGGCAATGAGAATGGAAAGTCTTAAAAAAACCCCTCACGCCATGATATCACGGGCAGTAGTAGGAATAAGGAAACGTTCTCTCATTATTAACCTCCCTGGTAGCCCCAGAGGAGCACGAGAAAATCTTGCGATTCTTTTGCCTTCCCTTCCTCATACGCTTGCTAAGATAAAGGGTGATCCTTCTGAGTGTGCCGTTCCATAATAACGGTAATCACAGATATCCTTTTAACAATTCATTCTGTTACAAACAATTCTGGATTGAAAATCTGATTTATAAAATATTGCGATCTTGATTCTTAGTTTGTTGGAGCATACGTTCGTGATGGGTGCCAGGCCAATAAAGCTTGTTACAATGAGGGCAGAAGGAGAAAGAATCATGAGCATTGAGAATGTGTTCAGGCACCTTTCCTTCTGCTTTATCTTTTGACATATCCACCAATATTTCGTTGCAGCTCAGGCATCGAGTAAAAAGAGAGCCAGCAACAGGCATTATGTGGAGGCGCTCGCACACCTCTCTCAATTGTTTTTTAGGATTATCCTGAGTTATGAACAGGATGTTTTTTATATCTTCTTTTTTTTCCATTTTAGTCCTTCTTGTCAGGAGCATCCTTTTCTGCCCAATTGCATTCCTGATAAGCTCCTCTTCATCCATCTGGTTCGAATATAGGGTATCATAGCCAAGGACCCTTAAATACCTTGCTAATTTACCAAGCATCACGTCAGCTATGAATTTCATCCTTAAACTTACCTGCCTCCCGAATGAGAAAACCATCCGTAAGTGCCTGGTTAATGAGTTCTTTAGCCTCTTCTATTTTATGCTCCGGTACAGCAATCCGTTTTTCAGCAAACCTTCCAATGTTTATAGGGTAGGGAGATATAAGCATAGCCCTAACCATTGCCGAGATACCGTTTTCTTCAAGCAATCCTTTAATTAATTCTGCTTCAATTTCATTATACGAGAGGTAAATCTCAACGTAATTATTTTCTGTTCCAGACATCGTTTATTCCTTGATAAAGTTTAGAGAAAATGCTAACTAAAGTCAATAATGATAAAGGAATTTAACCTAACCAAGATTCTTAAAACAGCATTGAAAAGAGGGGGGAGTTTCGCCGAGATTTACTTTGAACAAAGCCAACCTACCTCAATTGTCTGCGAAGATAACAAAATAGAAAAGATAATAACTGGTATAGATACAGGAGTTGGGATACGGGTAATTCACGACCATAAGACCTCGTATGCCTTTACAAATACTGTGAATGAGATGTCTTTAATGGACCTGGCTGATAGTGTAAGTCTCGCCTGCAAAGAAGGGATATATGAAAGGGAGATCGACCTCACAGAACAGAAGCAAGGCAGGAGGTTTATCATTAAAGAATTACCTCAGAATGTGAGTATTCAGGAAAAGGTTAATCTGGTAATCCGGGCAAACAAAATAGCTCGATCTCGGGATAAAAGAATCAGGCAGGTAAAAGTAGTTTATCGAGATGGCTTGCAGAAGATACTTATTGCCAATTCCCAGGGGAGCCTGGTTGAAGACGAAAGGATTTCAACCCTTTTTGTTGTACAGGTGGTTGCATCCCGTGATGGGATCATCCAGACGGGTTATGAGCCGGGAGGAGGCTTTATCGGTTTTGAGTTTTTCGATGATAACCCGCCTGAAAAGTTTGCAGAGATAGCCAGTTCCAGAGCAATCTTAATGCTTGAAGCACGAAAGTCACCAGGGGGGTTGATGCCTGTAGTACTTTCCAGTGAGGCTGGAGGTACAATGATTCATGAAGCTATCGGTCATGGTTTGGAAGCAGACCTTGCTCAGGAAGGGCTTTCAGTTTATTCAAACAGATTAGGTCAAATGGTAGCATCTCCACTCATTACGGTAATGGATGATTCCACGCTAACAAATAAACGGGGATCCTACTGTTTTGATGATGAAGGTATACCTTCTCAAAAGACTATCCTTGTTGATAAGGGGCAGCTGAGAGGATATCTCTATGACCGGCTCACGTCTATGAAAGACAAGGTGAACTCAACAGGTAATGGAAGGAGAGAATCCTATCGCGACCGCCCGATCCCGCGCATGTCCAACACCCTTATTGCCCCAGGAACATCTGCCCCTGTTGATATTTTGAAATCAACGCCGAGAGGTATCTTTGTAAAAAAAATGGGCGGCGGACAGGTAAATACAGTAAATGGAGACTTTATATTCGAGGTAAGCGAAGGCTACCTGATTGAGAACGGAAACATTGGAGAACCAGTTCGCGGTGCAACCCTCACGGGAAACGGACCTGATATTTTAAAAAAGATTGATATGGTAGGTAGCGATCTGGGATTCGGGATCGGTACCTGTGGTAAAGATGGTCAGGGTGTACCGGTTTCTGATGCCCAACCTACCTTAAGAATACCGGAAATTGTTGTGGGAGGCGAGGTTTAGTTACTACATTGTCATTGCGAGCGACCAACGGGAGCGTGCCTGCACGCCGAAGTGCTGCGTTTCGGCACGCAGGCGTAGCAATATCACACCATAATTTTTAGATTGCTTCGTCGTTTCACTCCTCGCAATGACACTTTACTGAATGCGTTTGTATTAGTTTTTAGCGGTTAGCCACCGCAGGTTTTTAAAAAGCTTTTCAATTTCCTCAAGCGTTAGAGTTTCAGCTCTCCTCATGTGATAGATACCAGCAGATGTGCATATCTCGGCCATTTCTTCCTTTCTTCTTTCCCCGATAGACATCAAGGAATTCAGTAAGGTCTTTCTTCTGTTAGCAAAAATCGAATGGAGCATCTTCTCAAAAAACTCTTCATCAATTATGGCTATTTTCGGATTTTGATACATGATGAATTTTACCAATGCTGAATCCACCTTAGGCGTTGGGGAAAAATATAATCTTTTAACCTCCATTACCCTTGATACATCAGCATAGACCTGGGAGAGTATGGAAAGTGGGCCATAAGTTTTAGAAGCAGGCCCTGCTATAATTCTTTCAGCCACTTCCCTCTGGAACATGAAGAGTATTAAACTGATAAGAGAGCTCATCTTTAAGAGCTTCATGGTGAGAACGGTGGATAGATAATATGGTATGTTTCCGACCACCTTTAATCGAGTTTGAAACTGTTCTGAAATCTGTCGATAATTGAACCTTAAAGCATCTTCCTGCACAATACTTACGTTCTTGTATTGACTAAATCTATCCTTTAAAATATCAACCAATCGTCGGTCCAACTCCAGTGCTACAACGATCCTTGATTTTTGAGCGAGAAGAGCAGTTAAATCGCCTAAACCCGCACCGATTTCAACGACGACATCTTCTTTCTTCAAATCAGCAAAGGAGATAATCTTTTTGAGGATAGAGTGATCCCTGAGGAAATGTTGGCCAAGGGCTTTACGGGGCCCTCCTTTTAACATGTAAATGACCGTAGGGTAATTTCTTGTTCAGCGGCGGACAACCTGATAGGCAATGCCTTTTTCACCAAGTTTTTGAGAAAGGGTTAAGAACTCTTCCTGGGTGGTAAATGCACCCAATAGTAATCGAAGCTTTTGATCTCCATCAGTCGGCAGGAAATAGGGGGAATAGACCTTTATCCCCCATTTCGCTATCGCCTGATCAGCAGTGTTTCGTGAAGGGAAGATACCAATCTGCAGAGAATAAGGGGTTAATATTATAGAAGGTTTAAACGGGCCCTTAATTGTTTTTAAAGCCTCTCTTGCCTCCTCTTTCCTTTCAAACATTCCGGCAAACACACGGTAGAATTCTCCTTTCCCTTTTATGTCTGCAAGGCTGATATAGGCAGTGTACCCTTGGTTTGTTATCGCTCTCCAATCCTCCAGCGCATTCTTCTCCTCTTTACTTGAACTGATAAGAATGGAATAGGGATGATAGGTAATATGAGTAATTTCTTGAGGAGACTTCAAGACCTCTTTTTGAGCTCGATGGACCATCTCTACCCCTTTTAACACATCGGTTTTTATGGAGGGGAGAAATAATTTCTTACTCCCATACCCTGGCAAATAGTTCTTCTGCCATAGAATGCCTGCAAAGATCAAGAGGATGCAAAAAATGATAATAAGTAACATGCTTTGCCAACGGGAGAAGAGAGAAGCAAAGAACCCACTCATGTCCTTAACACTACGTTTTTCTTCAATCCCATAGAAATGATTCATTCGGTACTTGTAATAATCAGTAGTTATTGCAGGCTTTACATGATTCAAGATAATACCCCAGATCGAACCTCTTACATTATCGATTTGCTTCTTTGCCCTCTTTAAGATCCTGCGCGAAACCTTATCCACTTCATAGACAAGCAGAGCTCCATCTACCTGTTGGCTTAGGATTAAAGCGTCAGCACAAAGGAGGACTGGCGGTGTATCGAAGAGCACCACATCATAATGCTTTTCAACCTCGGCAATAAACTCTGACATCTTGGAAGAACTTAAAATTTCAAAGGGGTTAGGAGGAATGCAGCCACAGGTAATGATTGAGAGGTTTTCCAATCCTGGAGTCTTCAAAATATCAGGCATTTCTAATTTCCCAACCATGATATCAGTTATGGTCTTGACAACCTCCTTCCAAGTATAATTTCCAAGTATGATATCAGTTAAACCAGGTTCTTTATTCAATCCAAACACATCATAAAGAGAAGGTTTTCTCAAGTCGGACTCAACAATTAAGGTCCTTTTTCCTGTGTGTGCCATGGTCAGGCCTAAGTTAATCAGAGTGGTTGTTTTACCTTCACGGAAGGTAGAACTGGTAATCATGAAGGATTTCCCCTTTTTCTCAAGTCCGATAAATTGTAAATTCGTTCGCAGTAAACGGTAAGCTTCAGATACAGAGGATTTGGGGGCAAAATGGCAAATCATGGCGATATACTTCCTCAAGGACTGATGATCATCATCAGGAAGATCTTTAATCTGTGCATAGTGCTCTTTGAGTTTCTTTATATCAACCTCGGGGATGGTTCCTATGACTGGAACCTCTGCATACGTTTCCACGCTCTCGATAGTGCGTATCAAGACATTGTTCCTTTCCTTCAAAAAAGCACACAACAGACCGAGGAGCAGACCGAAAATCGTACCAGTAATTGTAATAATATCGACGCGAGTGAAATTGATTGATTCAATTGGCTCATATGCAGGATGAATGATGGATACTTCTTCAGCTCTCTCTGAACGTTTGATGAGGGCCTCACGGTATTTCGATTGTAGGAAAAATAATAATTCCTCGTTTACCCTGATTTCTCTTTCCAGCTCAGCTAATTCCAAGGCGTTTTTCGTGAGTATGGCATTTTTCGTCTGAGTATCGGAAACTGTTTTACCAACAGCCTGAATTGCCCGCCTTCTTTCTTCTGCCGCCTTTAATTTTTCTTCAACAACATTTGACTGCTCGTTAATAAAATTAATTGATTCAAGCAAACAACGATTCACTTCAGCGATATTGTTTTCTCGATAAATCTGAGCAACCGTGTTTGCCATTCTTTGAGCCATCCTTGGATCATGCGTCCGACAGGTTATGCTGATAATATTAGTATTGTCTTTTCTCTCTGTTGATATATTCTTTTGCATAGCGTTGATCAGATCGAGAAAGTTTTTTGTTCTCATGAGCTGGTCAATGGTAACAGCTCGATCAATTATCCCTAACTCCTTTGCCACCTTTTCCATCACCGGGAAGCTCTTAATCAGGAGAGCCTGGGTAGCAATAACGTCCCAAGGTAATGAGAAAGTTTTTTCAGTAAAGATGCTCATAATGAGTGTAGGTTGTTCGTACTTTACTTCCGAGGTTGCCTCATACATAGGTTCTGGCTTATTGATCCAGGCTAAGGAGAAGCTGATCAATCCAACCAAAAGAGTAACAAAGATTATAATCGCCTTTCTTTTCTTGATTACTCGCCAGAAATCTCTTATTGCCAGATCATAGTTAAACATATACTTTTTTATAAAAACTATTAATAGTACTAAGAGAAAATTATACCACTATATATTGTATGTCAAGGTATTTTTAAATTGAAGTGATAGTCACGGTTAGCCCCTTTGCGGTCGCTCGCCCATTTAAAATAAATCTGTCCACTTTTTAGTCACATGGGCGATGGCGTAGGGACAGTTGGTCTTGCACTTTTCGCTTGACAATTTGTACGGCAATGCCGTATATTAACTTATGCTGTGGGAGTTCATTGAGCTGCCACCTTTTGTTGAGTTGAGAGATGATCTCTTTACGGACGAGGAGTTTCTCTCTCTGCAAGCTTTTCTGTTCGATCATCACGACGCAGGTGACGTCATCCCTGGAACAGGCGGTTGCCGCAAGCTGCGATGGGCCGCCAAAGGGAAAGGGAAACGCGGCGGCGCCCGGGTAATCTATTTTCTCAGGATTGCAGAGGGGCAGATTGTTTTGGTCGCCGCTTATGGAAAGGGAGAGCGAGACGATGTGCCCCGCGCATGGCTCAAGCGAATCAAGGAGGTGTTCAACCGTGAGCAAGGCTAAAGAGGCAGTACGCCGTTTCATCGATATCATGGACACGGGCGGCCGGATCCAATGGGCGCGAAAGACCCGTTTCATTCCGCAGCCGGATGGCTCGTTGCGCCGGCTGGTGACGCGCAAGGACGGAACCGTGGAAAAGGACGAGATCATTCCCGCGGACCGCATGCTCGTGGCTGAGGCACGTGCAAAGACCGGCCTGTCCCAGGAGAAGTTCGCAGTGCTCCTCGGCATTTCTGCCCGCACCCTGCGCGACTGGGAACAGGGCAGAAGAACGCCATCAGGCGCGGCCAAGACACTCCTCCGAATTGCCGCAAAGCATCCGGAGGTATTGTGCAAGGTGACGTAGGGGTATGTGCAAGAATATGAACACCCCACCCTAATTACCCTTTTACTTTTCCATTATCAGCGACACCGATGAGAACAGTGCCGCCCTTTGTGTTGGCAAAGGCAACAGCAGTCTCTATGGCTCCCTTGTCAAAGCCTTCCTTAAACTCCAAAATTTCGGATTCGCCTTTTTTGACCAGTGCCCCGGGGCTGTCTTTATTCATTTTGCTTCTTCCGTTTTGTTTCCTGAATTTTTCACAACGTATCTCAGAATGGTTACTCCTTTTTTTGTTCACAGTGACCCTGTCCCTTTCGACCTCCCAAGTGATATTCCCCCTGTGAAAAAACTTTTGAAACTTAAATGTTAGGTTTATAATACGCTTAAAATATCAGCGGTCAGGAGAATAGGATAAATGAAGGATCAAGAATTACTCGAGCGTATTACGCTCAATCCCAAAGTTATGGTTGGAAAGCCTGTTATCAAGGGAACGCGTCTGACAGTTGAGTATATCCTGAATCTACTGGCACATGGCGCAACAGTGAAAGAAATCATTAACGAATATAAGGGATTGACCCAGGAAGACATTCAAGCCTGTATTCTATTTGCGACCAAATCGTTAGAAGACACTACCTTCATGCCCCTTGCAGGGGAAAAAGCGTAAATGCGGTTTCTCGTGGACGAGTCCACCGACCCAGCCATGGCCGAATGGTTGCGCCAGTAAGGGCACGAAGTATTTTCTATTTATGATGAAGCGCGTGGTATGGACGATGATGATGTAATCCAGAAAGCATTTGCCGTGAACTGGATTCTCATAACGAATGATAGGGATTTCGGTGAGAAAGTGTATCGAGAACAACGCCCCCACAAAGGCGTCGTTTTGCTGCGTCTTGATGATGAACGGGCGCTCATCAAAATAGAAACGATCAAGCGACTACTGGAGAGCCACGCGGACAGATTACCTGGTCAGTTCGTAGTCGTTAGCGAAAAAACTATCCGCTTTGCCCGTGTGCAGTAATCACGCCATAAGATTTTAAACTGCTTTTTGGTGATTGAGACTGTGACAAGAGAAAAAAGAGAGTCATCAAAGATAAAGAATTGACCCCTCCCATGACTCTTGAACCCGGATATCACATCCGGAAGAGGGTGCTGGTTATCGCGCCGATAACAGCGAAGACGACGATCGTCACGACAATGGTGACAATAACGTACCCCATCGTCTTCTCCTGCGGGGTCTCCATCAGGATAGGGAGGCCGAGATAGAAGAGATAGAGTCCATAAAGGGAGATGAGCAGGGAGATGGGTGACAGCATAGGGATGATGATCAGGATGCCTGCCAGCCAACCGGGCGTCCAGGAATAGACCACGACCTTGAACGCGTTCAGCAGGTTCTTGGGAGATCCGAAGGTGGGGGCGAGGGCGTCAATGATCACGGCGACCACATAAAGCCCCACCAGTGATAATACATAAGAGACCACGGCACGCCCCAGTCCGGTACCGAGCGGGAGCCGGTAGTGAAATCCGAGGGTGGAGATACCGATCAGGGAGAAGCCGATGAAAGTGGCTGCGGCGGGGATGACGGCCAGGATCGCAGCATACGAGGTATAAAGCTCCTTGATGGTGGTGGATTCATTCTTGATTACCGGCCAGGTCTCCTTGGGTTTCAGCATAATGTCCTTGGTGCGTTGAACCAGATCCATAATAGCCTCCTTTGCATTTTTGCTGCATGAAATGCCCTGAGATCGCACAATTAAGAGACCCCATTCCCTACAAAGAAACAAGGAAATGAGGTCAACCCTTATTGAACTTCACATATCCGACACCCAGAGATTAAATAAAATAAATTGGCGCAGTGTGTACTACCTTTAGTACGGGACGGTGTAAATGTCAAGCGTTCTTTCTTTCTGGGGACATCTATGATAAGTTTTGTCAAGGGGGAAAGCGGAGATTTCCCCTAACCTCCGGAGCTTGATCCCCCAGTGGCCTCTTATTCCGCTGCCGTCAGCTGATCTTTTTCATTCATGGGTCAGTATTTGATCATACGACCCGACATCTATTTGCTGTCTTTCGGTCTCATACAGGGTCTTTACCCCGTATTGTAGTACGACCGTTGCAGAAGATTGAGTTTAGGTCAACCCGCCAGCCCCGAAACACAATAAACGGTGCATAATGGTTTTTGGCACAGTCCCCAGAACGGTGAGGCCTGGCGGGAAGATCGTTGGTACGGCAACGCTCTGTCATAAAGCCATGCTCAGGCTGCCTGTGATGTTACCTTGGGAACGAAATCAGCCTTCTTCTTGTCCACCGCCAGCAGGTAGGCCACAAGTTTACGCGCCACTGCCAGCGTTGCCCGGTTCCGGTTACCTTTTTCCAGTTCTTTAGCATGTACAGAAGCCAGTTGAGGGTTCCAGTGGGGCGCGAACTTTGCTGCCTCTATGAGCACGGTCTGCAGTTGTTTGTTGCGTTTCTTGGAGAGGGGACCACGCTGCTCTTTCCCTGCCGATTCACGCTGGGCGCTGCACAACCCACAATAGCTGACTGCCTGACGAACCGATC
>Ga0315274_10011715_pt1 | contig 12557 bp, 14 predicted proteins | sample YL17G02_20_MG_FD_203700 | JGI IMG/M metagenome (GOLD analysis project Ga0315274, IMG submission 203700) | Sediment microbial communities from Yellowstone Lake, YNP, Wyoming, USA - YL17G02_20 | ecosystem: Environmental > Aquatic > Freshwater > Lake > Sediment | place: USA: Wyoming | collected... | reverse complement strand
TGGATGATGTGGCTGGGCGCCTCGGCGACCCAGACCTCCGTTTCCCACGCGATGTCCGCAAGGTACTTCGTCATGGCCCGTCGTGTGAGGAAGGCCGTCACGAACACGAGGCCGGCTGCGGTTGGCTTGAAGAGGTCCTTCAGCTCATTGTGTCGCTTGAGTCCGACGGGGCCATGGCTGGTAACGGCCTCGATGAGGACAAGCCAGTTCTTCTGCGGGAGATGCACCACGACGTCTGGCATTTTGCCGTGCTCGTCGATTGTCAACCCAAGTCGCTTGAGATACCCGGTCTCGACATGTCGCTGCTTGTCGCCCGTGTCGCCGACATAGACGACCACACCACCCGGGGTGAAGCGCGGGCAGAACTCCTCGATGATTTCCTTGACTACTTCGTTCTGGCCACCAGCTGTCAGCTTCAACTCGCGGCCGTCGGGGAGCCTCACCGGAATCAGCACCATCGTGCGCTCCCTCGGCTGGAGCCGGCGGAGCGCCTCGGCCGTTTTCAAGAAGCCCTCCAGGGACTCGTTCCACAAGGCAGACCCATAGACGCGGGCGAGCTTGAGAAACGTTGGGGCCACCTGATAGCGATTATCGGGGCTATTCACGGGTCGACGAGGATCGTCGGGATTGGCGAGGACCAAACCCATCTGGACGAACTGGTGGACGGTCAAGCGGCGCACCGTCTCGCGGGTGTTCGGCGCATACTTTTTCCCGTAATGCTTTTCGAACCATTCCATCATCTGCGTGATCCCGCAGAGCGGGGCCGATGCCTTTGCCCAGGGGGTGTCCGGCTTCAAGTCGAGCAGGGCCAGGAGGGTCAACGCCGACCTCTCGTTCTGCTGCTCCCTTGGCAAGCCGAGGTCCTTCAGGACGGATAGCGCCTCCTCGATTCTCTTCTTCGCTCGAACCGGGTCGGGCGATGCCGCATTGTTGGCCATGGCGAGCAGTCCCTCCGCGATCAAATGGTCCAGTGCGTTTTGCTCGGGGAACGTGGCCCCGACCTTCGAGCCCAAAGCCTCCAGTTGTTTCTCCGTGGGGTACTTGAGACTTCTCAGGTCCACCGCATTGACTTGCGTGTGACCGCTGAACTGTCGGAAGAAAGAGTCAACCAGTGTCGAGTTGAGGAATGCGGCGAGCCCTTTCGCCAAATTCAGTGGCAACCCGCCCCCATTCCGGTGGTAGTAGTTCAGGTGATTTTCGAACCCGACCTGTGCCGCGGCAATGCGGTCTGGGTCGTAGACAGCGGCGACAACACGTCGGTGTTCTTCTTTTGCGGAGAACCGTTTAACTAGAACATAGACCCCCCGAGGCACAAGGAGGTCCTCCGTCCGCGGGTCAATCAAGATCGCGTTGGGCTTTTTGTTCTCAAGCTTGGGCCACGTCACAAAACCGCCTCCGAGGTGGCCAGGGTAGATCAGGGGCGCAGTTTTCTCGGTGGGGCGGGCACGGAGGAACTCCCTTGCCCGGAAATCCACTACCCGGCCCGTCGAAACAGAGAGCCCCAGGTCCTCAAGCGTTTGCTGGAAGCTGTCCATCCGCTGTGCGATTTGCTGATCTAATTCATCGATCGTCAGGCGGATGAATAGGTCAGGGTCGTCAGGTCGGACCAGCGTGTCGTGAGGCACCCTGCGCACGCTGGTGGATTCGTCCTCCGGGCTCTGGTTCGACGAGATGATCACTGTTCCCCGCGGCCTGGTTCGTTTCACCGCGTGGAAGATGATATTCTCTTGAAGGACATCGTCTTCTCGGAAGGCTTCGCTTCGGGATTCGAAAACGTGAATCCGGCGCAGGCTCATCGACTCCAGGAACAAGCGGCGGAATGGCTTGAAATAGAGGCCATTGCAAAAGCTCCTCGGAGTGATGGCAACCAGTTCTCCGCTTGGCTCCAACAACTTCGTCTCGATAGACAGGAAGGCGGTGTAGAGATTGCTGGTCTCAACCCCGATGCTTTGGAGCAGTCGGCGCTCTTCCGAATCGGTGTTGATCTTGCGGTAGGGCGGGTTGAGGATGGCACAGGTGAACCTCTCCTCTCTGTACGGGGAGAACAGGTCTCCTCTCAGACTCAGAACTCCGGCACTGATGAAGTCTTCCTGGCGGACGGTTCCTACGAACTTGATCCCTGCACGCTCGCATTCCGCCTGACACGCCTTGAAAGTATCTCGCAGGTACTCCAGGAGAACGGGGTCCACCTCGTAGGCGGTGACCAGGAGTTCGGTGGGTCGCCTTTTCGACCGGCACATCTCCGCGACGAACGCCGCAGAGAGTGACCCGACTCCAGCGCCGGCATCCAGGAGTCGGATTACGCGGCCCCGCGCCCTGAACATAGACGCCATGAAGTGAGCCACTGGAGCAGGGGTCAAGAACTGGCCCATTTCCACACGGCGACTCTCATCCAGCCTGCGGGTAGCATCCAAGCGGATGAGATCGACTCTTTCGAGGAGCGTCTCCTCCACGCTCTGGTGGTTATCGGCCGTTGCTGTCCGCCTCATGTTCGCGCATTCCCTTCAACCGGTGCTCTTTCGCGGGCATCCTGACTAGCCTCCGTGCTGTCTAAACAGCGAGGCCCCAGGTGCACGGCGGCCAGCCTGACCCAGGGCCTCGCAACCGGGGGAGGCGGGACCACTACCCGGAACGTATTCACTTGGTGCCCGCCGTGCTTTTCATTCCCTCGTATCAGATATGGCCGGGGCCGTCAAGTGGGATCACGCGGTCGTCCGGCAGATCCTCGATCATCTCGCCCTCCCGACCGCAGCGCTCAGCTTGCGCGTGCCGCCTGACCCGCCCGATGCTCCCGCGGCCGACCAGCCGCACGAGTGGTCCTACGAACCCCTCTTCGATGACCTCCCCATCCCCGATCCGGTGCTCGCAGAGCTGGGGCCGAGGGGCCAGTCTGTCCCACCTGGCAGGTCCCTCCCTCCGGACCCGGAAGATTCCGCTTGACGCGCCAGTCCGCCGCTGGTAGCGTACCCGTCAACCTCGGCCCTGGGCTTGGTTCTCTCCGCGGCTCGGCCATCCCGGCAGTCACGAGTTCCCTGTGGTTAGCCGCTCCCGGCCGCGCCCGTTTCCAACTTCCTATCGGGTGTCTCCTGGGAGACCGAAGTCTGGGTTGCCAGCGACCCGGGCCATCTCGTTCACTTTAACGGCGAACGCTTCCTGGGACCGTATCCTGACACGTTAAGTGTCGGCAAGTAATCCGGATACGGGTTCGGCCCAGCAGAAACGGAGGTAACAATGAACAGAAGACCAAACTATCAGGACATAAGCTGGTTTCTCGATCTTCGGCGGAACGAGCAGCTCGATCTGAACCCACCTTACCAACGGCGGAGCGTCTGGACGCGCAAGGACAGGACCTTCTTTCTCGACACGATCTTTCGCAACTACCCATCGCCTGCGATCTTCCTCGACAAGACCATTAATGAGGAACGAGGAAAGGCCACTTACCACGTTGTCGATGGGAAGCAGCGGATGGAAACCATTTTGATGTTCGTTGATGACAAGATCCGCATTTCTAAGGACTTCGGGGACACCTCGCTTGCCGGGAAGAAGTGGAGTGAGCTTGTTGGGGAGCCCACGCTCAGAAACCGCTTCTGGAACTACGTTCTACCTGTGGAGTACATCGACGCTGCCGACGGCTTAGTAGCCGATGAGGTATTCGACAGACTGAACAGGAACTCACACGGGCTCGAGCGGCAGGAACTCCGCCATGCCAAGTTTGATGGGTGGTTGATCAAACTGGCGGAAGCGGAATCTGAGAAGCGGGAGTGGGAGGAATGGAAAGTTAGCACCCCCACGAGAGCACGTCGGATGAAGGACGTTCAGTTCATATCAGAACTCCTTCTCGTCCTCCTGGAGAAGAAAATCCTCGGTTTTGACCAAGACTCCTTGGATGAAAAGTACGGGGAGTACGAAGACCCCTCTGATGATAAGCCGTCCTTCTCCGAGGAGGCCGTCCGGGAGGAGATTGAGAAGGTGAAACGGCAGCTTTCAAAGTTGGAGTCGCTGGACAAATGCGTAACCCTGCACGCTCGGACGTTCAACAGTTTTTACACGCTGTGGTGCCTCCTCTGTTTGGATTGCCAGTCATGGCCGAAGTCTTCCCTGTTATCCAAGAGATATGCGGCTTTTATGACGAAAGTGGAAAAACTCGAAACTCAGGAGGATTTGGAGGCATTTCTGGCCACTGATGGGAAGGGGCGATATACGCAGGCATTGGCCTATTTGCAGAATTCCCGGGGGGCAAGCACGGACCTCACACAACGGCAAGCCCGTCTGGATGCTTTGAGGAAAGGGTTGGCAGAAAAGGGATGAAAATCCCCGCGTCTATCAGGACGTTGTATGAACCACAGCGGGAGGAGTGTTCCGGGCTCCGTCTTATCGTTGACAGACGGATGGACGCGATCAGAAAGGCTACTTGGCACTATCAGAGCCGCCTGAAGGAGGAAGAGAGTTTCGCCCTAAAAGTTGAGTCGGGTCGTTTCCCGAACCCAAGGCACATGGAGGACTTCCTCGCCTGCTGGCTCGTCGTAGAGAATCAAACACAGGTCCATGCCGCAGAGAAACTGGTCACGTCGAACTGTGATGTCGTTGAGCGACGACCCCATCATGACGGTCACACACATAAGAAGCCTGATGCCTTCCCGTTCGACGACCTGCGCCTTTATGTGCGGTTGAGGGATGACCCAGCACTTCCCCCAACCGGTCTGGGCCACATAGTCTTCGAGGTGCAGATAAAGACTTTTCTTCAGCACGCATGGGCGATTGCAACACACGACCTTGTGTACAAGGCGGATACAGCAAGTTGGCCCACGCAGCGCATCGCCTATCAGATCAAGGCAATGTTGGAACACGCCGAAGTCTCGATTGCTGAAGCGGAAACGCTTGCCAAGACTCAAGGACTTCTCAAAACGGACTCCAGAACAGAGAATATCTTGACTGTGATGAAACTGCTTCGCGATTTCTGGCCGAATGAGCGCCTGCCGAAGGATGCCCTGCGTCTCGCCAGAAATGTCTCCGACCTGATCCATGCTGTCGATTTGTCCCCGGCAAAACTCGGCGGATACCTTCGGGTCGAAACGGAGGCGGGCAAGGGAACGGCTCTTGAGAACGTCTCGCCGTACGGAGCAATCGTGCAGTCGCTCGTGAATCAAGATTCTGAATGCGTCGTGAGGTTTCTGACGACACCCGCATTTCACACCGATTTTCGGATACTTGTTCCCCGAGAAGTAGAACTGCCTCCGAGTGTCAACGCTGTAAAGTCTGACAGATTCATACGGGTGTAACGCGCAATGAAAAGGCGGGTTTCTGTAACAACCATGCTCGAAATTGGGCGGTGAGTGCCGTCCCCCTCATTAACAAAGCCCACACACAGGCCGTCGCAACATATCCGGCAGATCCTTGAGTACCTCGGCCTCCCCACCGCAGCGCCCAGCTTTCGCGCGCCGCCTGACCCGCCCCGCGAGTGGTCCTATGAACCGCTCGCCTGAGCTCGCGACGAAGCCCCTCTTTGACGCCCTCCCCATCGCTGATCCGATGCTCGGATAGCCGGGACCGAGGAGCTGGTCTGTCCCGCCCGGCCTCCCCCTCGCCCCGATTCCGCCTGATCCTGCTTGACACCCGCAGCCGCCGCTGGTAAGGTCCCCGCCGGCATCGGTTTCTCCCTGGTTTTTGTCCCTGGCTCGGCCATCGCCCCGGTCACCCCCCGGCTTGGTGACCACGCGCGGTCGCGCTGGCGATGATCGCTGTTCGCCCCTTTGTCCAGCCAGGCTCAGCAAGAGCAGCCGGATCCGTTGAGGTTGTGATTGTGGGCGCGGAGATACCTTACGGTGGAGCTGTTCCAGTCCGATGCGTCCAGGGTTGCTTGTCAAGATACTAGAACACTACTGGGGGAGGCGGTGGCCTTACTTCGGTGCAGTGAAGATCAGGCAGGGGCCGGACCCTCTCGAAGAGGAGGAGCTATGGCAACGGAGTTGAAGTTCAGGCAGATTGTGGCGACAGCGGTGGTGAAGACTGGGATGATTAATGTGGTTGAGGAGAAGCTGTACGGGCTGACGGATGAGGGGAAGGTGTACATGCTGACGGATGAGGGGTGGGCGCCTTTGATGATGCATTCGACTGGAAAGGAGTAGGGAAGGGGGGAGGTACAGGGGGGAGGTTCGATCTCTCAATCTGCGGTATCCTGGAGGGTCGAATTTCGGTCACTGGGGCCGGAAGGCGGGCTTTCGGAGAAAATGAAGCTGCCCGAGGTCCTGGAGCCCGGAGGCGATCGCCCGTCCCGGGAGCGCGTAGGGGCCGGAGCATGTGATCGCTACCTTCCGGGGGACGAAGGGACCGCTGAGTCCCGAGCTGCTGAAGAAAGTCCAGGCCTTTCTGCAGGACGAGTACGGGGCCCTGGCTACGGGGACGGTGAGCTATGCCGAACACTGGACGGGTTCTCCTTGCGGTGGGAGCTTCCCGGCGACTAGGAATTGAAGAGGCGGTTAAGGTAATATCTGGTGAATGGGCATCGTGAAGTAGGGGGGTAGATATGGTCACCGAGAGTCGCGCTCAGTTCGACAAAGGCTCCGTCTTCGCTACATGTGAAGAAATTGGGGAGGCTGCGGTCCTCGCAGATCTGGAACGAGCCGGCGTAAAGTTCACGAGTCAGGATCAGAAAGAGCTGGCGTGGCAGTGGGTGTACGGTCAGCGGATCAAGAGGGAGCAAGCCACAGGGCAAGCCCTCCGGGACACTGTAAAATATACAATGCTTGTCGCCCTCGGAACCTTCTTGGTTGCCCTCTTCACGGCCGGCCTTTTCGCGGTTGAGTTCTGTCTCCGACATTGAGGCATCACGCCCAACCTAGCGAGCGGGAGTTGAGAGTTTCGTTGCAACTCGGCAGACGTGAGGACTTTTGCAGAGGCCCGGGCGAAGGGTGTGTAGTGATTTGGTAGCATAGCGCCAGCATGCCGGGCCCATCCGCACCTGGTGGAGGACCAGGCCAGGAAGTACGGGAGCGTCGTCTCCACCCCGCTGGTCCTCGGTGGCCAGCCCTCGCGCATCATGTTGTCCCCTCGCCAGAGAGGGGCTCTCCCGGCAGGCGATTTCTGACACCCTGCGGATCTCCTATCGCATCGTCCACCAGGTCTTGAATCGAGCCGGCATTCCCGTCCGAGACGCACGGCATGACCGGCGCGGGGCCATGGGGGCGCTGAGGTGAACACGGCTTGACAAACGGCGGAAGCTGCGCGCAGATAGAGTCACCAGAGGGCACGGCGGGCACACAAGCGAATACGGTTCCGGGAGGCTTCGGCCTTCCGGTCTGCGAGGCCCTGGGTTCGGCTGCCCGCCGTGCGCCCGGGGCCTCGCTGTTTCGTGGGGTGGGCATTCGTCGTAGGGAGGTATCGATCATGGACAACTTCTACCGGCAGTTCATCCCCACCGCCCTGTGGCTCGGCATTGCCGCCTTGCGCGATGCGTTTGCCGTCAAGCCGCCGACCAGCGCCGCCCTGCCCCGACTCCTCACGAGCGCCGTCGGGTTGCGGTGGTGACGGGTCGCGTTTCAGCGAGCCAGCACCGAGTGGCTTCCCCGGTCGCGTGTCTCGAGCGGCGTGGGGGCGAGAGGTCCTCGGATCCGGGCGAGACTTGGCTTGCGTGCGGCTCCCGTCATCGTAGCCGCAGGAGCAAGGAAGGAGCGGGCAACGTGATGCATGAGAGTGGAGCTTCGCTGGTGGGTCGGCTGTCCCCCGTGGGGCGGGTGCCGGAGGATGTGCGGGCGGTGGCAGCCCAGTCCCGCCGTTTCCTCGAGGACAATGCGGGCAACGCCGTGCGGTACGTGATGCTCGACTGCAGCGGCACGGTGATGGACAAGTACGTCGACGCGCCGGCGACCGTGTTCGTGGAGGTCTTCAAGCGCTTCGGTGTCCAGATCACCATGCCCGAGGCGCGGGCGCCCATGGGCCTGCGCAAGGATCTGCACATTAAGGCCCTCACCGAGACGCCGTCCGTCAGGGACAAGTGGCGGGCCGTGCGTGGCCGCGACCCCAACGCGCAGGATGTGGCGGACATGTTCTCGCTGTTCGTCCCCATGCAGCTCGATGTCCTGAAGCGGGGCAACTATTCGGGTCTGCTGCCGGGCGTGGCCGAGGTGTGCCGCGACCTGCAGTCCCGGGGCTGCAAGATCGGCGTGACGACGGGCTTTACCCGGGACATGCTGGATATCCTGCTGGAGGGTGGCCGCAAGCAGGGCTTTCTGCCGGACACGTCGGTGGCCGGCGATGAGGTGGAGACGCCGCGGCCGCTGCCCTACATGGTGATCAAGAACCTGGAGCGCATGGGGGTGGTGAACCTGCAGAACGCCATGCGTCTGACCGTGAAGGTTGACGATACCGTCTCGGGCGCCGGGGAAGGCGCGCCCATGTGCTGGCGGGTCGGGGTCTCTAAGTGGAGCAACTACGTCGTCGACAGCTACGAGCAGGCGCGGTCGCTCAGCCCGGCAGAGCTCAATGAGCGCGAGCTTGCCGCCAAGGAGAAGCTCGTGCGCGAAAGCGGCGCTCATTACGTGATCGACGACCTGCGCAGCCTGCCGGCTGTTATTGATGACATCAATGCACGTCTCGAGCGCGGTGAGCATCCCTAGCTCGGTGGCTACGGAGTCCCAGCCGTCCCGTCCCGGCGTTCAACTGGCATGTCGGGGCGACTGCGGCTGGACCTTCGCGGGATGGCAGTGGAGTCCGTATGCACCTTGACGTCGTGCTCGTCCCCTGCGAGTTCGCTGGCCCACCTCGGCCCGAGTCCACGGCAATCGTCGTGGACGTGATTCGTGCCACGAGCAGCATCGTCACCGCGTTCGAGCACGGCTGCCGGGCCATCCTGCCAGCGGAGAGCGTCGAGGAGGCGCGGACCCGGACGGACGACAGGGTTCAGTGAGGCCGCGCTGGACGCCTATGCTGCGATCGTAATGGGGGACGTAGGTTCTAAAGCGTTTTGAGGTATCTCTTCACTTCGGGTAGCTCCTCCGACACGGCCAGCCGATTGACCGACGAGGTCGTCACCCCCAAGAACCTCGCCACCCCTGCCCCCGAATACCCCATGCCCTGCACGGCCACCTGGCAGAACACCCGCCGTGCTTTCACGACGTCGGGCCTCCGACTCCCCGACCGCAACTCCCTCTCTGTGACGCCTTCCCCTGCGATGATCGTGTGGGCCAAGATGGCTAGGTCCACGACTTTCCGCGAAAACCGCAACGTCTCCTTTTCGTGGCGTGCCGCCGCCGCCAGCAGGTGCTCCGTGAACTCCCCACTCCCGAGGATCCGCTCATCCGAGTAATCCGGGACGTTGTTGACTCAGTGGACTTTCGGCCGCTCGGCTCGCGTGACCGCCTTCGCAATCCCCGATGTGGAAACGCCGAGCTGCCGTGCCGTGTCGGCGAGGGAGAGCCCGAGCCGGGTCACGAGGTGGACCGCCAAGTGCGCCCGCACGGCCGCGATCCGGCGCCGCCGGCTGCCCATCCGGAGCTCCTCCAGACCGAGCCGGGCCTGCCGGCACCGGCGGCGAATGAGCGCCTGGGCTTCGCGGAGCCGCTGTCCCCGGGCCCGCTGCGTCTGCTGCCGCGCATCGCCAGCGGCCAGCATCCGCTCCACGAACGGGCCGGTGCCCAAGATCCGCTCGTCGGCGAGGACGTGGTCCGCCCGCTGGCGGATGGCCCGGACCTCGGCCCAGCCGCCCAGGGAGCGGACCAGCCCCCCGCCCACCAGCTCGGGGCGGCGGCCCTGCGGGAGCCCCTCCCGGAGGAAGGCGCGATAGGCCCTGAGCGCGCCGCGTTCGGTCCGACCGAACCACGAGAGCACGTACGCCCGATCCTGCCACGGGTGGCTCGTGCGCCCCAGAATCCCGGCATGGCCACACCAGGGGTACCGGTCCAAGTGGGGCAGATCCGGGACCAGCCGCGCCCGCAACGGATTGAGGTGGATGTAGCGCACCAGCTCGCGGAAGTAGGGCTCCTCTCCACGACGATGGATTTGTACCGGTTCTGGAAGAGGTGCCCCACCCGCTTGTGGCGGCGGTTGTACCCGAGGGCATAGCCCGTGAGCACCCGGCGCATGAACTGCGGGAGCCCCTGGGCCCCACTGCGCAGCAGCAGGTGGGCGTGGTTCGGGAGGAGGGCCCAGGCGTAGAGCGTCGTCCCGGTGGCCGCGGCGAGGTCGCCCAATCGCGCCACGAACGCCTCGCGGTCCTGTGCATCGGCCACGATCTGCCCGCGTTCCAACCCCCGGAGGATCACGTGGTGCACCGTGCCGGGGGCATCGAGCCGCGCCTGTCGGGGCATCGGGGGGCTCGGCCTCCTGTCTGGGGGGCGGAGCGTATCAGGAATAGTCCACTGAGTCAACAACGTCCCGCATTATGGACGTGCGGCGGCCCCGGCAAGCCAAGGTCGAAATAAAGGTTGGGAAAACGCTCGATCAACCCGCGCACGTACTCTACGTTGTAACGGCCTGCCCGCTCCCGGTAGCGCACTTGGCCAAGGTGACACCAGATCACCCTGGCTTCCGGGTAGCGCGCCAGCATCGCCTCCAGCGCCGGCAGCAGCGCATCCTCGATCTCGTAGTGGATCTGGAACGCGATGCCGGTCTCGACCGCAAGCTGGAACAGCCGGTGTACGGCGGGGGAGTCGATCGGCAGCGTGACGTCGCGGTCGAGGCGCCCGGCCTTGTATTGCAGCGGCGACGGGTAATGCCGGATTTCGAATTCGCCCATCAGAAAGTAATTGCGAGTGGCGAGTTCCTGTCGCAGCCGCGCGACGAAATTGTCCGGGTCGTGATACCAGTGCGGCGAGGAGCCATCGGCGGTGGTCGGGATGAAATAGGCCGGATATTGCCGGTGCATGCGTAGCGATTCCTGGCTTCCCAGCCCAGCAAACGGCGCAAACGCGACTTGGGCGACGCCGAGCCGGTCCATCTCGTCCATGATGTAACTGAGATCAATAGCGCGATTGTAAGTCGCCTCGGTGTCGATGATCGGCACGACACCCTTCTCGAGGATGGACCGGATGCGTTCGCGCCAGACGGTAAGCGACTGCTCGCGTGTCGCCATTGGGCGGACATCTGTAATGGGCGCGGCGCAGCCGTACGTGGCGATCGAGACCAACCCGCCTACCCAACGCATGAACGCTCGCCTGTTCATTGCCATACATCCTATATCCCATAGCTGGAGCTCGCGATCAGCGGGGGGCCGCGGAGCGGACCGTCCCCTGCATCGCGTTGTTAGCCCGTCTGATCACTCCTCGGACCCCGACAGCGTCGCGATCACGCTGCGAAGTTCGACGACCTCAAGTTCGGCTGGACACTCGGGCCAGTTGTGGCGCCAGCAGACGATGACATCGCAACCTTCTGGCGGATGTCCATGATCGCGGAAGTTGCGGCTCTCGTATTCGAACTCAATGCGCACCCGCTGCCACTTCCCAGCCTCAACCTGCCGCTTTGCCTCGCAGTCTGGAAACCCCGCCTGAACCGCCTCCACGAGGTACCCAAGCTCGCGGGCAACCATGCCGAACAAGAACACCACGCCGTCCTCGTTGACCGGTTCATGTCGCAAGCCACGAAAGTCGATCGGGTTCCCGTACGTGGGTCGATTCTCGAGCATGGTGTGGCGGTGTCGCTGGGAAAACGAGTCGATGGATGCGGAGGGAGTCGGTGACGCCACTCGCGGCGTCGAGGCGGTTTCGATTGGAAGAAGCGCCAAGACGTCTGCCCACTCTGGACGGGTCGCCGCGAACTCGCGGAACTTCGCCGGGATAGCAGACCATGGACCAAACTTCCGCTCGAAGACTCCGGGGCTGTAGCTTCCATCACGGCGATACTGGTTACGCGTTGGGATTCGGCGAGCCCGCCGCACAAGCTCTCCCCAATCTTCGAGAAGGACTGCAGGCTCGAGCGGGACGTTGGTCGGTTCCGAATCCAGTCCGGCAGCGCGAACCGCTTCCCGCCAACTCGGAAAGTGTCGCAGGACCTGGTACTCGGTCATCCCAGACGATCGCATGAACTCTCTGCGCGACGGAGCGCGTCCGAGAGCCTTCGCAGTCTCGCGAATGGCATCAAGCACTGCGGTCTGATCTGCTGTCGGATGAGTCATCATTTCATCTCAGACGGCTAACGACTTAAGTCAGCGGTGGCTGTAAGCCATCCGCTGGAGTGACTTGTTAGGCAAAAATAGAACCGTCCCTTTTTCTTTTTCTGACGAGACGCAACGACAAAGGAACCCGCTGAGGCGCATCCGGTCCCCGTCAGGGATTCAGATTCTTTACGAAAAACCTGACGACCGCCTGGCGCGCTTCAGCTGCATCCTTGGGACTCGGGATCACACTGACCCTTCCGCCACGCCCACGCGCAAACTCATCTTTGAACTCCATGGGCTTCTGCCCATCGAAGCCGTGCGTTGCGCCTTCGACGTATCGCACTATCGTGTGCTCACGTGCTGCTGGCGGCCACATCGCGACAAGGGCGTCGCACGGGCGTTCGCCTTCCTCATAATCGTCACGCGTGCCCTTGTGGATGAGCATGGGCGCCGTACTCATCTGCGTGTGAGC
>Ga0315274_10011714_pt1 | contig 12558 bp, 15 predicted proteins | sample YL17G02_20_MG_FD_203700 | JGI IMG/M metagenome (GOLD analysis project Ga0315274, IMG submission 203700) | Sediment microbial communities from Yellowstone Lake, YNP, Wyoming, USA - YL17G02_20 | ecosystem: Environmental > Aquatic > Freshwater > Lake > Sediment | place: USA: Wyoming | collected... | reverse complement strand
GCAATTGCAGGCTCTGCTGCGGAGCCTGCAGCAGCGGTGCCAAATTCCATCCCGGAACATTTCCTTAGCTGGTTCCGCAGCCGCGGGGATAAGCCAATGGCGTTTCTTTCCTCTGAACGAACTCCGCGAAAATCTTCTGACTAATCCTTAGATCTTATATCACTTCCGTTTAATTAGTGCGCTCGGCATAAGAAGCTCTGCAGACGGATTGGATGATAGTTGGATCAAGAGCGGCTTCTTGCCAGGCCTCAATCGCCGCCAGACGCAGGACCTCGTAATCGACATAGGTCCGATTGGCCCAGTAGTGACTCCGAAGATAATGCCACAAGTTCTCCACCGGGTTTAATTCCGGGGAATAGGCTGGTAATGGAATGATAGTCATGTTCTGTGGAATCTTCAATTCTTTGGATGTATGAAATCCCGCCTGATCCCAAACCATCACCACATGTACATCAGGATCGACTTCCCGGATAAACTGCTCAAAGAAGGTATTGACGATCTGCGTATTCAGGTAAGGAGATAAGAGTCCCACACTCTGGCCTGTGGCCGGGCAAACCGATCCTAACACATATAACCATTCGTATTTCGTCTGCCGCAGAGCCCGTGGACGGCTGCCCCGTTTGGCCCACACTCGCGTTAGCGTGCCCTGTTGGCCAAAGCGGGCGTCATCTTGGAACCAGACCTCGATGGTCTTGTCCTTGTGCTGTTGGGCGATTTCCTCCAGCACTGGGGGGAACTTTTTTTGAAAGCCTCTTGGGCTTGCCGGTCGGCTTGCTCATGTTGAGGACGCGGACAAAGGCAGGAATAGCCTAGGCGATGCAAGAGATCATACGATCCCTGCAGGGAATACAAGACGCCAAACTCTCGCTGGAGGATTCGACGAATGGCCGGACCGTTGAGAACGGATATGCCGTCTTTTTGCGTGGGTCCTGCCTCCAGGCGACGGCAAAACTCTGGCTCTCGATGGCGGGGAAGTTTGGTCGGCTGACCTGGCCGGGGCTTCTCGGACAGTTCATCCAAACCGCCTCGATTGTACTTGGCCAGCCATTGCTGGATGGTCCGACGGGCACTTCCGGTAATCTTCATGATCTGTGGGCAGGTCAGCCCCATTTTGGCCAAGTAGACCCCCTGGATGCGTCGAGCTAGTCGTGCATTGGTCTGCGTACGATAGAGCCTGTGCAGTTGATTCAAGGTGTTATGCGGTTCTACAGTCATAGTGGTGCCTCCATGCATTTGAGTTTTACTGGTCCACTATGACCTGTATCGGCTAATTACGCGCGAGCGCATCAATTAATCTGAGGCGGTATAATTTGCCAGATAAGTCGGTGGCAAGTAGTGGGCTGGAGGCTTCAGCAACAGAGGCTTTTCCAGCATCATTTGCTACTGCCATGCTGCAAAGCATCAGTGCAATGCTGGAAACTGCGATGATCTTGTTCATTTCTGTCTTTTCGCCATTAAATAGTGGATCGATTTGGCTCCATTGACAATTTCACCGTAAAGGTACTTCTTTGGTGCAGTTTAACCGCTGTAGCGTTTGGTAACAAGGCAGGCGTTGTGCCCGCCGAAGCCAAAAGAATTGCTCATGGCTACGTCCACTTTAGCCTGGCGGGCTTTCAAGGGTACGTAGTCCAAATCGCACTGGGGGTCCGGCGTTTCCAGATTTATCGTAGGCGGTATAATTCCCTCACCTATCGTCATGGCTACCGCTACCATTTCGACACCTCCGGAGGCTCCCAGCAGGTGCCCCAATTGGCTCTTGGTTGAGCTTATGGCTAATTTATAGGCCCATTCGCCAAAGACGGATTTGATGGCTCTGGTTTCAGAAATGTCCCCAGCCGGAGTAGCTGTGCCGTGGGCGTTGATATAATCTACTTGTTCGGGATTCAGCTTTGCCTCTTTTAGAGCCAATTGCATAGCCTTGGAGGCCCCTTGGCCGGCAGGATCCGGGGCGGTGATATGATATCCATCGCCACTCATTCCGTAGCCAACCACCTCAGCATATATCTTGGCTCCCCGCTGGAGGGCGTAGTTTAGTTCCTCAAAAACCACGATACCGGCTCCTTCTGACAGGACGAAGCCATCACGATCCAAATCAAAAGGCCGACTCGCTTTGGTTGGCTGATCGTTTCGCCGCGACAGGGCCTTGAGGGCACAAAAGCTGGCCAAACCGATCACCGTCAAGGCCGCCTCAGTTCCTCCGGTAACCATGATCTCCGCTTCATCTCGCTGAATAATCCTGAAGGCATCGCCCATGGCATTGGCACCGGAGGCACAAGCTGTGGCTATAGCTGAGTTCGGCCCCTTGATGCCGTACTCTATGGAGACATTACCGGCGCTGGCATTGACCATCAAACGCGGTACCGTAAAGGGCGAAACCCGCTTAGGTCCGAATTCCAACAGCCGTTTGTGCTGGGTTTCCAGCTCTTCGAGACCACCGATACCTGAACCGATGATCACGCCAGCCCGAAAAGGATCGACTTTGGAAAAGTCCAAGCCGGCATCTTCGACAGCCTCCCGGGCGGCTATCAGAGCAAACTGGGTTACACGGTCGATGCGTCTTGCCTGTTTGGCTTCCATGTAATGGAGGGGATCAAAATCCGTTATCTCGCCGCCTATACGGCAAGGGAACTGTGTGGCGTCGAAACGTCCTACAGGTACGATGCCACTTCGCCCTTTGCAGAGCCCGTCCCAGAGGCTCTTGGTGTTATCCCCCAGGGAGGTGATAGCACCGAGACCCGTAATTACCACCCGACGACTCAACATGGATGAAGGATCCCCTACTTCTGTTTGGCGTGTTCTTTGATGTAGTCGATGGCTTGGCCGATGGTTCGGATTTTTTCGGCCTCCTCATCCGGGATACTCATCTCGAACTCGTCCTCGAATTCCATGACCAGTTCCACGGTATCCAGGGAATCGGCGTTTAGGTCATCGACAAATGACGTCTCCCTCGTCAGCTCTGACTTATCGATACCCATTTGTTCACTAACGATTTGAGAGACCTTTTCTTCGATTTCTGCTTCTGTAGGCACTTCCAATCTCCTTGTCGCAGGTAGAAAAATCCGTTTTTTTGCATCTGAGCCTGTTCTCACCAGGCAATTGCGCCGAGGCGACAATATACTGCCAGGCGAGCTAGTCTGCAACTTTTTTTCTGGAACAATCACATACGTAATCCACCATCCACGATGAGCACTTGGCCGGTGATATAGCTGGCCTGATCGCTAGCCAGAAAAGCCACGGCCGAGGCTACCTCTTGGGGCTCACCAAACCGCCGCAGGGCAATGAGCGGTTTTACGCCTTCTTTTACTTGATCCGGCAGGATTCTGGTCATCTGGGTATCTATAAACCCTGGTGCTACAGCATTTACAGTAATATTCTTACGTCCGAGCTCCTTGGCGGCCGTCTTGGTCAGACCGATAACACCGGCCTTGCTGGCTGAGTAGTTAGCTTGGCCAGCGTTACCCATAACACCGGCGATGCTGGCCAAGTTGACAATCCGCCCGTAGCGGGCCCGGATCATTGATTTGGCTGCCGCCTGAATTCCTATAAATACTCCTTTGAGATTGACGTTGATGACCTGGTCCCACTGCTGTTCATCCATACTCAGCAGAAGTCCGTCACGGGTTATACCCGCGTTATTGACCATTATATCCACTTTACCGAACTCTTCGACCGCCTGTTCGATCATTTGTTTCATAGCCCCGGCATCAGTTACATTCACCGTCTTGGCCATGGCTTTGACCCCCAATTCCGTAACGAGTTTGACTGTTTCCTTGAGATCGTCTTCCAGGAGGTCAACCGCGACGATGTCTGCACCCTGGCTGGCAAGTTTGAGGCAAATCTCTCGGCCGATTCCACGAGCAGCCCCAGTTACTATAGCTACACGGCCTTTCATATTCTGCTCCTATTATTTGTCAAGACTGGCTTGGGAATCAACATTCTTTACCTTAACAGTCCGGGAAATCTTCTTGGCTAGGCCCGCCAGGACCTTTCCCGGCCCGATCTCATAGTACCGTTCGATGCCGTCGGCGATCATTGTTTCCATACATTTCTGCCAGCGCACGGGGCTGTTCACCTGCCTAGCCAGATTTTCGCGGACTTCCTGGCTGCTCCCGTAATAGCGTCCTGAGACATTACAGACCACAGGAATTCGCGGCTCATTCAGTCTAACCTCAGCCAGGGCCTGGGCCAAGCGTTGACTGGCTTGATTCATTAATTCACTGTGGAAAGCCCCGGCTACACGCAGCTCAACCGTGGCCATCTGTCGTTCTTGGGCCAGCTTAACCAATCGAGCACAGGCTGATTTGGTTCCGGAGACCACAATCTGCCCGGGACAATTATAGTTGGCTGGCCAGAGGACCTCGCCGTCACTGGCTCGACGGCAAAGATCCTCGACCGTCTGTTCGTCAGCCCCCCGTAAAACCACCATCGTTCCGGGATGGTCATCGGCTGCCTTTTGCATGTATTGGCCTCGCTTCTGGACCAGTCTGATCGCTTCGGCGAAGTCCAAGACACCAGCTACGCAAAGGGCGGTGTATTCTCCTAAGCTCAGGCCACCGGCGGCTGAGATTTTGTCCGGTTCCAAAAGACCATTTTCTTGGCCCACTTGCAGCAAGGCCATGCTGGTAGTAAGTATGGCCACTTGGCTGACATCAGTGGCATTCAACCGCTCGGCTGGACCGCTGAAACACATTTGGGCAAGGTCGATTCCGGTCAGCTCACTAGCCCGGTCAAAGATTTCCCGAGTGCCCCGGTAAGCATGATAAACGTCTTGGCCCATACCTATTTGCTGGGCACCTTGGCCTGGAAATAGATAACCTGTTTTATCAGCCATATAGCTTCACTCTGTCTAGAAACCGTTTCAAAGCACCGGGCTGCTGGGTTCACAGTGACTCAATTTATAAGAGCTTGGACTATAGTCTTGCCACTGCAGAGGCCCAGGTAAGGCCTCCCCCGAAAGCCACCATGACAACGGTGTCTCCCGGCCCGATTTTGCCTGCACGGCGAGCCTCGTCCAGAGCTATCGGAACCGAGGCTGAGGAGGTATTGCCATAGCGATCTATGTTTACATAGACCCGCTCCGGCGGAAATCCAAGCTTTTCCGTGGCTGAGTCGATGATCCGCCGATTCACCTGATGTGGTACAATCAGCTTAATGTCATCCACCGATAAATTACAGGCTTTCATAGCCTCGACGATTAGTTCCTGCATGGCACTGACAGCAAACTTGTATATAGCCTGACCTTGGATTTTCATGTATTGCATTCGCTGATCCAGCACCTGCTGACTGAGCGGATACCTCGAACCACCGCCCGGCAACTGGAGCAGTTCCCACTTTCGGCCATCGGATTTCAAGTGAGTGTAGAGAATTCGCCGATGGGGGTCGTTGGTGGAACGTAACAAGGCTGCTCCTGCACCGTCCCCGAACAATATACATGAGCTGCGGTCTTTGTAATCGGTGATACGGCTAAGCGTCTCGCTGCCAACGACCAGAACATTGTTGTATTGACCGCTCTCAATAAACAGTCTGCCGACCTCCAGGCTGTAGATAAATCCGCTACAAGCCGCCGCGATATCAAATGCCGAGGCCTTACTAGCCCCCAATTGTCCTTGTATAAAACAGGCTGTAGCCGGCAGTGGCATTTCCGGCGTAATAGTTGCGCAGATAATAGCCTCGACCTGTTCCGGAGCGACCGCGGCATCTTCCAGAGCACGCCGAGAGGCTATCACCCCCATACTAGCAGTGGTTTGCCCGTCTGAGGCTATACGTCTTTGTTTAATGCCCGTCCGGACGGTGATCCATTCGTCCGAGGTATCGACCATCTTGGCTAAATCAAGATTGGTAAGCACCTTTTCAGGTACATAGCTTCCCGTCCCGGCAATAACAGCCCCCGGTCTGTCCGTCATATATTCTACCTGTTATCTGTTGAGTCGCTCGATTATCTGTTCGTTCAGGTGGTCATAGGCTAAATTCCGGGCCGTTCGGATAGCATTCGTTATGGCCTGACGGTTACTGGATCCGTGACACTTTATACTCAGTCCCTGCAGACCCAGCAGCGGAGCCCCGCCGTACCTTGAGTAATCGTAACTGTTTTTTATATAACGCGTTATGGGGATAAGACCTTTGGCCACTTCCGGCATTTGCTTCTCAGCCATACCCTGGATGGTATCCATAAGGTTACCAACCAGGGCTTCGACAACCTTTAGCAATACGTTACCCACGAAGCCTTCGCAGATCATAACTTCGCAGGTTCCGGAGAAGATATCCCGTCCTTCAATATTGCCCACAAAATTCATAGCTGGATCGGCCTGGCACAGCTCGTAGGCTTCCCGCACCAGTTGGTTGCCTTTGGAGGCCTCCTCGCCGACCGAGAGTAATCCCACACGAGGGTTTGCCTTATGGAATAGCTTTTCATAATACACTGAGGCCATGACTGCATACTGATAAAGATGCTGTGGCCGACAAGAAACGTTGGCTCCGACATCTGCTATCACAGAAACCCCATCGGTCCGCGGAATAGCCACAGCAATTCCCGGTCGCAAGACTCCCGGCAAGGGCCGCATTCTTAATTGGCAGGCGGCCACGTAAGCCCCCGTATTACCCGCAGAGATTATGGCATCAACCTGCCCCGAGGCTCCCAGCTCCACCAAGCGGTTTAAAGAAGAGTCCTTTTTTTGCCGGATGGAGTTCGTGGGCGAATCGCCCATACCGATAACCTCGTCGGCATGGAGGATTTCGATCTTTTCCTGCCAACCATTACGGCCGGACAGATGCTCCATAATGTCCGGCTTTCTACCCACCAGCACAACGGTGTCGTCCTGGAGAAACTCCAGGGCTTGGCAGACGCCATGAATCACTTCTGCGGGGGCTAGGTCGCCACCCATGGCATCGACGGCAAGCTTCATAAAACTATTTCCCCTTCTTGGTGACTTTCAGGGATATTCGGCGGTTGAGAAGTCCGCAGTTCTCACAAACCGCATGCGGCAGCTTGGCGAAGCCGCACTTTGGACAAAGCACGAAACCCACTCGCAAGAGCCTATGATGGGCTCGGCGAGTACGAGTCCTTGATTTACTTGTCTTGTGTGTAGGTAGCATAAGCAGCAAGGCCCTTTAAATTAAAACGAAAACCTAATACACCCCGTATGCTGCAGCCAAGCCGCTTTGGGCAGCACAGTTTAGACACACTGGTTCCGCCGGGTTTTAGCCGACAAGCTGTTCAACAAGTTACCGGCCCACTGGACGCCTGTCAAGCAAAAATAAGCCTCCTGCCAGCCGGTGGACTTGGAGCGTTGACTGGATGTTCGCCATAAGCTATAGTAAAAACCCCTGATTATCGCTAGAACAGTTTTAACCTTATAAGGAATCGCCAGTGGCGGTGCGAGTCAAGATCGAGGGAATCACTAGTTTGGCGGACGCACGGGCAGCGATCCGCTATGGAGCCGATGCTTTGGGACTGGTATTTGCCAAGAGTCCCCGGCAGGTGGACATCAAAAAAGCCCGGCGGATTGTCGCTAGTTTGGAGCCATTTGTGCAGACGGTAGGTTTGTTTGTGAATCCAAGTATCGAGGAGCTCATTGCCATCGGCAACGCTGTGGGTTTTGACATTCTCCAACTGCACGGCTCAGAGACACCTGCCTGGATCAACCGCTATCTGGATGTTCCTTTTCTCAAGGCCTTTCGGCCCAGACGGTCTGGTTTTGCGGCTTCGTTGCACCGTTTTCGAGCAGCCCTGGAGCGTCCACAGCAATTGCGCGGCCTGGTGCTGGACGCCTACGATCCGGCCTTAGCCGGTGGTACAGGCAAAACCCTGCCCTGGAAATGGATTTCCCGAGCCAGGGACGCCGGTCGGCTCAAGGGATTGCCCCCGCTTATCCTGGCTGGCGGACTAACGCCAGATAACGTTGCTGAGGCTGTTCGCATTGCCAGGCCCGCGGCGGTAGATGTCGCCAGCGGCGTCGAGTCTCGTCCAGGTAAGAAAGACTATGCCAAACTCCGTGATTTTATTGCCGCGGCTAAAGCAGCGCTGTCCAGCTAATCCTCCTAGTAAAGAAAGGGCTGTTGAATGAATTATGATATAAAGGATCTTCAGTTGGCTTCTGATGGTAAGAAACGTATTCTCTGGGCTGACGGTGACATGCCGGTTCTGCGCTTGGTAAGGGAGCGTTTTAGCAAGGAAAAGTCTCTGGCGGGATTACGCATGAGCGCTTGTTTGCACATAACGGCCGAGACCGCCAATCTGGCCCGGACGCTCCAGGCCGGTGGCGCTCGACTGGTATTGTGTGCCTCAAATCCTTTGAGCACCCAAGACGATGTAGCTGCCTCGCTGGTAAAGGACTTTAAGATTCCGGTTTTTGCACGTAAAGGTGAGAGCCGGGCTACCTTTTACAAACATCTAAACGCTGCCCTGGATAATAAGCCAAATGTAACCATGGATGATGGGGCTGACCTGGTTCACCTGCTTCACAGTAAACGAAAGGCTGATGCTTCCAGGATCATTGCTTCTATGGAGGAGACCACCACAGGCGTTATGCGTCTGCGAGCTATGGAAAAAAACAAGACCCTGCGATTCCCGGTCGTAGCTGTCAACGATGCCGACTGCAAACATCTCTTCGACAACCGCTACGGGACAGGCCAATCGACTATCGACGGCGTCATCCGAGCTACCGATATGCTCCTGGCCGGCAAAAAGGTGGTGGTGGTCGGCTACGGTTGGTGCGGACGAGGAGTAGCCACCAGAGCACGGGGAATGGGGGCCTTGGTAACAGTTACCGAGGTCAACCCCTTAAAGGCTCTGGAAGCAACAATGGACGGTTTTAATGTAACCACCATGGCCCAGGCTGCTACCTTCGGCGATTTGTTTGTTACCCTCAGCGGCGATAAACACGTCCTAGGTCGGGAACATTTCCGGAAGATGAAAGACGGGGCCACTGTGTGCAACTCCGGCCATTTCGACGTGGAGATTAATATCCCTGCCCTAAAGGCCCTATCTAAAAAAGTTACTAAGAACGTGCGGAACTTTGTTGATGAATATACCTTGCGCAACGGTCGGCGTATTTATCTGCTGGGAGAAGGCCGGCTGGTGAATCTGGCCGCTGCCGAGGGACACCCCGCCAGCGTGATGGATATGAGCTTTGCCGTTCAGACCCTGGCCAGTGAATGGGCTTATAGTCAACGAGGCAAGCTTAAAGCTGGGGTTTATAACGTGCCCCGAAAAATCGACGAATGGGTAGCCAAGCTGAAACTCAAATCTATGAACATCACGATTGACAGTCTGACCCCTGAGCAAAAAAAGTACCTTACCAGCAGCGGTGAAGGCACCTAAGCTATCATTGAGTAGCAGCAGTGTACGAAGTTGAAGTGGAGATAATTTTTCCAGCCAGCCACCAGGTGAACTTGGCTGGTGGTGAGTTTGAGCCGCTCCATGAACATAACTGGAGGGTTCGAGCCGATCTGGCCGGCGAAAAGCTCAGTCCCGACGGCCTGCTGGTGGATTTTACAATAGTAAAACAGCTTTTGGAGCAAATAGCCGATAATTTACATGGAAGGGACCTGACACAGGTCGCGGCTCTGGCCGGGGAAAGCCCCTCGGCCGAGAATGTGGCTCGGTATTTCTACGAGCAGCTAAAGGGGCGATTTGCGCCAGACGTTCGATTGATTGCGGTGACTGTGCAGGAGGCCCCCGGCTGTTGGGCCACCTATCGGCCTTGAATCGGAACTGTGAGCAGGGTATGATAAACTACAGGGTTTTAATATATGTATTATTGGGATGGACTTAGCAATGCTCTGCCAGCGATGTCAGAAAAATGAGGCTACGATACACATCACTGAAGTGAGCAACGGCGAGCATCAGGAGAGTCACCTCTGTGAACAATGTGCCGAGGCTGACGGAACGGTAGTCAAAAGTCCAGCCACTATCAATCAGTTGCTCAACAGTTTGATTATTGCCCACAGTGGTGCAGCGGAGCTGGCGGGATTAACCTGTCCGGAATGTGGCATAAGCTTTTTGGAGTTTCGCCAGCAAGGTCTGCTGGGCTGTCCGAACGACTATGAGGTTTTCAGCCAGGCCTTAGAAGATCTCTTGGTTCGCATTCACGGCCAAGACATTCATCATGTAGGCAAGGTACCGGCTCGGGGAGGTAACCGGCAGAAAAAACATGTGGAGCTACTGCGTCTGCGGAGGGACTTGGCCAAGGCGGTCGAGTCTGAACAATACGAAACGGCTGCCAAACTGCGGGATCAGATTAAGGAGTTCGAGCAAAGATGAAGCTCTCTCAGCTGGCACAACGATCCGGCGCTTGGCTCAAGACCGAGGGGCCTCTGGCAGGAATCGTGATTTCCTCGCGAATAAGGTTAGCCCGTAACTTGGCCGGCTATCCATTTCTTTTGCGCTGCGACCACCAGCAGCGACTGGAGATCCAGGAATTTCTCAGCCAGCAAATAACCACTTTAGCTGCACCGGATAACCTGGAATACATCAACATTGATGAGGCCGAAGATCTGGATCGACAATTGCTGGTAGAGAGACACCTCATTTCCCACCAACACGCCAAAGCTGACGGTGCCCGGGGCATGGCTTTTTCAGCCAGTGAGACGGTTTCGGTCATGATTAACGAAGAGGATCACCTGCGATTACAGACCCTTCAGCCCGGACTGCAACTGGACCAAGCCTGGCAGGATGCGAATCGGCTCGATGATTTGTTTGAAGCCAAACTGGACTATGCCTTCTCCAGCCGTTTTGGTTATCTGACAGCTTGTCCGACTAATGTAGGCACAGGCATTCGGGTTTCGGCCATGCTGCATTTACCGGCCTTGAAGATGAGCGGGCAAATCGAGCAGGTAACCCAATCCGCCCGGGACATGCGCCTGGCGGTACGCGGCCTGCACGGCGAGGGCACCCAGGCAGTGGGAGATTTTTACCAGGTAAGTAATCAGAGAACTCTGGGAGCTTCAGAACAGCAGATCATTGACGAGTTCAAAAACACTGTCGTCCCACAGATCGTTGATTACGAGAAAAAAACCAGGGAAAAGTTATTGGCAGAGCACGCTGCCTTTGTGGACGATAAGGTTTTTCGAGCCCTGGGAATGCTGCAGAATGCTCGGACGATATCTTCGGAAGAATCTCTAGACCTGCTGAGCCATCTGAGGATGGGGGTTACCTTGCAGCGGCTGCCCAATGTACAACTGGAGACACTCAATGATCTGTTCCTGCGGACCCAGTCAGCGCACTTGCAGCAAATAGAAGGACGCCCTCTGACGGCCGAGGAGCGGGACATTGCCCGGGCCAACTATATTCGCCAAAAGCTCAGCCAGAACTAACAGCTAATCATTACTGTCTTAAATCTCTGATTCCAACAGTTAAGGAGCCGATTATGGGCAAGCTTCTCTATATCCAGGCCTCGCCACGTGCTGAGCGTTCGAAATCTATTGCTGTAGCTGATGCCTTCATTGACACGTATCGGCAGATGCATCGGGGCGATCTTATCGAAAGTCTCAATGTGTTCCAGGCGGATTTGTTGGCCTTTGATGGTCTGGTGGTCCAGGCCAAGTACACCATTCTGCAAGGTAAAAAGCACACCCAGGAAGAACTCTCAGCCTGGAAGGCGGTCGAGAAAGTCATAAAGCAGTTCACCTCGGCTGACAAGTATGTCTTTGCTGTGCCCATGTGGAATTTCGGCATTCCCTATCGGCTCAAGCAATACATCGACATCCTCGTCCAGCCCGGCTACACGTTCAGCTTTTCACCGGAAAAGGGCTATCAGGGCTTGGTAGTGGGCAAACCTGCTTTCATGGCCTATGCTCGCGGTGGCGAATATTCAGACCCAGCCTATGCGGCCCTGAACCATCAAAGCACATATCTGGAAACCGTTCTGGGATTTATTGGCTTTAGTAAGATAAGCTCCGTCGTAGTCGAGCCGACCTTGATGGCCGGCCCGGAGAAAGCCGAAGAGAAATTGACAGAAGCCATCAGAAAGGCAAAACAGTTAGCAGGAAACTTCTAGCCTTTACTAAAAAATCTAAAAATGTAGCGAAGGAATGTCATGTCCGCTTCACCCGGCAAAGCTCTCAAGGTGGAATTGATTCTTGACGCTAAGACCTCTCTGGGGGAGCACCTTACTCCTATTTTCGTAAAGGTTTTTAGTAATGTCCAATGAACCTGTAATTAGCAGACAGATGCGGCAAAAACTGGATAAGCTCCGAGCGGAACTCAAGGAAATGGGCTCCGTACTGGTAGCCTTTTCCGGCGGAGTGGATTCGACCTTCCTGCTGGCTATGGCTATCGAGACCCTTGGTGCGGAAAAGGTCCTGGCTGTTACCGGCCGAAGCGTTACCTATCCGTCCCGCGAGCTTGGCCATGCTGTGGACTTGGCTAAGCGGCTCGGGGCTAAGCATAAGGTTATCGACACCTGTGAGCTGGACGATCCTAACTACACCGCCAATCCGCCTGAAAGATGCTACTACTGCAAAATGGAGCTGCTGAGCAAGCTTAAAGAAATTGCCCGCCAGGAAGGTCATGCTCACGTAGCCACAGCCGACAATGCCGACGATACCAGCGACTATCGG
>Ga0315274_10011713_pt1 | contig 12558 bp, 12 predicted proteins | sample YL17G02_20_MG_FD_203700 | JGI IMG/M metagenome (GOLD analysis project Ga0315274, IMG submission 203700) | Sediment microbial communities from Yellowstone Lake, YNP, Wyoming, USA - YL17G02_20 | ecosystem: Environmental > Aquatic > Freshwater > Lake > Sediment | place: USA: Wyoming | collected... | reverse complement strand
GGCTCAGGTGGGCCTGGTGTTCGAGAACCCCGACGACCAGCTCTTCTCTCCCACCGTCTTCGACGATGTGGCCTTCGGTCCCCTATACATGGGCCTGCCCAAGGAAGAGGTGTTGGCCAGGGTGCGCCTGGCGCTGGAACAGGTAGGGATGGCGGGCTTCGAGGAGCGCTTGCCTCACCACCTCAGCTTGGGCCAGAAGAAGCGCATCGCCATCGCCACCGTCCTGTCCATGAGCCCGGCCATCCTTGCCCTCGACGAGCCTTTCTCCAGCCTCGATCCGGGTGCCCGTCGTGAGCTGATGCGTCTGCTGCAGGCATTGCCCCAGACGATGATCGTCTCCACCCACCACATACCGATCATCCGCCACCTGTTTCCGCGGACGGTGGTCATGGATGAGGGGCGCGTCGCCGCCGACGGCGACACGGAGGCGATCCTGGCCGATGCGGCCCTCCTTGAGGCCCACGGCCTCGAGGTCTCTTAACCAGCCAGTGAAGGTGCTGAACAAGCACACTGCCTTGACACTCATTTGAAGGTCATCCTAGAATTGAGCTGGCTGGCCGAGGTAGCTCAGGTGGTAGAGCACGTGACTGAAAAGCCTCCGCGCCTCAGCGCTGTGCCCCAGACGCGGCGGCCGTATCCAAAATGGCAAAGTTATCCGCTGTCCAGCCGCCGTGGGAATAGAGGATAACTCTAGCGCCGCCCTAGACCTTCGGCCTCTACCTGGTGCGACAGGTGTTCGAGGAGGCGTAGCCCAAGCCGCTCTGCTCGCCCTCACCGCAGGCGCCTGGTACGCCAGGAGGTGGTGGGGGAGGTAGGGGGTCAACTTCGGCAAGAGAGGCGCCCGTATCTAGGATGGGCCGGTCAATCGCCAGGTGCGGCCAACGGAGGGTCGGGCATATCTGGGTAGAAGACCTCTATGCTCTCGATCTGACACGCGGAGATGATGACGGCGCACTTGCCTTCCGCATTGACCGGTTTGAGGTCCTCTGGATGGCCTGTCGACGAGTAGTGAGCTTCCCAAAGGGCCAGGTCGCGCTCCGCGGCACTTCCGCCGAGAGAAAACCCCGCGAATGCTCCGCGGTATAGCCCGCCCTTCTTCAGTCTCACCCGCAAGCCTACTGAGAGACCGAGCATGCGTCTGCGTTCGCCAGAGTCGCCAGGTCCCATCCTCAGAACCCGATACCACGTGCTCCACTCCGATAGCCCGCGTCGGTGCTGGGCCCTACGCACGAGCCTCTCGGGCACCTCAAACCACCCCGAGGCCGCCATTATGAGAATGTTAATCAACCCGATGGAGCCGAGGGCGTAGGGCAGAGCCAAGGGGTTGCGGTGGATGTAGTCGTTGATCCCGTTCTTCAGGAGGAATTCGACGTCCTCCCGCACCGGCGCGACAAACGAGATGACGGCCAAAAGGGCCAGCGCCTCGGTGCCGATGAGGAGCAGGGTCAGAGCCAGGCTTTCCAGCACCAGCTCGAGGTCGCCCGGTTTCTTCGTCTGCGGAGGCTGGAAGCTGCGGCTCACCGAGTAGTGCACAAAGCCTGGCACCACCACGAAGATGCCAAGAATCAGCCCTTCACGCGTAAGATCCATCCTCTGGCCTTGATCGGTATCCTCAGGTGCTGCGGCGCCAGCCCGCTAGCGGCTCTTCTCTGGCGGTGGAGCTCCTGGCACAGGGTGTTCGGGGTAGGGCTCTCCCACCGAGCCGGGCTCTCTCCTCAGCGGCGGTAGACCTGGAGAAGGCAAGCCCTTTTCGTCTTTGCGAACCGGCGGCCCTGTGGGTTTCTCGGCTGGCCTTTCTCGACTTTCCATGCCCACACCTCGGTCCAAAATTCGCGCAGAGCATACTACATTCGCACAGAGTATACAACAGTCACGCTAGCTCTGCTTTCGAGTGGCCAGCGCTCCCGCCAGATCCCCCGGCAGCAGGAGGGTGCCGGTGGCGCGGTTCGGTGAGAGAGGCGTCTTGCGGCACCACCTTGCCAATCGTTGCGCCCGTCCATTGACGCCTTCGAGACTTTCTGTCATGATGCGGGCGCTGGCCTGAGGAAAGGGGCGATTCCGATGCGTAGTGATACGACCAGGCTTCCTCTTGTCCTCACGGCCCTCGTCGGCGGCCTGGCCTTGTTCGAGGCGAAAGATGCCTACTTTCGCTGGCTGCCCAGCGATCTCGCCGACATTCCCGTGCCGCACCCAACCAAAGAACTCCGACGCAGGTTCGAGGTCTTGGTTGATTTGGCGGCGGGCAGCCCAGAGGCCATCGATGCAGAGTCGAATGACCTTGTCTTCCGGCTATACGGCGTGGAAGGAGTCGAGCGCAGCGAGATTGAGCTGTGGTATGGCAAGAGGCTTCAGGCGGAGACGGTTCGGAGCGCTCTCGCCTTTGCCGAAGAAACGCCCGTCCATGGAACAGCACCAGAGGACCGGCTGGAGGAAACCTAATGGGCACTCAGATGAACATCCAGGAGCTTATTAACGCGGTCGGCCACGATCAGTACATCCTGCCGGAATTCCAGCGCGGCTACGTATGGACTGAGAAACAGGTACGCGAGTACGTAACCAGCCTCTACCGGCGCTACCCAACCGGCAGTTTCCTCATCTGGAACACCCCCAATCCCGGTCTCGTCCGCGGCACCCTCTCAAACTCAACCAAGGCATTCCAGCTGATTCTGGATGGCCAGCAGCGGCTCACAAGCATTTACGCCGTCGTCACCGGCGACCCTCCTCCTTTCTATGAAGGGGAGAGGTTGTATTTCAACCTCTATTTCAACGTGAAGACGGAGGAGTTCTCCTACTACAAGAAAAGCATCATGAAGGACTCGTGGGAGTGGGTGCCCGTCACGGAGTTCCTCCGGCATGGCTTGGGCGACTACCTGAAAACGGACGGCCCATTGGCGGCAGAGAAGGCGCAATACCTGATCAACTTCCTCGATGTCCTGAACCGCCTCGACCAGATCAAGTCCTACTCCTATTACCTCGATGTCTTGAGCGAGCGGGAGATGGAAGAAGCGGTCCGCATCTTCAACTTCGTCAACTCAAAGGGCACCCGTCTCAGCAAGTCCGACCTGGCGCTCTCACACATCTGCGCCCTCTGGCCCGAGGCCCGCAGGGAGATGCGGCAGGCCCAGGAGGAGTTTGAGAAGGAGGGGTTCGACTTCGGTCTCGACTTCTACATCCGCTGCACATCGTGCGTGGCCACTGAGTCCGGCCGGTACGAACCCCTCTACCTCGTGCCGGTCGAAGAGGTGAAGGCGGCGTGGGGTCGCACAAAGAAGGCTCTGGAATACCTCATGAACGTCCTCCGCTTTGATGCGTTCATCGATTCGAGCGCCAATCTGGCAACGGATATGGTCCTGGTACCGCTGGTGGTCTATCTCGCCAACGACTCCGAGAAGTTCCGCAACGACGTTGAGAAGCGCAGGTTCCTGCATTGGATGTTCGCCGCCCTAATGTGGGCCCGCTACAGCGGCAGCACCGAAACGAAACTGGACGAGGACCTGCGCGCCCTCAAGGGAGACGATCCGCCGACACTCCTGCGGCAGAACATCATCGCCGAACGCGGCCGCATCCGCGTCGAGGCGCAGGATCTCATCGGTCGTACCGTGCAGGGTCCTCTCATAACCCTCTGCTATCTCGCGGCGCGATCTGCCGGCGCCGCCGACTGGTTCAACGGTCTTCCGCTCTACAGCAAGCTCATCGGGAAGAGCAACGGACTGGTGCATCATCACATCTTCCCCCAGGCTCTCCTATACAAGAAGGGCGGGTACGCGAGCAACAAGCGCTCAGACATCTACAAGGTCAACGAGATCGGCAACTTCGCTTTCCTTACCCAAGAGGCCAACCTGAAGATATCGGACGCCGACCCCACGAAGTACCTGCCCAACGTGCTCCAGAAGTATCCGAAGGCTCTGGCGCAGCAGGCTGTCCCCGAGAAACCGTCCCTTTGGGAGCTCGGGCGCTATGAGGACTTCCTGGCCGAGCGCCACGTCCTGCTCGCCAACGCGATCAACGAGTTCATGGATGCACTGCTGGCAGAAGAACAGCCGAAACCCTTCACTATTGCCGACTACATTGCAGCCGGAGAGGGCGAGACGGTCGAGTTCAAGGGCTCCCTCCGATGGGATTTCCGCAGTCAGCAGGTGAACAAGGCTCTGGAGAAGACCATTGCCCGCACTGTAGCTGCCTTCATGAACGCCAGGGGCGGCACGCTCGTCATCGGCGTCAGCGATCACGGCGAGCTCTTTGGGCTAGAGGCTGATTTCGCGACCCTGACCACCAGGCCGGACCGCGATGGCTGGGAGCAGGCACTTCGAAACGTCCTGAACAGCTACTTGTCGAAGGAGATCACTGCCACGATCAGCGTCACTTTCGCCGACACGGATGGCAAGACCGTGGCGGTTGTTCACGCTGACCCCGCGATCAAGCCGGTGTATATAGCCGGAGAGCATGGTGCCGAGTTTCACGTGCGGTCTGGCAACACTACCCAGCAGCTCGATGTCAAGCAGGCCCAGGAGTACATCGGGCAGCGGTTCGAGGCAATCGGGTAGGACATGAGAGGCTGGCTCCTCGTCCTGACCCTCGTCAACCTCCTCTTGGCGAACGCCCTGGCGTGGTTCATGGTGGCGATGGGGTGGCCTAAGTGAGTGATCCTTGCCAACCCTCGCGGCTGCGAGCTAGGATGGCGCATCTTGACGCCTTCGAGACGTTCTGCCATGATGCGGCGGGTGCGGCAGGTCAGTGACACAGCGGGCGGATGAATAGAAGGATTTCGCGGGCTGCTATCGTGAAAGGAGCCCGGCTGGCGGCGGCCTTCGCCGTGACAGCGGCGGCGTTCGTGGCGACGCGTCAGCTCTTTCACGGCTGGTGCCTCCTCCCCGACGCGCCCTGGGAGGGGTATCATTGGAACTACCCGCAAATCGAGCGCTGGCTCTTCTACTCATTGCCTATTGTCTTCCTGCTCGGCTTTCTCTGGCTCATGTGGGAATTCGTCTACCCTATATTGGTGGCCGGAGGGATGCACAAGACGGGAGCACGTCTGCTGGCGATAGGACTGGCGCTGGCTATCTACGTTGGGGTGGGCTTCATCGGCTGGATGAGCACGTCAGAAGAAACCTACCGAGATTTTGATTATGGCGGCGGCACAACCGCCAAAATAGTCTGGTCTCTCTGGGATATCGGCCTTCTCATGAGAACCGGGAACTTCGACACAGTCGGCTGTGGATACTAGGTAAACCAGCACGGCATTATGCCAGGAGGCGGTGGCTGGGGTAAGTCGTGAAAGGCTGGCTCCTCATAGAGACCCTGGCCTGCCTGCTGGTGGCCAACGCCATCGTCTGGTTCGCCATCGCCCAGGGCTGGCCGTAGCTCCTTCCCTTGCCAACCCCCGCGGCTGCGGGTATGATGGGGAGCGCTGACGCATAGCCCGTATCTTCAGGTTGCTGACAGGAGGTCTAAGCATGACTAAGCCCACCCGAGAGGACGCTGACATTCTGCTCCGCCTGGCCGAGCTTTCCGCCTCGTACAATCTGCCCGCCGCCGCCACCCTCATCTGGAACGACGATTTTCCCGCCGACTTCGCCCGGTTCCGCGACAAGTTCCCAAAGGGGAAGCGCAGCGAAGAAGAGGGCCTTCTCCAGCGCTATCTCGACTATTTCGAAACGGCCGGTACTTGTACCGGAACGGCCTGTTCAGCGGGGACCTCATGTTCGACTGGATGGCCGTCACGACAGCCTGGGACCGGGTCAAGGGGTACGCCCTGGGCGTCCGACAGGAGGCGGGGGACCCGAGGCTGTTTGAGAACTTCGAATACGCGGCGGAACAGGGCCGGTCTTGGCAACCAAAGCGCCCGTAGCCGCATCACGGCAAGGGCTTCCTGTTCTGGGACTGGGGCGACGTAGCCCTCGGGGTTTCGAGGACCCGGTGCGGCTGTATGAGGTGCGGTGGCGGGAGGAAGGCTAGACCCAGGTGCCTGGTACGCCAGGAGGCGGCTTGGCATTTCGGGAGGCTAGGCCATGTGGAAGTCTGGCTTCTTCATCGCTCCCATTCTCGCTGCTGTCCTCATAGCCGGCTGCGGCGATGGCGAGGATGTGCCTCCCTCCGCGATAGTGTCTCCCACCCAGACGTCTGAGACCGCCATTGATCCATGTGTCCAATCTGACGACCGGGAGCTGCTTCTGCGATGCGAACAGTTCTCCCAACAGGCGTACTGGCTGGGTCGTCAGTTGCCGATCCCGGATGCTGACGATCTGGTCTTCATGTCGTCGTACATAGACGACGGCGATGAGCCGATCTCCCCCCGTGCACGCCTAGCGATCATCTACGGACCGAAGGACGCGGCTCAGCCGAGGGCTGAGGCGATCTATTTGTTCGAATGGTACCGACCAACGTGGGAGGACTACGTCGCCCAGTTCAAGGGCTACGATCCGTCAACGGTCCCGCCAGGAGGTCCAGCAAACTGGTGGCAGCACCCGTGCGTGGAGGAAGAGGTGTACAAAGCAAATGGCGCGGAGATACACCTCTTCAAAGCACACCTGGGAAGCCTTATCTACATCGCTCCCATGACGGCGGAGGAAGTCGCACAGTGCCTAGACCGCCCCGTGGGAGCGGTAGGGGCGCACGTCTATTTCGAGGACACGGTGGTAGAATTTGAGGTGCAGGATCAAGTCGCGCCTGCTGAACTAGCGAGACCAACGGCCGTGGCTCCAGGAGCTACCCCCTCAGCGGAGCCTAAACCGCCGCCTTTCCCGACGCTGGTTCTGAAAGCCAAGCATCCTTATAACGATGAGGCCATCGTCAGGCACATCGCAGCCTCGCTAAGGCCGTATGAGGCTGACTGAATCAGAGGCCAATGTATTCGGCTTGCGGAACCAAGATCAGCCAAGCGCCAGGGTCAAGGTTCGCTGAATCTTGGTTCGATGACGCCAGTCCCACGCCCATAGCTAGAGCGATGAAGCACGGCCTGACCGGCTCCTCATCGACTCCCTGCCGCCTCACTGCTGGCCAACGCCAGCGTGCGGTTCGTCATCGCCCAGGGCTGGCCGTAGGTCCTTCCCTTGCCAACCCTCGCGGCCACGAGTAGGATGGGGACGTTGTCAATGGTTAGTGCGGTCGGAAGATACAATAGGCACTGGACTGCGGGGTCTTGCTGGGTCTGGCCAGTGTCTAGGTGGTCGTACTGCGCGGTGGTGGGGCCGAACACGAGGTACGAGCTGCCGCTGTGACTAAGAAAGATCCTGAGCCCAACGCACTGCTGGAGGAATATGCGGCTTCCGTCCAGCACATGAATGCCCTGGCGACTTCCAGTTGGCAGTCCACGAGCATCTTTCTCGCTACCACCCTGGCAGGAACTGTTTTCGTGGCAAACCGGGAGCCAGACTCCGAGGGAGAACTCGCGATAGTGTGGGTGTTCAGCATGGGCGCCTTCATTGTGCTCACACTGTGGATGCTGATGGTGCGTCGATTCGTATACTTCCAGGCGATTGAGCAGCATCGGATTCTTGAAATAGAGGTCATACTCGGATTCCGAAGAGTCCAGTACTTGGTCATCCTCGAGAATTGGGATGGCCGTGCGACCATGCCATCCTGGCGCTCACTTCGCAGCCGTCAGAAGGCTTCTCTGGAAACCCTCAGAATGGGACTAATGCGTCTGCGCCTGCCTTTTTCCGATCGTTTTCGCCTGACCCTAGGGTACGCCCACACATCTACGCTCACCTACCTGATCGGGGCTCTTGTGGCGTTTGGCTGGCTCGCGCTGGCGGTTCTGCAAACCTATCGGTTTCTCAGCGGGGATTTTGATGCCACAGAGTCGGTTCCCAGAGAGCTGGCTCAATGGTTGGCCTTTGGACATGACATGAGGTAGGCCCTGCAAGTTCGTTATCAGCGGCCTGCCGCCCACAGGGAGGCGCACACTGCGCAGGTTAGTCGTGCAGGCTCTCAGCGCGTCGCCTATGTCGCTCGTGCTGAGCTTGGCTCGCAGCTGTGGCACTAGTTGTCCTCACCGCGGGCGCCTGGTACGCCACGAGGCGGTGGGGGAGGTAGATGTAGGTCAGCGTGAAAGGCTCGCTCCTCCTCGAAACCTTGCTCGTCCTGCTGGTGGCTAACGTGCTGGTGTGGTTCATGGTGGCGATGGGTGCAGCGGGCGACGGTTGTTTTCTCTCGCTGAAAGTGGTATGACTTCCTAAGCGAGCGAGTATATCGGCATGGTTCCAGTTCTAGCGGAAGCGCTTTCCTTTGCTGCGCAGGCCTTCGCCCAGGAGGCCATAGGCTATTGGGGCTTGAAGGCTCTGCGGAAATGGTTCGGCGAAGACCCCGAGCAGCGCCTTCATGACATATACTTCCGGTCGTGCGAAGGCTTTTTCAGCGACGATCGAACAGCCTCTCTCAATGCCAAAGAAAAGATGCGCCTCGCGCATTTCTTCGGCTCTGAGAAGGTGGTGGAAGCAGTAAGCCACGTTCTTCAGCACGGCCACCTAGAAGACGATCCACTTCGCAGTAGCTGGGAGGCATTGGACGGCGATCCGCAACACCTCCAAACCTACGTCGACATTTTCATGAAGTGGTTCCGGCAAGAGGCGCTGGAAGAATTGCCCTTCGACCAGCACCTTGCAACCGCGCTCGTGCTAGAGCGGATCGAGAGCCTAGTTACGAGTCGGCAGGTACCCCCGGTCGGCGCGGAGCACTCCGACATCATGGCTCAGGCCGCGGAAGAGCGAATAGCGGAGGTCGGCTCGCAAGTCGCGAGGATGTTTGAAGCACGCCTTGATGATGCGACGAAACTCGTAAAAGAAAGGAGGCTGTTTCAGGAAGCCAGGCAGGCGCTATCTCGGCTGGAAGAGGAGGCGGCTGCTTTACCCGATGTCGTAGCTAGTTCTGAACTCATGAACAAACTCTACACCAATCAGGCTGTGTGTGCGCAGCGGATGGACGAAATCCAAGTGGCGCAGACATATGCCGCCAAAGCTCTTGACGAGAGGCCGCAAGATCCTCGCTCCTTGACCAACAGGGCCTCCACAGGGCTGCAAGCAGGTGAAGAGCCAGCGCAGATGTTGGCGCTGGTTCGCCGTGCCTTGGAAGCGGATCCGGACTATCGGCAAGCCAGGATTCTGGAGATCGCCCTCGTTACTGACGTGGAGGGAGTTGACGCAGGGCTGGAGTTGGCGGGGCAGACCGACTGGGTAGAGGAAGACGCCGCAGGTCAGGCGATCATGAGTCGAATGAAGCTGCTAAGTGGTGACGTTCAGGGTGCCATAGGCGCAGCCAAGCGGGCGGCACAACTCGACCCAAGTGCCGAGCTCCTTGCTTGGGCTGGACTAATCCTCAATGGCGAAGCGCTCATTGGCGGCGAAGACCTCTTTGACATCAAGGTCAAGGGAGCGCTAGAACCAGCCCAGCGTGCGCTGGAGGCGATTCCGTACTTCGAGAAAGCGATACAGGCTTTCGAAGCCGAACAGCGGCCGCACATGGCTGAAGACCTTCGCGTGAGCCTGGGGCGGGCACGTATGGCTCTGGGTGAGTACGAGGAGGCATCCCAGATACTCGCCGACTGCGTCGCATCCTCACAACGTCCTAAGGCACGTCGGGCCGCCTACGCCAATCTGATCGAAGCTCTGCTCGTCTTGCGAAAGGACGCCGTGCCGACAGCTACTGAGGCCGTGAATGAGTTCCCAGATGATCCGATGCTGAAGTTCGGCCTTGGTCGCGCACTCCTCAGTGCTGGAGATGAGCAGGCTGGAATGGATACTCTCTATGCGGTACTGAAGGAGCCTGGGCCGGACGACACTACCCGACGACACGTGAGGCTATTCATTGCACGGTTACTCATATATCAGCATCGAACCGCCGAAGCGCGCTCATTGGTCGAGGGGATGGAAACGGACGGAAGCCCTTTCGTCGTTCTTACTTGGGCATCCCTACTTGATGAGGAGGGGAGGACAGGCGAGGCCAGTTGTCTGGTGCGGGCGCTAGCGTCGGAAAACAACGAGGACGACGGTACGCTTCTGGCCTGCGCCGAGTACTTGCGCGGCAAGAGACTCGAATCCGACGCCAGACCGCTCTACCGCCGTCTAGTCGAACTCTTTGAGGTCCGAGCTACCGCATTGAGCGACGAGCAGATTCGTACCTGGAGTTATGCAGCCTACCAAGCGGGCGATTGGGCGAAGTGCGTAGAAATCGGTTCACACGCTGTACGAGACCGTGCGTGCCGGCTCGACATCGGGCTAGCCAAGGCTGCGGCGCTCGAGAACTTGCAGGGATTTGAAGAAGCCCTCAAGGAATATGAAGCTCTTTGGGCCGAGTTCCCCGGAAACGAGGACGTGGCGCGAGGCCTGACTCACGTCTGCTGGCGACTGGCCAGACCTGAGGCCGCTATCCCGTGGCTCGAGCATCTAACTGGCATCCCAGAACCGAATCCGCATGACGTCATGAACCTTGCGACAACGTATGCATTGGCTGGTGACGTTGAAGCAAGCACGCGAACAGCCCGACGTGCGCTAGCACTAGCTCCAGATGACCAGACTATAGTCGCCAACTTCATCCAGCTTATGCTACGGAACGAGCGGTCGGATCTGGCGCTTGAGCAAGTCCACGTGTATCTCTCCAAGTTCCCTGACGATGACTTCATCCGTGTCTGGCGAGGTGAGCCGGAGGAATTGGCCGAACGATTCATCCGAGAGATCGTGCAGCCACGAATGAAGAGACACCAAGCGGTAGTAGACCTCTATCGCAAGTATCCCCTGCCGCTGGGGATGATGGCCAAGGCCCTTGGCCGCTCGTATGTGAACCTATGGAATGGCATCAGGCAAGGAGAACTCCAGCAGCCGTTCTCGTCGGCACGAGGAGAGGCCTTTGCGAAGTCGGAACTCGAAGCAGCCACGCAGCAGCGCGAGATCGTGTTGGACGAATCCGCCGCATTGACCCTTCAGCTTCTGGGACTCCTATCGGCTGTGGTGGCCAGATTCGACCGCGTATACGTAGCGCAGGCCACGGTCGACGACATCCGTGACGAGCTTCTAATAAGGGAAAGCCCTGAGCTAAGAGCAGTTGCAGCTACCATCGGCCTAAGCACGAAGTTCCGCGTGGTCTCTCCAGATGGCGACAAATCCGCCTCTCCGCCGGCAGACGTAGCAGATGCGCTTGCTGCGTCTGAGTTCGAGTCGCTGACCCTCGCCCTCCAGCGCGGGCTACCGTTGTTCTCCGATGATTTGGGCATCCGCGACCTGGCTAGGGGACGCGGCTGTCCTGCTTTCGGGACACGAAGCTTCTTGGAACTGGCTCGGCGAGAGGAATTGGTCGACGCGCACCTGTATTGTAAGTCCATAGTCCGCCTGATCCGCGAGAACTATCATTTCATCTCGTACAGCGGAGAGGTCTTGGCCTGGGCAATACAGTCCAGTGGCTACGAGGAGAACGACGACACAAGGGCGCTATTGGCGCAGTTCTTGAAGCATGACGCTGAGGTCCGTAGCTACGTGCGGGTGCTCTCAAACGCCATCTGCAGACTATGGAGGGAGACGCCTCAGGAATACGAAGGTCGGCGGAGTCAGTGGACCGTGCGACTTCTCGACCTAGTGACTATGCGGGGTACCCCGTCGGACATACTTGGCACCTTGTACCTCACCGTCACATGTCTCGCTTTGGAAGCACCTCAGCATCTTCGGACGCTAATGTTCGAAGTGTTCGACATCTGGTCGACCCAACGGGGCACACCAGATGACTTGACCGCTGCACTGATCACGAGGATAGCCATAGACCTTGCAGACGCTGCCACGGCAGGCCGACAGCATTTGGATCGCCCGAGAGCGTTCGTCCAAAGCATAAGTCAGCACTGGCGTGGCCGAGTTCGGAGACTAATCCGCGAGGGCCGACACGATCTGTATCCCGTCCTGTTTGCGGACTAGCTAGTGTCCGCCTTCCGTCTAGGGAAAACCGTCCCCTTCGGCCTCCCGCAGCCGTCGCAGCAGCAGTCGCCGCCCTCTTCGCAGGCGAGTGGTATGCCAGGAGGCGGTTGGTCAGGTAGCGCTGTCGGCGGATAGTCAGCGCGCTCCCGCCTCCGCCGCCGTCCACCGCTTGCCGCGCTCGTAGTACGAGAGCGTGAGCAGCAGGTCGCCCTCGAGGCGCACCAGGTAGCAGCAGCGACGGGGCAGGTCTTGCTGACCGTCCTGGCCTGGCTGATCTAGGGGCGAGGATCACCAGCACGTTGCCACTGACAGCCCACAGTTCGGCAATCCTGGCCCCCAATCGTAATAAGGGTAGAACCATACCCCTAAATACTGTTCAGGAGTGGGACGGGGTACGGCGGGAGACGTGACGGCCCACATAGCGCCCCAGGTAGATGGGCACCATCCCGTGCACAACGGGGGTAGATGTCGGCCCTAGTCGGTGTGTTTGTCAACGAGACCTCTGAAAAAGTCGTCTGTGCTAGCGCGTGATCAATTATCGCAGTAGCACGGTGGCCAGAAGGGAGGGCCGCCATGCTTCGAATCCGACCGCCGCAGCGCCAGCTCTTGGGTGACTTCCTCTTCGAGCAGATGATGCCGGAGAACCATCTGCTCCGCCGCATCGCTG
>Ga0315274_10011711_pt1 | contig 12562 bp, 11 predicted proteins | sample YL17G02_20_MG_FD_203700 | JGI IMG/M metagenome (GOLD analysis project Ga0315274, IMG submission 203700) | Sediment microbial communities from Yellowstone Lake, YNP, Wyoming, USA - YL17G02_20 | ecosystem: Environmental > Aquatic > Freshwater > Lake > Sediment | place: USA: Wyoming | collected... | reverse complement strand
CTTTCGTGATGTTCTCGGAAAACATCTTGTCCTCGACCGCGCGGTAGTAGTCGCCGTGGTTGAAGGCGAGAAAATCGAACGACTCGACCGCCTCGGCCTTCCAGAGGCGGAGATGATTGCACGTGCCCACGCGGTAGCCGAGGATCGGCGTGTCATAGGCGACGCCTTTGACCACGGTGCCGGGAATCCAGCGCACGCGGTAGCACCCCTGGTCGTCGGTCCACGCTTCGGTGTGCCCGCAGAGTTTTACGTCGTGAGCGATTTCCGACCGGGCGATTTCCCAGGGATTGCCGAACCGGAGCCATTTGTCCGTGATTTCCACCTGCCAACCGTCGCGGAGGGTCTGGTCGAAGATGCCGAACTCGTACCGGAGGCCGTACCCGATGGCGGGCACTTCCACCGAGGCGAGCGAGTCCAGGTAACACGACGCCAGCCGGCCCAGACCGCCGTTGCCGAGGCCCGGTTCCTCCTCCTGCTCGATCAGGTCGTCGAGGTTGCAGCCCAGCTCCGACAACGCCTGGCGCGCCGGGTCGGTAAGGCCCAGGTTGAGCAGGTTGTTGGCGAGATGCGGGCCGGGCAGGAATTCCGCGGACAGGTAGGCCACCACGCGCGCGTCCTGCTCGCAGTAGGTTTCCATGGTGCGGACGCCCTGTTTGAGCACGCGGTCACGCACCGCCAGCGCCAACGCGGTGTAGAGGTCGTTGCGCGTGGCGGCCATCGGCACGCGCCCCAGGCTGCAGAACAGGCTGTCCACGAACGATTGTTTCAGGTCCTCCACGCTCGAGCCGGTGCGGGGACCAGCGGCGGGGGAGAGTTCGCACGACTTGGGGGCGGGTCTCTTTCGGGCGGGAGGCATGGCGGATTTCCATTCGGTAGTTGGTTTCGGGTTGAGATCAGTCTTGGCTCTGAATTCCCTCCAGGTACCCCTGCACGCCGGTCTTGAGGTTGGCGGCGTTGGCTTCATCCGTGTCGATGTGCATCGCGAGGCGGAAGTTCGGATCCACGCGAATGCGGACGTCGCCAAATACCAACTCGCGGTCGCCTGGCACCCGCACGCGGACCGTGGACTTGTCCTTCACCCCGTAGCGGAGCGCGTCGGCGGGCGTCATGTGAATGTGGCGCAGCGCGCAGATGACGCCCCGGTCGAGCGTGACGCCGCCAGCCGGGCCTTCGAGCGTGCAGCCGGGGGTTCCCTGGAGGTCGCCGGATTCGCGAATGGGCGGATGGATGCCGAGCTTGAACTGTTCGGTCATCGAAATCTCCACCTGGGTGGCCTTGCGCGCAGGACCCAGCACACGCACGCGTTCGACCCGGCCCTTCGGCCCGACCATCGTGAGCTGCTCCTGGCAGGCAAACTGGCCGGGCTGCGAGAGGTCGCTGTGCTTCGTCAGTTGATGGCCCGGGCCAAAGAGCGCCTCGACGTGCTCCTGCGCCAGGTGGATGTGATGCGCGGAGACTTCGATCAGGAACGGCTCGCGCCGTTGGGCCTCCAGCACGTGGGTGAGATACGAGCGGCTCAGCGCCCGCAACGTCTCGCGGGCGATCATCCGCTCCTCGTCCGTCGGCACGATGAGGACGGTGACGGGAGAATCGTCCGCCGAAATGCGGCAGACGTCGTCAAAACCGCGTGCGTCGCGGTTGCGTTGCTCGTCAAGGTGGATGCCCATGCAGCGGAGGCCCTGCAAGGCCAGCGAGCGCACACCGGCACTGCCTTGCCCGATGCCGCCAGTGAAAACGAGCACGTCCAACCCGCCCATGGCCGCAAGGTAAGCACCGATGTATTTGCGTACCCGGTAGCAGAACGCCTTCAGCGCGATCAACGCCCGGGGGTCGCCGGCTTCGGCCGCCTTCTCGACTTCGCGCATGTCGCTGGAAATGCCGGAGAGGCCGAGCAACCCGCTCTGCTTGTTGAGCAACTCGTCGATCTGCGCGCCGGTGAGGCCTTCTTCGCGTTCGAGGTAGGAGAACACGCCGGCATCGAGGTCGCCACAGCGCGTGCCCATGATCAGCCCTTCGCCGGGCGTGAAGCCCATGGTCGTGTCCACGGACCGGCCATGATCCACCGCGCAGAGCGAGGCGCCATTGCCGAGGTGGCAGCTCACGATTTCCAGTTCGTTCACCCGCCGCTGCAGGTGTTGCGCGGCGCGGAGACAGACATACGCGTGCGAGCTCCCGTGAAACCCGTAGCGGCGCACGCCCTTCTTCTCGTAGTACTCGTAAGGCAGGCCGTAGAGATACGCGTACGACGGCAGCGTGTGATGGAACGCGGTGTCGAACACGGCGACGTGCGGCACCGATGGAAACACCCGGCGCGCCTCCTTGATGCCGGCGACGTTCACCGGATTGTGCAACGGCGCCAGCGGGTTCAAGGCTTCGATCTCGCGGAGCGCCGCGTCGTCCAGCAACACCGCCTCGCTGAAGCGTTCACCCCCATGCACCACGCGGTGGCCGACCACGCTGATGTCGGACGGTTCGCGGATGACGCCCGTATCTTTCGCCGAAAGCTCGCCCAGCATCGCCTGGAAGGCCTCCGTGTAACCGCCTTGCGGAAGTTCGCGCGTCGCTTCGCCCCGCGGCCCGCGATGGATGAGGCGGGTGCCGTTCGTCCCGATGCGTTCGACCAGCCCGCGCGCCGTGTTCGCGTCGTTCTGCGTGTCGAAGAAGGTGTACTTGAGCGAGGACGAGCCGCAGTTGATGACGAGGGCCTTCTCCGGCCGGTCGCCTTTCAGGCGCAGCCCGTAGGGGTCTTCGCTCTGACGGAACGCCGCCGCGGCCTTGGCCGGATCGGCCATGACCTGCTTGAAGCGGTCCGCGATGGTCCTCGAGAGGTGCTGCACCGCGCGCGGCTCGGTCATGATGACCGACTGGAACACGGCGACCGGAATCCGCAGCACCTGGCACCGCGTTTCGGCGATGAGGTCGGCTACGGTCTTATCGCCGCTCATCAGCGCCATCTCGCCGAAGGTGTCGCCCGCCTTAAGGTGCCCCAGCACCTGACGCTGACCCCCTTCTCCGACGATCGAGGCCGCGAGTTCGCCTTCGAGCAGCACGCCCAGGAAGCTCGCGTCCTCGCCGAACTCGACGACGGCTTCGTTGGGCTCGTAGGAAACGACGCGTGCGCCTTCCGCCAGTTGGCGGAGCCGTTCCTCGCTGAAACTGGCAAACAGCGAAACACGATTCCTGAGAAAGTGGACGATCTCGGTCGTGGTGTTCATGGGCACATAGACTCCTGTCCCTGACTTCGCTGAAGCGAACCCAGCGTTTCACCCGATGGGTGAATCCAGTTTTTTCGTGGACTCCTTCGGAATCGGCGATCATCCGCGCCGATCTGCGATTCATTGGTGGAATCCAGGTTCATGGGTCCATCGATGGCGGCAGGTTGGCGGGATTGGGGTTGGGGGTCAACTCCCGGATGGCGCGTGGTCCGGGCGAAGCGGCCAAAGCGGCAGCCGGACCCGATCACAGTTCCAACAACGCCTCGAATCCCCTTGCCGGCGAACGTGTCGCTCCCGCGCCGAGCGCGCGGTGATGCCGACCGGCGGAGCCTCAGCGGGCTTGCGGGCGCTGGATGCCAAGCTTCTTCATGCGCGAGTCGAGGGTGCCGGGGTTGAGTGCCAGTTTTCTCGCCGCGCCGACCGGGCCTTTGATCTTCCAGGCGGTCGCCTAACTGCCGCCACTTGAATCTCCCGGCTTGGCGCGGCAGACTGGCCTTTGCTAGCCTCGCCACGAAAATGACCGATTGGCATCTCCGTCGCGCGGGGCAATGTCCCATCCTGGTCACTCGCCCTTCGCCCCTTGCCCCTCGCCACTCATCCCCCGTCACTCCATGAGTTGGGTCACCATCGTCTGGTCCGTGGTCGCGTCCGCGTGCCTCACGCTGGCGGGGGTTTATTTGCTGGTCTGGTGCAGGAACCGCACGGCGTGGACCAATCTGCTCTTTTCCCTGACGGCAGTGGCGACGGCGGTCTTCGCGCTCTGTGAGTTGTGGATGATGCGGGCGGAGACGCCCGGACAATACGGCACGGCGTTGAGGTGGGCGCACGTGCCGATGTGGCTGTTGCTCGTGTCGCTCGTCGGGTTCACGCGGCTCTACCTGCGGGCCGGGTGGCCGTGGCTCGCGTGGAGCTTCTTCGGCCTGCGCACGTTCTCGCTGCTGCTCAATTGCCTGGTGGGGCAGAATCTCAACTACCGCGCGATCACCGCCCTGCGGCACATCCCGTTTCTCGGAGAACCCGTCCCGGTTGCCGAGGGCGTGCCCAATCCCTGGATGCTGGTCGGCCAGTTGAGTTCTCTGGTGCTCGTCATCTTCGTCGCGGATGCCAGTGTCGCCGTCTGGCGGCGGGGCGACCGCCGGAAGGCGCTGATGTTGGGCGGGAGTATCGTGTTCTTCGTACTGGCCGGAGCGGGTCAGAGCATGCTGGTGTTCTGGGGAATCATCCAGGCGCCGATCATGGTGAGCCTGTGTTACCTGGGCATCATCGTGGCGATGGGGTACGAGTTGAGCCGGGACGTGCTGCGCGCGGCGCGCCTCTCCGACGAGTTGCGCGTGAGCGAAGAGCAGATGGCCCTGGCCGCCGAGGTTGCGGGGTTTGGCGTTTGGATGTGGAGCATCGCGGGCAACCAGATCTGGGGCTCGGAGCGGTGGCTCCGCCTGTTCGGATTCACACCCGATGCGACCGTCAGTTTTGAAAAGTTCATGCAGCGAATCCATCCGGACGACCGCGAGAGGGTGGAGTACGAGGTGTGGCGCGCGCTGGAGGACCGGCGCGATTACGTGGGGGAATACCGGGTGATTCTGCCCGACGGCACCCAGCGCTGGGTCGGGGCCCGCGGCCGGATGTATCCGGACGCGCACGGGAAGCCAAGCCGGATGCTGGGCGCATCGATCGAAATCACCGAGCGCAAGCGGATAGAGGAGGCGTTGCGGGTCAGCGAAGACCGGGTTCGCTTCGAGACGCTGTTGACCGATCTGTCGGCGCGCTTCATCCACCTGCCTGCGGACCAGGTGGACGGCGGGATCGAGGGTGCCCAGCAACAGATTTGTGAACTCCTGGGCATAGACGTCTCCACGCTCTAGCAGTTGTCTGCTGACCATCCAAGCAGGTTGCTGTTGACCCATCTCTAGGTGCCGTCGGGTTTCCCGGTGGTGCCGGAGAATATGGACGGAAAGGAGAACTTTCCGTGGGTCGTGGAGAAAATCCTTAAAGGCGAGCGCGTTATTTTATTCCGGGTGACGGATGCTCCTGCCGAAGCTGCGCGCGACCTGGAGGTTTGGCAGCACTACGGTGCTAAATCAGCCCTGCACTTTCCATTGTCCGTGGGGGGGCGGTGCGGTGTTCGGGGTGTTAGCCTTTAATGTCATTGGGAGAGAGAGGGACTGGCCGATTGATCTCGTCAACAGGCTGCAGCTTCTTGCCCAAATGTTTGCCAACGCACTCGCCCGCAAGCGCGCTGATGAGTTGCTGCGGGAGAGTGAAGCCCGCTATCGAGGCATATTCGAAGGGGCGATCGAGGGCATGTATCGGACCTCCTTGCAGGGAAAGAGCATGGTGGCCAACCCCGCCATGGCGAAGATGCTGGGGTATGATTCGGCGGAGGACGTCGTTTTCGCTGTTGAAGATTCGGCGCGTCAGGTATGGGCCGACCTGGATGAGCGTTCCCGTTTTGTCCGACTGCTTCAAGAGCAGGAGGTTGTCCGCGGGTATGAGTGCCAGTTCAAGCGCAAAGACGGGACAAGGATATGGGGCTCGCTCAACAGCCAGGCGGTTCGCGGGCCTGATGGACAAGTGGCCTGCTTTGAGGGTTTCGTCGAAGATATCACCGAGCGCAAGCGGGCGGGGGAGGAAGTGCAACAGCAGCGCAGAGAACTGGCCCATCTTTCGCGCTTGACCATGCTTGGCGAACTCTCCGGCTCGCTCGCGCATGAGTTAAACCACCCGCTCACCGCCATCCTCAGCAACGCGCAGGCCGCCCAGCGTTTCCTCGCGCATGACAAGGCCGACCTCAACGAGGTGCGCGACATCCTCAGGGACATCGTGGACGAGGACAAACGCGCGGGCGAAGTCATCCATCGCCTGCGCCTGCTGCTCAAGAAGGGCGAAATGCAACACCAACAGTTCGACCTCAATGAGGTGGTACGGGAGGTTCTGAAGCTGGTTCGCAGCGACCTCGTGAACCAGAGTGTGACCGTGCACACCGAGCTTGCGCCCGCTTTGCCGGCGGTGAACACCGACCGAGTGCAACTTCAGCAAGTCCTGCTCAATCTCGTGATGAACGCGTGCGACGCCATGGCCGGCGGCCCGGCCGGCGACCGCAAACTCATCATTCGCACCGGGCTGGCCGAGGGCGAGGGCATCCGTGTTTCAGTTGCGGACCGTGGAGTTGCCCTGGCGCCCGACAAGCTGGAGAAAGTTTTTGCGCCGTTCTTCACCACCAAAGGACATGGCATGGGACTGGGTTTGTCGGTCTGCCGCACGATCATTACCGCGCACGGCGGGAAGCTATGGGCCGCCAACAACCCGGAGCGGGGCGCTACTTTCCATTTCACCCTGCCCGCAAGTGAAGAGGGGCAAGGGGCAGGTGGCGAGTGGCAAGGGGCGAGGAAGGAGCAGGGTTCGGGGTTCGGGGTTCGGGGTTCAGGATTCAGGAAGGAAGAAATGAGTACCTACAGACGGCTGGAGGATTTGGTCGTGTATCAGAAGCTCTGCCAACTTCACATCGACGTATGTGCATTGACGCATCGGTGGCCGACCGAGGAAAAGTATGAGTTGGGTTCACAGGCCCGGCGGTCCTCCAACAGTTCCCCAGCTTAACTCGCGGACAAATACGATGACCGGCATGTTCGCAACAAGATCGAGGGCGTGAACCATAGTCGGGGTGAAGCGGCGGAAACCATTCACCACCTGTATATGGCTCACTTGAAAGGCTACGAATCCAAGGAAACCTACGAATGTTTTCGCGAACGCTACCAGGAATGCATCCGCATGCTGAACGGAATCGAGCGTACTCTGGAGAGACATCTCCCGGAACGTGACCGTCGCTGGCCGGAGAAGGGGCCGGGGTCTGAGGGCGGGGTTCGGGATTCAGGGTTCAGGGTTCAGGAAGGGGCTCAGGGTTCAGCGTTCAGGTTTCAGGAAGATCAGGCTGAGTATCACGGCGACACCCCACCCGGCTACCCTGAACCTCCTAACCCTGAACTCCTAAACCCCGAGCCCTGAACCCTGAACCCTCTCCATCCTCCATGCCTTCCCTTCCTCCAACCGTCTTCGTGGTGGACGACGATCCCGCCGTGCTGAAAAGCCTCTCGCGCCTGCTGCGCTCGGCGCGGCTGAACGCGGCCACGTTCGGTTCGCCCCAGGAGTTTTTTGAACGACACGACCCTCGCGCCCCCGGCTGCCTCGCGCTCGACGTCGCGATGCCCGGCTTGAATGGCTTGGAACTGCAAGAGGCTCTGGCGGCGAAAGGCAGCGCGATTCCGATTATTTTCCTAACCGGCCACGGCGACATCCCCATGAGCGTGCAGGCGATGAAGCGGGGCGCTTTGGATTTCCTCACCAAACCGGTGAACGACGACGACCTGCTCAAAGCCGTTGACGCCGCCATCCAGAAGGATCGCATCTATCGCCAGACGCGCGCCGAAGTCGCCGAAATCGAGCAACGCCTGGCGACGCTCACTCCGCGCGAGCGCGAGGTCATGGAGCACGTCATCTCCGGCCAGCTCAACAAGCAAACCGCCGCCGCTCTCGGCACCGTGGAAAAAACCATCAAAGTCCATCGCGCCCGCGTGATGGAGAAAATGAAGGTGCAGTCCGTGGCCGAACTTGTCCGTCTGGCCGAAAAGGCGGGCATCCGCCCCGCGTAAGCACGGACCGCGACCGGTCCCCGGTCGCAGCAGCTACGACTGCACGCGGGGGTTGGAATTTTCTCACGCGGTTCGGACGTTTCCACCCACGGCGCGCGGTCCGGAGCCGTATTGGACCAAGGTCCAGTATCCTTCCTCCCTCTGCTTCAGTTACGGTTGGCCATCGTGACCAAAACCCGGCCCCTGATTGCCATTGTGGACGACGAAGAATCCATCCGCAAAGCGTTGACGCGCCTGCTGCGCTCGGCCGGCTTGGACGTGGAGACGTATCCGTCCGGCGTCGAGTTTCTGGAATCCATTCCGACCCGCCGGCCTGATTGCGTGGTGCTTGATCTGCACATGCCGGTCATGGACGGCTTCGAGGTTCTAGCCCGGCTCGCGAAGTCCAGCGCTCCCGTACCCGTCGTGATCATCACCGCCCATGACTCCACCGAGACGCGCGATCGGGCGCTGGCTGGGCGGCCCATGGCCTATCTCCGCAAACCGGTGAACGACCAGACGCTGCTGGACGCCATCGAACTGGCGTTGACCCACAACCCGCCGCCGTGAAGCCAAAACGCAAAACCCTCGCGCCTGGGAAATGAACCAGCCACTTGCCACTGACTACTGATCACTGAATACTGAATACCAGCCCCCGCTACCCGCCACTCAGCACAAATCAACAACCCCATGGGACCAAAGTTCATCCTCCTCGCGCTCGCCTGCGCTCTCGCGGCGTCAACTTCGCAAGCCCAAAACGATTTGGGCTTCGACCGCCCGCTCACCCTCGCGCCCGCCGACGCTGCTTCCTCCGGCGGCGCCGGCGCGGGGGATGACGAGAAAGCCAAAGCCGCCGAACTGGCCAAGAAACTCTCGAACCCGGTCGCCAGCCTCATCAGCGTGCCGATCCAGAACAACTGGGACTTTGGCTACGGCTCCGCGAACGCCATGCGTTACACGGCCAATATCCAGCCCGTCATTCCGTTTTCCATCAGCGAAGATTGGAACGTCATCACCCGGACCATCCTGCCGGTCATTTATGCGGAGGGGACCACGAATGGCGCCAGCTCCAAGTTCGGCCTGGGCGACATCGTGCAGAGCTTCTTCTTCTCACCCAAGGCGCCGACGAGCGGCGGCTGGATTTGGGGCGCGGGCCCGGTGTTGCTTTACCCGACGGCCACCGACGACGCGCTCGGCACCGACAAGTTCGGCCTCGGGCCGACGGCTGTCCTGCTCAAGCAGCAAAACGGCTGGACCTACGGCGTGCTGGCCAACCACCTCTGGTCGGTGGCCGGCGAAAGCGGTCGCGCGGATGTCAACGCCACGTTCCTCCAGCCGTTCGTCTCCTTCACCACGAAAACGTTCACCACCTTCGGGCTGAACACCGAGTCCAGCTACGACTGGGACAACCGCCAGTGGACGGTGCCGCTCAACGTGAGCGTGAGCCAGTTGCTCAAGGTCGGCAAGCAGCCCATCCAGTTCGCCCTCGGTGCGAAGTATTACGCCGAGAAACCCAGCGGCGGCCCGGACTGGGGCCTGCGTTTCAGTGTCACGTTCCTGTTCCCGAAATGAACCGCTTGTCATCAACAGTGTGAAACCGAACAACCTCCTCGTCGCCGTCCTCGCTGCCGGTATTCTGTCTGCCTGCGGGAAGAAAGCGGACGCGCCGTTGCCAGCACCGCCGCCGGCTGCGGTCAACGCCACCAACCAGATTGCGCTCGGGGCAACACCCAAGCCGGGATTCGAGAAGTTGAAAGGCAAATGGCTGCGCCCCGACGGCGGTTACATCGTCGAAATCAGAAGCGTGGACGACACGAGCGGCAAGCTGGATGCCGCGTACTTCAATCCGCGGCCGATCAATGTGGCGAAAGCCGAAGCGTCGCAGAATGGCGGGACCGTCAAGGTCTTCATCGAACTGCGTGATGTCAACTACCCCGGCTCCACCTACACGCTGGCGTACGACCCGGCGGCAGACCAGCTCAAGGGGATCTATTATCAGGCCGCCCTGCGGCAGCAATTCGAGGTGTTTTTCGAAAGGTTGAAATGAATTCCACCGGAACCCAGCCAGCATCCATTCCCGGCGGCTTCAAGGTCGCCGAGGTGGGTATGCCGCCGCGGCCGATCGACCAATACGACGCTCCGTCCATTCTCGGCAACCAGGCCCGGCGGCGATTCCACGTCATGGTCAAGCCCGGCGGTTCTACCTGCAACCTCGATTGCAGTTACTGTTTTTACCTGAGCAAGGAAACCCTTCCCAACGGACCGGGTGCCGGCCGGATGTCCGACGAAGTGCTGGAGCGGTTCATCCAACAATACATCGCCGGTGTGACCGGGCCGGAAGTGGTGTTTTCCTGGCAAGGCGGCGAGCCGACGTTGATGGGTCTGGATTTCTTCCGCAAGGTGGTCGCCTTGGAAGCCAAGCACAAGAAACCATTGCAGGTGATTCAGAACGATCTCCAGACCAACGGCACGCTGATCAACGAGGAATGGTGTGAGTTTCTCAAGGAGAACCGCTTTCTGGTGGGATTGAGCATTGATGGGCCGCGCGAAATCCATGACCAATACCGCGTCAAGAAAGGCGGGAAGCCCACGTTTGAAAAGGTCTTCAACACGGTCAAGCTTTTCCAGCGGTTCGGAGTTCCGTTCAACACGCTGACGTGCGTCAACCGGCTCAATGCCCAACGGCCGCTGGACGTTTACCGCTTTCTCAAGAATGAAGTCGGTTCGACCTACATGCAGTTCATTCCCATCGTGGAGTATAAGGGTTTTGAGCGGATCGCGCCGCACAAGTGGGACAACGCGGCTTTGCCCAAAGACGGCGATCCCGAGGCCCGACCCGGCCAGCCGAATTCCATCGTGACCGACTGGTCGGTGGACCCGGATGACTGGGGATATTTCCTGTGCAAAACCTTTGATGAATGGCGGAGCCGGGATGTGGGCAAGGTTTTGGTGAACCACTTCGAGACGCTCGTATCCCAGCACATGGGCCTGGGTTCGCAGGTCTGCATTTATGGCGAGTTTTGCGGCAAAGGTGTGGCGGTGGAACATGACGGCGGCGTTTACGCCTGTGACCACTATGTCTATCCGGAGTATCGCCTGGGCAACATCAAGGACCGCGCGCTCGACTCCCAGGTGTTTTCCCGCACCCAGGTGAAATTCGGTTACGCCAAAAACGAGACCTTGCCCAGGTATTGCCGTCAGTGTCCGTATCTCTCGGACTGCTAGGGCGAATGTCCAAAGAACCGGATCATCCGCACCGCGGACGGCGAGCCTGGCCTGAATTATCTCTGTCGGGGTTTCAAGAAATGTTTCGCGCACGCCATCCCCGAGGTGGAGCGCATTGTCGCGGACTTGCGGAAACAACCCCTTCAACCCCGGAGGCGCATGTGAACTATCTCTGCCCGAAATTTTACGTCGGGTTCGAAGAGAACAGGCGGTGGCGGGCTGAGGATTCACCTCAAGAAACACGAACAAACAAAAACAGAGCAAAACAAACAGCAGGACACCCAGGCAATCAGTAATCAGTAATCAGTGAACAGGCCCATGAAACCGAACCGAATTCAACAGAAGCAAACGGAGAACAGGGAGAAGAGACGTTTTTCTGTCTCAAGGTTGCTGGATTTCGAGCTGCTTGCAGATGCCGCGTGCGGTTCCTTCCTTGATTTCGCGGTGGCGCGGCACGCTGGCGATCTTCCGGTTGGAAGGATTGAGCCAGGCCGTGTGCGCGCCGCCCTCGCGAAAGAAGACGCATCCCTGCCCGCGCAGGCGCCGCTCCAGGTCGCGGAGCTTCATGCCTCGGCAAATTCGATCGGCTCGCGCAGGGCGTTCGGTGACAGCTCCCTTTCCGCCAGTTCGCGCTGGCACTCCAGCACAAGCTTGAGCGCATCCAGCAGGTTCGCCTTGGCCTCGCCCAGAGTTTCGCCTTGCGAAATGGCGGCTGGAACCTCTTCCACGAAGCAAGTGTATCCGCCCTCTTTGGCCGGCTCAAAGACCGCTGTCAGTTTCATGCCCCGAGGATGCCATACCGTGCCGCCCTTGGCAAGCCGCCGCGAGGAGCGCTTTGCTCACGCTGAATACGGATTACTGACAACTGATCACTTCTTCAAAAACTCCGTTTCCTCCGCTATCTCCTGTCCGATTTCCGAAAACCAGAACAACAAGCACCAATTTGTCCGGCGCTGATTCAATCAAACCGCGCCACGGACAGAGCACAAAAACCAAACACCATGAAAGGAAAAAACAAACTCCTCCATTACGGCTTGTCACTGCTGCCGGCTGGCGCGGCGCTTTTCAGCGCAATCGCTCCAGCCCAGGCGGCGGACAAGAAACCCAACATCCTCGTCGTCTGGGGCGACGACATCGGCTACTGGAACATCAGCGCCTACAACCAGGGCATGATGGGCTACAAGACGCCCAACATTGACCGCATCGCGAAGGGAGGCGCGCTCTTCACCGACTGGTATGGCCAGCAGAGCTGCACCGCCGGACGCGCGTGCTTCATCACCGGCCAGTCCGGCTTCCGCACCGGGATGCTCAAGGTCGGCCTGCCCGGCGCGAAGGAAGGGCTCCAGGCGCGCGACGTGACGCTGGCGCAGTTGCTCAAGGCGCAGGGCTACATGACCGCGCAGTTCGGTAAGAACCACCTCGGCGATGCCGACGAGACCCTGCCCACCGCGCATGGCTTCGACGAGTTCTTCGGCTCGCTCTATCACCTGAACGCGG
>Ga0315274_10011710_pt1 | contig 12562 bp, 9 predicted proteins | sample YL17G02_20_MG_FD_203700 | JGI IMG/M metagenome (GOLD analysis project Ga0315274, IMG submission 203700) | Sediment microbial communities from Yellowstone Lake, YNP, Wyoming, USA - YL17G02_20 | ecosystem: Environmental > Aquatic > Freshwater > Lake > Sediment | place: USA: Wyoming | collected... | reverse complement strand
TCAAAATAGTTTCCTCTGACACAGGTAGACTCTTACCTTGTTCGTGAATAAGTTTGAGTGCGTCCCGGTAACCCCGCACTTCTTCTTCATCCCGGTCACGCAACACAGGTTTCCCGAAGACGAGGGTGCGAATGCGGGTTTGATCAACAGTAACTCCTTCAATCCGATTTGAAGAGACTGCACTTTCAATCATTGCGTTCTCACGCAAGACTTTCAGTTTCTGAGGAGACTGTTTTGTGAAGAGATCCTGTTTGCCGCGGGCTTCACCTAAGTCAGCCAGATACCAGGAAGTTGATGATAGAAGAAATTCTGGTTTAAGGGAAAACTGGCGAAGAGTCATCATTTCTCAATATCCCTCATTTCAATTGAAATTAGAGGCTCCCACTTACACTCTCCCCTGCATAGGAGGGAGGAAGACATTGGGGGATATACAGTATTAGATTGGTTCTATTTTAATCCAAGGAACCAGCATTTCCATTAAAGAAAGACCACCGTGCTTGTAAAGTCTGGAGGCAGCATCTCCGGTTGATCTTGTCTTGACCCGGCCTTTAATCATGGCCACATTGTGAAGAGTATCAATGAAAACATCGTCGGTTTGGGGTGGGTGTGGTTTTTCACTCAAAGAGACATTCCGGTCGTTTCCGAAATAATCATTCAACTCCCTCTGCTCGGAAGAAGATGTCCTTGGAAAATCCATTCCTGAACCGAAAAAGATGTACCCATGGTCGCTGGTTACAATAATTTGTTTTTTCCCTTTAATCTGTTGGACGGTGTTTACCCAAGCCGTCTCAAAAAGGACGGGGATATTTTCAAAATGGTTTTCAAACTTTGCTCCGCTGTCCCTGTATGTCAAATCCGGGAAAGAGGACCAGACAAGTAGTGGAGATCCCTCATAGTCCCCTGAAAGCGCCAAGCCATAGTTCTGGTGGTATATGGCTGAAATCCCTTTCCCTTTCAACTCTTTCCTCCCCTGTAACTGTGAAGGTCCAATACGGCCGCATGGGAATTCACGCTCGATGTAATCAACGGTCTCTGAAGGTAAGGCAGCCAGTGAAGAATTGACATTTGAGACTTTGAGTCCAGATTTCCTGGCGAGGGTTAAAATGATAGGAATTTCCCTTATAGACAGACCATCGAAAACTACAACGGCTGCCTCTGAGTCAGAAAGGACGTTGAGAAGCCTCTTCGTCGGATCTGTTGTTGAAAGAAGCTCGTCATAAATTCTACACGCAGCAGAGGAGATTAATGACTCGAAACGGTTAATCTCTTCTTCGCCCTTGTGAAGAAAGTCGATCCTGTTGCTATCTGAATAGCGGTCGCAACTCCATACTTCATTTAGCAGCCAATCTTTGATCCAGGGAAGACGCGGCCCAGGTTCGATTAATTTGTTGAAAATTGTTTGGTTCATCTCTTAAGTCCCATTTCCACTCTCACTCCACCCTCCCCCGTCATATGGAGAGGGGATTATAATAATGAATTACTTTGTAACTTCAATTTCCAGATCGGCTGAGTACTCGGCTCCAGCAAGGACAGGCAGGCTTTCAATCTGCGTTTCGACCTGAGATTTGGTAAATCTTCCACTTTTTGAAATAGTAATCTCAGCCGTTAGATCACCTTGACCACTCAGGGACCCCCTTAGTCCTGGGGACAATGTGCTAAGGTCCCCGATATTGTTCTTCTGAAAGAAGATTTTATAGCTCACGCTGGTTATGGCTGCCCCTTCATATTGCTGGAGACGATGGGCTGTTTCCTGCCGAAGACTACCAATGCTCGTCTGGGGCGGTATTGCCAGAGAAATATTTTCTCTTTTTGAACAGATGCAAGGTTTTTTCCCACACTTTGGGCAGACAATCTCCGGTGGTGGGACACACTGACAAGGAAGCTGACCACATACCGGGCAGGTCTCTGGTAATACCGGAGGGCACACGCATGGTTTCTTTCCACATTTTGGGCAGGCTTCTTTAATGGGGGGCCTTTCAAAAGGAGATGTTATTTTGGCATTAAAAATTTCAGTTTCTGTAAGATTGGGATTGACCTGGCAGAAATTTCCAGCACTGTGCTGAATGCCGATAAGCCCTTCCTTGCAAAGCTCCCGGATGCCTTTCGAAACTGCAGTCACGGTTACAGGGACAGGGAAACCAAGGGTAGCCCTGTACTCGGCATCAATCTCTTTGACAAGGCGGTCTTGGATCTCCTTAAGCCTTCCTTCCATATGTTCCTTGAATGTAAGAGTAGGGAAATAATCCTGATTCAGCTTTTCAAGGACTTTATCTTTCGAGAAGTCCGCCAGGAGGGGCTCCAGTTCCACTTGGTCTTCCGTTGGAGAGGAACCATGCTTCTGCCAGCTTACAAAAACAAGTCCTGCCTTCTTTATCCTGTCTATGACATTGTTTTGATCTCCTTTTGCAATACGCTCATAATCAGCCTGACGTGCGGTCTTTTTGGTGCTTCCTGCAAGATCTTTGGCTGCAAGAACTCGTTTAGCCCATTTAAGAAGATCTTTATCGGTCGAAATTTGAAATGCGTCATCTTTTGGCTCCAGGAAAAGGATCAGATTGCGGTAGTCCATCCCATGATAGATAAGGTGTCGTTCCTCCTGTGTTAATCTTCTTCCGGTGAGGACATAGCGGGGACGGGTTTTATCAAATTGCTTCAGTGACTCCTGAACCTGCTGGATTGAAACGAAAACAGTGGTGTTGGCAGACTCCTTAAAGATTTCGGTTTTCAGAATATCGAAGAGTTTTTCCCTGGCCTGCTCGTCTGAATACTGAAGGGATTTGAACTCCACCTTTGCCTCTGAATTCTCCTCTAAATCAAAATAATACCGATTTTCTTGGTGATGGAAGTAGGAAGCATACTTCTGGAAGCCCATTAATGTCTGTTCGAAAGCATTAATATCGAGAGATGGTGAAAGAATATCCATAATCAATTTTTCCCGTGAAGCGCCGATATCGCTTCCCCTTCCGGTCAGGGTATAAAGAAGGACAGCGGATGCAAATTGAATGGCCAGGGGTGCCTTCGGAATCAATTCATCCATATTCTCACTGGCTCGATTGATTAAATCTCCACTCGGGTCCAGGTCCTTGAGCATTATCGTAGTAGCCTTGTCTTTAAGAGAGGCGTCAGCAGGGGTAATGATATCATTTGCAGTATGCGTCAACCGAACCATGTTCCCGAGAAAGGATAGAGCTCCACGGACATTTTGAAAACCGCCACGGGCTGGAATCTTTTTGAGGATGATGTCCATGAGGGAGGGAGAAAAGGGATAGGTATCCTTGGAGCGCTTTTTATGCTCTTCTTTATCATGGGGAGTATGCTTATCCCAGAGTTGGACATAACTCTCAATGATGGGGGAGATAAGATTTCGGTTAAAATCTCTGTAATTTTCAAAAAGCCGGTGCAAGACAACGTTACTTTGGTCCTTCACATTATCAAATTGGACCACACAACGAGGAACACGTTTTAAGGTGCTCCCGGGTTCCTCCTTATCGCTATAGATGCTTGCAAAGAGGGTTACCTGTTTCGAACGGTTGCTGAATTCGGAAAGAACCTGAAGGAAGGCTATATTTTGAGCACGGAGGGCTGAGTCGCTGATGACTTTGATTCCTTGTTCCAACTCGTCAAATATCAGAATAATCTCTCTATCCCCCAGTGCCTTCTGAAAATCAGCCAGCTTGGGATGAGTCTTTCCTTTTGGGGGCTGCTTTCCAAGGGATTCGAAAATCATACCCCAGATGGAATCGTACGGGTCATCGGTAAATTTGTTTATTATTACAATCATATCATCAGGAACTTTACAGATTAAACCATTCCCTTTTAACCATTCTTGTCCGATGTTTTTATGTTTAAACAAATTGTATATCGTTAAAAGAAGGTGAGACTTGCCACTTCCCTTCAATCCCTCAAAGAGAAAAAGGCCAGCCACTTTCTTATCGGAAGAAAATCTCAGATTGATCTGTTCCAGCACCTTGATGAGATCGTTTGTGGGATAGGTAAGAGTTAAAAAATCTCTTGGGCGGGCCTCAAGTTTAGTTTTCGATTCGTCCTTAAGGTTTGCCAAGTCAACGATTCCCTCAACCCCTTCTTCAGAGATAACTTCAGGCCGTGGTTTCAAATAGGATGAATAACTCACTGGAAGACTCCTTTTCGCATGTTTGAAAACCTGATTTCAGCCCCCAAAAGTTGACCTATTTATACCAAAAATTTAATTTTATAGCAATTTCCAAATGGTTCCACCTCACGGAAAAGGGTGACATAATGAGGAAGATTTACGGTCGGCTTAGGCCTTGGAATCCTTGATTTATGAACCTATTATAGATACAGAGCTCCCCCAAGGAGTGTCTTATATATTAAGAAGGGGGTAGGGGGGACGACCATCGGGGTGGAATACCAAGGCAAAGTATGACAAAATAGTGATTGAAAAAACTAAGAAGGGAAAGTTTTTATGAAAAAAGTCTCACCAAAACGTTTTTCCGAGTTTGTCGAGGTTGCCTTAAGGGCAGGAGCCACAGCCGCCAAAATTATTCCTTCCCAGTGGGTAGTGATCGATGAGAGAGTCCGGTTTAAATGTGAGGTGCCGCGGTGCGCTGGATATGGCCAATATCTCACGTGCCCGCCCTATGTTATGTCTGTAGAGGCATTCTCCAGAATCCGGTCAGGCTATAAATGGGGTCTCCTGGTTCAGGTGGAAGCGAAAAACATTGATTCGACGGATAAGGGCAAGGGGATAATCGACCAAGCCATCCTGAAAGAAAACACCAAATTACATCATCCCTTCAAACTCAAGCTCCTCGATATTGTTGAAGCAGTTGAATCGGCAGCATTTAAGAAAGGGATGCGTTTTGCTGCCGGATTGGTTGGGGGGAGTTGTGTTCTTTGTGAGTTGTGTGTGGAGGACAAATCATCCGAGGCCTGCAGACATCCCTTTCGGGCAAGGCCTCCAATGGAAGCTGTAGGGATCGATGTGGTCAGGACTGCACAAAAGGCTGGTCTTCCAATTCATTTATCATCTTTAAAGAATGTAGTCTGGACCGGGCTAGTCCTCCTGGAATGAAAGGTTTGTCCAAAAAGTTCACTGTCCTGAAAAAACGGCCTGAAGTAATTTCCTTATCGGGGAGTATGGAAGAGGAGTGACTTTCGGGTTAAAAACCCGAGCCAAATTGTGAAATACTTGAAGAAGTAAGCAGAAATACCCCCAAATGAAAATTAGCCCGAACCGCTGTCATACCTTATCATATTATACTAAACCATTCTCAGGGGATTGCTTTCCAAAATATTAAAAAAATTAGAAAAATAATTCAAACCCAATTTATTCTGGATTTTGATAAGTTTTTCCAGGAGGAAAAGGGTAGGGGAATGACCAATCGACATAAAATCAAAAATCGATTGTGCTAAATTGAGAAAGATTATTTCTTATATTATAGGTGTTAGTACAATGGGTTTGTGAGATCAATTATGTGTGAGAGTTATGCTTTGAAAAGCTCCCCTGTTCTGAATGGATATGAAGGCTCTAATTCGTATGTTAAAATGGGTCAGATGAGACGAATCCTTCATATCGATATGGATGCTTTTTTCTCATCCGTCGAACAGAAAAGGTATCCTGAACTAGTCGGTAAACCCGTGGTTATCGGAGGCGACGGGGACCCGAAAAAAAGAGGAGTGGTCTCAACAGCCTCTTATGAGGCCAGAAAGTTCGGAATCCATTCGGCTATGCCACTCCGAACTGCCTATAATCTTTGTCCCAAGGCTGTTTTTCTTTCTGTTGACTACGAGGAATATTCAAGGATCTCTAAAAAGATTAAAGTTATTCTCAGAGAGTTTACCCCGATTGTTGAGGACGTGGGGATTGATGAAGCCTTCCTTGACATCTCATCCATAGCCAGCCCCCCGGAGGAGACTGCAAAGGACATCAAAAGGAGAATCAGGGAGGAGACCGGTCTTAACTGTTCCATCGGTATAGCACCGAATAAGCTTCTCGCAAAGATTGCCTCCGATCTGGAAAAACCCGATGGCCTAACCATCATCGTCGAGGAGGATATCGAGAGGCATATCTGGCCCTTGTCTGTAAGAAAGCTTTGGGGGGTGGGGCCAAAGACCGAGTCCTATCTCAAGGAGATGGGGATCAAGACGATTGGAGAACTTGCCTCATTGTCCCTGGATAGGTTAGTTGAGGAATTTGGCCAATCCTATGGAACTTATCTCTGCAAAGCCTCAAGAGGCATCGATGAAAGCCCTCTTGTAACGCATTGGGAGCCAAAATCGATCAGCAAAGAGACCACCTTTCAAAGAGACGTAGATAATTGGCAGATAATTGCTAAAAACCTTGTAGAACTCACCCGGGACGTTGTCGCGAGTATGAAAGAAGAAGGCTATCAGGGTCGAACCGTAACAGTGAAGGTGAGGTTTACCAATTTTAAAACCTATACAAGGGCTAAAACCCTTGATAAATTTACAGACTCAGAGGGGGAGATCAGAAGGGCAGCCTTCGATTGTCTCGGCAGATTTGAACTCAAGAAGAAGGTTCGCCTCATTGGGGTAAAGATCAGCAATTTGGAAAAGGTCGGGAATGAAGATAGAGATTGAGATTCTTTCAGAAAGAAGGACTAACGATGGGAACAGGGTGCAGGATTTTCCTTTTCGATGATAACGATTTTCTTCAACGTCTATCGATGGCACGGTTAGATCGGTTACTCCGTTTCGACCGAGGAGAAAGCCTCCCACACTTTGGTGGGAAACAAGTGCGTTTTGCCAGGGTATTTTTAGAGACGGCGGGGAGACAGATATTGGCTATCACGCATATCGATTACTTTTTGCTTTCATTTGATGCTAAAGGACGGATCAACAGGAAAGACTGGGAAAGAGGGATGCGTCTTGGTTTAGAACTCTTACCTCCTTTACTCAATGATCAACACCCCAAGCAAATCGTGGATGCTCGGCATCGGTTTGCCAAGAGGCGTTATGTACACGAGTTCAAGTGGAAGCCGACTCGGAAGGTAGAGGAGGCAATCGTGGCTGCCATATTCCGCTAATGAGGCTTTGCTCTTACGTAAGGACTCTGGAGACTCTAAAAATAAGATTCCTCTTGACAGCTAAACAAATGTATAGTAGTAATTTTAACAGAAGAAGCAAGGATGCGGAGAATGATCTATGGAAAGGACGGATCTTCCCTTTAGTCAGGTCCTGGAACAGGAAATTCAGGAATGGAAAAAGTTTCAAAGGGCGTTGAGAAAGGAGGATCAGCAGTTCCTTGATCGACTCTTCGAAAAGGCGAGGCTTCATGTACAAACCGGGGGTAGCGCCTCAAGGCCATGGCCTTTTGAAACAATCCTGATCTCTATGCTCCTTGAACATGAGAAGGCCCTGGTTGAATTGAGATCGAAAATAAAGGACCATGAGGCGAGGGATGGGAAGAAGATTTCTAATGACAATCAACCCACATTGGGGTTATATTAAAAAAGACAGTTATCGTTACGATACCATCCTGCGTGATTGAGCATGTTCATTTTGTATCATTTACACATAATTGGTAGGGAAAATGTTTTCATAGATACGGAAGCAGTCCTTTATAATGAAAATTTACATACCATTAAAAGACATACTTCTTGGCCCGGGTAAGAGATTTGATCCCTCCGTTAACTCGGAGGCTGAGGTTCATCGGTTTTATGCATGGCGCCAAATCATCCACCACACAGGGTGTATGGCAGCCATAAATAATTGGTCATTGAGAATTGGTGATGAATGATAAAAAATTTGATGAACAGTACATGAAGATGGCTCTGGAGGAGGCGAAAGAGGCTGGCCGGAAAGGTGAAGTTCCAGTGGGAGCTATTTTAGTTAAAGGGGATTGGGTCATTGCAAGGGATCATAATCGGTGTATTGAATTAAATGATCCCACTGCCCATGCGGAGGTTCTTGTCCTAAGAAAAGCAGGAGAAATATTTAGAAACTATCGGTTGAACGATACAGTGATGTATGTCACGGCAGAACCGTGTCCAATGTGTGCCTCTGCAATGATTCACGGCAGGATATCCCGATTGGTCTTCGGAACATTGGAACCAAAATTTGGTGCTGTGGTATCAAAATTTAGATTGCTTCAAGAAAATGGCCTCAATCATAAAGTTGAAGTTGATCGAGGGGTTCTTGAAAAAGAGTGTGCTGAGGTTTTAAAGGCCTTTTTTAAGGAGAGGAGGGGTAAGAAAAAGTTATGAGTTTAGAGTTATGAGTTTCAGAGTTAGCAGTTAAGGAAATTAGATAAGAATATAAAGTAACTCATAACTCCGAACTAAAAACTCATAACTGAATTGAAGAGGAGAGGTTGCCGAGTTGGCTTAAGGCGCCGCTCTCGAAAAGCGGTTCCCGATGATCTCGGGACGTGGGTTCGAATCCCACCCTCTCCGCCAATCTACGCCAAGGCTTCGATTGGCAAGCCAGCCTATTTAACCAACGAAGCTTTAATAAAAGCGCAGTTGGTCGCCAAGGCTTCGGCTGGCAAGCCATCATAACACTAAGGTTTGGTTTGGAGGCTATCTACTTGGCCGACGTAGCTCCAAGAGAGCGCAGTTGGCCGCTAAAGTTTCGGCTGGCAAGCCATGCGCCATGTAGAAAATTGAGTTATAAGTTCGGAGATGGGAGTTCGGAGTTTTTAGTGTAAAGAAAGTATTTACTCCGAACCCCGAACTGAGAACTCTGAACTGAAGTTAAGACGGAGAGATGCCCGAGAGGCCGAAGGGGCACGACTGAAAATCGTGTGTTCCGACTAAAATCGGGACCGAGGGTTCGGCGACCCCCTTCACGGGGGGAGGCGGAGGGAGCGAAGCGACTGAGCACATCCCTCTCTCTCGGCGATAGCCGAAAAATAAGGATTCAGAAGTAAAGATTGGGGGCCAGTTTACTGAAGTGGTTACGGAGAGATGCCCGAGAGGCCGAAGGGGCACGACTGGAAATCGTGTGTTCCGACTAAAATCGGGACCGAGGGTTCGAATCCCTCTCTCTCCGCCACGAACCAATTGAGTTTTGAGTTCGGAGTTAAAAGTTCGGAGATTGGTATCAATTTAGCCTTTTGAAAAGAGTTTTTCTTTTCATCCCGATAGACGGGGTTTTCTAACCCCGTCTTGGTGGGACAAGAATGTCCCGCCTATCGGATCCGGGGCTAATTTAGGGTTTTTCAAAGAGCTAAAGTGTTGCGGAGATCGAAATATTATAATTTATAGATTCTCCGAACTCCGAACTCATACAAACGCATTAAATAAAATGACATCACCCCCACCCTCACCCTCCCCCCTTGAGGGGGAGGGGCGGGTGGGGGGTATAATGAACTCTTGTTGATAGTCGGGTCCTGCGCAACAAAAGATTACAAACCCCGTCAGGTCCGGAAGGAAGCAGCGGTAGTAATCCCCTTTGTGTGCCGCAGGGTAGCCTGACTATCAACAAGTTATTTTTTGGAAAGTAGAACGTAGAAAGGGGAGGGTTCGAGACAGAAAGCGCAGAAAACAGAGTCTTAATAATCAGTCCATAATTGAGAAGACATATTCTTCTGAAAATCTCCCCTAACCCCTCTTTACCAAAGAGGGGTATTGTTCCTCCCTTAGGAAAAGGGAGGTGAGGAGGGATTTTATAAAATAATGTCGTTATTATTATGATTATTATGGACACCTTAGTAATTCTGCAATCCGCATTCCGAACTCCGAATTGGTGAAAAATGTCCTATTTAGTATTGGCGAGAAAATGGAGGCCACAGGTCTTTGAAGAGGTTATTGGACAGCAATCCATCACCCGAACCCTCCAGAATGCCATTTCACAAGAAAGGGTGGCCCACGCCTTTTTATTCACGGGAGCCAGAGGGGTAGGCAAAACCTCTACTGCCCGCATTCTGGCAAAAGCCCTGAATTGTGAACTGGGTCCCCAAATTAACCCCTGCAATCAATGTACAACCTGTCGAGAGATCTCTTCCGGTACTTCAATGGATGTGATCGAGATCGATGGGGCGTCCAATCGGGGGATCGATGAAATCCGGGAGTTGAGGGAGAATGTCCGCTATACTCCTGCCAAGAGTCGATATAAGATTTTCATCATCGATGAGGTCCATATGTTGACTCGGGAGGCTTTCAATGCTTTATTGAAAACTCTGGAAGAACCTCCCCCTCATATCATCTTCATCTTTGCTACCACCGAACCCCATAAAATTCCGGCCACCATTCTTTCACGATGCCAGCGATACGATTTTAAGAGAATTCCATTGAGGGAGATCATTGGAAGCCTGAAGGGGATCGTTAAAGAAGAAAAGGTTCAAATAACCCAAAGAGGACTCTTCTCTATTGCTCAAGAGTCGGAAGGAAGTATGAGGGATGCCCAGAGCCTCCTTGACCAGGTAATTTCCTACGGAGGCAAGGATATCAGGGATGAGGATATCATTGAAGTCCTCGGGCTCATCGACCGAAAAACCCTTTACGATACTATAGAGGCCATTTCCAACGGGGATGCTGGAAGATGTATGGAGATTGTCGAGCATATTTATCATTTTGGATACGACCTCCAACACTTCTGCCGCGAGCTTCTCCAGTATCTTCGCAACCTGATCCTCATAAAAGTGAGTCAGCGTCCGGAAGGTTTGATGGAATTGCCAGAAGAGGAATTGGGGATATTGAAAAAACAGGCAGAGAGATTCCAATTTGATCAATTGAACCATCTCTTCAGTCTTCTTTTGAAAGGCGAGGAGGAAGTCGCTCAGTCCACCTTTCCTCGGACAATGCTGGAGATGACGTTGATTCGAATGGCGACCCTTCGGCCGATCCTTCCTATCGATGAAATTCTGAGAAAATTGGAGTTGTTAGAAAAAATACGTCCCTCAAAGGGATCCATTGAACACGTGGAACCTTCTTCCTTAAGAGGAACCATCAGTTTAAACAATTCCGAAAGGGGAAGAGAGAGGGAGGAAACAAGGCAGAGGGAGGATTTAGAAAAAAAAGAACTCCCAATGGGGGTCGCCGTGGACACGGAATACCCGTGTTCAGAGGAAACTATGGACGCAGAGGATTCTCAAAAGGAGGAAGAGGGAAGAGGAGAATCCCAAAAAGTCAGTGAGGAGACATGGAAAGGGTTGGTGGATTTTACACGAGCGAGGAATCCTGTGTTAGGTTCGTTCTTGGCCTTGGGGAATCTCGTTCATCTGAGTGATGAGAAGATCGAGATTGGTTTCGAGAAAGACTCTTTTCACTATGAGAGAATATTGGAAAAGGAGAATCGAAGCCAATTAGAAGCAATCTGTCATGAATATCTTCAGAGAAAGGCGAAAGTGGTTATTTCCGCCTTGGATCAGGGGGTAAGATCAAAGGGAAGGGTGGTTTTAGGGGCAGAAGGAATGGTCCGCAATGGGCTGAGGAAAGGATTAGAGAAGGCAGCAGAAGAGAATCCTCTCATTCAAGAAACCCTCCGTATCTTTAACGGGAGGATTGTGGAAGGCTAAGCCCCGTTAGAAATTGTAGCGGGGCACTCGCCGCGCAAGCGCTGGCGCAGCGGGTTAAACCCCGGCGGAATTATTCTAAAATGTAACCCCGCCGAATAGTTACGGGGCATTATTTCTAACGGGGTAAGAGGAGAAATCTATGACAAAAGGTCTGGGGAACATACTGAAGCAGGCTCAGCAGATGCATGCAAGGATTTCGCAACTCCAGGAGGAAATGGCTGGAAAAACGGTGGAGGCCAGTTCTGGAGGGGGGATGGTGAACATCGTCATGAATGGGAAGCAGGAGGTCATGACCATCCGGATCGATCCAGAAGTCGTCAACCGGGGAGACATCGAGATGCTTCAAGATTTGATCGCAGCGGCAGTGAATGAGGCCATTCGGAAATCCCAAGAGATGATGGCAGAAGAGATGAAGAAGATCACCGGCGGACTCAGTATTCCAGGACTCTTTTAAAGATCAATGCAAATTGCAAAATTAGCAATGTAAACCTGACAGTTGCAAAACGGACACGGGCAAACCGCCCTTCAAGGCTTCGGAAGGCGGTTGTTTTGAGAATTTAAGGGTATCGGAGGACATCACTCCAAGTGAATTCCAGCAGGGGAAGGGGATGAGAGTGCCGATTCGGCCAAAGGTTCGCCTCGAAGCCTTTCCGAGCGGCTTGTCCATGTCCGTATCGTCAAAAGTTTATCAACGTTAAGGTAAAATTACCAATTTTAAGCTAACACTACAAAATAAACACTGCAAAATGCGAAGCAGAAAAGAAGATAAGATTAAAGTGCAAAAGTCCAAGTGGGTGAGGATTTTCCCGAACACTTTGCATTGTTACTAAGGAGTCCATAATTGATTAGACATATTCTTCCAAAAATCTCCCCTCCCCTCGGTGGGAGGGGATTCACCCTGTTAGATGGAACGTTTCATAAATACCGGCGCTGAATAGAGAACCTTATCTAACAGGGTGAAGGGGAGGGGGGACCAAAGGGTCTTCATCTTGTCCACCCCCACCCTCGCCCTCCCCCATCGAAGGGGGAGGGGATTATTCGGGAGATTTGAAATATCTTTTGTTAATCATTACCGTCTATACAATTATGGACTGATTAGTA
>Ga0315274_10011709_pt1 | contig 12564 bp, 8 predicted proteins | sample YL17G02_20_MG_FD_203700 | JGI IMG/M metagenome (GOLD analysis project Ga0315274, IMG submission 203700) | Sediment microbial communities from Yellowstone Lake, YNP, Wyoming, USA - YL17G02_20 | ecosystem: Environmental > Aquatic > Freshwater > Lake > Sediment | place: USA: Wyoming | collected... | reverse complement strand
TCATACCAAAATCGGATTGCGTAGTCAATAAACGATTACTTGCTCCGCCCGTGAATCGCAGTTCACCCCACACCCCAAAGCAGGAGCACAGCGGACAGGCCATGTACCTGCTCAACACGCTTCTCCGAAATCAGGGGCCCGGTACCTATCTTCTGATAGTATAGGTCAAAACCGTTTCGCCGTCGACCGCGACCGGGATCTTGAACTCGATCGTGCCGGCGTCCTTCTGGCGGTAGTCGAGGCTGCTGGACCGCACCTCCCAGTCGCCCCACACATGGTCCCAGTAGGTCACCTCGATCGGCTCGGTCTTATGGTTCCGGATCGTCACCTCGACATCGTACTCCCATATGTCGGACCGAACCTGCCTGCGGTCCTTGACCACTCTCTCGCCGACGATATCGAAAGCCTCCCCGAGGAAGACTTCGATCTCCTCGTCTTTCGGCGTGTGATCCACCCTGTCTTCGCCGATGAACTGCAATGCTCCGGACGAGTCCTTCTTGTAGACGCGCAGAATGCCTGCAGGGATGGGAATGCCCAGACCGTTCTCCTCGGAATTCATGAACTTCAGCCGCACCGCGATCTTGCCTTCCATCGTGTCCCCGGTGTAGTAGTAGTCGCTTTTGGGGTCGAAGACAAGAATCTTCTCCACTTTGATCCCCTCGCCTTCCAGGAGACTGATCTGCTTCTGCTGGTTGTTGAGGACCGTTGCGGGTCGCCGCAAGGTATACAGGTGGTACTCGAAGAACGCTTCCTCCTCGAAGCCGTAACCCTCCTCTTCGCCGCCCTCCGCTCCGGAAACGCGGTCGTACATCGTCTCGTACTGCTGGACCCTGTTGACCTGCCCGGCCACCAGCTTCAGGGTGGCATCGTGATAGGCGGTGCCGGACGTATTGTCGATCGTGACCCAACCCCCGAGGTCGAGCCTGTCGTCATTCTGGCCTACAACCGCCACATAGTTCGCGTTCCAGCCGAGACCGCTTGTGAGGTAGCTCATCTCGCACTCGTTCGCACCTTCGCGGTTGCCTATGAGCGACCACCGGAGCGTCGGTCTCGTGATCAGCCCTTCGGGAAGTTCCTCGAAAGTGACTTCGACCGGGTTGCTCGCGATAACGATGCCGGAATCCGTTTTGATGACCAGGTTGCCGTCGTACGACAGCAGGGTCCCGGAGATCGTCCTGCCGTCCTGGGTCCTGACCGACACCTGCTTGTCGATGTGCTTCTCATAGAGCGCAGCAGTGCTGACGAGATCGTACTCGTAGTTCTGCTCCAGGATCGCGATGGAGTTCGGATCGGTGTTGCTTATGAAATGGACGCTGGTGGGATCGATCGACGACGCGACGTCCATGAAAATCAGGTCGAACTCGCCCTTTGGAAGGTCCAGGCTTCGGGTGTCTTTCACGAGGCCCGTGCCGTCGTTGTAGATCGTGATAGCGACATTGCTCTGATCGTCGGCTGTCGTCTCGACCTGCGCTCCGGCAACGACCCCGCCGGCACATAGCATCACCACCGTGAGAACGGCAATGAGCGGCATGCAGCACAGGATCAGCGACCTAATGCTTTTTCTCATAATTCTCCTCCGTTTGTTTCGGGGGATAAGGCCCTTCGACGGACCGAATCTCCCCTGTTCTCTCACCACGCACGTCGTATGGTGTATGTCAGCTCCGTTTCGCCGTCGACGGCGACCGGAATCAGGAACTCGAGAGTGCTCGCGTCTTTCTGGGTGTAGTCGAGCGAGCTTGTCTTGACTTCCCAATCTCCCCAGACATGGTCCCAGTAGGTGATTGTCACAGGCTCGGTCTTGTGATTGCGGATCGTGACCTTGACATCGTACTCCCAGAGGTTGTAGCGGACCTCCCTGCGGTCGAGAACAACTCTCTCGCCGACGATATCGAACGCCTCTCCGAGGAGAACCTCGATGTCCTCGTCCTTGGGGGTGTGATCGACCTGATCCTCGCCGATGAACTGCAGGGCCCCTGATGAATCCTTCTTGTAGACCCGCAACAGTCCTTTGGGAATGGGGATGCCAAGACCGTTTTCCTCGGAATTCCTGAACTTCAGCCGTACCGCAATTTTACCCTCGGCGGTGTCGCCTGCGCCGTAGTAAGCGTAGCCGGGGTCGAAGACGAAGATCTTCTTGGCAGCGATCCCGGCGCCCTCAAGCAGGTTGATCTGCTTCTGCTGGTTGTTGAGGACGGTGGCGGGACGCTGAAGAGTGTAGAGGTGATACTCAAAAAACGCCTCCTCTTCAAACCCGGGCGCTTGGGGAGCCGGGGCCGCATAAGCCAACGACGCGAGACCGTTCGCGTACTTGTACTCGGGCTGGACGCGGTGGACGCTCCCCGCGACCAGCTTCAGAGTGGCGTCATGATAGGCCGCGCCGGAGGTGTTGTTGATCGTCACCCAGCCCGATAGATCGAGCACGTCATCGTTCTGGCCCACGACCGCAACATAGTTCGCGTTCCAGCCAAGTCCGCTTGTGAGGTAGCTCATCTCGCATTCCTGCGTCCCCGCGTAACCGCTTATGAGCGACCATTTCAATGTGGGCCGCGTGATGAGCCCTTCGGGAAGCTCCTCGAACGTGACCTCGACCGGGTTGGTAATGACCACGACACCCTCGGTCGTCTTGATCACCATGCCTCCGGAGACCGCAAGAAGGGTGCCGTCGATTTTCCGTCCGTCCGCAGTTCTCACCGACACCTGCTTGTCGATGTGCTTCTGATACAGCGCTGCAGTGCTCACCAGATCGTATTCGTAGTTCTGTTCGAGAATCGCGAGCGCATCGGGATCGGTCAGGCTGATGAAATGGACGCTCGTGGCATCGATCGACGACGCGACGTCCATGAACTTGAGGTCGAACTGTCCCTCGGGCAGGTCCAGGTTTCGCGTGTCTTTGACCAGACCGGTGCCGTCGTTGTAGATGGTGATAGCTACCGATGTCTGATCGTTGGCTGTCGTATCCACTTGCGAGCTTGAGGCCGACGCATGTGGCACAAATGACACCAGGATCAGGGAGATGAGGAAAAATGAGACCAGGAAGACTCGACGTTTGATTCGCATGTGCAACTCCTCCAGGAGAAAGGCGGTTGATAAAGATCAAACTCTGCGAGTATAGAGACAGCGGGATTGTATCTTATGGTTCAAAGGGATTTCCAGAGTGTCGGCCCCCCCTGTAATCTCCCCCGCAAGCGGGGGGGATGGTGTGTTGTGTCCATCGGGGACTGGCTCGAATTTCGCTCATCACTGGCTTGACTCTTTCCATGCGGCCCGGTGCGAAATTCGTGCCTGTCCCCAGTCCCGAAGTCCCGCCTAAGAAATCTCGAACATATTCATCTTTTGCTTAAAAATGTGCCATTCGTGCCTGTCCCCTCACGACATCACATCGCAAACTTCGTCACTCCGAGCGTGTGAAGCACGTGCACCTCGTCCGGGTTCTTGGACAGATGCGCGTCCATTCTGAGCGGATCGCCGGAGATCTCGGTCGTCGTCAGGGGCTCGCTGTAACCGACAAGCTGTCCAGACGAATCGTGCGCCCAGATCACGGGATTCCCGTCGGAGTTCTCCTCCAGAACGTAGACGTTGTAACTTGAGTCGACCGTCATGTCGATCGGATCAAAGAAAAGACCTTCTCCAAAGGACGAGAGGTAGGTCGGCGTGTTGGCAATGTGCCATTTTTCGACCACGGCGGTGTCGGTCGCGGGCAGGTACTCGAGGAAATACATGTCGGGATTCCCGGATCCGGGATATTCGGGGAAATCTATCGCTCGGAGGTTGTCCATAACGACGCCGGTCGTTCCGGAGCCGTCATAGAAAGGCGCACCAATATGAGCGGGATAGGTGAATTTGTTGTCGTCCCAGGTCCTGAGAATGCTGCAGTAGGAACCGCTGGTGTTGTCGGCCCAGTCGTACACTCCCCAGAGATCGTTAGTGCCCTGAAGATTCGCGATGTCCTTCATCTCATCATTCGGACCCGGCTGCCAATACGAAAGGATCGAATTCACGCCGCTCCAGCCTGTCCACGACCAGCATTCATATTGTCCCGGATACCACGGGCTCGCCTCGTGACAATAGTAGATAAAGCCTGACTGCGCATCCCAGGCCCCGAGGTCCACGTAGTCCACAAGCCACTTGTTGTACCAGGAGTCGTAGTTCGGCGAGCTTGACGCATAGTCGCTCGTCCACTTCCGCCAGTATTTGCCGTACGAAATCGCGACCTGGTCGGACGACGGATCGATTGCTATGTCGATGGGAGTGTTCAGGCCGGTAACGACGTCGATGTTCGGATCCCCGACCACGTGAATCCACTTGAGAACCTTGAGCATGTCGACCCCGACGCCGGTCTTCTGATCCCCGCATCCGTTGGTGACAACGATATCGTAGGTTCCGACGGCAACCGACGTGAGATCGATGTCGAAGGTGATTGTGTTCTGATCGATCCACTGGACATTCGTGCCGACCGCGACATCGCTTGCCCCGTTATTCACCGCAACTCCAAGGTCGCCGTCCTCAAAGAGATCGCCCTTGATGGTCCAGCCCGTGTATGGACGGTTGACAGCGCACCAGGTCGCCTTGTCGTTGAGAGTGTCGACCACAGGAACCCAGTTCTGGCAGGGCGACTCGCTCGCGACCTCGAGACCGCTTCGGAAGAGCGCCTCGAGAGGGTCTCCGTCGGCTTCATTCGGCACGCCGAAATCGTTCGAGTAGTCGAACGCATCATACCGGGCGATTACCCAGAACTCGTTGCCTTCGGTGCCCGTTATGTTGTCGGCGGGGATCTCCACATGATAGGTCGAGTAGTTGTCGCCCCCGCCGGTCGGAATCATCTCGCTCGAATCGAGCTCGTGATAGCCGCTGAGAACCGTCGATTCGATGACAATCGTCGACGGCTGATATTCCCACCCGAAAAGGCTGAGGTCGAGTATGAGCTTACCGCCTTTGTCGCCGGGGTTGGCATAGTACAGGCTCGGGGTGACATCCGCTTTCAGGGCGACGCTCTCGACGGCATTCGATGGATGATCCTCGGAATTGGGGCCATTCCAGTTCGCGAGCACGGCATAGCCGAATTCCACGCCCTTTGTCTTGGGGAAGCGAAGGTAATAGTTGCGGGTATTGGTTGCTCCGGACGTGAACTCACCGTGCTGATCGGCATGGCTCAGGAGCCATGACCACAGGTCTTCGGTTGTTTCGAGTCCGTTCGCGAAGTACTTGCAGGGATTAACCGTGGCGGTTCCGGCAAAACCCTGTGACGCCACTTTCCCCTTTGTGTACGACAGAAGGGGCATGCCGCCCAGGGGGAACTCGGAGTAATTGAAAAAACGGGTGTAGCCGTCCGGACCACCGAAGCCGTCGAGGGGATCGGGGAACATGGACTGGTCGACTCCCGTCACTGCAAAGATCAGATCGGTGTTGTGAAGCAGCGAGGCGGAGCCGTCGCCCATGAACACTCCCCTGACATCGTACCCGTCGTATTGCTGCATGCCGGGGAACGGGTGTGTGAGCGAGACATCGATGTCGACATCGACGTAATCAGGTCCCGAGGGAGTTCCGTTGATGTGGAACGACAGGCCTGAAGGTTTGCTGTTCAGGAAATTGACCACGTTGGCGGTGAACATCGCGCCCCGAAGCGGCACCGCGTACGCATCCTGGTTCTCCACGTCAATAAATACCTCGTAGTAACCCCAGAGATGTGTCTGAGCGCTGGGACCGACTGTCGATTGTCTCAGGGTCAGATCGGGACCCTGGGCAGGTGTCACCGGATCCTGGCCCCCCGAGCATCCCGACAATACCAGGACGCACGCCAGGATAAATATGGAGACTAAGCTGAGGCTTCTCATTGTCGACCTCCACCGAATCGGATTTGGCTTCATGTTCCCGGAAACATCGCAGGAAGACTATTCATATTATAGGACATCCGCACCGGATAGGCATCCAAAAAACCCAGGAGGGAGGCAAGGAAACACCCAGGGGCTGTAAGTGAATACTAATCGTGTGCCCTTGACGGGGGCGCGTCAGGGGGGTAGACTATTCAAACGATGTGTTCGTTACCGCGGATATCTGCCGTAGTCGTGGTCGTTGTTTCCCGGGCCGGCCCGTGAGCAATAACATGCTCCAACGCGGGACCGGCCTTCAGAGAACTCGAAGGCCGTTTTTCATTTTCGGCCTTCTCGGAGCGGACCCGTTGAACGAGACGACCATGACGAGGTGTTGAAAATGGCTGGAAAAACCGCCAGGAAATTGAAGTCCAAACGAATAAAACCGCTCAAGGGGCGGGCCTACGACCCGAAGGAAGTGGAGGCCGACTGGTACTCCATCTGGGAGGGCATGGGTGCCTTCAAGCCGGAGTATGACGGTCCGGGACGAGCCCGGAACGGCAAACCCTGGTGCTGCATAATCCCGCCCCCCAACATCACCGACCAGCTTCACATGGGTCACGGCCTCAATTTCACCCTGCAGGACCTGGTGACCCGAATCCGCAGGATGCAGGGCTATGACGTGCTGTGGCTGCCGGGAATCGACCACGCCGGGATCGCCACCCAGGTGCAGGTCGAGAAAGCCCTCAAAGCGGAGGGCACGAGCCGGGAAGAATTGGGCTACGAGAAGTTTCTCGAGCGTGCATGGCAATGGAAACAGGAGAAAGGGGGACGAATCCTGGAGCAGATACGCGAGCTGGGAAGCTCCTGCGACTGGGACCGTCTCAGGTTCACGCTGGACCCCGGCCCTACGCGGGGCGTTCTCACCGCTTTCAAGCAGCTCCACGACAAAGGCTACATCTACCGCGACAAGCGTATGGTTAACTGGTCCCCTGCCCTCAAGAGCGCCATAAGCGACCTTGAGGTGATCTACGAGGAAGAGGACGGGGCGCTCTATTACATCAACTACCCGTTCAAGGACGGGACGGGGCACATACAGGTCGCGACCACCCGTCCGGAGACGATGCTCGCGGACACGGCGGTGGCCGTGCATCCTGAGGACAAGCGCTTCAGGAACATCGTGGGCAAGACGGTCATCCAACCGCTCTCCGGTGTGGAGATGCCGGTCATCGCGGACGAGTACGTCATGATGAACTTCGGGACCGGCGCGCTGAAGATCACGCCCGCGCACGACCCCAACGACTACGAGGTCGGGAAACGTCACAACCTGTCCATGCCGAACATGCTCAATCCCGACGGCACTCTGAACGACCTCTATCCTCCGTACAAGGGCCTTGGCGTGGACGAGGCCCGCGAGCGTGCGATAAAAGAGCTCACCGACAACGGCTACCTCGTGAAAATCGAGCCGATGAAGCACCAGGTCGGGCACTGCCAGAGATCGAAATGCATAGTCGAGCCGATGCTCAGTGAGCAGTGGTTCTGCCGCATGAACGAGCTCGTGCTGCCCGCGATCGACGCCATCAAGCCCGGCGAGACCGGCGAGGCCGACCTGGGATTCTATGCGCCCAGATGGAACAAGGTGTATCTGGACTGGCTGAATCCCCAGACCATCCAGCCCTGGTGCATCTCCCGGCAGCTATGGTGGGGTCACAGGATTCCCGCGTATTTTTGCGATGACTGCGGCCACATCACCGTGTCGGTCGACCCCGCGGCGAAATGCGAGAAGTGCGGTTCATCCAGGATTCGCCAGGACCGGGACGTGCTCGACACGTGGTTCTCATCCTGGCTGTGGCCGCTCACGACCCTGGGATGGCCCGAGGAGACCGACGACCTTAAGAAATTCTATCCCACTGATTTCCTTCTCACCGCGTACGACATCATCTTCTTCTGGGTGGCGAGGATGGTGATCGCCGGGTACGAGTTCCGCGACGCCACTCCGTTCTATGAAGTTGTGTACACCGGACTCATCAGGGACGAGCACGGGAAGAAGATGTCGAAATCGGCCGGCAATGCGGTCGACCCGATCGACCTGATAGAGGAGTACGGCCGTGACGCACTGAGGTTCACACTGGCTCATCTGTCCTTCTCGGGAAGCCAGGACATAAACCTGACGCCGACACGTCTGCAGGGTTCCCGCTATTTCATGAACAAGATCTGGAACGCCTCGAAATACGTCATCGCGGCTCTCGGGGACGAATTCACCCCCACTCCTCTGGGAGAGATCGTGAAGTACCCGACCCTCACGTTCCCGGACCGCTGGATCATCTCGCGGCTCGTCAACTGCGTGCACGAGATCGAGCGGTTCATGGATATCTATGATTTCGGTCAGTACGCCGGCGCGCTCTACAGTTTCGTGTGGGACGAGTTCTGCGACTGGTACGTGGAGATTTCGAAATTCCATCTGGGCGAAGGCGAGGCGGCCGAGCGAAGGCAACTGGTGAGAAGCATCCTGTACCATACGCTCGAGACGATACTGAAATTGCTTCATCCAATCTCGCCGTATATCTCGGAGGAGCTTCACGCCGCGTTGCACGGTCAGGACGGCGGCAGGACACAACGAGGCGAATACATCCCACTGATCGTGGAAACCTGGCCGGGTCCGTTTTTCATGGACCTGAAGCGCGAGACCGATATCGAGGAGGACTTCTTAAGGCTCATGGAGTTCGTGAGGGCGGCCAGGAACCTTCGCAAGTCCGTGGGGCTGCCCGATTCGAGGGAGGTCCGGGAGATTGTCCTGGACATGGAGAACGAGGCCCTTGCCAAGACCATTCGCGAGGCCGAGTCGGACATCGCCCATCTCCTCAGAGCCGGCAGAATCCTGAAACTCGCGGACGGAAAACCGCCATCCAAGTCGATAAGCACCGAGGTCCTGTCCGGCGCAGCCACAGTGTACCTGCCCCTGGACGAATCCCTGGACCTCGGGAAGGAGATCGAGAGGCTCGAGAAGGATCTGGCAAAGAAGCAGCAGTACCACGAGAGCCTTTCGAGGAAGCTCAACAACCCGGACTTCGCCGACAAGGCTCCTGCCAAGGTGATCGAGAAAGAACAGGAGAAGCTGGTCGAAACCGAGGCACTGATCGCCGACCTTGAGGAGCGGCTGAGGAAATTCAGGGGAGCTCGCGGAGACTAGCCCGAGGAAAGCGGGGCTGTCATGTGCCGAACACGTCCCCCGTTTCGTGCGCATCCTGCGCACGCTCGGTTCTTGTTGGATATCGCGCCTCTGGAAGCCGGGCAGACAAGAAAACCCCGGACAATCCGGGGCGATCGAAGACAGTCCAGAGGGGTTGACCTTGTCGGCGGCGAAACCGCTAGGGCATATCGTGAGGCCCGCCAATGTTCAACGCGGACAGGTGCACCCAATCCGTGACCCAGTGTTGGTTCGCATCTGAGACAAGCACGGTTGCGGTGTATTCGCCGGGGTCCACATAGGTATGCGCGGCAGTCATGCCCGCCGACGGGTCGGTATTGTCGCCGAAATCCCACACGGCCTGGTACGGCGGCTGCCCTCCGGTGATTATCGCTTTGAACCCGACGGAAAGAGGAAGCGGTCCCTGCTGCTGGGACACTGTGGCCTCGACGTGCAGCGCGACGACCTGGAATACGCCGTAGACACCCGGACCTTCGATCCTCATCGACGCATGAAGGCCGTCGCTAAGGATCGGCGCGTTGCCGTACGGCTCCCAGTACTGATCTTCATTAAGCTTGTAGCCCCGGCTGAATATGCCCGGTGATCTGAACTCGGCGATTCCGAACCTCACCTCGACCTGCTCTTCGAAGGTTATGTCCTGGCCCGTCAGCTGGAATGTCCCCAGCCTGACCAGAACCGGCCCCGAGGGAAGAAGAGGGACATCCGGCGGATGAAGCCTCATCTGGAATACATACACTTCCCCCTCGGCGATTGCACCGGCAGGAACGGAAATGAACATGCCGATCTCGGAGAAATCGAATGTTCCGCCTGTGCTCGTGAACGTTGCCGTCCGCCATTCGCTGGGAGTTGTGGGAGGCGACGTGGGGTTGGATAACACGCCGTTGTTACAACTCACCATTACGAGAGTAAATATCAGGACAGCGACTGCCATTGTATGCCATGAGTTTCGCATCTCTCGAACCTCCGGGAAGGATTCCCTTAACTTGTATTAATATCCTCAGTTCGGGCCGTTCCATTGACCACCCGGGACGAGCGGATGGAAAGAGAAGGCTGTCTCGAAACGGGGGAAGTCCAGTGGGGGATTCAGAAAGGCGGCGGAGGGCTTTGAGTTCAAAAGAGGCTATGCGCCCTCGGCTTTCTCACTTCGCTTCAAAAGCAATCTGACCAGCTCCACTTCCCTGACACTCGCCTCGGTGATTCTGGCGACCTCCTCGACCGATGCGCCCCCCCTGAGGAGGTCGGCGATCCTGCGATTCCTGTCCTTTCCCTGCCCTCCCGATTTCTCGCCCGCCTCGATCGCAAACAGAATTCCGCGCTCCTCCAGCACTCTCAGGCGGTCGCTGTTCAGAACGCCCTCAAGCCTGGAGATGTTGGCCTCGGCTTCCCGGTTGACCTTCTCCAGGCGTTCGATACGCTTGTCGAGCCCCGAAGTAACCTCGTCGTAGTCCCCGAGGAGCTGATCCCTGGTCTCGGTGACCATCTCGTTCAGATCTCTCAGCGTGGCGCCTTCGCTGAGCTCCTGTCTGACCGCGCGCGCGTCCTTGAGAAACCGGTTTCCCATCACGAGAAGCAGGATCGTGACAAATGCGAGAAGGATCGCTACAACAGCCATCTGTGCCATGCCTTTCAAGAGCTCCAATTGAGCGTTTGGTCGGGTCGGACGCCTCAATCGATCGGCATCGCAACCTGGAGGACCTTGCCGGTCCCCCTTACGACGCCGATTATTATAGCATAGTCGCGGGGCGCGGAATTTCGCGTGCGTTCACGATTATCGATGAACAAATTGAGTTTTCTCTTCTTACGATCGAACCTCACCCGTCGTATCCTGGAAAAATCCACCGGGCTGAAAACCGCGGTCATCTCGAGGCTACGCCCCGGATCCTCCCCGAGCTGGGCCTCCGCCTTCTCGTGAAGAAGGTCCCAGCTTTGAAGGATGAACTCCCTGTCGAGCCGGTTCCACGGTATCGGATTGATGGCAATGGGCTGCCTGGAGATCGCTTCCAGGTCCGCCCGGGCCACCGGATGATGTCCACTCGGATCGATCTCAAGAACGCCGCCTCCGCTGAACCTCGCAAACCCGGGATGAAATACCTCGGGATTCGATCCGATCGGGAAGTGAGCGTACCGCGGTATCGCCGACAGGTCATCCGACCGCACACTTCCCAGTCTTGGGACGGTCCAGTCGCCGGACACCCTGCGACAGGGCAAATCGCGCGCTTTCACAATCCCCATCGAGCGCACGTCCGATTCGATGCAGAACTCCGGTGATCGGTCCTTCACGGATACCGTGGAATGGAAATGGACCATGTCGCTCGACACGACCGGCTCGACCGCCCGCGATCTGCCGTGAATCGCGCAGACGGGCAGGACATATGCCGGATCGAATGTCGGCATGAATGCTCTGCTTCGCGGCCTTTTGATCGGGGAGATGCGAACGATTCGTATGCCCGCGAGAAACCTGTGCAGAGACGCCCGAAGCTGAGCGTACAGGTCGGCTAATCGGTCCCGTTGTGGCATATCTCCATCAGCGCCTCTCCGACGCGGTTCAGCGGCTCCGTGAAATCGAGCTTTTCCGCGAGAGACGCAAGCTCCGCTGCAACCGTCTCCGTGTCGGCGTCGTCGCGCGAATTGAAGGTCAGCGTGACGGCAGGCGCACCGGGGGTCACCTGGATGGCAACCTTCCCGACCCCCTCTTTGCGCCATTCGGCAAGTGCCATTGTGGGACCGTCCCCGTCGCAGCCAAGCGCAACGAACCGTGCCGGGATGCTCCCCTCGAGCTCGAGGAGAAGCTGGTCCGAGGTGAAAACCCATCCGGCCTTTGTGTTCGCGGCCTTGAGGAGGGTCCCCGCGATCGCGTCCAGAAGCAGATACCGTTTCAGCGCTCCGCCGTAGATGACGCGCTGAAGCCGGGTGGGACGGATCGGCTCCACGTACCGGAAATCGACCGGCAGCCCGCGCTGGTCGGTGACTAAAAGCCCGCCGGTCCAGCTTTCGTCGTTCATCACCTTCGCCATCAGGTAGGCAAGCTGCAAAGCGATCGGCCTCCGTGGAAGCGACATGCGCCGGGAAATCCGAAGCGCACGGCTCTCATCCTAATATCGCGCCGACGCCGGTGGAGATTATTAATGCAAATGAATGGGAAATGCACGGGACCGGAATGAACAAGCACGACAAAACAAGATCTTACTGGTATCCGAATATTTTTCAACTGGTATCTTGCGGAATGCGGAAAAATATGCTATGTGGTGGATATACGCCCCTCCGCGCTGATGTGGTGCCGGCGGCTCGGCAGGCGAATAAGGCATTGTGGGAGGAAAGAAAATGTCAAGCAAAGGGAAGTCGTATTCGGGGGGGGGAATGCGTTAACCGCATTCCTGGTTATGTCTCTCACTCTCAGTATGGCGGTCGGTTGTAACGGGCAGAGAAGTCCGATGGATTCGGATGCAACGGGCGGATTTGGCAGGTCGGCACAGATTTTCCCCAACGGAATTGAATGGGGCACAGGTTACAGCATGGATTCAGCGTCAACCATGTGGGCGTATCGCGTTC
>Ga0315274_10011707_pt1 | contig 12565 bp, 9 predicted proteins | sample YL17G02_20_MG_FD_203700 | JGI IMG/M metagenome (GOLD analysis project Ga0315274, IMG submission 203700) | Sediment microbial communities from Yellowstone Lake, YNP, Wyoming, USA - YL17G02_20 | ecosystem: Environmental > Aquatic > Freshwater > Lake > Sediment | place: USA: Wyoming | collected... | reverse complement strand
TTCTTTCATCGTGCGCAGCCATGGCAGCCCTGATGGCGCTCTTCGGCATCGGCATGTACCCCGATATCGTGGCAGCCTCGAACGGTCCTGCGAACAGCCTTACGATATACAATGCCGCATCTTCGGCAAAAACCCTCAGCATTATGCTGGTAATTGCGATTATCGGCGTGCCTTTGGTCTTGGCATACACGGCAAGCATATACTGGGTGTTTCGAGGCAAGGTGAAACTCGACCGGTTCAGCTATTGAAATTCGGCGACAGGCACCGAATTTCCTGCGCCGTCACCGAGACGGCTTGACCTGGCTCAGCAACAGGCAGAAAATAAGGGACCCCGCTGGAGCAGGACTTAACTTCACTTTGTCCGGGAGACGGCAGATGGAAGCTGCTGCGACTTTTCAGCCACCGAAAGTGAAACTCCGCAGGGAAGTGTCTGTCTGGGGGTCCTTTTGCTGGGGATATGCCGACGTCGGCGCGGACGTTTACGTCGCGCTGGGACTCGTTCTGGCGGCTGCGCAGGGAGCGACCCCGCTCGCATTTGCCATTGCCGGCACAGTCTATGTGTTTGTCGGCTTGGCATACACCGAAATGGCTGCGGCCTACCCGGTCGCCGGCGGAGGCCAGTACTTCACCCTTCGTGGGATGGGGGATTTCTGGGGCTTTATGGCCGGCGCGGCCCTGATGTTGGACTATACGATCGACATCGCTCTCTTTGCGATGGCCTCAGCCGGCTACGTCAACTTCTTCTTTCCTGCCGCCCGGGAGTTCGCAGTCAGCATCGGACCGTTCCCCAACGTAAATCTTGTTTGGCTGGCTGAAACATTTGTTTTCATCGCGTTCCTGGTCTTGCTGAATATCAAAGGAATGAGGGAGTCCTCTTTATTTAATGAAGTCCTCGGCGCGCTGGACATGACAATGGAATCATCCATCATCGTGTTGGGGTTCGCGTTCGCCTGGCGCCCAGACATGTTCTTGCACCAGTGGCACACACAGTTCCCCCCGACAAACCGTCTGCTTTACGCTGTAAGCATCGCGGTGATATCGTTTGTCGGACTCGAGTCGATATCCCAAGCGGCGCAGGAGACGGTCCGGCCCGCGGCGGTCTTGCCCCGCACATCGCTTGCCTTGATTATCATAGTGCTGTTGTTTGCCATGGCTTTCCCATGCGTCACGCTGGGCATCGTGCCCTGGCAGGACATCGCACAGCGGGAAGGAGATCCCGTGGCCGTCCTGGCGAGCCGGCTGCCCTACGTCGGCTTTCTCGCAGGCCCGATGGCAGCCGTTCTAGCTGCTACGATTGTGTTGATCTCTGCTAACGCCGGCGTGATGGGTTGCAGCCGGCTGGCCTACAGCATGAGCGAGCTGGGGTTGATTGGACGCTGGCTCTCGTTTGTCCATCCCAAGTTCCGTACCCCAGCCCGCGCGATCGTAGTGTTCGCCGGCCTTGCCGCTCTGGAAGCCACAGTCGGCTTCCTGAGCGGGCAAAAGGCCCTCGAAACCATAGCAAACATGTATGCATTTGGCGCTATGCTCGCCTATTTTCTGAGCAGCCTGGCAATGTTGGCTTTGCGCATCAAAGAGCCGCTCACACCTCGGCCCTATAAGGTTCCATTGAACATAAAGCTAGGCAACGCGGAGATACCCGTTGTGGGAATTCTCGCTGTGTTGGGCACGTTTGGAATGTTGGTGATTGTGCTCTGGACTCACGAGTTCGCGCGCGTCATTGGTCCGCTGTGGATCGTCGCATGGTTGGTCTATTATATCTGGTACCGGCGCAGCACAAAACGTCCAGTCTTCCGCAGCCTCCAGCGTGACTGGGACGCGCATCAGTTGGAGATACTCGCCGACACCGGCGAATGGGAGCTGTACGAACAATTCCGGAATCAGGTGGAGAGGAAGAAACGGATCTCAATCGCATCTCCAGTCGAGTGACATGAGCGGATTTCATGCATAAGTACCGGAAAATTGTTGCGGCGCTCCTCATGATCTTAGGGATCGCGATCCTGATGCGGGGTGTTCACTACAGCCTCACGGAGAGCCCGGGATGGCAGAACCTGTTGCTCTCCACAGTGGTAGGGGCACTGGTCTTTGCTCTTGGCCTTGCTCGCTGGCGCTACTGGCAACAGAGGTGACCGGAAATGCCGCATCCCTTGGGAGTCCTCATTAGTCTTTTCTTTATCGTGACGCTGGGACTGACGCTGTCTTGGATGCTGCGCCTGCCCCGGCCGATGGCGCAGGAGGTCGCCCGAGCGGTCTACTCCGTAGGGGCAGCGCGCTGCATTCTCGTGCCGATTCTCGATCTTTTTTACACGGAGAGAGCCGTGGAACTGGCATGCCGTCTCGGCAGACAGCAAGGCGCCACAATCGTGTTGGCTTATGTCGTGGAAGTACCGCGACTCCTCACGCTTGATTCGCCACTTCCCGCGGAAGTGGACAAACGGGCCCTGGATGCGATGAAGCACGCGCAGAGCATCGTCAAACGCCACGATCTGCCGGTGACCACAACGACGATTCGTGCGCGCGAGGCCAGCGAAAAGATCGGCGAAGCGGTCAAGATCTATCAGGCCGACGTGATTGTCCTGGGCATACAGACCGCCGAACATCGGGTGCCGGGCATCTTCACGCGAACCGCGGACGCTTTGACCAGGCGTCCGCCCTGTGAGGTCCTGATAGACAGCGTGCCCGAAACTGTGGTTGAGAAAGGCGAATAGAACATGCGTGCAGTCATACTAGGTTGTGGGCGAGTAGGGTCGACCCTGGCCCTAAAGCTGGAGGCCGAGGGGCATGAGGCCAACATCATCGACAAGGACCCAGGCGCTTTCCTGCGGCTGGGAGAACACTTCAAGGGTCAGACGATCGCGGGGATCGGCATCGGCGCGGAGGTATTGCGACAGGCCGGAATCGAGGGCGCGGAGGCCTTCCTGGCGGTTACCAACGGCGATAACTCCAACCTCATGGCATCGCAGATCGCCAAGGTCCGGTTTCACACGCCACGAGTGCTGGCGCGTATATACGATCCGCTGCGAGCAGAGGCATACCGCGAAACGGGAATCGAAACCCTCTGCATCACTACGCTCAGCACCGGCATCCTTTATGACCGAATCTTCGGCGGTGCCTTGCAGAGCCTGGAACCTTCTCAAGAACTGGATCGGCAGGTTCATCACCTCTACGCGGCCGACTTGCCGTCACCGCAGTGGGCAGCGACGAGACGTGCCGCAGGTAAGGGCAAGCGTCCCGAGTACATCATCATCGCAGGCGGCGGAAAGGTCGGCTACCAGCTCGGCCGGACCTTCCGGCGCCAAAGCACGGAGGTGCTGGTGCTGGAAAAACGGCCCCCGCGGTTCCAGTTGCTGCATGACGAGCTCGGCGAGTCCGTCTTCTTCGGTGACGCGTGTGAGATTCGCACTATGGTCCGCGTAGGCATGGAACGAGCGGATCTTGTGGTCGCCGTCACGGGCGAGGATGAAGACAACCTGGTGATTTGCCAGGTCGCCAAGCGGCTGTTCGGCGTGCCCAGAGTCATCTGTCGAGTCAACAACCCGAACAATGAGGATATCTTCCGCCTGCTGGGCATAGACGAAACCATCAGTGCCACGAGGTTGCTGTACAGGCTGATCGAGCAAGAGGCCACCACCGCGGAAGTAGTGCCGATGAGCCTGTTGGAGCGGGGGAACCTCGAAGTGGTTGAAGTGAGACTCGCCGAATCTTCCCCTGCAAGCGGCCGCAAAGTAAAAAAACTCACCCTGCCCGAGGGCTGTCTGTTGACGGCGATCGTGCACGGAAGCAAATCCCAGGTCGTTACCGGAGAGACCGTGCTGCATGCCAACGACAGAATCGTAGCATTGACAGAGCCGACCAATATCGAGGCCTTGCGCAAGGCTCTCCTTGGCTAACGTCTCGGAAATCACACAAGTACTTGAAAAAAAGATTCCAGACGCTTTCCTGCGATTGTGTTAAATCGTCAGGGGCAAAGGGGCAAAGGGGTTGAGTAGCAAATGGAGGAAAGCCATGTCGGCCCCCTTACGCCTCGATCCCTCTGCCCCTAGAGTCGGCGAGCGAAGCGAGCGAAGTTCGTTTGCCGGAGAGGATGGTTCGAGCGGCGCGGAAATCAGGCGCGAAGGAGATGCGCGCCAGGCAGCTGCACCGCCGGAGGCGCCTCACCGGCTACTCACGCCTGAGCGCAACTACGGGGTCGATTGACGTTGCGCGCCGTGCAGGAACGTAGGTCGCACCAATCGCTATGACGGCCATCAGCAGTGCCGCGGCCAGATACGTGGCTGGATCCGTCGTACGGATGCCGAACAGGAGGCCCGACAGAAACCTGCTCGCAGCCCACGCACCGACCAGTCCTAACGCAATGCCGAAGGCTGACAGCAGAATCCCTTGGCGAAGAATCAGGACGAGCAAATTCGAGCGCTGCGCGCCAAGCGCCATGCGGATGCCGATCTCGCGCGTGCATTGGGCAACGTTGTAAGAAAACACGCCGTAGATCCCTGCAGCCGCCAGCAACAGGGCCAACCCCGCAAAAAGTCCCAGGAGCGCTGCATAGAAACGAGGCTGCGCCACGGAATTTGAAACCTTCTGCTTTAAGGTTGAAATGTTGAAAATCGGAAGCTGGGAATCGAGCGCCGCTGCGCGAGCGCGCACGGACGGGACCAGTGCCAGGGGATCGCCACCCGTGCGCAAGACGACGTTCATTGCAGCCATCGGCCCGCCCAACATCAGCATGCGCGCGAACTGGCGGTGCGGCATGTACAATTCCGGTTGCGGCTCTGAATCCAGCCCCTGCGGCCTGACATCTGCCGCCACCCCGACGATTTCCCGCGGCCCAGCCAGGTTAACCTGCCGGCCAACGGGGTTCACACCGGAAAAATATCGGCGAACCATTGACTCGTTGATAATGACTACCGGGGAAGTATTCTCGCGGTCTTGATCCGTAAAATCACGGCCGTTAATCAAGCGAATCGCCATGGCCTGAAGAAAACCGGGGCTGATCAGGCGCAGGCCGGCGACAGGTTGAGAGGCCGGGTCCGTGCTCTGAGGCCCGCCGGGAACTTGAAAGGTCATGCGTATCATCGCAGACGACATGGGCATCAGATTCGTCGTTCCGGCCGATTGCACACCGGGCAGCCGGCGCACACCGTCCAACAGCTGGTCAAAAAAGGCAAGCTGCAAGTCCGGTTGAGGATAGCGCGCACGCGGAAGACTGACCTGAAGGGTCAAGACTCCTTCCGCTTTGTATCCCGGGTCTTGCTGAATCAAACGGATGAAGCTGTTGGCGAGCAAACCCGCTCCGACCAACAGGATCAGCGCCAGAGCAAATTCACCCACAACGAGTAGGCTCCGCATCTTGTTGCGCCCGAACAAATGGAGACCCGCTGACGCCTGTGCTTCACCTTCCTTCAACAGTTGCATCAAGTCGCCGCGAGCGCTCTTGAGCGCAGGAGCCAGCCCGAACAGCAGCCCGGTCAACAGAGAAAGCACCAGCGAAAAGCCTAGCGCGCGCCCATCAATGCGCACGTCCTCCAGATGCGGTATGTTGCCGGGGCTCAGCTTCGGCAACAACATGATGCCCCAGAATCCGAGCAGCAGACCCACCGCACCTCCCAGCAACGACAATATCACGCTTTCCGTCAGCATCTGCCGGACGATGCGCCACCGGCCGGCGCCTAGCGAAGCCCGGATTGAGATTTCCTTCTGTCGGTCGACGGCACGAGACAACAGCAGATTCGCGACATTGGCGCAAGCGACCAATAAGACCAGCCCCACCGCAGCCATTAGAACGAGAAGCGCCGGCCGAACCGGCCGGATTGATTGCTCCTGCAGTGTCGTCAGTTGAACCGCCCCGCCTCCCAGCTGAAACCCTTTCTCCGGCGGATGGGCCCCTTTTTGAAGCAGAGTGACGCCGCTCACTTGCACCCGCTGCAATATGGCCGTGCCCTCTGCTTGCGCCTGAGCGGCGGTCACGCCCGGCCTGAGCCTCGCAATCGCGGGCATCATCATTACTCGACGAACGTTTCCTTCCTGCTGCGGCTGATCGAGGACCAGCGGCACCCAGTACTCGGCCTGCTTGTTGGGAAACTCGAAGCCCGGCGGCATCACGCCGACCACCGCGTAGTCGTTGCCGTCGAGCTTAATGAACTTATTGACAACGTCCCGGTCCTGGCCAAACCGGTTCACCCAGGCAGGGTAACTGAGCAAGACGACCCGGTCTTTCCCTGCTTTTTCTTCATCAGGCTGGAGAACGCGACCGAGGAGCGGTTTCACACGCAACAACGGAAACAGCGCCGGGGAGACGCGTTCGCCCGTCAAACGCACCGGTTCCGACAGGCCCGTAAGAGTGGCAGTGTCGGGAGAGTACATTGCCATTTGCTCCAGCGTTTTCGTCGCACTGCGCCAGTTTTGAAAATCATCGGTCGAGATGGACGTCTTCTGCATTGCGCCTGCAATGTCGCGCGTCTGGGAGATGCTCACGATGGTATCCGGGTCCTGATACGGGGGCGGGGTCAGCAGCAGGGTGTTGACCACGCTGAAAATCGCCGTATTCGGGCCTATCCCCAGGGCCAGGGCAAGAACAGCGATCACCGCAAAGCCCGGGTTTCGCACCAGCATCCGTACCGCCTGGCGAGCGTCTTGCCAGAATGTCTCCATGATCACTCCTCCGATTGCTTTACCCCGCTCCCCGATTCATCCATAAGAAAGCACAGCGCCCTTATAACACGATATTTCTATTACGGCATAGGGTCCAAGTGGTTGCCATATTTCTCAAACCTCAGACCAACACCGGTGGACGCGGAACCGCTCGCGCGCGCGCTCTGCTTCCCCTTCATGCGTCGATGGGCACGCAACCGCGTATGTGGAACCGGGTTGGAGTTCTTCCAATACAACACGCCATCGGGTATTCTTGCGCTTGGCTACGCGATAGCCCCCCGTAGACAGCGCCCAATGATGGAGGACCCAATGGCACGTCACCCGCGCATCCCATGCATGATCACATCAGCCACGTTGCTGCTTGCTGCGTTGACTTTTGCTTCGGCAGCGGCGGCGCAGACCAAGCTGCTTCGTTTCCCTGCAATCCACGGCGACAAGGTGGCGTTCACCTATGCAGGCGACATTTGGATTGCCCCCGTGACCGGCGGTACCGCCACGCGACTGACCGCCCATCCGGGAGTGGAGGTCTTCGCCAAGTTCTCGCCCGACGGCAAGTGGATCGCTTTTACGGGCCAGTACGACGGTGATGAGCAGGTCTATGTTGTGCCGGCCACCGGCGGTATACCCAAACAACTCACGTACTATCCTGCCCGCGGGCCGCTGACTCCGCGCTGGGGCTGGGACAACCAGGTGTACGGTTGGACCAATGACGGCAAATCGATCCTGTTCCGGTCGCTCCGAGACTCCTGGACGCTTAGCGAGGACCATCTCTACACCGTGACAATGACCGGTGGGCCCGCAGAACAACTGCCCATGCCTGTGGCCGGCGCGGGCGACTTCTCTCCCGACGGCGCCAAGATTGTCTATTCCCCCCTGTTCCGCGACTTCCGCCCGGAAAAGCGCTACAGCGGTGGTCAGGCAAACGACTTATGGCTCTTCGATCTGAAGACCAACGCCGCCAAGCGCATCATCGCCAGCCCTCGCGCCGACCGCGATCCGATGTGGATCGGCAACACGATTTACTTCGATTCCGACCGGGACGGCACCTTCAACATTTACGCTTACGATGTTTCGAGCGGCAAGACGACCGAAGTCACCAACAGCAAAGTGTGGGACGTCCGCTGGCCCAGCTCCGATCACGCGGGTCGGATCGTGTATGAACTCAACGGCGAGTTGCAGATTCTCGACATCAAGTCGGGCAAGAGCACGCCGATTTCGATCACGGTGCCAGACGACGGCCTGTGGAAGCGAGCGTCGCGCGTGTCGGCTATAAATCAGATTGAGGACTATGAGCTCAGCCCCAAGGGGGAACGGGCGCTCTTCAGTGCGCGCGGCGACATCTTCACCGCGCCTATCGAGAAGGGCACAATTCGAAATCTGACGAACTCCTCCGGCGCACACGACAAATGGGCTCGCTGGTCGCCCGACGGGTCGAAGATCGCCTTCATCGCCGACATTAGCGGAGAAGAAGAGCTTTACGTTATCGCACAGGACGGCAGCGGCAAGCCTGAGCAACTCACAAACGGCGGTAAGGCCATGCGATACGCCCCGGAATGGTCCGCCGACGGCAAGCGCATCGCCTTCGGCGACAAGGACGGCAAGATATTCGTCTACTCTTTCGATGACAAGAAGCTCAACCAGATAGCCGATGCGTCACGCAACCAGGTGCTTGACTACACGTGGTCTCCCCGCGGCCACTACCTCTCGTTCAGCATGGAGGGCGCCAACAACTTCAGATCGATATACATTTGGAGTGAAAAAGACGGGCAGCTCCGGAAAATCACCGACGAGCTCTATAACGCAGACAACCCGGCGTGGGACCCCGACGGCAACTATCTCTTCTATCTGAGCGATCGCCAGTTTGCGCCACAGATCTCGACCGTCGAGTTCAACTACGCGACCAATCGAACGACCGGCATCTTCGCGTTGGCGCTGCGGAAGGACGTGAAGCATCCGTTTCCGGTGGAGAGCGACGAAGTAAGTGTCGGAGAAAAGCCCGAAGCAGCGAAGACTGCAGCCGCAAAGCCCGAGGAGAGCAATCCGACGGATATGACGATCGATTTTGACGGGCTCGCCCGCCGCGTGGCGCGCGTGCCCTCCGAGGCCGACAACTATGCGCTCCTGAGCGCAAAAAAAGGACATCTATTGTACGCAGTCGTGCCTGCGTACTATTACGGGCGCCAGTCTGACAAAAAAGCGGCCCTTCGGATCTACTCCGTTAAGGACCGAAAGGAGACTGCGCTGCTCGATGATATTGGCGGATACGCACTCTCGGCCGATGGCTCCAAGGTGCTCGTGCGCACCGGCGCCTCGTTTGTCGTAATGGATGCAACGCCCAACGGCGCCGGTTCGAAAAAGACCGTATCCACGGCAGGATTGATGGTCGATCGTGTTCCCGTCGAGGAATGGAACCAGATCTTCAATGAGGTCTGCCGCCGCTACCGCGACTGGTTTTATGTTGAAAACATGCACGGATATGATTGGGAGGCGTTGCGCAAGCAGTACGCGCCTCTGCTCCCGTACGTCGCGCACCGCTCAGACCTGAACTACGTAATCAGCGAGATGATTTCGGAACTGACCATTCAGCACACGTATGTCGAGGGCGGAGACTTCCAGATTCCTCCGCGGCCGAGAGTCGCACTGCCGGGCGCCCGATTTGCGCTGGACAAACAAACGGGCCGCTACCGCGTCACTAAGATCTTTACCGGCCAAAATGAAGAGGAGCAGTACCGTGCGCCGCTGACCGAAATCGGGGTGAATGTCTCGGTGGGCGACTATCTACTTGCCGTTGATGGCGTGGAGCTGAGGGCGGACGAGGACCCATACCGCCAGCTCCGCAACAAGGCGGATCGGCCGGTTCAGCTCACGGTGAACTCACGGCCGAGCATGGACGGCGCGCGCACGGTTTCGTACAATCCCATCGCCAGTGAGAGCGATTTGATCTATCTCGACTGGGTCACGGCAAACCGCAATCGGGTCACCGAGCTGTCGGGCGGCCGCATCGGCTATCTGCACGTGCCTGACATGAGCGCACAGGGAATCTATGAATTCATCAAGTATTACTACGGCCAAGTGAGCAAGGAAGCGCTGATCGTCGACGAGCGGGCCAACGGTGGCGGCAACGTTTCGCGCATGCTGATTGAGCGCCTGAGCCGCAAGTGGTTGGGCCTCAGCTATGACCGCACCGACGACCAGGGCAGCACCTATCCGGACGGCGTGTTCATCGGGCCCAAGGTCGCCCTACTCAACGAGAACTCGGCCTCGGACGGCGACATCTTCCCGGCAATGTTCCGGGAAGCAGGGCTCGGCCCGCTCATCGGCAAGCGCTCCTGGGGAGGTGTAGTCGGCATTTCGGGTCGCGGGCCGCTCATCGACGGCGGCATAATCTATGTTCCCGAATCGGGCTTCGCCAACACCAAGGGCGAATGGATCATTGAAGGCCACGGCGTCGATCCCGACATCGATGTCGAAAACGACCCGAAGTCGGTGATCGACGGCAAGGACCCTCAACTCGAACGGGCGATCGCTGAGTTGATGAAGAAGCTCCAGGCGAATCCGGTAAAGCTGCCGCCCAAGCCGGCAGGGCCGATCAAGACCGAGAAGAAGTAAAAAAATCGGTGGCAGGCGACTACCACCGATTTTTTGGCATATTCCTTCGGCAGACAACCCTGGGAGCAATCATGGCATCCAGAGAAGACTCCTCCAGTTTCAGCAAACGGTTGACGGAACTCGCAACGAAGTTCGAAGAGAAAGCTGGAGGCGGAGAGAGACGGGGCACAGGCCAGCGTCGATACAGGGACACAGTACTCCAGGACCTGAAAGAACTCTTCACACGGGACGTGACCCGGGAGGGACTCAGGAATCTCATCAAACGAGATGCCCGCGAGACGCTCCGCTTCTATACCCGCACTGTCGATTTCGAGTCCCTGCGGGGGCTTCCCTGGTATAAACGTCATCCAGCGGCAGCATGGAAAGTGTTCCTCGCTTTGGCCTACCGCCTCAGCCCTCCGAGACGAATTGCTCTTGCTCTAGGCATCATTGCTTTCATCATAGGCTGGATTCAGTTTCTCATGTTCCAAGTGCCCGGCACGAGAGGAGAATCCAAGAGCTCAGGCGGTTTGTGGCTGATGCTGTCCTTTGCTGTCTTTATATTGCTTCTGTTGATGGAACTGCGCGATAAGCTCGATCTCAAGGGAGACCTCGAGATTGCCCGCGAGATTCAATTCGGCTTCGTGCCTTCGGAGACTTTTCAAAGCGATGCGACGCTCATTCACAGCTATATGCGTCCTGCGAACACGGTCGGCGGGGACTATTACGACATCATCAAGTTTGAGGACCACCAGGTTGGTGTGGTCGTCGGCGATGTGTCTGGAAAAGGCATGCCCGCAGCACTCCTTATGGCCCTTCTCCTTGGAAGCTTGCGCACGCTCACGACTGCCGGGCTGCGGCGATCGGAGCTGATCGCCAAGCTTAACCAGTATCTCTGCACCAGCATTCCGTCTAATCGAATCGTCACCCTGTTTTATGGCGAGCTCGACACGGCAACCGGGGATCTATGCTACGTCAACGCAGGGCACAACGCACCGTTCCTGATGCGGCATGACAATAGCTTGGAGCGCCTCGCAACCACATCCCTCGTGCTCGGAGTCGACAGCAACGCCTCATTCGAAGCGAAAGAGACCCGGATTTTGCCGGGCGACGGATTGCTGCTGTTCACGGACGGCATCACTGAAGCGTTCAACGCCAAAGAAGAAGAGTATGGCGACGCAAGGTTGGCATCGTTCCTGCACAGGCACGCGCAGCTCCAGCCTGCGGAGCTCATCAAAGGCGTAGTGGACGACGTCCTCGGATTTTGTAGACCATGTTTGCCTGGAGATGACATTACGATGATGTCTATTACGCGCCAGGCGACGACATAAACGCGAGGAAACGAGTCTGGGCTTGGGTTCGGTTTTTACCGCGTCTTTTTTCATTGCGGTTTCATGTTAGGATGATCTAGCTGTCTGAATGCGGGTCAAGAAGTTGAGAATGCCATGGGGAGAGATCGCGGTGTCATGCGATTTTCAAACATAAAGTGCTGATGGGGAACCGGCGGCGATTCGAGTGCGCTACGGTGGGCCGCCTTGCTGCTGATCATCGTCAGCGTGGGCGTCGGCTCACTGCGCAGCCAGGAGGCTGAGCAGTCCGCGAAGCCCGTGCTGTACCTTATCGCGACCGCGCACCTGGACTCGCAATGGGACTGGACCGTGCAGGACACCATCCGCCAATTTGTGCCCAACACATTCTTCACCAACTTCAAATACTTCGAGCAGTATCCGCACTACACTTTCTCGTTCGAGGGCACGATCCACTACATGTGGTTTCAGGAATACTATCCCGAGGCCTGGCCCACTCTGCAGAAGTACGTGGCCGATGGACGCTGGCGCCTCGCGGGATCGTGGCTCAACGCCGCAGATGTGAACATCCCCTCGCCGGAATCGCTGATGCGGCAGGCGCTTTACGGGCAGCGATTCTTTCGACAGGAATTCAACAAGGAGAGCCAGGACGTTTGCCTCCCCGATTGATTGTTTCGGCTTCGGCTTTGCGCTCCCCTCGATTGCCGCTCATTCGGGTCTTTCGGCGTTTTCCACGCAGAAGCTGACCTGGGGATCGGCCGTGCCTATCCCCTTCTCGATCGGCCGGTGGAAGGGCGTGGACGGCAGTACCGTGGTGGCTGCGCTGAAGCCCGGAGATTATGTCACGCGCATCCGGAGCGATATTTCCGTCGATCCTCAATGGTCGAATGATCCCACGCCTCTTAGAACAGATCGTCAGGTTTTGTTCCGCTACTTCGGCACGGGCGATATAGGTGGCGCTCCCGATGCCGGATCGCTGGACTGGCTCGAAAAGGCAATGGCCCATCCGACCGTCATGGTCC
>Ga0315274_10011706_pt1 | contig 12565 bp, 15 predicted proteins | sample YL17G02_20_MG_FD_203700 | JGI IMG/M metagenome (GOLD analysis project Ga0315274, IMG submission 203700) | Sediment microbial communities from Yellowstone Lake, YNP, Wyoming, USA - YL17G02_20 | ecosystem: Environmental > Aquatic > Freshwater > Lake > Sediment | place: USA: Wyoming | collected... | reverse complement strand
GGTCCCGGGCACCCTCTCCCATGAATATCGTACCCACCTCAATCGGGAAGCTTTTACACTTGCCGCCCACACGACATACGCATTCGGTGGCCAGGGCCCGGTAGCTCGCCCTGTTCAGGAAATCCATTATCACTTCACGGGTAGGTATCACGCTGGGCGGTATCTCAACCGTTTCTCCGACCGGAATGAATGAGGCCTGAAGACCGGTCTCCGAGAACTGACTTTTGAGAAGCCTTCGCATGATCGGATTCTTGACCGAGCGCTTCATCTTCTGGATCAGCGGCCAGTGCGAGACAATGCGATCAACCTGCTTCTTACTCCTGGACATCCCTAGACTCCTTCGCCTGATAACAAGACCGTCACACGCCGATATAAGCATCGCGCGATTGCTATAGTACCATGAGGAAGGCGGCGGATATCGATAGGCTCAGAACCGGGTGATCTCTCGCTGCTTTCGCGGGATCACCGTTGTGCGGGTGTACTTGGGATACCCGAGTGTCAGCGCCACGTAGACCCGTCTCGACGGAGCGAGGCCCAGCATCGGGTTGACTTTTCCGGGTCGCATGATAGCGAAATAAATGAAATCCCTTAGATCAACAGGTTCCCAGACGCATGATGAGCGCCAGGGTCTCGATTTTGCGCAGCGCTAGCGTACAGTTCTCGACGCGGGTGGTTTCTCGCTTTTTCCCCAGGCACAGATCATTGAAGGTCGGAACTCTGAATGCCATAGTCGGGGATGTGGCAACTCACCTCGACATGACAAAGGAGCAGGTCCTCAAGCAGTTATTCTCCTGATTCTGATGGTCCCCTCGATCCTATGGGGGGTTCGTTGTGTCGGTCCTCCGACACCACCACGTAGCGTACGCAAAGTCAAAGTGGGAGGGACCTTCAATCATGATCCAGGATTTATCCGGTCACATAGTCTCTGTGTGCGTCACTCCCGTCGTCTTCGAAGCAGCTTCCCTCGTTATTTCCTTCATACTCTTCTTGTATCTGGGGCCGAGGTCCCTGTAGATCCCGGACGACATATGGATGGAATCCTCCATCTCGTGCGTGAGAGACTTCCTGACCTTGCCAGGTACGCCCATTACTACACTCCGGTCGGGGACATTCGTGCCGTTTGCCAGCACCGACCCTTCGGCTACAATGCAGTACTCGCCGATTCGAACGTCATCCGGAACGACCGCTGCCATCCCGATGACGGTGTTGTCTCCGACCGTCGCCCCATGCAGGACCGCTCCGTGGCCGATTGTCACGCCCGACCCGATGCTGGTCTCGCAACCAGGCCTCGCGTGTATTACGCAGTTCTCCTGGACGCTTGTGCGATCGCCTATCCGGATGTGGCCGTAGTCGCCCTTGATTCGCGCGCCTGGCCCGATGAAGCACTCTTCGCCGAACTCAACGAGGCCTATTATCGTTGCGGTTTTGTCAATGTAGCAGGATTCGGGTATCCGGGGAACCCTTCCCTCAAACTCGAATATCGCCATCTTTCCCTCCTTGATATTCCACCGGGTCGCCCTTTCTGATCAAGCCACCCTCGATGACCCTGCAAAACAGACCCTCGACTGGCAAAAGGCTAATCCCAAATGTTTCACTTACAATGCTCGGGTGGTCTTCTTTACCTATCTGGGCGACCTCCAGGATGGCGCTCTTACCAAGTTTTATCCTGCTTCCTACAGTCAGGCCGGACAGGTCTATTCCTTCGATCAGGATGTTCTCGGCGAAGTCGCCCGGACCAGCATTAAGCCCGTGCTCTCTATTCGCCTTCTTGACGCTTGCCCAATCAAGGCAAGTGACCTGGCGGTCCCATTCCCCCGCATGACCGTCGTTCTCTACTCCGTGGTTGCGTATGAGGTTAGCTTCGGGAACCCCGGTCTTCAACTGCTCCCTTTTCTCGCTGATGGATATCGCCTTGATAGCGCCCTTGTTCATCAGAAGGCCTTCCTTTCTAAGTCCACTAAGGGCATATCACCAACTCTACCACCTCTGCCCTCCAGGGCTGTGGCGAGCTTGAAACAACCTTGAAATTCGCCTCCACGGTCTGTCGTTCGTTTACTGCGTCAAGGCTTGCGGCTTGGTCCTTACCACTGCGACGGTCGATTATCCTCGAATTCTTCGTAACGGTCAGGAGCGCTTCGTCGACAGGAGAACTCCTGGCACCTTCAATTAGTACCTTTCCCAGGTCACCGTCCTCCGCGTTTCTATTTACCTCGATGACCTCCCCCCGGATATGTGTTTCGTGCTTATTGTGAGTGTGGTCAGCTGGTGTCGTCGTGGCGTTACCGCATCCAACGGATACTATGAGAAGAGCTGTCATAGCAAGGATGATGAAGTAAGGGCGTAGAGAGCGCCTTGGCAGACTTGCCTCCTCGACAGTCCTGGTTATTAATCGGTCCTCGGACATATCTACCTACAACGACAGTGACAGGCCAGCCTGGCCAGGGATCACTCTGTCCTTCAAGCGTTCTATCATCTGGATGGTGGCGTTCAGACCGGTGCAGTGGCACGGGACTATCTTTTCCGGGAGTACTTCTTCGAGGAAGTCCAGTGTGGCATTGATTCTCTCGGGGCTCGCCCCCAACCCAAGGTGGGTGCCACCGATGATGGCCTTTATTTTCCCCGATGATTCGAGAACGTGCTTCAGCACGTTGACGAGGCCAGAGTGGGCGCAGCCCGTGAGGACGACCGCGCCGTCCGGCGTATCGACGACGAGCGACTGGTCGTCCATAAACGGGTCGGGTTGTACCTCCCCGTCCGTTCGGCAGTAGAGGTTTGCTTCGAAACCCTCGAACTCGGTCACCCTCGGCACCTCCCCGGTAAGGTATACGCAGGGCATCACTTCCAGTTTGTCACCCGAAAGCTCAACGCCCGCGCAGGCGGATTCGATGGCATCCCTGCTGAAAGGTACCCCTATAAACCTCTTGATGTCTCCGACCATGAAGAACTTGGGCTCCAGCGCCTTGGGGTGCATATACAGCTTCTTGGGTCCGGAGGCGGAGAGCACCTCCATGAGCCCCCCTGCGTGGTCGAAGTGTCCGTGTGATATCCCGATCCCCTCAAGCTTGCGCAGGTCGAGCCCGGATATTTTCGCGTTGTGCACAGCCACGTCGGACTGGCCGCAGTCCCACAGGAAGCTCTTGCTCTCGACTTTCAGGAGAACGGCTAGCCCGTGTTCCCCCTTGAAGGATAGAGGGCCCGCCAGGTTGTCGCAGAGAACCGTAACCTTTACTTCCATCACCAGCCCCTTTCTAATTTCTGCTTATGATAAACAACTTGCCACGTGTTTCTCCAATGCCGGGGTTGACCCCATGGGCCAACCGCGCTATGCTAATTATGAACATATGTCCATATCATTGTAAAGGCCACAGAGGAGGCAAATTGCCCAGGCCCAGAAAGCCGAGATGCGTAAGAGACGAACCGGCGTACGGGTTCTTCAAGCCGCAGGGCGTCCCCCTAAGGGAGCTTGAGGTGGTGAACCTGTCTGTTGAGGAACTGGAGGCCCTGAGGCTCGCTGATATCGAGGAGCTTTATCACGAGGATGCCGCTGAGCGCATGGAGGTGTCCCGCCCGACGTTCCACAGGATCCTCAAGGAGGCACACCGCAAGGTGGCCTCAGTCCTGGTGGAGGGAAAGGCGCTGGGTATCGAGGGCGGGGACTACATCCTCGCTGGGGATACCCGCATATTCGAGTGCGTTGAGTGCGGACACACCTGGGAGGAACCTTTTGGAACCGGGGTAAGGGCATGCGAGGCGGCGTGCCCCAAGTGCGGCGGGGCCGTAACGAGAAAGGGATGCGGTAGGGGACGGGCGCGAAGGGGCCAAGCCCCCCGGGGCCGGTGTGGACCACCTGCCGGTGAAGCAGGACAGTAGCGATAATAGCACGGAGGTAAAGGTGAGAAAGAAGAAGAACGGCAGCCAGAAAGCAGAATCCGTAGAGTCGACGGGTTGCGGCGCACAGGGGAACGCGGGATGCCAGCCGGGTCCGTCGCGCTACAGCCCGAACCCGGAGTCCAGTATCAAGAACACGGTCGCCGTTATGAGCGGCAAAGGCGGGGTGGGGAAGTCAGCGGTGACTATGCTGCTGGCGGTGGCGCTGCGAAGGCACGGCTTCGAGGTCGGAATTCTGGATGCCGACATTACCGGACCCAGCGTGCCAAGGGGGCTCGGGGTGAGCGGCCGCATATCCGTTGGGGAGTCAGGTCCCGTTCCAGGTGTCAGTTCTACCGGGATAAAGGTGATGTCCATGAACCTCATCCTCCCGGAAGAAGACGAGGCGGTCATATGGAGAGGCCCTCTCATAAGCTCTGCGGTGGGCCAGTTCTACCAGGAGTGCGAGTGGGGAGCCCTCGACTACCTGCTCATAGACCTTCCCCCCGGCACTGCCGACGTGCCCCTAACGGTGATGCAGTCGATACCGCTGGATGGCATCATCCTGGTTACCTCCCCGCAGGAGCTTGCCGGGATGATCGTGGGCAAGGCGGTGAGCATGGCAGCCAAGCTGGACGCTCCGATAACCGGGCTCGTTGAGAACATGTCATATGTGACATGCCCGTCATGTGGAGAGAGGGTCGAGCCGTTCGGGCCCAGCCACGGTGAGGAGGCAGCTCGGAAGATGCACACATCGTTCCTCGGCAGCCTGCCGCTCGACCGGGCGATATCGGAGCTGGCTGATGAGGGAAAGCTTGAACAGTACGAGTCGAAAGAAGTCGAGGCCGTGATCGGCGAGGTCGTAAAGCGATTGTCTACTGAGAAGAAGACCGAGGAGGTTAGAGCTGAAATGAATGGAGAGACGATGAAGATCGCGATAGTGATGTCCAGGGGCGAGGTGTCGCCCCACTTCGGCAGGGCCGAGGAGTTCATGGTGGTCGAGGTCGAGGATGGGGAAATACAGAACCGTGAGGTCCTGCGTGCACCGGCACACGAGTGCGGTGCTCTGCCCGCGCTCTTTGCCCAGAAAGGCGTGGAAAGCGTGATCGCAGGTGGCATAGGCGGCGGCGCTATGCAGCACCTGGAGAGCGCCGGTATTCATGTCTATGCAGGCGCCAAGGGCTCTCCCGAGGACGCGCTCGGGAGCTTCCTTGCGGGTACGCTCACATCTAGCGAGGAGATATGCGGTGGTGGGATGGGGACGTGCGGTCACAACGATGGCGACGGGTGTGCTCAATGATGGCATGCCTGGGAATGAGGAAGTGATCTTCATGAGAAAGAGGCAGGGTCAGGCTCATAAGGCTCCCAAGATCGATGGAGTCCAGGTGTCTAAAGAGACGCAACGAGCCGAACCATCGCTCGCCGCGCTGAAGGGTTCGAAGGATATCGCCTGGGTAACCGCCATAACGGTCGGCGCACAGCTGGCTCTTGACATCATCAGGGTCATCCGTGAGGCCACGGACCTCAAGCGAAAGCTATTTCCCGGTCGGGACGGCACTGCAAGTGCGGTGTCGGGCAGAGAATCCAACTGAAGAAAAACAAGGGACTTCTATGACGAGGAGGTCTGTCAAATGGCTGCAATGAGAAGGTTTACCTGCTACGACTGTAACGAGACGTTCGAGGTGCCATACGGTACCGGCGTCCAGGGCCGCTCTATGAAGTGCCCCAAGTGCAACGGGCAGAACGTACACCGGGCGGAGGGCGACAGGGGCTTCGAACGGGGCCATGGCCGTGGGGCCGCTGTCGCCAGTGGTGCTGTCACCGGCCAAGGACCGGATAGCACTGGACGAGGCCGTGGCGGGGCAGGACGGGGCCCGCGCTGGGCGAGTTAGAGCAACAAACAATCAGAGGGAGATGCAAGTATGAAGATTGCCATATCGGTAACTGGAAACGACCTCTCAGCTGAGATCGACCCGAGGTTTGGAAGGGCTAAGGGCTTTCTGTTGGTGGACGACGCAGCGGAGGGGTTCGAGTACGTGGCGAACCCCAACATCGACGCTTCGGGAGGCGCAGGCATCCAGACCGCCCAGATGGTGGTGGAAAGGGGAAGTGAAGCGGTCATCACCGGCAACGTCGGGCCCAACGCCTACCGCGTTCTTGAAGCGGCCGGGGTGAAGGTGTTCACTGGCGCCTCCGGCAAAGCGGATAAGGTGCTGGCCGAGCACAAGTCTGGAAAGCTTACGGCCGCCGGGTCGGCGACCGTCGCGGAGAAGTCCGGGATGGGCAGCGCAGGCACTGGCAGGGCTGGCATGGGAACAGGCGGACGAGGCCGTGGCGGGGCCGGTAGAGGCATGGGAGGCGGACGTTGCTAGTTTCCGTCGCCAGCGGCAAGGGCGGAACGGGCAAGACCACCGTCGCGGCCAACCTTGCGTGGGCGGCCTCGAAACAAGAGCCGGTCACATTTCTTGATTGCGACGTGGAGGAGCCCGACTCCCATTTCTATCTCAAGCCCGATTGGTCGGGGGAAGAGGATGTCTGCCTGCCGGTCCCCGTTGTGGACGCATCTCGCTGTGATGGTTGTGGAGCGTGCGCAGAGTTCTGCCGCTACAATGCCCTTGCCGCGATCAAGGGCGACGTGCTGGTGTTCCAGGATCTTTGTCATGGTTGTGGTGGTTGTGCGCTTGCATGCCCGCTCAAGTGCATCACTTATACGGACAGGAGAATCGGCATCGTGCGTGAGGGCGCACGTGGCGGCGTTCATCTGTATCAGGGGCTTCTGGATATCGGGGAGCCTGTCGCGGTACCGGTGCTCAAGCGTGTCAGGGAGAAGCAAGCCGACAGCGGCTTGACCTTAGTAGACTGCCCGCCGGGTACCGGCTGCCCTTTTGTCAACTCCATAAGGGGCTCGGACTACTGCCTGCTCGTCACGGAACCCTCGCCTTTCGGCAGGCATGACCTGGACCTGGCGCACCGGGCAGCTCTGGAGCTGGGGGTTCCACACGGCGTCCTCATCAACAGGTCATCAAACAACGACGCGATAATAGATGACTACTGCGAGGAAGAAGGGCTCCAGGTCTTCGACAGGATACCGTTCTCCAGGGACCTGGCCGAGGCCTTCTCTCGCGGGGAGATGCGCACGGAGACGGATGAAACCTGGTTCTGGCGGTTTCTAAAGATACTTGAGGAGGTCAGAAAGGCATGCCTGCTCAGCTCACCATCTTGAGCGGAAAAGGTGGGACGGGCAAGACGACCGTCACTGCTTCATTCCTCAACCTGGCAGGCGGCGCGGTAGCGGCGGACTGCGACGTGGACGCCCCCAACCTACACCTGCTCCTCGACCCCACCCTTGTCAGCCGCGAGCCGTTCGAGGGGGCCATGGTTGCGCGTATTGACCTTGAGAAGTGCTCCAAATGCGTTCTTTGTGAAGAGTCCTGTCCGTTTGGTGCCATCAAAGACCTGGTGGTGGACCCGTTCTCATGCGAAGGCTGCGGGGTCTGCGAGCTGTTATGCCTGGATGGCGCCGCCAGGCTCGTTCCCGAGATCACCGGCGAGGTATTTGTTTCTGAGACAAGGTTCGGCCCCCTGGCACACGCGCTCCTCAGGCCGGGAGGAGAGGCTTCCGGCAAGCTCGTTACCAGGGTCAAAGAGGTTGCTTCAAGCCTGGCCGGGGAGCGGGGGCTGGACCTGAATTTAGTTGACGGCTCACCGGGAATCGGATGCCCCGTGATTGCCTCCGTTGCGGGTTCCGACCTGATACTGGTGGTGACAGAGCCCACGCTGAGCGGGCTGTGGGGGCTGGAGCGCATACACGGTGTAGCGCGACACTTCGGGGTCAAGATGGCGGTGTGTATAAACAAGGGCGATATCAACCCGGAGATAGCGGAACAAGTCCGCCACTACTGCTCGGAGTCAAAACTTCAAGTCCTCGGGGAAGTACCGTTTGACGAGGAGGTAAATCAAGCCACCATGAACGGCGAGGTGCTTGTAGAGCGGTACGACGGGCCTGCGTCGAAAGCGCTGAAGTCCCTATGGGAAGAGACCATGGCGCTGTTGGAATCAACCAAAACAAAGACATAGGAGGCTGTGTAATGCCGCTTGGAGATGGAACAGGACCAGAGGGCAAGGGGCCGGGAACTGGACGAGGAGCGGGTTCGGGCAGCGGGGGCGGCCGTATGGGTGGCGACAAGCCAGGAAGCGGTCCCGGCGGCAATTGCGTCTGTCCGAGCTGCGGCGCAACTGCCTCTCATACACGGGGCATACCGTGCTCCACCAAGAAGTGCCCCAAGTGCGGAGCCAGGATGACACGAGCGTAGATCGCGAGGATTCACGAGTAAGGGAGGAAGCATCTATGGCCAAAGGAAAGGACTCATGCGTCCAGGCGGCCAAGGGGCCGATACTGGAAGAGCCAGCAGAGCAACCAGCGAGCGCGACCATGGGAAAGGAGGCCAGGCAGATGTCTGCAAGCGTGGGTAAACAGGCACCGGACTTTGAGGCGAGCGCATTTGTAGGTGATGGGTTCGAGAACGTAAAACTCTCCGACTACAAAGGCAAATGGGTGGCCCTCTGCTTTTACCCTGGCGATTTCACATTCGTCTGACCGACGGAACTCGCGGCAGTTGCCGCGCGGAAGAGCGAGCTGGACGAGTTGGGGGTGCAGGTGCTTTCGATGAGCGTGGATAGCCGATTCGTCCATAAGATCTGGCAGGAGCAGGAACTGTCCAAGATGGTAGACAAGGGATTTCCTTTCCCCATGCTCACCGATGCCGGTGGGCGGATAGGTACGGTCTACGGAGTATACGATGCTGATGCAGGTGTCGATATCCGTGGGCGGTTTATCATCGACCCGGAGGGGGTAATACAGGCGATGGAGGTCCTCACCTCGACCGTGGGTCGAAACGTAGAAGAGCTGATTCGCCAGATCAAGGCATTCCAGCATGTGGCTAAAACCGGCGAGGTTACCCCTTCCGGTTGGCAGCCTGGCAAGAAGACGCTAACACCCGGTCCGGACCTTGCGGGAAAGGTATGGGAGATATGGAAGCCCGGCGACGAGTAGCTCGCACGCGCATTAACGGTGTTTAGAAGGTCATCAGAGGAAAAGCGCCCGCTTATGGAAGCGGGCGCTTATTTCTACACACTATCCGAAAGCTGAATCCACTCCTCAAGGCATGTGCCCAAGATGGTGTCGGTCCTCCGACACCAACCTCTCATCACCATCACGCTTTTCGGAGGGGGGACTCGAACAGGGGGGCTTGCATATCTTCATGGGGGGAAGGTCCCCCCATGAATCTGTTGTGGGGGGTGACAGCAAACCGCGGGTTGCGCCACCCCACGCGCCTAAACGGCGCGCGGTGACCCCGGGGGCGCGAGCCCCCTATGGGAAGCGAGCTTGCGAGCGACGGTTTGATGTCCCCCCTCCGACACCACCAAATCGCGAACGCAAAGTCAAACAGCGGCGCTGCCTTGATCCCCGGTCTTTTTTGCAGCTTATTACCGTGTTATGTCGTTCAGGTTTGTTTTGTTGCGGGGCTCCAGGTCTGCGGAATCGGGAATGATGGGGAGGAAAAATGACCCGGAGGAGCGTATGATTACTATATCATGAGAGGCAGAGGTGGGAATGTCAGCTTAGACATCTGTGTTGGAATGCTGCAAGATTCGACGTTGGAACAGCCGTAGGAGGAAAGTCTTGTTCAGCAGGTCGTGGCTACGTTGTCAGCCAATAGCCGCAATCATCACGGTAATCACTTTATGTGTTTTGTTCTTTGTTGGATGCGGTTCTAAGTCCTCGTCGCAATCTGCTTCGAACACCCTCGTCAACGGCCGGCGAATAACCCCAGCGGGTGCAACCAGCGGTTCTATCGGAAACATGCCGTTGAACATAGTCCTCAGTCCTGATGGCCGATACGCCGTCACGACGTCCAGTTGTCTGAATGCGCGTCTGAGCACGATCAGGGTCAGCGACGGTGCTGTAGTAAGTTCGCTCACCTTTCCAGCAGATGATCCAAGCATCCCGAACGGCGGACTCTTTTACGGACTGGCCTTCGATCCCACACCCCACAACAACGAATACGTCCTATATGCGGCACAGGGAGCTTACGGGACCGTTGCCGTGGTTGCGCTGGCGAAGGACGGAACCCTGACTCAGACGGGCACCATCCCCGAAAAGCCTGTTCCCTACATGCCCGTTGACCAGCCTTCAGGTATCGCTTTTGCGAACGGGACCATATTCATGGCCAATTACTTCTCCGTCGATCTGAAAGCCGCCTATCAGCCGGCGTCCACACTCTCGATGTATCGCGCGAGCGACGGTGCCCGGCTGGGAAGCTACACGTTCATGGACGAGGCCAGGACGAACACTCCGTCATTCCCATATGCCGTTGCCGCAAGGTCCGATGGGACCAGGGCCTACGTCGTGAGCCAGCGGGACGGCTGCGTCTATGTCCTCAACACCGCTGACCCGGGCAATATCGTCCTGGCCGCGAAGGTAACGAACCTCAGCCAGCCGTCTGCGCTTCTTTTGAACAAAGCTCAGACGGTCTTGTACGTGGCCAATGCAGGAAGCGACACGATATCGGTTGTTGACGTCGCCAATGATCAGGCCCGATTGAAGGCGACGGTGTTGCTGCGCCCGTCCGATGTCGTCAATCTACCCGGGGTCTCTCCTTCGGGGCTTGCGCTTTCGCCTGACGAAAAGACTCTGTATGCGTCGCTGGGCGATTTCAACGCGGCAGGCGTCATCGATACACGGACCGAGAAGTTAAAAGGCTATATCCCCGTGGGATGGTATCCCACGGCTCTCACGGCCACAGCCCGTGGCAATTCGTTGCTGGTCGTCAACGGATGGGGGACCAGGGCAAGGAATCCAAATCCTGGCTTCAACTATCTCGATCCTGACGTGGTGGGAGTTAATACCGACACAAAGCCCCCATCGTGGTTGGCTACCCCTGGTCCGGGGTATGTACTGGATTCCATTCCGGGGAACGTCTCGCGGATCGATCTGATCAAGGAATTGCCTGCGCTTGCTGCCTCCACCACCAAGGTGATAAAGAACAACCAGAACACCCCGGCGATGGGCAGTTCGGGCGATCGCACCCTGGCTGACCTGGGTATCAAATCGGGCAAGATCAAACACGTGATCTACGTGATAAAGGAGAACCGCGGCTACGACCAGGTCCTCGGTGATCTGTCCCAGGGAAACGGGGACAAGTCGCTGACCATCTACGGGAAGGAAGTCACTCCGAATCAGCACGCACTGGCGGAACGCTTCATCCTTCTCGACAACTTCTACAACAACGCTCCGGTAAGCGGTGAAGGCTGGGTCTGGTGTACCCAGAGCCTGGCGAATGCATACACCATCAAGAGCATCCCTTACATATACCAGTTGGCTCTTGCGACATACCAGATCAATTACAATTATGAAGGCCAGGTCAACGGCTACCTGACCGGGGGCTACCCTGCTAAGGATCAGGATGGCAACTCGCTCTCGCCCACGCACACAGCCGTTCCGAGAATCCCGAACGTCACCGAGTCTCCTGGCGGATATATCTGGGACGGCGCGAGAAGGGCGGGGTTGACCTTCCGCAACTACGGGTTCCTCCTCTCGAGCGGAACCCCGTCGTGGCCTCCTTTCGATATCCCCGACAACTATCCCGCTGTGGCAGGTCTTGCTCCCCCGGGGCACATTCCGACTCCCAAAGGGCAAGTGGCTGGATTCAGCGACTACGACTTCCGCAAGTTCGATTTCAACTATGCAGACAGCGACGCCTGGCTGAAGTACGGTTTCGATGCTGCTTCCCTGGGACTCACGACTGGAAATCCTCCGGGCTACTATGCCTCGGCGAGATCACCGGTGCAGCCCCAGCCCAGCCGTTTCTCAGAATGGAACCGCGAGTTCCAGGAGATGTTGAAGAAGGACCCGACAGGCGACAGCGTTCCGGCTTTCATGACGGTGCGGTTCATGCGGGATCACACCATGGGGCTGAACCCAGGCTTCGGCTCTCCCAGCGCGATGATGGCCGACAACGACTACGCAGTCGGCGAGCTTGTCGAAGCCGTGAGCAAGAGCCCCATCTGGAAGAGTTCAGCGATCTTCATCATAGAAGACGACTCCCAGTTCAGCCCCGATCACGTCGACACCCATCGCTCCTTTGCCCAGGTCATAAGCCCCTACATCAAGAAATCGACCGTGGATTCCCGTTTCTATGACACCAACAGCGTGTTGAAAAGCCTCGAGCTTCTCCTCGGCCTGTCGCCAATGAGCCAGTATGACCACTTCTCCAACCCCATCCTGGGAGGATGGGACTCCGCTCCGAACAACGACGCCGCATACAATGCCATCCTGCCGCCGAAGAACACGATCGGTGGGGTGAACCCGAAGACAACGTCGTACGCTCCCAATGATCCCCGTCGACGTCTGGCCGAGCTCTCGAGCAAGATGAACTGGAGCGTCGCAGATGCCGATCCCTACAATGTGCTCAATGAAGTCCTCTGGAAAGATGCGAAGGGCGTGAGCTCAAAGATGCCCAAGCTCCGGGTCAGCAGGATAACTGTTCCCGGAGGGCAGCAGGCGACACGGCCTGATGGCGACGGTGATTGACATAAGGATTCAAGATGCTTCCGACCCGCACGGATACAATACAAAGCCGCACCAAGGTGTGGATTATCATTCTAGATTTCTAACGACCGTGCCGGAAGAATCAGG
>Ga0315274_10011705_pt1 | contig 12565 bp, 17 predicted proteins | sample YL17G02_20_MG_FD_203700 | JGI IMG/M metagenome (GOLD analysis project Ga0315274, IMG submission 203700) | Sediment microbial communities from Yellowstone Lake, YNP, Wyoming, USA - YL17G02_20 | ecosystem: Environmental > Aquatic > Freshwater > Lake > Sediment | place: USA: Wyoming | collected... | reverse complement strand
ATGTATTAAATCCGGTACAGGTGCCAGGTGCCAGGTGCCAGGTGCCAGGTGCCATGCTATCCTTGAATATCTTCTCATTATACATCTGAGAAAAAAAGTGCCGCCTGGAGAAAAGTGTCCGCTACTTTTCTCGAGGGGGGTGGGCAAGAGGAATGATGTCATCGAGGTGGATGGCATCCGGCCCGGGTGGGGTGGGGGTGGTAAAGAATAATGAAACGGTTTGATGTTCGCGGGAGGGACCGACCGATGGGCATCCGGCCCGGGTGGTCAAGCGGAATGAACCGGCCCGAGTGCCGACCCGCGTCCCATCTTCTGATCCCATTCGGCGGAGAACCGATTATATTCGACACGCTTCTCTTCGTCCGAGAGGCGTGCCAGGTTCGCCGCCTTGAAGTGAGCCGCCCATGCCTTGCCGAAAGTGGACTGCGGGTGGAAACGCATCGCTTTGTTTTTGGGTGGGGTTTGTGTGACTCGCGTGCCCCTGTGGGGCGCATCGCATCTTTTTTGTGGCATCGAGGCCGATGGCATCCGGCCCTATGGGGGGTTCTTTAGTGAGCCGGTTCCCGGGGGCGCAGCCCCCGGTCCGTCAACCTTTTCAATATTGATATGCATGTTGATATTGATTGTCAATTTGGAATTCTGGATCCTGGATTGTTGATATTCATTGCCACATGGGTACTCAAAAAAAATTTTTCCAACTCCTGTCGTGTTATAATACATGTATGTTGATTGTATGCACGTGGGCTAATGCACGTGGTGCGCTACGCGTAATGGGGGTTTACGAATTTTTGATCCGGGTTGGAATTTTTTGATATGTGATGTATTGTTCAATGTCTGATCCTGATCTGAGAATTTTCTGAATTTTTGATCCGGGTTGGAATTTTTTGATATGTGATGTATTGTTCAATGTCTGATCCTGATCTGAGAATTTTCTGAATTTTTGATCCGGGTTGGAATTTTTTGATATGTGATGTATTGTTCAATGTCTGATCCTGATCTGAGATTTCATGGAATTTTTTGATATGTGATGTATTGTTCAATATCGGTAGTTATGATCTATATGCACTCTAGCCATTCAGGTCCACCCATCCGCACCATCCTGTCTGGCTGGAACACAGTCTTGACCAGGTCCTCCTTGTCCACCCGTGGGGTGATTTGTTCCAGTGGCCACTCGTACTCACCACCGTCTTCAATGAGGTCTATGATTCCCTGCAGGTCGTAGATGAGCTTGGCTACGGTTTCAAGACCTGCGCTTGGATTAAACTCGGGCCTCTTGTACTCGAAATCATTTGAGTCAACCATCGACCTCATGTTCAGAACTGGGTTACGTCCGATACACTCGTAGATGCTTAGACCGTTCGGGTAAAACTCGTGACCATGTCGCCATTCAGCCTCCGGAAACTTGGGGTAGGCATCCTTGATGAAGGTCTCGATCTCTCCGATCGTTTCAAAGAACCACTTCTTGTCGCAGCCGGGGCAGTCGTAGCGAGAGAACTTGAGCATGTACATCGTGTCGGCTCGAGGCTTTTGTTGGGTGGCTTTGTAGAGGCGATTATCGAACTGACCGTGTCAAAACACTTTTTTTTGGGGATTGCACGTTGACGTGATGTCTCATTCCGCCATGCCCAACTTCTTGCGGTCCAACGCGTACAGCCGCTTCCCGCTCACCGTGTTCACGTACGTCAGACGACCGTCAGCCACCATCGCTTTGACGTCGCCCGTCCACGGCGCGGGAAGGGTAGAGGAGATGGTGGTGGGGTTCATCGTTTTTAGGTGCGTGTTTTGAAGTGCTCGAGAGTGGGCTTGGTGTGATCATCACATGTTTTCTGTCAGAATGCGGGGACAGATGTGCCGACTCACACGTGCGATGACTGTATGCATTACATCATCAACGTTATCCTCCAGACCAAGTCCAACTTCGATGCCAATCCTGAAAGTTTCAAGAAGTTCATCCCATAGCTTTTGCGACACTTCAACTGGCTTCTCCGTCATGTGAAATGTATCAACAACAATCTGATCGATCGCTGCATAATCGTCGGTATTACAGTTCTTCACGGCATCACCAATATCGCGGTAGATCCCGTGAAACGTCGAATCGAGCATTTCTATAAACATATGATTGTTGCGAACCGATGGTGCCGGTGGAGCAGGTGCTGTCGCCTTGGTAAACGTGCGAATCTTTGTGCCTGATGGTCCGATGACATAAAGACCCCCTTTCGGACCCTTGAAGATCGATCGACCCTTGGTGTTTCGGTCACCTGTGTTCATACTTGTAACAGACATAGAAAAAAATATCGATTTACATAAATGAACGATCTTTTGAAGTTGAACAAGTTGCGTCGACAGATTGAACATGCAAAATTTGCACGAAACATGGCGAACAATAACAATCAACGCCAGGTCATGAATAACCGTATGAGGGCATTGATTCGTCGGACTCACCCTCTCGAGGAACGAATTTTTGTTCTTTCACCAGCCAGTGTAGAAAGAATCAAAAGACTTCGACATGTTGTCGCTGTACAGCGTACTGCTAAGAAAACTATACAGAAAAGACGTCAAAATAGCGCGAGAGCTCGAGCAGTTATGCATAGGGCTCGTATTGTCGGTGCTCATCATACATTTACACCGGTACAACTCTTGCATTATAGCGGATTGACTCTACCACGTATTCGTCGCGTGGGTACTATCTTACCAAAAACTAATCACACGACACGTTCAGTGACTTCATTGATGCGTCATCTGACCAGGTGAGGGCTTTGTGAAAAAAATATAGATTTAGAGTAACAATGAACCGGCGACGCGGTATAATACCACTCGCCCCCATCAGCCGCAGCCGGCGGCTTCGGACAGCACCACAAGCAGAACAACAGTTTCTTCAACCAATAGGGTTAACAAATAATATACGCACTGCATGGGGTCTTCCATCCCGTGCACAACACGAAGAAGCATTGCGTTCCTCTATACAAAAACGCGCAAACGAACGTGCACGAATGAGTGAAATTCTAAAAAAACCATCATCTATGAACTACAATAATGATGAAATTGATTTTCTAATTAAACATGCCAAAAAGTTTGGAGTTACCATCCCAGAAAGCCTCAGACATTTAGCGAGTTTGTCTCGACCGAACAGAGAAAGGATAAGACATTTTCATAAAATAACCAACATAAGCAGGTTAACAAACAACGATATAAACTTTATATTACAGAATAACGTCAGACCTGCAACTTCAAATGACTCTGTAAAATATGCAAGAGCGAGAAAAGCGATGCGAAATGGAAAATACGTTGCTTTACCGAACGTGTCATTGAGAGCTCTGGAAGAATCCCTGAAAGGAGCACAGCCATATACGAATAAAGTGAGAAAGCTTCTGACTATACCTTTCAGACAACGATTGAAGATGAAACAAATCCTCAATCGCAAAACGCCGTTTATAACTTTACCATATAACGATCTTGAACTGTTGCATACGCATAGAAATGCATTGAATCAAAAAGAAAACATTGAAAAGGCGATGAATAAACGCCGGTTAGTTATTAAGCATCAGGTTACCAAATTTTCCAAGATTTTGAACACACAGTTGGCTGAGCGTGAGTATAAACGCCACACTGCTCAAATGGAAGAATTGAGACTTAAACATAAAGGAACTGAGGTTATCAAAGCGAATAAACAAGAAAGGACTTCTTACCTGCACGGGCACGGTGGTGTAATGAATTACCTGAGAGCTGCTAAACCTTCATTGAAGATTAATCAGGCTCCAAATGCAACCGAATTTAGAAGATTTGTAAATTTGAAGAGCATACAGAATGTGAAGAATGTCGTGAACGTATTAAATAAGATTCGACAGGAAAAATATCCACAGCGATTCCCCGGACCCCCTACAAATGCTCCGAACAGAAAAAATTACCCAATTGGAAAAGGGAGTAATTACAGACGAAACCTCGCCAATTACGAAGGAAGAATTCGTTCATGGGTTAAATCCGTAGGTGCTTTTGAAATTTCACGTATACGCTTGGCTGAATTCGACGCCAAGGCGGCGGCGAACGCCAAGGCGGCGGCGAACGCCAAGGCGGCGGCGAACGCCAAGGCGGCGGCGAACGCCAAGGCGGCGGCGAACGCCAAGGCGGCGGCGAACGCCAAGACGGCGGCAAACGCCAAGACGGCGGCAAACGCCAAGACGACGGCGAACGCCAAGGCGGCGGCGAACGCCAAGGCGGCGGCGAACGCACGAAGCCGTGGTGGAGTGGCTTTGAATGTAAACGAGGCGAACGCCAATCAGAGAAGTCGTCGTATTGTTTCTGCTATCCGAAATTATAAAAAACAAACCTGACCACGGAATCGACCATTTGCAGTCGAAAACTCAACCGTCTCCTCTGTCCCGGGAGGTGGCATCGAGTAATGCCCGTTCCCACCAAAAGACGTGGGACTTATCCGGTACACGGTCACCCCACCTGCACAGTACAGATTCGTTCCACGATGACTCGTCAGTACTGTGAGGTGAACACCATCCAGGTTTGTGATTGTAGGCGTTTCATCCTTCTTCATAATATCATACATGTACTCAGTTTCGGTGACATTCGGAGCAGGGTAGAGACGATTCTCATTGCTGTCGATAGGGTAAAAGGACGTGATTTGGAGATTCATTTTGAGTGAAATGAATCTCCAAATCTGTGACTTGACGAACTGAAAACACTTTTTTTGTAATTTTTAACCGTACAGAGCTGCGATGATCATATCTTTCGTCATGCTGTTAGAACCAGTGATGCCGTGACGCTGTGCCATGGCGACCAGCTGCGGCTTCGTCTTGCCGGACAGAAGCACCTTCCCTTTGCGAACACGCCCGTTCGTACCCTTGGACAAGTTCTCCGTGTGACGACGGTGTGCGACCGGCAGGACGTTATTGGCGTACGCCCGTCTCGTGATGTTTTTACCCTTCTTGAGGTTACGGACGGCGTGATTTGCAGACGTGCGAGTGGCGAGCCAGTTTGCCTCCCAGTTGCGTGCGTGTCTGTTTGCGTTTGTCGCCGCGTATCCGGAATTGACCAACTTCGTTTTGAGCATGCGTCTCGTGAGCGTACGCAGGTTGTTCATGTTGTTGACGTACTTGTTCAGAATTTGTTTCGGAGTGAGACGTCTCCCGGCTCTAGCACGCGACAGAGTGACAGCTGTACGTCGCGCGTTCCGCATGACACGAGCCATACCGGTTTGTTCTCGGTGTGTCACTTCGGAAAGTGGCTCGCGCCGACGAACAACCGCTGCTGTCGCAACGGGTGATGGTCGACGAACAGACGTCGGTCTATTTGAGTTGGAACTGTGCGAAGGCCCAAGAACGGCTTCAATCTCGGCCCGCGTCATGGTTGGACCAGCCCGTGTGTTACGAGTTCCAGTCCCAATTGGAAGACGTCTGACGACTGCAGTCGATACACGGCGAACCGTTTCACGGACGACGGGTGCACCACGGGTTATCGTCACGTTACGGGCCACAACAGCACGTGAAGCGTTGCGGCTACGACCCCGTGTGAAAAATGCAGCGCGGGAACGAGGCGACATGCGCATGAAATTGGCTGCACTTGGGCGAGTGATATTGACACCGGGTATGTTTGCGAGCGCACGACTGGCAATGTCAGCTGCGTTCGCGTTCGGCGTTGCTGTTCTGAAAATCGCTCCTACGGATGGTGACGTGAAAGACGCGGCGCGTGCACTGCGAGCCGGTTTTCCGGAAAGGAATGGATCCTTCAAAATGTCAGTGAATGACGGCAAACCTTCGTTTGACGCCCCGTTCTTGAGGCGATACGCAGACACCTTGTTCGTGTTGGCGCCGCGGTAGCTTCCTGGAAGCATACGACCCAGGAACGACTCTGTCTGTGGGAGACCGCGTCTGATTTCACTGTCCAGTGCATTCAGGAAATAGTGCGCATCGTATTTGTACGACGTTGAATTTGAAATTCCAGAGCTCCTGTAGCTTCCCGAATTGATGACTGGGTTCGAACCGCGTTTCGTCAGACGAGACAGACCGAAATCCGTGAGTAGGAAACGAACCTTCTTACCAGTGTCATCGACGAGGATGTTTCCGAGGTGCATGTCGTTGTGGCGAAACTCTGGGTACTTTGTGTGAATCTTCTTCAGCGTTCCGATAACCTGGCGAATGAGTTCGGCCATCACCTTGTCGGTGATGCGGTCACCCATCTTACGTATCCAGTTTTTCAGGGTTCCACCGTGTGCGTACTCTGTGTACATGACCATTTGCTTGCGGTAGTTGAAAATGCTGGTGCGTCGGTTCGTAAATGCCGAGATTGGGACAAAGAGCTGCTGGTCAAAAAACTTGATTGGTTTCGGGATGTGTCTCGGGGAAACCTTGTAAAGAGCCTTTTGTATGTTGTATTCGACGCGAGCTGCCTGATTTGTAGCCGAAAAAGCCTTGTCCGTAGGCGAAACCTTGATAATGATTTTACGCTTCCCGGCTGGATCCGTCGAGGCGAGAAACACGACACCCTGTTGACCCGATGCCAGGCGCGCCATACCTGGACGAATCGTCTTCTGACCTTTGGTGACATTGTACACCGTACGAAGGCTACCGTTGGGCGCAGCCGAGGTCAACTCATACCCCGTACGCCCGTTGTTCGTCGAGTTTTGAAACAAACGATTCATACTGTTTACGAGGATTTTATTTTCTTTCCACCGTAGGTGGAAAGTCCGTCGCGGGCAACTAAACTCGCTTCGCGGGCAACTAAACTCGCTTCGCGGGCAACTAAACTCGCTTCGCGAGTTTAGGATTTAAAACTTACACACCGCCGGACGAACGTCGGTAGTATGCACTGGATAGCATACCATGCGGACCGTACGAAGGAACTGGCGCCGATAAAGTACATTTTGTTTAACAGATTCTGGTCCCGGGTGTGTTCGTGAAGTGTCCATATAATTCTGACGAGACCGATAATGTCAACGTGTATGAGGTCAACTCGTGACACGTCGATGTAGGCGTTCACGGGCTGAGCGATGCTTTCTATGACGTCCCGAACCTGTTCAAAATTGACGGGTTGGGACTGGATGTACATGTCGGTGTCGACAATCACACTGTCGTCGTAGACGTACATCCACATATCTGATATATATCTAGAATTTTTTATTCGTACTTAGTAATATGTTTGCGTGTTTCAGAGGAAAATGTAAAAAGAGTCCGAGTCCGAGTCCGAAAAACCCAAATCTTCCAGCAGACATGCTGCGTTACATTGCACAAACAGCCAGCCCGCAGACCCGTAGGGCGATGGCGCGTGCGACGACGCCGTACACGCGCCGTACGCTTCCTATAGGACTCCAAGTAACCAAAGTTGGTGCTTCTGTAGTCCCACGCAACCGTCCTCCTGTCGTGAATCGGACGCGCGCCACTGCAAAAACACCGATGATTTCGAGGGGCGGTGATTCAATCGACCGGGTCGCGCCTCAGGCGTACAAGAACAATCGTTGGCAATACTACTCACCAGTCAGAAGACACGTCGTTTTGTTCTTGAACACACCGAAAGGCGCTGCGTTCACATTCAATAAACAGGGACAACGCGTCAACGTGACTCCTGCATTTTTGGCCAAACACGAACTTCCAGACAACTGGAGACGCCTGAGTTTGAAACAGCGGCGTAAAAATTACCACACATGGGACGCATACCAGAAGCGTCTCATGAAATTCCGTGGAGGTAAAAGGTCTATTTTACCACGCCTGTTGGCAGATATCGATGCCAAGGTTCAGCGTTTTATTCACGGGGACAGACACGCCCTCGATGACGTACCGTATTCTCGCCTCATCCTATGGGCAAACGCGAACAGACGAATGAGTGCAAACGGAACACCTTATGTTAAAAACACGAGCACTGGAAAATGGCGCCGAGTAACGTCTAATCAACCACTGAGCAAAAATAACATTCTGAACAACATCAATTTGTCGTACGAGTAATTTTTTTCGTTTTTCCGGTGAGGGTCTTGACGAAGATCTGCATCTTATTGAATAACGAGACATTTTTTTAACCCTATGCGTTCAGCGCACGCTTTCGAAACCCTGTACAACTCGGTGACGTTTGAATCGACGATTTCGCCAAGGTGAACGTCAGTCACGACTGCAATCAGGATGTGATATTTTTCATAAAAATTTTTAGCTGACCACACTCCACCCCATGGACATTCAGTCTGTGGGTTGAATGTGTGTTTAAAGTCCCGCAGAAACCCCGAAAATATCTCCATACATATCTGTTTCTGAAGATATTTTTTTAAACTCGTACATCAACCTTTTTCGACATGCACTGTACGACGGATCTACAATGACTCGCCTCCAATTCCTCTGAATCAAGTGGGCGTAATGATTCGCCATGAGCATCTCATGTTGCAGACTTTCGTACACCGTCAGTCGAATCACGTTGATTGTATTTTCGACGACGCGGTCGATGTGTTCAAAAGGATCTCGTGGGAACGGCACATTCATAGATGCCCAGACGACGTAACAAAGCGCGTTTCGACAGTGTTGTATGATTGGAACCACGGTTGTGTACGCGTATCGACGAATCCACGGTGCGAAAACATCACGGATGGTTGCGTTGATGTTTTCCAAATCGTCAGTTTCGAGTCGGTTCATCGCCTCCCATTGTCTCATGTCGGTATGAATAGTCAGTTGAAATCCGAGTTCTTCGGATAAACTCTCGATAAGTTCATCCATGAATTTATTTTGTGCGCACTTCTTAAATGGCAGGTCTCACCGGTACTCAGGCACTTTTGATCGTTCTCATCATCCTCGTGTTTTTCCTGGTTTTCAAACGTTCCGAGCGTCGTCCAGACTACCCATGGCGTCCGCGTCCCGGATGGTGGCCGGAGGAGCGCGCTCACCGCCGTTATGAGGAGCACCGCTAGTTTTTTTTATCGTTCAAATATAAATGCCCACCTCAACCATCTTCTTCAACGCCAAGCGCCGTGTGATGTAACATGATGGAGGGTTACACCAAGTGAGTACACACCTTGTCGAGAGGCGGGGTTTCAATCCGAAGTTCCTTGGGCACTTTTGAGGGCCAGATGTACCCCCACTGTGCATATTCACCAACGTCAAACGAGTAATACGTTGGCATTTTTCTATTGAGTGATGCTCGATGCGACAACATCATCGGTTCCCATCCCCACCACCACGGCGGACGAGGGTTTTTACAGCACGGGAGCTTTTGCATTGTGTTCTTGTATCCACGAGCTACCCATTCATCAATCATAGTGTTACAGTACAAAGCCAAAAAACACGTGTGTCCAGTCCACATGAGAGTCGCGGGGTGTTTCGTCCACCCTTTCGTCATTCCCATGAGGGCTCGCCAGAGCTGATACGCCTCGACGCGTTGTTTCCCAAGACGCCGGTAATCAAGAGCTTTCGCACATTCGACGACAGAATCGGATGTGACAAAGGTGTTGACCATTTTTTGACCTGTATTGAAATATCAAAGTCAGACACGGCCATGACAGATTTTCTTTACTTACAGTAATGGACAGGGTTCAGAAGACTTTTCGTAATTTTAAAAATGCAAATGAAGGTTTTAAGCGTGCTTCTGAACGTTATAAAAATCTTACAAAGCGCATCCAAGGATGGTTACTCGCCGCAGGTGTGTCTGGATACATTAGACCAAATTTTGCACAGGAACGTAATCGTAATATACAATCTCTGAGAGGTGTGCATCAAACTATGCTAAACGCCCACGAAAGAAGAACCCTCGCAGGAAATGCATTTCGTCATGCTATAAGCGGAATTCAGATTCGTAATAAAAACAAAATGAACGCGTATCAAATCATGAATGCAATTAATCGCATGTATGCCCCACCATCTAAGCCTGGTGGGTTTGGTGGCGTCGAATACGAAACAGTTGCGCTCCGGTGGCGTAAAAAACCCAATCGCGCGAAATCAGCGTCACCTCGTCGTCGTTCACCACTCAAAAGAGCTCATTCAGTGTAAATTGTGTTGAGGAGTTATGAAAGTTGGATTGGGGTTTGATGGTGTATAGTTTGATACGAGTTGTTTTACCAACGCGGGGTTTTCCACTGAAATTAATTTTTGACGTTGCTGTGTCACTCCCTTGACCGAACGTTTCAAATGGCGAGCAATTTCCTCGTCGGTCGAACCTTTCTCAGTCATGAATTTGATCGTATCTTTTTCATCACGTGAATACCCTTTTCCGTAGTTTTCTTCACCGAGTTCCTTGTGTGTCTTTGTACGAAAACGAATGATACTCGTGTAATACATCTGTGTAAACCGTATGCGGTCTTCGATTGGTAAAGCGAGAATCTGTTGCTCGAGGAGTTGAAGTTGTTGCTCCATTTTTGGTTGACCTAGAGAGGTTTTACGTTTGCTTGTCAATGACAGCACACGATATTTCAGATTTCATTGACTCTATAAAAGAACACTTGACAGACGCCCAGTACAAAGAAGGTATGGAGATTTGTCAGAGTGTGTTTACGAAGAAAAAAGAGGCTTCGGCTGAAAAATTATACCGGATGACATATCTTCGCCCGTATACGTTCGTGGATGACCACTGCGACGACGAGGATTGTGAGGATATGACATTTCGCATCGCATTCACCAAGGTGTCGCACCTCGTCAAGTTGTCTGATGCGCGCGCAGAGCGAATTCGCACGGACCACCTGTTTTATGGATCGGATGAGGACATGAAGCCGTTCATCGACCTTCAGGTTCTACGTTCGTTTCCGTCAGACCTGGCGGATCTCGACTCGGACATTCAGTGGTATGAATTTCCGGTCGTATCTCTCGAGTTGATTGATGACGAGTCCTCTTAATTATACATTCTCACTGCACGTCGGGGTGTTATTGATGGACTCCCACCACTCTTGACATGAATCCGTATAAAGCGATTCCACGACTCTTGGTTTTTTGGGCTTGTCTTCCAAAAGGCGTTACGAGCTGCTTGTGTGCGCGCAATGAGTATGGCCCTGCGACGCATAGATGGCGACATACCGGCGCGCGTAATTGCCACCGTGCGCGCATGCTGCAATGATGGTCGGAGAAAGCGACGAGCGCCGGGGATTGGTGGTGTGTTGAAGTGTTTCATACGCGCGACACGCCGACGTAGAATACGTTTGAGTGCAGCAATGCGACCACGTTCGAGTGCCAATGAATTATATGCGCTACGACTCGTTGCACCATAGCGAATGATACTTTTTGGGCTGAGTGCTTTGACAACGGGCTTCATCACCTTGTCGATTCTGTTTGCTTTACGTCTTTGATGACCCAGCCATATGGATCTCAGAGTTAAGAATACCATTTAGTATTTGCCTGTTTTTTTAGTTTCGATCCCAAGAACCTGGAACGTTCTTGGGGCCGAAGCCCTCTTTTTGGAGTTTTCGCGTTTCGCTGCCATAATAAATCCACCCATCAGTTCGAGAAAGCGAGCCCTCCCATCCCCGATTGGATACGCAGGATGTTGTAGTTCACCGCGAACAGCTTCTGCAGGGTTGCCTGGTTGTTGGACTTCATCTGCACGGACACCTGGGCGTTGTCAATGCGAGAGAAGTTGCACGTGCCGGTCGGCTGGTGCTCCTCCGGCTGCAGGGCGAAGGAGTACACGTAGATGCCGGGGTAGGGGGTGCCGGTGTGGTGGTAGAACGGCTGCACGCTGTTGAAGTAGTTGCCGTACTGCTCCTTGAAGCGGTCCTGGCCGTTGAGGATCACCTTGAACAGGTGCAGAGGACCCACCTCCACGCCTGGGCCGACGCCGCCCAGCAGCTGGGTGCCCTGCTCCACCCAGTAGGCGTTACCAGTCACACCTCCACCGGGCAGGCCGATGTTGGCCATGATGACACCGACGGTGCTCACCAGATGGGGCACACCAGTCACGTTGGGCATGACGTAGTTGTTGGATGCCTGCAGCAGCAGAACGTTGGACGTCACGTTCACGTTGCCAGTGGCCGTGCAGAAGTTCCACAGGGCGTTCAGGTTGGCCGTGGCGCTGGCGTTGGGGTTGGTGTAGCACCACACCAGCTCCTTCACTGGGTGGTTGAAGGACAGACGCACCAGCTGGACGGAGCCCTCGGTGCCGGTGGCAGACAGCTGGTCACCGCCGGTGTGCTGCACCTGCTCGATCAGGTACTCGTGACCCTTCTGGGCGAAGCGGCGACGCTCCTCAGTGTCCAGGTACACGTAGTTGGCCCACACCTCGAAGGCGTTGGTCGAGCCGAAGTAGCTGGTGTAGTAGGCGGTCAGGTCGAAGTCCAGGCGCACCTCATGGTACTGCAGGGCGATCAGGGGCAGGTACAGGCCGGGGTTGCGGTTGAAGAAGAACAGCAGGGGCAGGTACACCTTGGACGGGGACAGAGCCGCGGTGACGGTGCCCAGAGAGCCCTGAGCGATGGGGTTGGCCATCGTGGTCATCTTGCCCCAGGCGTACTTGTCAGACTCATTCAGGAACACCTCGGCGTACAGGCGCCACCAGGTCTGGTAGTGCTTGTCGATGCGCTGGCCACCGATGGTCAGCTCAACGGCGGCAATGGCACGCTCAGCCACCCAGTTGGTGTCGAAGCCGGAGTTGTTGGACGTCAGCACGT
>Ga0315274_10011704_pt1 | contig 12566 bp, 8 predicted proteins | sample YL17G02_20_MG_FD_203700 | JGI IMG/M metagenome (GOLD analysis project Ga0315274, IMG submission 203700) | Sediment microbial communities from Yellowstone Lake, YNP, Wyoming, USA - YL17G02_20 | ecosystem: Environmental > Aquatic > Freshwater > Lake > Sediment | place: USA: Wyoming | collected... | reverse complement strand
AAATAACGTTTGTTGGTGTTGTCCCATCATGCAAATCTCCTCTTATTTTATTCAAAAACTATCTGTAGAAGATAAAGGTTTTGTTACAAGTCTCTATGGGACTTTTTAGACAACCCCTTTATTAATCAGGAATACTATTGTTATGTTTCTTTTTTTTATTCAATCCAATTTCCCTTGTCTCTTGGTTCTTCTTCATCCTACAAGGGATTGCTCTCATTGTGCTGTTTTACTTCATAGCAGTAGGGACAATACCAAAAAATCAAGGAGAACTTTGATATAAACAGGTATGTTCTCCTTATCTCTCTCTTGTGATACTGTCTTTAAAGATTTAATTGTTCTCTTATGGAAACCATACAAATGAGTCTTTCTTTTTCACATAATCATAGGGAGGAAGCTTGTTACTCCTAACAGGGAGGGAATGCAGTGGATTTTTCAAAATTCAGTGGATGGTGAAATCATCAGTAATGCTATGATATCCCTTAAAAAGAGAGGATCTCCTGATTTCTCCATACAGGGAATGTATAACGACCTGGAGATGGCAACGGAATAGATCCTGGCATATCCTCCCTAGGTGATGCTGTTCAAATATAGGGCGGGGTATTAAGACCCGGACCCGCTCAATCCACTGCCGGGACGGCAAGGTACCGCACCGAGCTTTGCACACATTGTTTGGTATCCAACTCAGAGAGAACGCGTCTACATTTTTTATTATCAATGTCAATAAAACAATAAGGGAAATCAAGATGTCGTTCCCAAGGATTTACATCGGACCAGTATCTTTTCTCCAACTAGCCCACGAGCGCCGTTTTTTTCTGCTTCTTACGGTCAGCATCGCAGTACAGGCAGTGAACAGCTTTCCCGCATCCGCGATCCTTCCTTTTTTTTAGAATACTTTTGTTGACATGAGTTGTTCTATTTGGCGTTGCACGAACTGCAACTACAAAGAAACATTAGCTCCGCTTGTTGTCGATTTAAGCTCGTTAAAGAACCTAGCAAATACTATAGGCTCATAATAGTTAGCTCACGACAGTTTTTGTAATTAGATATGTAGTTAGCTGTAGTTAGCTCTGTAGTTAGCTCTAGGGTAAGCTCATTTTTCTTGTTTTGTATAGCAAAAAGTTAATATATATCGTAAAGAAGGCGTTGCCATGCAACTCAATCTAGCGATAGATACCATAGCGACCTTCTTGAAGGAATATGTTGTGGAATCAGGAGCAGACACTCCCTCCCCCCGATGAGATCACGTGGTCACATCAATACCAGGGTCATGACAGGAGACAACAGAGAAGCACTCGAAGAAATCAAGAGTGCAATGTTTCTTCACCACAGAGAGCAATACCCCTAGTGTTGATGATGATGTGTGCACACGAATCAGCACATTCCCGAATTGAAGGAACAGCCAAAAGAAAAAACATGTTTGCATTGTCAGCATCCGATGGTCTATAAATCGCTTGGAAACGGTTGCTATATATAGGCGTTGCACGAACTGCAACTACAAAGAAACATTAGCTCCTCTCATTGTCGATTTAGGCTCGTTAAATAACCTAGCAAATACTATAGGCTAATATGCGATTGCTCAGGGTGGTCTTTCCGCGATTGCTCCGCGATTGCTCTGCGATTGCTCTGCGATTGCTCTGCGATTGCTCTGCTTTGGTTCGGCGTTAGTTCTTTTTTTTGCATTTTTGATTGTCACAAAGCCAAAAGTTACTATCCATCACAAATAATTCATCATCATGCAACTCAATCTAGCGATAGATACCACAGCGACCTTCTTGAAGGAATATGTTGTAGAATCAGGAGCAGACGCTCTCCCCTGATCGAACCACCCCGGTCACATCAATACCAGAGTCATGACAGGAGACAACAGAGAAGCACTCGGAGAGAAATCAAGGAGTGCCCGGCCTCCTTCTTCACAGAGAGCAATACCCCCTGGTGTCGATTATGATGATGTGTGCACACGAATCAGCACATTCCCGAATTGAAAGAACAGCCAAAAGAAAAAACTTGATTGCATTGTCAGCATCCGATGGTCTATAAATCGCTTGGAAACGGTTGCTATATATAGGCGTTGCACGAACTGCAACTACAAAGAAACATTAGCTCCGCTTGTTGTCGACTTAAGCTCGTTAAAGAACCTAGCAAATACCATAGGCTAATATTCACTGGTTCAGGACAGTCTTTTTCACTGGTTCTTGTACTGGTCTTCACTGATTATTGCACTGGTTATTTTTTTCCCTTTTTTATTTTTTACAAAGCCAAAAGTTACTATACATCGCAAAGAATTCGTTGTCATGCAACTCAATCTAGCGATAGATACCATAGCGACCTTCTTTAAGGAATATATTGTGGAATCAGGAGCAGACACCCCCTCCGATGAGATCACCTGGTCACATCAATACCAGGGTCGTGACAGGAGACAACAGAGAAGCACTCGGAGAAACCCCCCCGAGTGCAAATCATAAAATTTTTTTTTTACACAGCGGACAACACCACCCGCTCCTCTGGAGCCCCTCCTATAACCACGATCTCTCCAGAGAAAGAACCAGACACTCAACCTAAGGAATATGAAGAAACCATACGATATCAACACCAAAAAAAACAGGAGAGGAGACGAATGAAAAAAAACGTCGAATCATGGACACAAAAAGGAAACACCTGCTTCCTCGCGGGAAACCATACCCAAGCAATCCCCTACTACTATCACGCATTACAAGAATCAGGGGCATTGAAACTTGTGGTCAGCTACGTCCAAAAAAACAAAGACAACCTCCAGGAAGACCAGGAGACACTACGAGAACTCCTCAAACAAAAATACCACATCACCCTTATCCACGGAGCCCTCCCTGTCCTCCTGATCAGCATACAAAAACAACTAGAACACATAGAAAATGAACAAGCATGCCAGCTGCTCAAAAAAAAAATCCTCTCAAAAAACCCGAAAACCCTGGAACAGTACATCGACGCTCTCGTGGAACACTCAGAGATCCCCTCCTGGCAGGAGATAGGGTTCGTATCACAATTACTCCAAGAACACGGATTCAATTACGATGAATGCGACGTCAGCAGACTCTGCTACGACCGACAGAGGGCACAGGAGATCAGTCGACTCGAACACTCACTATTAGAAACAAAACCAGATAGATTTTCCGATATCGACACCATGACCGGCCATGAATTCGAGGAGTTTCTCGAGGATTTTTTTATAAAATCCGGGTATCATGTTGAAAGAAGAAAACGAAGTCATGACCAAGGCCTGGACCTCCTCCTAGTGCGACAGGGGGAGAGAACCGCTGTTCAAGTCAAACGCTACAGTAAACCTGTTGGAAACAACGCCGTACGAGAAGCGATCGCAGCACGAGAGTACCACAATTGCACCAAAGCACTGGTGGTGACAAACTCCACCTTCACCCGGTCAGCACAACAGCTCGCTGAACGATGCAAGGTGGAACTCTGGGACCGAAAGACACTCAAAGAAAAAATCAAAAAAACACTCTAGACACCAACCAGTATTTTTTCCTCAGAGCCGACGATACGTTTTCATACATGACTCCTGCGTCAGGGGAAGAATCATAGTATTCTCTAAAAGCGCATACGAATAGAACCTCCCCTCCATCCACAGCACCCCCCCAGATTCAGAATATTTAAATACTCTGAAATTAGATTGTCTACATAAAATAACTAAGAAGAATATCTGATATGAATTAATTTCTTAGCAAAAATTTAAACAGAGGTTTGGATTATCGCCATGTGGAGAAGGAGAAAGTGACCAGTCCGGAACACAAACGTATCCTTGCAGTGATCCCCTGCTATAACGAGGAGCTAAGTATCGGTAATATTGTACATAAGACAAAACTGTACGTCGATGAAGTGGTTGTGGTAAACGATGGAAGCAGAGATAATACCTCCCAAGTTGCACAGGAGGCAGGTGCAGATGTCCTTGTCCATAAAAAAAACAAAGGAAAAAGCGCTGCGATACGAACCGGTTTTCGATACGCCTTAGCGAACAATTTTGAGTACGTGATCACCATAGACGGAGACGGACAGCACAACCCTGATGAAATTCCCACCGTCTTAAAAAACGTATTGGAGAACGGGCATGATATCTCCATTGGGTTTCGATCTGGCATCAGGACTGAGATGCCACTATGGCGGAGAATCGGCAAAAGAGTCCTTGACTATGCCACGAGTTTCGGGGGTGGCGGTAAGGTTACCGACAGCCAATGCGGTTTTCGAGCGTTTAATAAAAAAGCAGTAGAAAGCCTCAGCCGATATATGAATGGAGAGTCGTTTAGCGCAGAAAGCGAGCAACTGATCAAAGCAAATCGACTCGGCTTGGAAGTCGGAGAGGCATCGGTATCGTGCAAATATAAAGATTTAGATACATCGACGAAAACACCGACATCCCATGGGATTTCTGTCCTTAGTTATGTTATCTGGCTTGTGGCACAAAGACGACCGTTACTGTTTATCGGAGTCCCGGGATTTTTTGTTTTTTTAAGTGGGATTATCTTGAGTATCTACACCTTGCAGTATTATAATCAGAACCATGTTTTCCTTATTTCATACGCGATAGCGATAGCTATTTTACTCATCATTGGTGCTATCGCCTTATTTATGGGCGTAGTATTGAATGTTCTACCTAAAATTATAAAACAAGCGCAACAAGAAAATGACGAAGACCTTATTGTTCTACAAAAAAAATAACGTAAGTTCGTAGATCTCTCAGAGGAAGAAATATTTTTTTTGTTCGTAAAAACTGCCCAACAAAATCACAACGTCGAATAATGAAAACCCTTCTCCTCAGCCTCACGTCGCTCAAACATACCACGCACATCAATCAGAATAGGATCCTGCGCCATAAAACCCTTCATCCGATCAAGCGTCATCGTCTTAAATTGATCATGCGCCACCGCAACAATCACACAATCAATCCCCACCACCGACTCATTAAAAATTTTAACACCAAAATTTACAATATCTTTTTCACCTAAAAAAGGATCAAACCCATACACCTCACATTTAAACTCCTGTAACTCCTTGATAACCTCAACCACCGGCGTCTCACGAGTATCATCAACGTTTTCCTTAAACGTAAGGCCCATAATCAGCACCTTAGACCCATTCATAACCTTACCAGCCTCATTCAGAGCCTTAATCGTCATGGTAGCCACAAACCGAGGCATATGATCATTAATCGCACGACCAGCAAGAATAACCTGCGGATGATACCCAAGCTCCCTCGCCTTATACACCAAATAATACGGATCCACAGGAATACAATGACCACCAACCAATCCCGGGGTATATCGATTAAAATTCCATTTTGTCGACGCGGCATCCAACACCGCTTTCGTATCCAAACCCATTTTACTAAAAATTATTGCGAGCTCATTCATAAGAGCGATATTCAAATCCCTCTGAATATTCTCAATAACCTTCGCAGCCTCAGCAGTTTTAATATCCTTTGCCTTAAACACCGAAGTAATCTTCCCATAAATCCCTGCAAGAAAATCGGTTGTTTCATCATCCATACCAGAAACAACCTTCGTAATCTTCTCAATCACATGATCCTTATCACCAGGATTCACACGCTCAGGAGAATACCCGATCTTAAAATCCCTACCAACAGAAAAACCTGATTCCTTCTCCAAAAGTGGAACAACAATATCCTCCGTAACACCAGGATAATACGTCGACTCTAAAACCACCACCGCACCCTTTTTCATATGCTTACCAACAATTTGGGCCGCGGACAGCACATAGGATAAATCAGGCTCCTTATGCGTAGTCACCGGAGTCGGGACCGCAATAATCACCACGTCAGCCTGTTTAATACTTTTAGGATCAGCGGTTAACTCTAACGAAGGATACTGCTCCTTCAAGCTCTTTATTTTCTTTTCATTAATATCAAAGCCAATGACACGAACATGCTTTGCAAACGCCTCTGCCAAAGGCATTCCCACGTACCCTAACCCAACAACGCACACCACCGCATCATTCACCATTATTTTTGAAACCATTGTATTGTCTCCTTCAACCCCTCGTTTATATCATATTCAGGGATATAACCAAACCCTTTTTTTGCCTTTGAGATATCCGCAAGAGAGTGCTTAATATCACCGGGTCGGACCCCCTCATAGACAATATCTACTTTATTCGTACACAACATCATGATCGTTTGAGCAAGATCATTCAGGGTAATACGCTTCCCACCAGCCATATTAAACACGCCAGATATCTTGCTTTCAGCAGTAAGAATATTTGCACGAACCACATCGGAAACATACGTAAAATCCCTGGTCTGCTGCCCATCACCATACATAACGATATGCTGATGATTCAACACCTGAGTAACAAATTTAGGAATAACCGCAGCGTACTCACTGGCCGGATCCTGATACGGACCATACACATTAAAATAACGAAGAGCAACCGTAGGGAAACCATACACAAGAGTAAAAACCTGACAGTAATACTCCCCTGCAAGTTTACTCACCGCATACGGAGAAAGCGGATTAGGGGTCATACTCTCCTTTTTAGGTAACGTAGGCGTATCACCATACACACTACTAGAAGAAGCATAGATCACCTTTTGAACACCAGCCTCTTTTGCTGCTACTAATACATTAAGAGTTCCAGAAATATTCACCTGGTTGGTGAGAAGAGGCTCTTTAATACTCCGAGGAACACTGGGCAGAGCTGCTTCATGAAAAACGTAATCAAAACCTTTGAAGACATCCTGTAACACATTCAATTCAGTGATACTCCCTTTAATAAACTCGACCTTTTCCGCCGCGATAAGATCTTGAACGTTCTCCAGATGACCGGTAGAAAGGTTATCGATGACAACCACATGATTGTTCTCATTTGCAAGATATCGTACGAGATTTGAACCAATAAATCCAGCACCACCAGTCACAACAATTTTCTTATTCTTCATATCTTTTCTTAATTCCTTAGGTTAACCAAGAATGATGACGCCTTATAAAAAAACTTCCTTTCTAGCCTTTCGAGAAAAGAAAATTAAAACAACATAAAGACGTATGATTCTACATCCTATCTATTTCTTCTTCGATTTTTGAAAGAAGAACACGATCAACCTGCTCTTCTATAGAAGTATCAGTGGGTTTCGAAAGCTTCTTCGAATTATCGGAAACATAGTGTTTCGTGACAGGTTTAGGCTCGACTCTCTGACTCACATCTGCTATCTTTGTAGAAAGATGTTCAATCTTTCTCTCATGATAAAATACCAATCTGTCTGAAAATATGTTCAGTAATTTTTTTCTAAAATAGATGAACAAGCCAATACCTATACATACTACCAAGATAAGGGCGATTCCGAGATACGAAAAGGGAGACTCTTGGTTTTGTGCTGTTGATTCAGCACCTGCACCAATGGTTATGAGAAACGTCTTTAGGCTGGTTTTTCCCGTGTTATCCAGTACCGTCAAGATCACAGAATACACACCAGGTTTAGTATACACATGACTCGGGTTTTTCCCGGTTCCTGTTGTCCCATCACCAAAATCCCAGGTATAGGAAATAATCTCACTATCGGGACCTACGCTTACCGCTACATCAAAAAGAATTGTTTGGTTTGCAGAACCAGTATCTGGTGCGATAATATCCAAGACGGGGGGTACTTCACCGGTTTCTGATTCAGATACAGTAACATTTAGTGGCAGCGACCAGCTGCTATTTGATCCATTTTCATCCTGTGCGCTGACCCGTACAGAAAAAGTAGAACGATTATTCCAGATATGCGAAGCAGAAACTGTCATGTTTGAGTCTACAAGAACAGACCAGTCGCTGAAATTCCCATCACCCCAATCAAAACGTAATCGAACCTGGTCTCCATTGAGATCATAAGTAAAACTTGTGTACTCATACGAGACCCCTCGTTCAATAAAGACCGGACCGATTGGTTGCACTGGTACATTCGGGGGAAGATTCTGTCCTGGTTCAAAAGGCGATTCTGCACCACCATCACCGGGAGTACCCCCACCTCCACCAGGTGGGTCCCCCCCCTGAGATTCAGCTGCCGTAGTAAACCAATACGAAGCATTTTTCCAGTGATTACTTCCAACATCCTTACACACAACATACCAGTGATAGGTTGTTGAATAACTTAAACCAGAAATACTACAGGTCTTCGACCCATTCACCGCTGTGGTCCCCGCATTACTTCCGATATTTGGGCTTGTGGCAATACTCCAATTAAACACATCCCCCTCGAGATCCCGGATCAGTATGGTGAGAGCAGTAGTCCCAAGAGATACCCCAGTTGAACCATTTGTTGGTGATACACTTGAAAATATCGGAGGTTGATTTTCCCCAATGACCGTGACCGCTGCATCAGACACAGTAATCGACACATACCCTAATTCATCCGTTACCCCGACATCGTATAAATCAATCGAGGATGTACCAGAAAATGTTTTTGCAGTAAACGAAATAGTCACAAGCGTACCAGGGTTAGAAACGTTTTCTGGTCCATAAATCAGATTATAAATATTGATGATTGTTCCTGCACTATTATCGATGGTTCCATCATTGAAAAATGTGGAATAACCACTGAAAATAGTGCCCTCAGTAACAGAGTTTGCTTGTAATAACGATGGATCAAAGGAGATTTTCAATTCAAAGGCTTTGATTGGTTGTGAAGGAATACAATTAATAGTAAGGGAGAATGTTTGCACAGCAGATACTGTTCTATCCGAAGGAGAAACCTGAACCAGTGTAGGACCATCTGCTTTGACAGCAAGAGGAACGACCGTTGTAAAAAGTAAGATGATCACGAATATTGTTGGAAGTAAAGTAACCCTCTTATCGATCCTTCTCTGCATTTCCTCAACCATCTCTCAAGTTATGATACTACCTACCATGAAAGACTGTGTCATTCAATTTATTTAAAGATAACTTGGAAGAACGCCAAAAAGGAAAAAATCCCTCTCTGACGTGCATCTCCTGGAATTATGATCCCTCACTAGGGAGAATCACCCAACCACATAAATATTTTTTCTATAATACTATTCGCAGATAAAATCTCCATAAAAAAAATCAACACATGGTATAAAATATCCTTCATACTACCACCACGATTCCCCATAATGATTCGACACAACCACTAAATCCAACACTTGTATCTCACCGTTATTATCCGCATCCTCACGAATCCACCCATGAGCCCCAGACTGACCGTAATGATTCGATACCAATACTAAATCAAAAATCGTACAATGACCATCACTGTTCAAATCCCAGTTCGAGGGCATTGAAAATAACACAGTACTCGAAGTAACCGCATTATTACTCGTGTCTCTTGCCCAGATACTATAACTGTAGTTCCCTGAAGAAGAAAACGCGGTGGTCGAACGATAATAATACTTCCCTGCAGCTCCCGCCTGCATGGATACGTTATTCCACGAGCCACCGGGGTTATGAATACGTAGAACCACCTGGGACACCGCGACATTATCAGTCACCGTGCAGCTCACATTCACCCATCCATACAACGGATCGGTATCGAGCGGATCAGACGTCGTACGAGTAACCCCGGATATCTGCGGAGGCGCACCGTCTAAGAAATGAGCGGTCACCGCCCTGTTCCCATTCATCGTAATTGTCTTCGGATTTTGAGAACCGGTAAGATCCCCGGTCCAAGAACTAAACACCCAGCCAGTACCAGGAACAGCGGTTAACGTCACCACCTGACCATAGGTGTACGTCGCTTGATTCGGATTCTTCGTCACCGACCCTGAACCATCGACCGTCACCGTCAACGTATACTGATTCTGCGTGAAATGCGCAGTCACCGACCTATTCCCATTCATGGTAATCGAAGCAGGGTTCGTACTCCCCGAGAGATTTCCAGTCCAGGAACTAAACGTCCACCCCGCATCCGCAGTCGCAGTCAATTGCACCACAGCCCCATAGGCATACGTCGCCTGGCTCGGGTTCTTCGCTACCGAACCAGACCCATCAAGCGTCACACCAAGGGTAAACTCCCGCAGGATCACACTCCCGTTCGTCACCGTAACCGGAACATACGTCGTATCGTTCGTGACACCAACCTCAGACAGACCAATTGTTGACATCCCAGACGCAGATCGAGCAGTAAACGAAAGGGACACCAGACTCCCAGGGTTGGTAACCCCACCAGCGCCTACTATCAACCCGTACACATCAACAATCGTTCCCGCGATGTTGTTCATCGTCCCTGCATTAAAAAACGTTGTATAGCCAGTAAAAATAGTTCCTTCGGACACTGCGTTTGCTTGGAGTAATGTTGGATTAAACGAGACTTTTAACTCAAATGATTTAATGGACTGACCAGGCGTACATGCCACATTTATGGTAAATGTCTGGCCAGCGGAGACGGTTTTACTTGCAGGACTTACTTGCACAAGTGTAGGACCATCTGCTTGGACACGAAGTGGTGCGAGCACCATAAGAAGTAAGATGATCACAAACACTGTTGGCAGAATAGAAACCCTCTTTTTGACCTCTCCATTCATTATTTTGACCATCTCCCAAAGTATGATACTACCTACCATGAAAATATTTATCAATGTAAATATTTAAATGCACCGCGACAAAATACCACATTGAAAAAGAACCACTCACCTTATGCTACTCATAAAAAAAAATAAATCCAAATCCTCTCCACATCAACAGTTTCAGATTAAAAGCATTTAATTTCGAAGTGAAGTTTTAACGACATGTAGATGGCAACCGAACAGACCATGCATACCCTCCCTGAATAATGCTGTTCAAATATAGGGCTGATATTAGGACGCAAGCCCCCTCAAACTTCTGCCGGACGACAAGGTACTACACCAAGCTTTGCACACATTGTCGCTACAAAGAAACCAATGGCACCGTTCATTGCTAACGCAAACTCATTATATGGCCTAGCAAATCAGCTATAGTATTTGTAAAACAATGTTTTTTCTCTTTTTTGAGTAAAGTTCGCAGTAACCGCCCTGTCCCCATTCATCGTAATTGTCTTCGGATTTTGAGAACCAGTAAAATCACCGGCCCAATGACAACTAATTGTTTTTCCATTTCCTTTGCCTCCACCTAAATAGGTATTATTTCGTAACAATCACTTCTTTAAAAACCAATACATCTAAAACATGTGGTTAAATTTTAGATGTATAGTTTTTTCCAAAGCAGAACTGACACAATAATACCACATATGACTGCCGCAATAATAATACATATCAAAAAGACTGGTTCAAAACCAGGTGTTTTTGGTGGATTCTGGTAAGGTGTGAGTCCATTTGTTTCATTATACGTATAGTCCAAATCTCCATCTCCATCGCTATCAATGTTATAGCTACCATCCTTTTTCTGAACCGTCATTGTCTGTTTTAATTCATCAGAGTAGAACGCGTCATATATACCATCGCTGTCATTGTCGAGAAGATAGCCGATCTCTCCTGTTTTTACTGCATCGATGTAGACGGTCATTTTTGCAGAAGACTCTGTTTGATTATCAGTGACCGTTACGGTGACGCTATATCGTCCTGCGGCTGCCCAGCTGTGATTCACTGTATAATTTGTGGCATTCGGCAAAAAGCCACTTGACTGAGAAACAAGGTCGCCACAATCAATCGTATACTGTATCGTATCATTGTCTGCATCTGTTGAAAAGGCAGTATAGGTGTACATGATATTCTTCGTACCGTTTGTTGGTCCGGTAATGATTGGTGTTGTCGGAGGTCTGTTTGGTTGTATTATTACACAGGTTGTTGTATCAATATTTGTTGCTCCTTTATTGTCAGTGACCGTAAGAGTTACCGTGTACGTCCCTGCTTTTGAATAGATATATCGAAGCGTCTTTCCAGTTCCATTCATGTTGTCGCCGAAAATCCAGAACCATTTGGTGATATTTCCATCAGGATCATAGCTCTTGGAACCATTAAATGTTATTTCTGTATTCACAAAACCTTGGTAGGGTTCACCAGCGCTGAGGTCAGCGACTGGTTTCTGGTTTTGTGTTGGTGGTGTGCCTCCGCCACCGCCTCCACCACCACCGCCTCCGCCATTAGAAACAGTAGTAAACTGGTAAGTCTGGTTTGTCCAATGGTATCCATCGTATACTTTAACATTCCATATATAGGTTGTCAAGTATGCGAGGTTAGTGATATTACAGTTCTTGATTCCGTTGTTTGGGCTAGTTCCAGAATTGTTCCCCACGTTTGGTGAGGTGGTGATTGACCAGTTGAATGAATCCCCCTCAGAATCTTGAATCGTAACGCTCAATGAAGACATACTGATTGACACTCCGGTCGATCCATTTGTTGGATTCGGATTTGTAATATTTGGTGGATTGTTTGGAACCGCGGTCACCGTCAACGTGAAGTTACTGAAATCACTCCCGCCATTACCATCACTAACGGAGACGTTTACGTAATAGCTTCCTACATCAGCATTGGTTGGAGTGCCAGAGAGGACACCCGTACCAGGAACAATAGACAAGAACAATGCATTAGCCTTCAACGACCAAGTTGGTGTACCACCATCAACATCCGTCGACTCATAATCCACTGAATAAAGCA
>Ga0315274_10011703_pt1 | contig 12566 bp, 5 predicted proteins | sample YL17G02_20_MG_FD_203700 | JGI IMG/M metagenome (GOLD analysis project Ga0315274, IMG submission 203700) | Sediment microbial communities from Yellowstone Lake, YNP, Wyoming, USA - YL17G02_20 | ecosystem: Environmental > Aquatic > Freshwater > Lake > Sediment | place: USA: Wyoming | collected... | reverse complement strand
TGTATATGAGGTTGTTGGCGGCGTTGCTACCTTCGAGGGTAATTCCGTTGCAATTTATGAGAGACATTATGTTGTCGTAGATTTTGACGTTTGTGGCATCGATAATGAGTATGCCTTGATCCCAGTGAGTTATTACAATTCCAGCAATAATGGATCCAGAGGCACCGGATAATAAGGTGATGGCAATTCCAGATCCACCGCCACTGAAGGTGGGGTCGCTTCCCGGTAGACCAATAATCGTCAAGGTCTTGTTGACGACTATAGACTCATGATAGATGCCTGGAGCGATTATGACAGTGGCTCCGGGACTCGCAGCATCTATTGCCTCCTGCACGGTTCGGTAATCTCCTGATTTGATAATATTCCCGATCGCCCACACTTTGTGGTCATATGTAGAGCCGAAGTAGACTATGCCGTCAGCAACAGCGGGAGAAGAACCCACAGGTCCACCTGTTCCATATTTCCATATCTTTGCTCCAGTTGATGCGCTAAGAGTGTAAACGCAGCCATCTCCTGATCCTATATATACCTTATCGTCAGCAACAGCGGGAGTTCCCACAGTGCCATACATTTCATCTTCTGTTGTGTAATTCCAGATGTGAGTCCCAGTCAATGCATCGAGAGCGTAGACCCTGTGATCATATGACCCCACATAAACTTTACCATAGGCAACAGCAGGAGAACCAGACACCCAGGAGCCTGTCGTGTAGTTCCAAATGCGCTCTCCAGTTGCTGCATTAAGGCAGTAGACGTTGCGATCATCTGATCCTACGTAGACCTTACCATCAACAACGGAAGGAGAAGAGTTGACACTGTTGCCTGTCGTGTAGTTCCAAATGTGCAATCCTGTCACAGCGTCCAAAGCGTAAAGCTTGAAGTCACCTGATCCAACATAAACCCTGCCATCAACGACGGCAGGAGAAGACCTCACAATAGCGCTTGTTATGTAATCCCATATATGCGCTCCAGTTGATGCATTGAGCGCGTAAACTGTGTTACCTGACCCTACATAGACCCTGCCATTGACGACAGCTGGAGAAGAAATCCTGCTGTCACTTGTTGTGTAATTCCATATCTGTGCTCCTGTTGAAGCATCTAAACAGTAAACCTTGAAATCGTACGATCCTATATAGAGCCTTTCGTTAACAACAGCGGGAGAAGAACCCACCATACCGCCCGTTGTGTAGTTCCATATGCATGCACCAGCTAAAGCGTCGAGACAGTAGACGTTCCCATCCCACGATCCCACATAAACTTTACCATTAACGACGGCAGGCGAAGAAACCACATAGTTGCCTGTCGTGTAGTTCCATAGCGTGTTGTTTGTGTTTGGCGCTGGGCTTTCGGTATATCCTGTGTGTTTGAGGTCGTGATGGAACATGGGCCAAGAATATCTTGTGGATGTGGGCATGCTTCCTTTCCATTGAACGTAAAAGTAGTTCATTGACCATACCAGTGGGTTATAATACCATCCCTTAACCCAGTCCCGCTCAAATCTGCGTCCAATTGACTGATATAATGGGACGCTAGGGCAGTCATCATGATAAACCATTTGTATCTCATTGTATACTTGTCTCCTCACTGTTTCATTCATTGTGCCGATCCCTTCTCGCATAAGATTGTCAATCGTTTCGTTAGAGTACATTTGCCATTGCGGAAAGGTTCCACCACTATACATGAAAGCATACACAAAGTTATGAGGGTCCGCATAATCTGCCAGCCAACCAACTTGAAACATAGGGGCTTCGTGATTACGCATTGAGAATGAATAATCATAGAATGGCACTGGTTGTATTTGGATGTGGAACTTATCGCTTATAGATTCTACATTTGCCTTGATAATCTCGCAAGCTTTCTGTCGAACAGAGTTTCCCTCATTATAGCAGATGGTGAAATTGAAGCCATTATCCCAGACCTGCCCGCCCCAAGCCGCCACAAAGTAGTCCATAGCCATGTCTAAATTTATGCTATATTTTTCCTGAGCCGGATTATTGAATGGCAGCCCGGGGATTATTGGCGTTGCTGGTTGATATGCTTCTCCACGAAGCTCTTCTTCTATCAACTTGCTGTAGTTGAACGCATAAGCGAAACCTTTTCTCACGTTTATATCGCTGAAGAAATCAGGCGGAATACCGCTTTCATTAAATGTTCCTATGGGTAACCCGCATGGAACACCTAGATACGGACTTGAAGTGGACATATTAAAAGTGAAAAACATCGCCTGGCAGATCAAGTCTTCCAGTGGATAGATGCATCGAATACCGGGCTGCCCTAAAACCTCGTCAATGCGCGCTCTTGGCACTGTTACATGATCCAATTGCCCTTCTAAGAACATATTTTTTCTAACTTCCCAGTTACTTATACTCTTAAATGTTACTCGCTGCAGAAAACCGTTAGACCCTGGTGCCGGCCACCCGCCCCAGTAGTCGTCAAATTTGATTATTGACCATTCGACGCCTGTTTGATAATAATCAAGCATAAATGGTCCTGTTCCACACATGGCATTTATATGTGGACCTGGAGGCTCCGTGGTCTGATTTTCAATGGCTGTTTGAGATGGTCCGTTGTAGAGTGTCCAATTATTCCATGTTCCAGGCCAATCTCCAATCTCCACGCACCATTTTTTGCAAAGGACAGATGACCATGCTTGTGCCAATATTTGCATGAAGGGCGGATAAGGCTTTGTCAAGTGAAGCGTGACAGCCGTCTCATTCTTTGTAATAGCATTATCTATTTGTTGTCCTGTTATGGTGAAATTTCCTTCAGCATCTCGACTTCCAAATATATCAAATAATGGTTCATAAAGCATCCACGCAGGGCAGCCTGCTTTATCTATGACCATGAGCCTCTCAAAAGAGTATTCTACATCCTCGGCTGTGAGTATTTCATTATTATGAAATTTAACACCTTGTCTTATGGTGAAAGTGTAAGTCAAGCCATCGGCACTAACGTACCAATTGGTTGCAAGACGTGGCACAAACTGGTTCGTCTTTTCTTCATCAAAAAAAATCAAAGTTTCATAAACATTCATGATAGGCTCTGCACTTGCAGTGTCATAGGCTACAGCAGGATCCAGCGTCTGCGGAGAGCCTGGATAAGACACTATCATCTGATTTTGAGCGCCTAAATCAAGAATCCACGGATCCATGAGAGGATAGTGATCAACATTTTCAGCGTATATAATATAATCTGTGTCGCCTATTCCGTCACTGCCAGTCTCATTTTGGTAAACACCAGAATAAAAGTCAGTGCCATTGTAATTGATCCAGTAGTTACCGCATATCGGATAACTCGCATTCCAGAAATCCACAGACTCCAATAGCGAGACGTGAACGCTGTTGTTTATGAAGTTGTTATTGTAAACGAAATTGTCTGAGCAGGATTCAAGCCCGATGCCACCGTAGTTGTCTCTTATGTTGTTCCTAGTCACATTGTTGTTTGAAGAAGAACGGATGTAGATGCCAAACTGATCATTTACTGTTATAGTGTTTCCGAAGATGTTGTTGCACGCGGAAGCGGATTGGACAGAGATGCCAAAATAGTTGTCTCTTATGAGATTCTGCGTTACGGTGTTTTCAAAAGAACTATAGAGTAATATGCTGCTATTGTAGTTGTTCACCAAGAAGTTGTCATTCAAGATGTTGCCTGAAGAATTCCATAGTCCAAGACCAACATCGTTGTCCGACAGGTTGCTTCCGTAGATATGGTTACTCAAAGAGTTGTAGAAGTAGACACCGAAATCACATCCCCTGATCGTAATGTCCTCGATTGTGACGTTACTCCTGCCTGATAAGTCAATTCCATTTCCGTCTCCTGACCCCAGAAGAGTATAACCCGCCCCTCTAATCACAATGTTACTCTTCTCAACAACGATAGAACCATTGATGCTGTCATCGAAGCTGTAGACGTTTCCATCTTGACTGATAGGTGCAGATGGCGGGTCAACACTGCCATCAGCCCTAATATAAATCGTCTCGAAAGCCCTAACAGGGTGAGGGATAAAAACAATCGCAAACATGCTCACTATCATAAGCGTGAGCAATGCTCCTGCAGTTATCTTCTTGCCCAAAGCCACTCCTCCTTCCCTCACTATTATTGTGCACAAGTTAGCTTTAAGTTTTCAGAAAGAATCTTCTATTGAATCAAAACATATAACATTCCAGAATGTTCAATCATTTTTCAACACCTTCTTTGGGCAAACTGTAACATGTTACTCACGCACATTGTCTTCGTCACTCCCACGAGCTTTTCATTTCTACATAACCAACTCTCCCATGACTTCGCTGAGACAACCTCCATTCCGAGGGCGCATTAAACGAAAACAACGTTGAAAACTAAACCACATGACCAGCGCTTCCGAATTTTTATATCCTAGATATACCAAGTCAATATTGTAACACGACCCCTAGTGATTAAATTGAGCACAAGCAAGAAAATTTTCCTCTCAATTCTAATTTCGATTTATCTCTTGCCATTCGTCCTTGGCCTACAGATGGGCGGCACTAAGATTGTCGGGGTTAAAGAAAACTACTCGACGGCTCGGGAAGCTACTGATGCTGTAGGCTCAGGAAGCATTAAAGTCGGTCAATCAGTTGCCGGGTCTTTTCAAGAGAATTCAACCAGCGTCTTCCAAGGAGGAGGACAAGTGTTGCAACTTTCTTCTGCTTCCAGTTCAGCCTCGTTCACCCGACACTTAATGTGCAAGGATCATGACCGCTATTACAATCCAATTGAACCCACAACGATTTTCAGACCAAGCGACATCAAGGCAGAATGTTTAACGACCGTTTCAACCGAAAAAGATGATACAGTCGACTTCAGATGGTTTTACAGGAGTAATTCATCTAGGACTTGGGTTTCTTGCTACAACTGGAGCTACGATGCGCTATACGCTGGAGAACAAGTCATTGCCGCTTATCTTGACATAGCGGGATGCGGGTTATATTACCCTAGGGCATACAAGGCTGAAGTTTACTACCTGAATAGCTCTCTTTTGTTCTCAGAGTTCTTTGAGATAACCAACGGCGGGCTAAATAGCCCTCGCATATGTGAAGATGTTGGCGTAAATGGAGATCCGTTCAATGTGAAATCACGTTTCACTATAGGTAATGACACGAAAGCATATCACTACTTGAGATTTGACAAAGTTGCATACTTCAACAACGAGACGGTATGTTGTCACAACTTCACAACCGTCTGGATTCAACCTGATGGTACCACGTACAAGACGTACTCGGGTAGCTTCTGTGATTACAAGGATGAAAACGTTACTTGGGACTATTGGAAATACGGAGCCGTTTCCGACGATTACATCAACATTAGTTCAGACACTCCTGTTGGAGACTGGAAGGTGGAAGTCTACCTCGACAGCTATCTCAACAATAGCACATGGATGCCTTACGGGCCCATAGCAACTACCCCGTTCATAGTTGGAAACGAAACTGTCGCAGACTGGACATTCATGGTTTATCTTGACGCAGACAACAGTCTAGAAAGCGCTGGCATTGAAGTTTTCTTGAAAATGGCCAATGTCAGTTCGTCATCCCGGGTAAACGTCGTTGTGCAAATGGATAGAATACCTGGTTACGACGATCGATATGGCAATTGGACGGATTGTGAACGCTTCGATGTCACCAAAGGTATGACTCCTACCCCCGAAAATGCAATTCTAAACCTAACAGAGGTGAACATGGGGGACCCTGACACATTAGAGGCCTTTGTTAACTGGACAATAAGCAATTGCCCAGCGAATTATTACTTCTTGGCACTGTGGGATCATGGAACTGGCTGCATGGGTGTTTGCTTTGATGTTACAAGTGGAGGAGACAATTTAGCCCTCCCTGAACTCAGCCAGGCTCTGAGCGGGCTTCCTGCAATTATGGATGTAGTACTCATTGACGCTTGCAGCATGGGCATGGCAGAGGTAGCCTATCAGATTAAAGGCTGTGCCAACGTATTAGTTGGTCCAGAAGGACTTGGGTATAGCCCAGCGCCCTACGACAACTACTTGTCAAGTCTAGTCGGCAACTCGTCAATGTTGCCAACCGAGTTTGCTGGGGATGTGGTCACAGACTATATAGATTGGTGTTGGAGTATCCCCGTCGACTATATTCCAAATGCAACAATGTCGGCGACCGACCTGACTAAGATCGCGAGTTTGACGGCGACAATCGACGACTTTGCTACAAATCTGAAGGAAAAAGAAAACACCTACCATGAACAGATAAGTCTCGCCAGAAATCTAACTCAGGGATACCCAGGACCTTTCGCTGACCAGAATGGCTCCTACATTGATCTGTACCATTTTGCTCAGCTCACCTATCAATTTGTCCCTGATGCAGAACTTCGGAATACTGCCAATCAAACGATGACAGCGCTTCTAACTGGGAACACAATAATCATAGAAGCCGGCAAGGCCGATCCAGATTCTCATGGTTTGGCGATATTTTTCCCGGATGGAAAGGGAAAATATGATTCCTTTAAAAACATATATGAAGACGCGGCCTTCGCAATAGACACGACGTGGGATGAACTTGTAGAATACCATCTAACTGGATACGTCTTAACGATTCAGACACTTTACCCGAACATGCAAGTGAAGATTAACGAACAGCCGCATACAACAAATGCTTCTGGAATCATCCAAATGTTTGTCTTGCCTGGTTCTTACACCATCAATCTTACGGCCCTCATTTCAACCACATCTGACGCCCGTGGAGTCTTTACTAAGTGGAAGGACGGCGAGACGTCGAATCCAAGGACCCTTAATATTATGGACAGAGATTGGAAGGTTGAAGCTGAATACGAGACTCAGTATCGACTAATCATGGATACAAACTTGGGCACAACAGATCCTCCTGTGGGAGAACATTGGTGCGATAACGGTTCAAAAATAGCTATCCAAGCTTACCCCCCTAGCTTATTTCATACATCAGATCAAGAGCGATATGACTGCAGATGGACCGGGACAGGAAATGAAAGCTACAACGGTACAGACACCTCATCTTCCATAACTATGAAAGGACCTGTCAACGAGACTGTTGCTTGGACACACAAATATCTCCTGACCGTAACTTATCCGTCCTATGGTTCACCTGCCCCCCTGAGCAACTGGGCTGAGGCTGGGACACCCATAAACGAGTCGGTCTCATCACCAGCTTCAGGACCAGCGGGCACACGCTACGTGTGTACTGGGTGGACTGGAACCGGAAGTGCCCCAAGTTCAGGGACATCTACAATAGTAAACTTCAACCTAGACAAACCATCAAGCATAACATGGGGTTGGAAAACCCAATATTTGCTGACAGTGCGCACAGATCCTATAGGACTGAGCCCACAACCAGACCTTTCTCCGCCGGGATCATGGTACGACAACGGTACGCTAGTGACCTGCACCTCGCAGGAAATAAGTGGATACGTATTTGATCATTGGATTACGGACGGGGCAAGCTGGGATGTTGGCTATGACCCAGTAACGGTCACCGTGGATGGGCCCCATGCAGCCTCTGCTCATTATGAGCGCGCTCGGGCATGGTGGGAACTATTGACTCGTCCTGACGTACTGCAAGCTTTGTTGGCTATCGTCGGGACAGCGGTAACAGTTGCCTTGATTGGAACTACATGGATCAGAAACCGTAGAAGCAGAAATATCGTCAAGGCTTTCTCGGACGAGATTGACGAAATCTATTTGAGTTATAAGGTGAACCCTCAAAAGTGCGAAGAAGAGCTTCACACATTGAGAAACACGATTTTAGAAGGGTTAACCGATGGCAAAATCACTGAAGAAAACTATGATGTCCTGGATAAGAAGATAGACAAATACATGAAGGAACTTCAGGGCGCGCGCTAGGGCGTTGCTAAATTGGTATAAAATGGTTCTTATTCTTCTTTTGCCTCTTCTGGTTTAATATGGACTCGTTTGATAGGCAAATCTTGGCCGTGTTGAAGGATGGCAGATCTGCGGATTTTCACCGGATCCTGCAGAAAGTGACGTTTTCGCACAACACCTTGAGGCTGCACCTGGCCAGCTTGGAACGTGAAGGCACGATCGTGAAGGCTGAAACGGCTGAGAACAGTCCTGGAAGACCCAGGTTCACCTATGCCTTGCCTCCAAATATTGGACAACGAGTTGATCTGGTCGTCACGGAGCCCCAAACCACCATTGTCAGCCTGACCTTCCAGAAACTACGACACCTGTGCAGGTTCGAGAAAGGCGGATACTGCAAGAAAATCAGAAACAAGTGTGCACCTCAAAACTGCCTCCAAATCCTGAAAAACGAATAAATACCATTTTTAACCAATTTAGCAACAGGCTAGCGCGCTAAGGTGCGAAGCGTTACTTGTATTGATTCGATACTCTGTTAGAATAAATGTTAGTCTCCGTATCCTTCATTTTGGTGGGTGTCACTTCATTCCAATTGTTATCAGAAAACTGATGGAAGCATCTACCGCTTCTGCTTCAAATTCAACCTCTTTCCTTGTACACTTCTGGTTCCAACTCAGCACGTCTGCGTTCAAACTCCTTTTCAGATTTCTGTGCCTCTTCCAACTCCCGTATAGCCCTCTCTTTTTCTATAGGGATCAACTCATTCAATTTCTCAACGAGGCGTTTAGACTCATTCGCCTTGAGTGGAATAACAATATCTCTTCGATGTGGAATTACTACCTTAACACGCCCTTTCTCATCCACATTTACAGATTTTATGTCTTTTAAGTGAACATCTAGAGGTATAACTGTTTGGAAGAGAAAACCCAAAGTTTCTCGCAAAATCGGCTTGGCCTCCACAACATCTTCCAACTCTTTCTTAACCCCTTCTTTCAGGTCCACCTCCAAAAGAGTCTCATGAAGCTTAACAACGAAATGAGGCTTATCAATAACCATGACCGGATCTTTATTTCCCATCTAGATCACAGTTAATACTATACGTAGAAATCGATTTAAGACTTGTGCCTCAATGTTTCTCATGGCCACACTGTTACATAATGCCCAAATCACTCTGTCAAAACGAGCGGTCATGACTGCATGAAGTGGTCGATGGCTAGTGAGATGTCTGCCATGTCTATGCTGTTGTCGTTGTTTACGTCGCAGTTGGGGCTGTGGGGGCAATATATGCATGGTGGAGTGTGCCAGTATTTTCCGTCGGCGCCCGGTGAGGACATGAACGCATCAATGAGTATGGATATGTCTTGCATGTTCACCCATATTGATTCGTCTTCGGTTATGTCGCCTGGCATAGTGACTTTAACCCAACCATCATTGTAGAAGTTGTCTGTTGTGTTCGTTTCACCTGGAACTGGCTCAGCATAGATGCTTATGGTGTAGTTGCCTTTAGCAAAGCCTGTGGTGTCCCATGTGACATTTATGGTTCTGCTTTCGTGTAATGGCAGGTCGGCGACGGCCTCTTTCTCAATTTCCCCGCCCGGCCAGTCGCTGTAGGTAGTTACGTTGAAAGTTTCTGAAAAGGTGCCTTGATTTTGCAAAGTGACATTTATGAATACAGAGTAGTTTTGGCCAACAACAGTTTTTGACAGCGTGACGTTTGTAACGGCTACGTCATGGTGGGCATCTTCAATGGCGTAAATTGTCCCGTCCGATGATGCCATATAGACTATGCCGCCAGCAACAGCAGGAGAAGATTGCGCATAGCCGCCGGTGGTGCACTTCCAAATCTGCATACCAGTCGAAGCATCCAAACAGTAAACGTGCATATCGTCTGATCCGAAGAATACTTTACCATCAGCAACAGCAGGAGAAGACTGCACACTGCCGCCGGTGGTGCAGTTCCAAATCTGCATACCAGTCGAAGCATCCAAACAGTAGACATGGCCATCATTTGACCCTATGTAGACTCTACCGTCAGCAACAGCAGGAGAAGAATACACAATGTCGTCCGTCGTGTAGTTCCATATTTGATCCCCAGACAACGCATCCAAACAGTAAACCCTCGCATCATTTGATCCAACGTAGACTTTGCCACCAACAACAGCAGGAGAAGACCACAAGTCGCCGCCTGTCGTGTAGTTCCATATGTGAGTTCCAGACAAAGCATCCAAACAGTAAACCCTCGCATCATTTGATCCAACGTAGACTTTGCCACCAACAACAGCAGGAGAAGACTGCACAATGTCGCCTGTCGTGTAATTCCAAATGAGCGTTCCAGTCGAAGCGTTCAAACAGCTAACGTTGTGGTTATTTGATCCTATGAAGACTTTGTCATCAACAACAGCAGGAGAAGAATAGACAACGTCGTGGGTTGTGTAATTCCAGACATCGGCCCCAGTAGACGCGTCAAAACAGTAGACATGACCGTCATTTGATCCGATATAGACTTTACCGTAAGCGACAGCAGGAGAGGAATACACATAGCCGCGTGTTGTTATGTTCCAAATGGACTTTCCGGTCAAAGCATCAAGACAATCGACATCTCCACTCAACGAGCCCACGTAGACTCTACCGTCAGCAACAGCGGGAGAAGAATACACATAGCTACTTATTGTATCGTTCCAGATAGTGTTGTTTGTGCTCGGCGCCTTTGAGGCTGAGTAACCCGCGTGGCTCACATCATGGTGAAACATGGGCCACCAGTCAGTAGTCTGCGCCACAGAAACATCAGTCGCTTCGACCGACTTGATGTTTTTAGGACCACCCAGTTCTGCGATTGTATGGCCATATGTCATGATCAGCATGCCTGCCAGCAGTATTGCTAGCATTATTCCACAGAATGTTCTCTGCGTAAAGCTCCTCTCTCCAATTAGCATATGGGTTTAACCAGTTAATATCACTTGTGAAGGAATTCTCTATGTGCGCGCACTTCAGTTATGAAAACGAGATTCGTGGAGAAATCCTCTATGAAGAACTAGCCTATAGAAGAAAGCTCTATGTGACAGAACAGAAAAAGAGGGGATTTGCGGGAGACTGTGGAGGCATCGCCATTTGACCCCGGGTGCGAATCCCACCCCCCGCACTGCTATGTTGAAAAGGCTTTGCCTACAGGTGCTAGGTAAACTGTGAATTCATTCTCTCCGTCGACGCCTATGAGGCCGTCCATGGCTTTCTGTTCATAGGCTAAGATCGCACACGTGCCGGCCTCAATCGCTTCGCACGCAAGATAGAGGTTCTGGCAGACATGACCTACATCGACCAAGATCCCTTTGTAGGCGATTGCGCTGTAGCGCCACTCAGTGCGATATGGAATTGTGGCCCATACGAAAACGACTGCTGACTCACCGACAAAGGTCTGTCCCCAGCATGCTTCTGAAACCTGGTCGGGAGGCGACCTGTTGCTGTTAACGAAGAGTAGTTTGTGTTCGATTGGAAGGTATCTATACACGCCTGGTTCAAGGCCTTCTACTCTGTTTACGATCAAGTATGTTTCAAAGGGATGTCGGGCACCACCTGAGGGTACGGTTCGTCTTGTCCATACTTTGTTCCTGTCGACGGATTTCAGTCCTTGTGTTGCCCACAATAGGAACGAAAGTTCCTCAAGTTTCAGAGGTTCGGATGTGTACTTTCGGCGGCTTTCCCGTTGCTTTATCGCTTTTGCCAATGAGATGTTTCCAAGATTTGTGTCATCAGGTTTCACTAATTCAATCAAGATGCCATCTTTGGGGTATGGTTTCTCGAGTGGAGGAGGAGGAACGCCTTTGCGCTGATGTGACTCCCACTCATCATGTTCAATTCCTGAAGATTTGAGCATCGTCCTTCTTTCTCGGATCATTTCATCATAAGATTTTATCTTCATGTAGAGACGCCCAGAACAAGGTACAATGAAAATCATCGAACGTTAAGAGCGTTTCGCTTTATCTATAACTGGAAACTTGAAGCAAGAGCCGACAGCGTCGCCGCGGAGTTTGTCGGCGACCATGAAATGGAATCCGCTCTGCTCAACATAACAGACGAGAAGAATCACAAAATGGCCTCGGAAACTCACCCATCAATCTCGGAGAGAGTAAGACTAATTAGAAAACTGAAAGGCTGAGTCAATCTGGTATGCTCACGCTAGAGAATATTCAGATTGAATAGAAAAAAAAGGGGAATTGCGCGGGAGACATCTCCAATTCTTTAGCCTTAATATCAACCATAAACTTCACGATAAACTGCACAGCCAGCTGACTTACAATCGGAGCGTTTCTCACCCCGCCCCCAGTGGCACGGTACATCACCGTAAAGCGACGACAAGAAAACTGTCTCAAATCGTTGGTCTGGAGCACCCGTAAATGGAGCATCGAAAAATCTGTTGATGAGTACATGAAACTCCTGAACTCCTCCAAGAAAGACAGAAGAACATGAACCCCACAAGTCGAAGTGCTTCTCACTCAAAAACCCAAAAAGCCCTGCAACCAAACTGCAAAGACAATAAACAGTAATCACGAAGAGAATGGTGGGAACCTCGGAGAAGCTGAACCTATAGATAAGGTGCATAACAGCTTCTGAGACCCGTTTCCCTGCTGCCCTAGCCATTGCTGGCTCCTAGATTTTGTATGTCCTTTCCTTCTTAGGGAGCACCACCTTGCTTCTAAGGTCTCTCACAAACTTGGCAAACAGGTCTGCATGTTCTGTGTGAACT
>Ga0315274_10011701_pt1 | contig 12567 bp, 11 predicted proteins | sample YL17G02_20_MG_FD_203700 | JGI IMG/M metagenome (GOLD analysis project Ga0315274, IMG submission 203700) | Sediment microbial communities from Yellowstone Lake, YNP, Wyoming, USA - YL17G02_20 | ecosystem: Environmental > Aquatic > Freshwater > Lake > Sediment | place: USA: Wyoming | collected... | reverse complement strand
GTCCGGGTCACATCGGTCGCCACGTGGAGCAGGCGGATCGTCACCCCCGGTACAACTGCACCCGTACTGTCGGTGATGCGCCCTGAAACGGTGGCTCTGGCTTCCTGCGACCAGCCCGGCTGGGCGGCAAGCAAAGCGCAAAGCAAAACAATGAAGACACCAATCCTTCGGCTGAACATTTCAAGATATCCTTTCAGCGTTTCAACCAGGATTTCCTTTTTCGCATCCTGGGCACCATCGATTCTACACCCAGCGGCCTCCGTTGAAGCCGTTTTCTTCATCCTGCCCCTCCCGAGCGAGTTCGGTGGCGCGGGAAGGGGCCAGTTCTGTCTCCTCCGGGTAAGGAATAATAGGGAAGTGCCTGATTTCGCGCGATTTCTCATACACCTCTCCGTCCCCCTCCTTCCTTCGACCTGTTGATTTGCCCGCCGACACCGTTATCCGGTCGGCAAGGGCAGCACGGCAATCCGCCGCACCATACTCCCAAAGAGCCGCCGTGGCAGATGCCCTTCCGCCAGCAAGAGCCGGAAGTATCGAGCATGTCTGATTAGGCGTCCGCCGGTCTTCACCAACCGCTGCTGGAGACTGGTCAATGACCAATGCCCGATCCTCTTCGGCAGCACCAGCCGCCGCCACAGGTTCCCGAGGTTGTACGCAATGACGCTCAGTCACAGCCGCACCCCGTTGGACCGGAATCGACGGCAAGACAGCCGAGTGATCTTCACCGCCTGCTGGCCCTCTTTGATCCACTGCTCCGCCGTGCCTGGGTCCCACTGGCCGCCTGGTACACAAAGCTCTTGTAACGCACAACCGGCTTGTGACTCGGCCGCCCCACTGCCCGCGTCAACAACTCCGCGATGTCCCGCTCCAGACTGTCGTTGGCCGGGATGCGGATGGCGTACTTCACGCCTCGCTCCTCCGACTTTTCGTAAATCTCCGGCTTGGCGAAGGCCGGGGCGCCCTCTGGGCCGGGCCCGGAACACCACCTCCTTGCCCTGGCTCTGCTGGCGCTCGATCTCGGGCAGCAGCAGTTCTTCCCAATTCTCGGCGCTATGAACGTTACCGGGACGCAGCTTGGCAGCCAGACAGCCGCCCTCCCAATTGAACAGCAACAGCGGGTGATAACAAGTGGACTCGACGTGGCCGTTGTACGCGCTGTTCTCCTGCTGGCCGTACACTGGGATCTCGGTCGAATCCATATCCAGCACGAGGCGCTGCGGGGAATCGATGGTTTCCGCCTTGGCGATCAACTCTCGGTTGATCGCGGCCAGACCGGCAAGATTTCCTTCCTGCGTCAGCAGTTCCGTCTCGAAGGATTGCAGCCGAGAAGTGAGCGCCGCCCCACGCTCCCAGATCTTCTCCGAACCGATCAGCCGGAAGCTCGGATCTTGGGAAAGCCGCTCGGCGTCGTTGACATCCTCATAGCCCGCGATGCGGCTGTAGACGGACTGGCGCAACAGGTCCGCCGGCGGAAGCTGCGTGTTCTTCCCTAGCCGTGAGTCGGTCAGGTGCTGGGCGATGAGTTCGCCGAAGCCCAGGCGTTCATCCAGTTCTCGCACCACAATGAGGCCACCGTCAGAGGTGACGCGCGATCCCTGAAAATCGACCTTCAACGAGGCGTTGAAGGAGAGCTGAAAGGGCTGGTTTTGTTTGTCACCCGTTGGGTGTTGACCTCCGGAGCGCCTTCATCGCGTTCAAACCCCTATGGATAAAGGCGATGAAAGGCCCCAAGAGGTTATCAGTAAGTGGTCAAATCGGGAATCCAACCTCAGATGTCGTAGTACAGCGCGAACTCGTAAGGATGGGGCCGCAGGCGGACGGCATCCGCTTCGTTCTTGGTCTTGTAGGAGATGTAGGTTTCCAGCAGCTCCTCGGTGAAGACATCGCCCTTCAGCAGGAAGGAATGGTCCTCTTCCAGGCAGGCCAGCGCTTCTTCGAGCGAGGCCGGCATGGAAGGGACACTCTTCATCTCCTCGGGAGAGAGGTCGTAAATGTCCTTGTCGAGCGGTTCGCCCGGATCCGTCTTGTTGAGGACGCCGTCCAGGCCCGCCATCAACATCGCGGCGAACCCGAGATAGGTGTTGCAGGAGGGGTCCGGCGGCCGGAACTCGACGCGCTTCGCCTTGGGACTGGCCGAGTACATCGGAATGCGGATCGCGGCCGAGCGGTTGCGGCGGGAGTAAGCCAGGTTGACCGGCGCTTCGTAGCCCGGCACCAGCCGCTTGTAGCTGTTGGTAGTCGGGGCGATGATCGCCGACAGCGCCCGCGCGTGCTTGAGCAGACCGGCGATGTACCACAGCGCCAGTTGGCTGAGGCCGGCATACATGTCGCCCGCGAACAGCGGCGTGCCGCCCTTCCACAGGCTCTGGTGGGTGTGCATGCCGCTTCCGTTGTCGCCGAACAGCGGCTTGGGCATGAACGTGGCCGTCTTGCCGTACTCATTCGCCACGTTGCGGATGCAGTACTTGTAGGTCATCATGCCGTCCGCCGACTTGATGAGCGTGTTGTAGCGCTGGTCGATTTCGGCCTGCCCGCCGGTGGCGACCTCGTGGTGATGGCACTCGATGTCGAGGCCGCACTTGATCATGGCGCTCACCATCTCGGAGCGCAGGTCCTGATAGTGATCGGTGGGGGGCACCGGGAAGTAGCCTTCCTTGTAGCGCGGCCGGTAGCCCAGGTTGTTTTCGCGGCGTCCGGAGTTCCAGCGGCCTTCCTCGGCGTCGATGTAGTAGTAGCCGGAGTGCTGGTTCTGGTCGAAGCTGATGTTATCGAAAATGAAGAATTCCGCCTCGGCGCCGAAGTAGGCCGTGTCGGCGATCCCGCCGTTCTTCAGGAACAGCTCCGCCTTCTTGGCGATCCAGCGAGGATCCCGCTCGTAGTGCTGGCGTGTGATGGGGTCGATCGCGTCGCAAGTCATCACGAGCGTCGGCGTCTCCAGGAACGGGTCCATCATGGCGGTGGTCGGGTCGGGGACCAGGAGCATGTCGCTCTCGTTGATGGCGGCCCATCCACGGATGCTCGATCCATCCATACCGAAGCCTTCCTCGAAGGTGTCTTCGGTGAGCTCGGAGATCGGATAGGAGACGTGGTGCTGAAGCCCGGGCAGGTCGGTGAAACGCAGGTCGACCTGGCGTGCGTCGTTTTTCTTGGCAAACTCCAGAACTTCTTTCGGGGTCATTCATCCTCCCTGGATGGCTGGTATTGCGGCGGTGATCGCAGGCCTCCCCGCACGGCAAGACACAAGCTTAACGGCTTGGAAAAACTACCGTCAATCAAAATATTCTATGGGCGGGATCAGCATTTCCGGGGAGCCTCAACTCCTCCTCAAATCGCTGGTAAGATTGGACTTGCATGGAGCAGATGGCCCTGAGCTGGGAACCCGGGCGGCGGGTCTTCACGGTCGCCGAGCTGAACGCCGCCATGCGGGGCCTGTTCGACCAGGAATTCTCCGACATCTGGGTCGCCGGGGAGATCTCCGACGCCAAGGTGTCGCCGTCCGGCCATCACTACTTCTCGCTGAAGGATCCCACCGGCCAGATCAAGTGCGTCTGTTACAAGGGCACGGCGCGGTTCCTGAAGTTCAAGCCGCAAAACGGGATCGCCGTCCTCGCCAACGGGAGCCTGGGCATCTACGAGCCGCGCGGCGAGTGTCAGTTGATCGTCCAGAGACTCGAGCCCCAGGGCCATGGCGCATTGCAGCTCGCTTTTGAACAGCTAAAGAAGAAACTCGCCGCCCAGGGACTGTTCGACGCCGCGCGCAAGCGGCCCCTGCCCAAGTTCCCCTTCCGCATCGGCATCGTGACGTCGCCCACCGGCGCGGTGATCCGCGACATGCTCAGCATTCTCGAGCGCCGCTTCCCAGGGCTTCACATCCGCCTCTATCCCGCGCAGGTGCAAGGCGAAGACGCCGTGGAAGCGGTGTGCGAAGGGCTCCGCTACTTCAGCCAGTCCGGATGGCCGGACGTGGTCATCGTGGCGCGGGGCGGCGGCTCGCTCGAAGACCTCTGGACGTTCAACGAAGAGGCGGTCGCGCGCGCCATCGCCGCGAGTTCGGCGCCGGTGATCTCCGCCGTCGGTCACGAGACGGATTTCACCATCGCCGATTTCGTGGCCGACCTCCGCGCGCCGACGCCCTCCGCCGCGGCGGAGCTGGTCATCTGCACACGCGAGGAAATCCTGGACCAGATCGCAAACTCGGCGCAGAAGCTCGGTCAGGCCATGCGCTACCGTACAGCCGAGGCGCACCGCCGCCTGGAGCAACAGGGCATCGAGCGGGCCACCGCGTTGCTGCACCGTGGCATGGGCCGTTCCATGCAACGCGTGGATGAGCTGGATTACGGCCTGCGCGAGCTGGTGCGTGCCGGGCTTCAATCACGCTACCGCCGCCGGCACCATCTCGACCTCCGGCTGAGGGGGATGGACCTCCGCCTCCGCTTCACCGCCGCTCACCGGCGGCTCGAAGCCGGATGCGCCGCCTTGAGACAATCCGCGGCCTCTCACCTCACCAGAGCGCAGCGCCGCCTGGAACCGCTCGCGGCCCAGCTCGCGCAGTTGAGCCCCCTGCGGGTCCTGGACCGCGGCTACGCCATCGTGCAGGATGCCTCCGGTCACGTCCTCAAAGACGCCTCTGAAACGAGGCCCGCGGCCGTCCTTGACGTTCGCCTCGCCAAAGGCCGCCTCCGGACCCGCGTCACCGAGATTCCCGAGCCTTAGCCAAGGTCCAACTCGTACAACGCCAGGGTGTGGCTGCCGATGACGCTCTGCCCGCAGTCACGGCAGCCCGGTCCACAATCTCCATGGCCACGTCGAGTTCCCCGGGCCCGGCCGGTTCGATCGCGAGCGGCATACCGGACAGAGTATACCGGCCGGCGGGCTGGAAGACGTATATATCAGTGGTATATACTTGAAGCATGGCGCTCACACGTGTCTTTCGCTCCGGCAACTCGCAGGCGGTCCGGATCCCCCGCTCCTTCCAGTTCGACACCGACACGCTGGAGATTCTCCGGCGCGGTGACGAGGTCGTGCTCCGAAAACCGCCGCGCGACCTCGCCCCGGCATTTGAACTGCTGGCCGGACTGTCTGCCGATTTCTTCAAGGGGGGCCGCAGGCAGCCAAAAGCCCAGAGGAGAAGGGGCTTCTGATGCGCTACCTGCTGGACACCAACATTTGCATCTACGTCGCAAAGCGGAAGCCGGCGAGCGTAATGTCGCGCCTCTCGCACATGCGGCCGGGAGAGGTAGGGATGTCGGTCATCACCTACCTGGAGCTGACCTACGGCGCCTGGAAGAGTCAACAGGTGGAAGCGAATCTGGCCAAACTGGAGCAGTTGCGCGCGATCATTCCGGTCGAACCGCTGGACGCCGGCGTGGCGAAGCGCTATGGGGGCCTGCGCATCGGCCTGGAGAGGAAGGGCACGCCGATCGGAGCCTACGATCTCCTGATTGCGGCACACGCCCTCAGCCTGGGCGTGACGCTTGTCACCAACAACGTCCGCGAGTTTACCCGGGTCGACGGCCTGCGCGTCGAGAACTGGGCCGAGTGAACGCTTCGCGTGTCCTTCCCTACTCCAGGCGGTAGTTCGGGGCTTCCTTGGTGATGATGACGTCGTGGACGTGGCCCTCGCGCTGTCCGGCGATCGAGACGCGCAGGAAGCGGGCCTTCTCCTGCAGCTCGCGGATGGTTGCGCAGCCGCAGTAGCCCATGCCGGACTTCAGGCCGCCCACCAGTTGGAAGACCCAGTCCGCCAGCGGACCCTTGGAGGGCACACGGCCTTCGATGCCCTCCGGCACCAGCTTCCCGGCGCTCGGATCCTGCGCGTAGCGGTCGGAGCTGCCCTGCGCCATGGCGCCCAGCGAACCCATGCCGCGATAGCTCTTGAAGGTGCGGCCCTGGTAGAGGATGGTTTCGCCCGGGCTCTCGTCGGTGCCGGCCAGCAGGCTGCCGATCATGATGGAGTCCGCCCCCGCCGCGATAGCCTTGGTTACGTCGCCCGAGAACTTGATGCCGCCGTCGGAGATCAGCGGGATTCCCGCCGGTCGCGCGGCCCGGGCGCATTCCGAAATGGCGGTGATCTGCGGCACGCCCGCGCCGGTCACTACCCGGGTGGTGCAGATGGACCCCGGCCCCATGCCCACCTTCACGCCGTCCACGCCCAGCGCGATGAGGTCTCGCGCGCCTTGGAATGTCGCCACGTTGCCGGCCACCACCTGCACATCGGGCAGAACCCGCTTGATCGTGGTAACGGCGCCCAGAACCTGCTCGCTGTGACCATGCGCGCTGTCGATCACCAGCACATCCACCTTTCGCTTCACCAGCTCCTGAGCGCGCTCCACGAATTCGCCCGTCGCCCCGATCGCCGCTCCCACGCGCAAACGCCCCTGGGCGTCCTTGGCCGCGTTGGGATACTTCAGCTTCTTTTGAATGTCCTTGACCGTGATGAGGCCCTTGAGGTTGTACTGATCGTCCACCACCAGCAGCTTTTCCACGCGGTGCCTGTGCAGGATCTGCTCGGCGTCTTCGAGCGTCGTTCCGACGGGCACCGTGATGAGGTTCTCTTTCGTCATCACGGCCTCGATCGGCAGGTCAAAGCGCGTCTCGAAGCGTAGGTCGCGGTTGGTAAGGATGCCGACCAGCTTTCCGTGCTTGGTCACGGGGACGCCCGAGATCCGGTAGAGCTTCATCAGCTCCAGCGCATCGGAAATCTTTCGCTCAGGCTCCACCGTGATGGGGTCCACGATCATTCCGCTCTCACTTCGCTTCACCCGGTCCACTTCTTCCGCCTGCCGCTCCACGCTCATGTTCTTGTGGACGATTCCAATGCCGCCCTGCTGAGCGAGGGCGATGGCGAGGTGCGATTCGGTCACCGTGTCCATGGCCGCGCTGACGATGGGGATGTTCAGGGGGATCCCCCGCGTGAACTGCGTCCGGGTCTCCGCCCGCGCGGGGAGCACGCCGCTCCTGGCGGGAACCAGGAGGACGTCGTCAAAGGTGAGGCCTTCTTCAAGTTCTTCGGGAAGCATGCCGTTGCATTCACTATACGGGACGCTGAAACCTGGCTGCAACGTGACGGAGAACGACAGTATGCTTGCCGGACGGGGCCGTCTGCCTGGCCCGGCAGATGGCGCCAAAGGCATATCATGGAAGGTCGCCATGCTCTCCAAGACCGGACTCCTTCTGTCTTTCTTCTGCCTGTTGCTGCTGGCGGCCTGTTCCCAGGCGCCGCAGCAAACCCAGGAGGCGCCGAAAAAGCGCCAGCCCGAGCGCGCGCCGGACATCTTCAAGGTGAAGCTCGAGACCTCCCGGGGCAACGTCGTGGCCGAAGTCCGCCGCGACTGGGCCCCGCACGGCGCCGACCGCTTCTATGGCCTGGTCCAGGACGGCTTCTACCGGAACGTCCGCTTCCACCGCGTGGTGCGCAACTTCATCGTGCAGTTCGGCATCAACCCGGACCCGGCGGTCTCCCAACTCTGGAGCAAGCTGGTCATTCCGGACGACCCGCCGAGGGAGAAGAACGCCAGGGGAACCATCACCTTCGCGAAGCTGGGCGTCGACAGCCGCACCACGCAGGTTTTTATCAACCTCAAGGACAACAGCGCCAGTCTCGACAAGACCGGCTTCGTGCCGTTCGGAAAAGTGATCGAGGGCATGGACGTGGTGGAGCGCCTCTACAACTCCTACGGCGAGGCGCCCCCGCGCGGCGCCGGTCCCGATCCGACCGAGATCGAGATCCGGGGCAACAAGTATCTGGAGGACAAGTTCCCGCGCCTGGACTACATCAAGAGGGCGACCATCCTCCAGTGAAGGGTGGAGCCTGCTACCCTCAGACTATGCGGGTGTGGGAGTCTTTCTTCGGCCAGAAGTTCGGCATCACCGAACGCGATCTTGAGCGCTACCTGGGCGAGGCGCTCTCGAGCGGCGGCGATTACGCCGACCTGTATTTCGAATACCTGCTCACCAGCTCCATCAGCATGGACGAATCCATCATCAAGGGCGCTACGCAGGGCGTTTCAGTGGGCGTCGGGGTGCGGGTGGTGGCCGGCGAGCGCACCGGCTACGCTTACAGCGACGACTTGAGCTCCGAGAGGATTCTCAAGGCGGCGCGCGTGGCTTCGTGCATCGCCGGGGGACCGTCAAAGGTGGAGAGCTTCGGCCTGGAGCCGGTGAGCATCCACGACCTTTACCGCGTGATACCCGCGCCGGCCGAGATGGACCTGGCCGAGCGCGCCGCCCTGGTGGTGCGCGCGGACCGAGCGGCCCGCGCCTATGACTCGCGCGTCTTCCAGGTGCAGGTCTCCTACGCCGACAGCCTGCGCTACGTGATGGTGGCCTCCAGCGACCACGCCGTCAGTTTCGACCGCCAGCCGATGGCGCGGATGAACGTCGCCGTGCTGGCGCGTGAGGCGGAGGGCTCGCCGCAGCGCGGTTACCTGGGCGGCGGCGGGCGCGTGTCGCTGGATTTCTTCCTGAAAGACAGGACCCCCGAGTACTTCGCCCGCGAGGCGGCCCGGCAAGCGATCGTTCAGTTGGACGCTGTGCCCGCGCCTGCCGGCGAGACGGTGGTCGTTCTCGGCCCGGGATGGCCCGGCATCCTCCTGCACGAGGCCGTCGGGCACGGGCTGGAGGCGGACTTCAACCGCAAGGGCGTGTCGGCCTTCAGCAATCGCATCGGGCAGCAGGTGGCCAGCTCCCTGTGCACGGTCGTGGATGACGGCGCCATCGCCAACCGCCGCGGCTCTCTCAACGTCGACGACGAGGGCGTAGCGACGCACCGTACCGTGCTCATCGAGAACGGCGTCCTGCGCGGATACCTGCAAGACAAGCTCTCCAGCCGGTTGCTCAAAATGCCGGTCACCGGAAACGGCCGCCGGGAGAGCTATCAGCACATCCCCATGCCGCGCATGACGAACACCTTCATGCTGGCGGGCGAGAGCGACCCCGGAGAGATCGTACGCTCCGTGCCGAAAGGCGTCTACTGCGTCAACTTCGGAGGCGGACAGGTGGATATCACCAGCGGCAACTTCGTCTTCTCGGCCTCGGAGAGCTACCTGATCGAAGACGGCCAGCTCACCCGGCCGTTGCGCGACGCCACGCTGATCGGCAACGGGCCCGAGGCGCTGCGCTACGTCAGCATGGTGGGAAATGATCTGAAGCTCGACGAGGGCATCGGGGTCTGCGGCAAGGAAGGCCAGAGCGTGCCGGTGGGCGTCGGTATTCCGACCATCAAGATCGACCGCATGACCGTGGGAGGTACGGCATGAGCTGCCAGGAACTCGCCCGGGACATCGTGCGGCGGGCGCTCGAGGCCGGCGCGACCGACGCCGAGTGCACCATATCGGAAGGCGACGAGTTCTCCGCCAGCGTGCGCATGAGGGAGCTCGAAAACCTGAAAGAGGCCGGGGCGCGCGGCGCGGGCGTGCGCGTCATGGTTGGGAAACGGACCGGCTCGGCTTATACCTCGGATCTCACCGAAGCCGGCCTTCGGCAGATGGTGGCCTCGGCCATCGAGCTGGCGCGGATCACCTCCGAGGACCCCTTCGCCGGGCTCCCGGAAGCGGAGGAGTTCGGCTCCGCCGGCGGTGACCTCCGGATCTTCCACGATGACGTCGGGGAGCTCGAGACGGGCTTCAAGATCGAGCAGGCCAAAGCTGCCGAGAGCGCCGCGCTGGAGTTCGATCCCCGCATCACCACGTCGGAGGGCGCAACCTTCGACTCCCACATCGGCGGGCGCTGGTTCGCGAACTCGCGCGGCTTCTCGGGCGGCTACCGGACCAGCAGTTGCTCGCTGAGCGTGATCCCGGTGGCGAAGGACGGCGACGCGATGGAGCGCGACTACTGGTTCTCGGCGGCCCGCAGCTACGCCAGGCTGGAGCGTCCGGAGGACATCGGGCGCGAGGCCGCCAGGCGAACCCTGCGCCGTCTGGGCGCCCGGAAGGTGCCGACCCGGAAGGTTCCCGTGGTGTTCGAACCCCGCGTGGCGCGGTCGCTTATCGACCATCTCTTCGAGGCTGTTAACGGAGAGGCGATCTACCGCAAGGCTTCCTTCTTGACGGACAAGCTGGCAGAGAGAATCGCCTCCGGCCGCCTGACAATGATCGACGACGGGACCATGCCCGGCGGCTTCGGCACCTCGCCGTTCGACGACGAAGGAGTGCCGTCGCGCAGGACAGTGGTGATCGAGGGGGGAGTTCTGGCGAGCTACCTCCTGAACTGCTACACCGCCCGAAAGCTGGGCCTCAAAACCACAGGCAACGCTTCACGCGGGATTACCGGCAACGCGAGTGTCGGCCACGGCAACCTGTATGCTGAGCCCGGCTCCCAGGCGCCGGAGGCGATCATCGCGTCGGTCAGGAACGGCTTTTACGTCACCGAACTGATGGGCTTCGGTGTCAACATAGTGACGGGAGATTACTCCCGCGGCGCCGTGGGATTGTGGATCGAGAACGGAGAGCTGGCGTACCCGGTTCACGAGGTGACCATCTCGAGCACGCTCGGCGAGATGCTGAGGGGCGTGGAAGCGGTCGGCTCCGACCTCGAATTCCGCGGTTCCACGGCGGCCCCGACCATCCTGATCGGCGAGATGACTGTCAGCGGGCACTAGTTATGGCGACGACCAGCAGCGATCAAATGCAGAGGCGATCCATCAGCATAACGTTCATCGTGGTGGGCTTTTTCATCCTGGTTCTCGGCGGGTGGCTTTACTGGTATTTGCAGCGCGAAGCACCCAAGCCGCAGGGGCCCGTGCTCACCGGGGAGGCGAGAGCATACATCCGCGCGGGCAGCCTGAAGCTCAGCGGGGTGGAGATGAAGGCCACCAAGAGCTACATGAGCCAGAGGCTGGTGGAGATCACCGGCAAGATCGCCAACGCCGGCCAGCGCAACCTGAAGCAGGTGGACCTGAACTGCGTCTTCTACGACCCTTACGGCCAGCTCGTGCTGCGCGATCGCGTGTCTATTGTCAAGCAGAGAGCGGGCGGCCTGAAGGCAGGTGAGACCAAGCCCTTCCGCCTGGCCTTCGACACGCTGCCGGAAAGCTGGAACCGGCAGATGCCGCAGTTGGTGATCGCGCAGATCGTTTTCGAATAGGGTAAGCATGAATCGTCTCCTGGCAGCGCTGTGCCTGGCGGCGGCGGCGCGCGCGCAACCCTCGTTCCCCCTGAAGCTCGCGAGTCCCGCCGAGGTCGTGGCTGATCTCGCGTTGAGCTCCCCCGGCTCGGACTGGGCCACGGCCGGGCGTGAAGGCGCGCTGGCGGATGTGGTTCTCGACGGCCGGGTGCAGCAACAGGTGATGCTGTATGCCAGCGCCGCCCGTCACACCTACGCCGTGTTTATTGGCCGGCTCGAGACCGGAGCGCACCGTCTTCAGGTTCTGAGGAACGAGAGCTACTCCGCCCAGGGCTCCGGGCTGGAGGTCCACGGAGTCAAGTTCCGCGAGGTGCGGGCCGGCCATCCATATTACGCCGTGCTCTCTCATGCTCCGGTTCTATACGCGCGCGCGGATACGATCGGCGGATTCACGGACGTGCCCATGGTGGTGTACTGCCAGCGGCCGCAAGAGGAGGGCAAGCCGCAGCTCGAGTACACGGTGATCTTCTCCAATGAGGACGGCGGGACCTCCACGCGCGGGCTGATGGCCCGCTGGGGCCGGACCACGGATATCGAGTACATCTATCGCGGATTCATCGACACGCGCGGCGCCATGCCGAAGGCGACCATCCAGACCAAGGACCACAAGGATGTCGACTTCGACGGGAAGTACTTCGGCAGCCACCCCATCCTGGCGCCCATTACCGACAACAACATGGTGGGGACGAACGTGGAGACGCCCATTCGCTACCAGATCGCCCCGGTGGAAGTGGACCTCACCGACGCCACGCGCGAGAGCGTGATGGATTCCCACCCGGTGGCCTGGACCGTGATGGCGAAAGAACTGGCGCGCGAGGGCAAATTGCGGCCCTTCGGCAAGGTCGACCACGAAAGGATCAGCGATCCGCGGAACTACCTCTACCTCGACGTCCGGCCGGAGCTGGAAGACGCGACCATCGACTTTCTGGTGCGGCTGAAGGGCGAGCGCCTGTGGCGGTCGTCGAGCGCAGGCCGTCCCGACTACACCATCGGGCGCAGCGAATGGGTGCGGACCAGCATCGAGCTGCCACCGGGAACGAAAATCGGGCAGATCGAGGAATTCGGCTTCGCCTGTCACACGGCGATCGTTCAGAAACCCTTCCCGCAGCCCAGCGGCGGGGTGTGCCGTCTGGCGGACGCTCTCGGGGTTTTTCTGCTGGACGCCGGTTACCGGCCCGGCCCCAGGATGCCGTTGAAGGCGGGTTTCGAAGTCCCCACGGGTATCCTATGGACATCGCCGTCAAAGTGATCCCCGGAAGTTCCCGCAACGAGGTTGCCGGCCGGATGGACGACGGCACGCTGAAGGTGAAGATCGCCGCGCCGCCCGAGAAAGGCAAGGCCAACGCCGAGCTCCGCGCTTTTCTGGCTAAGCACTTCGAGGTGCCGGTGAGAAACGTGACCATCCTCAGCGGGGAGACTTCTCGCCGCAAGCTGGTGCGGATCCTG